>Ga0265324_10000933_pt1 | contig 18348 bp, 12 predicted proteins | sample 41419metaG_FD_198634 | JGI IMG/M metagenome (GOLD analysis project Ga0265324, IMG submission 198634) | Rhizosphere microbial communities from Carex aquatilis grown in University of Washington, Seatle, WA, United States - 4-14-19 metaG | ecosystem: Host-associated > Plants > Roots > Rhizosphere...
GACCCAACACTAGATCAATTTCTAGATATGGATAAGAAGTGGTTTGAAATGGATTCATTAGCTGAGAATGAAATATTCGTTGATGACAATTCAAAAACAAGCGATAATGCTGGTATTAGACCAGGAAAATGGGTTTCAACAACTAAAAAATTCATTCGTGAATACACTGATTTAGGATTTACCAAGATTATTTTTGGTGGCGGTAGTCAAGACGTAAGTAGCTTATCAAACTTTGATACAAATGCAGCTCTTGTAAATCAAATTGGTGATTTTATAAACAATATGTCTCTTGGTGAGACACCTACAGCAAATACAACTATGTTTATAAAATATAGAGTTGGTGGAGGTGCTGATACAAATATTGGAACAAATGTATTAAAGAATCTTGGAATTATTAACATGACTGTTAATGGTCCAGTTCAAGCAACTAACAATGCAGTTAAATCTTCATTGAAGGTCAATAATTTATTTCCAGCGTTAGGTGGTAGAAACGAACCAAGTGTTGAAGAAATCAGAAATCTTACAAGATATAACTTTTCTTCACAAAATAGAGCAGTAACGATAAAAGATTATCAAACAAGAATTGGTTTAATGCCAGGAACGTTTGGTGTTCCATTCAGATGTGGTGTTTTTGAAGAACAAAATAAGATAAAAGCTTATATATTAGGATTAGATGCTGATTCAAGATTAACAAATACATCTACCAGTACATTAATTGATAATATTGCAACATATTTGGCAGATTTTAGAATGATAAATGATTATGTTCAAATAACTAATGGACGAATTATAAACCTAGCATTTGAAATTGATTTATTTGTAGATAAAAAATTATCGCAATCACAAATAATAAGTCAAGTAATAAGTGATGTTCAAAGCTTCATGGATATAAATAAATACCAAATGGGTGATAACATTTATATGGCCTCGTTGATCGAAACAATCAATAATGTTGGTGGTGTATTGAATGTAATTGATCTTAGAGTATATAATAAGGTAGGTGAAGGTAAGTATTCAGTAAATGAAATTTCACAACCATATATTGATACAACAACTAGACAAATAGACATTTCATCTGATTATACATTATTTGGCGATCCTATTAGCATGTTTGAAGTGAAGTATCCTACAATGGATATAAAGGTTAGAGTAAAATAAAATTAGTATTATAATAAAGTTATGAAAGATAAAGAAGTGTTTTCAGATGAAATAATTAAATTTTCTAAATTAGTTGATAAATCGTTTGATGTAATATCTGATGATATTAAAAAACTTAATCTAGAAATAACTGATATTAATAAGTCTAGCATAAAACTTAATAAAGATTTGAGGAATGATGTTGATAATATAAAGAAAGAAATGTCATATTTAAAGTCAGCAATAAATCAAATTAAAAAGAGTATTTCAGTATTAGAAGTTAAAGTTAAAAAGACTAATACAAACGAATTAAATTCTATGGATGCAAAGATAAAAAATATTGAAAGAAAACTAAAAATTAATTAATATGAGTTGTAATTGTAAAGATGATAAAAAAATGGATGATTTCTTGAAAGATGAACGCATTCCAAGTGAGAGTCTAGGTCAAAAAATACTTAAGTATTTTTTTAAGACACTAGCCTTCGTTTTCATGTTAGCATTGTTACCGATCATTGTTCTATTCATTATTTGGTTCATGTTTAAAATGCTTGTATTAAATAAGGATATTAACATAAAACCATTATTACTGGCGATAGGAAAGAAGTTTCAACAAACAGAAGAAGACTATGAGGATGACTATGAAACACTGACAGAAAAAGATGTACTAATGGTAGATGTTGAAGACATAACAAATAGAAGTAAATAAATTGTCATGTCAAATACTGTAAGAATAAGAACAACCCCAAATGGTAGTGATAAATATTTAAAGGTAAATCTTCAACAAGATTTTGATTTTGTTGAAATTTTATCATTGAAGATAACTCAAGAAGATGCTTATAGAAAGTTTTGTTCTGATTATGGAGTTATTGTAGGTAGAGTAGTTATTAATAGTGGATTTGGTGTACCAAATGCCAAAGTTAGTGTTTTCATACCATTGGATGAAGTAGATAAAAATGATCCACTAATTAGTGGTTTATATCCTTTCGAAGTAATAACAGACAGAGATAATGATGGTGTAAGATATAATCTTTTACCAAAAGATGCTGAAACAAATAATGATTGTTACACACCAATAGGAACCTTCCCAACAAAGAGAGAAGTATTAGATAACGATGCATTACTTAATGTATACTGTAAGTATTATAAATTTACTACAACTACAAATCATGCTGGTGATTTTATGTTATTTGGTGTTCCATTAGGAACATATACTGTTCATGTCGATGCAGATATTTCTGATATAGGAATTGGTTCACAAAGGCCATACGATTTAATCAGTCAAGGTACACCAAATAAATTCTTTTACAGTCCAACAAAATTTAATGGTGGAACCAATCTAGATAAATTAGTTCAAGTTAAAACACTAAACTCAGGAGTTAACGTACAACCATTTTGGGGTGATACAGAAAATTGTGAGTTAGGAATAACAAGACTAGATTTTGATTTGAATTATACAATACGACCATCAGCTATCTTTATGGGTAGCATTTATGGTGATCAAGATAAACACAGTATAAATAAAAAATGCAGACCAAGGAAAAAACTTGGTCTTATGTGTGAACAAATCACAGGTCCAGGTTTCGTTAACATGATTAGAAAAACAATTGATGGAACAATTGAATCATTTGATGTTGAAGGTGGAAGAGTAATAGATGATGATGGAACATGGGCTTATCAAATACCTATGAATTTGGATTATATGGTTACAGATGAAGTAGGTAATCTAATTCTATCACAAGACCCAAATAAGGGTATTCCAACAAGGGCCAGTGTTAGATTCAGTATCGGAATGGATGAAACTGGTGGTGAAGGTAGAATAAGAACAAGAGCTAAATACTTGGTTCCAAATAATCCAACAACAACTAATGAGATTGACTATGAATTTGGTGAAAAAACCAAAGAGAGTAGTTTTAAAGATTTATATTGGAATAAAATATACTCAGTATCTAATTTCATATCACGTTTCCAACGTGATAATGATTTACAACCAGTTAAAACAAGAGGCATAACTGGTATGAAAGATGTAGATGCTTGTGCTGGTGATAAAACACCATTTCCTTATAATAGGGTTAACACCTCATCAAATCCAATATTTTTTATCATTTGTTTGATAATAAAAATAATGGCATTTTTAATTTATGTAATGAATGCATTTTTAATACCATTGATCAACGTAGTAATTCATGTTATTAATGTTGTAATAGGTGGTATCGTAAATACGATAAACGGTATTATAAATGCGATCAATACCATTCCTGGAATAAATATAAATACCATATCATTCACTCCTTTAAATTATATTGGTTGTGTTAGTGTCAAGTGTCCAGACGATGATCCGAGTTATTTTGCGCCAGGTTGTAGTAATGGTGGATTAGATGGTGGATTATCATTTAATGCAGCCAATCCAACACCTAATTATTATAATAATGATCCAGCTGGTCATACTGGTTTTGGTAATGCTGCTGGGTTGGATGATTGTATTGCATTTGAAATGGCAAAGACACTTAATTTATTTGAGTTTGATTTTTATAATGATTGGGTGAATGGAACCTTATTTGGATTCTTATTAAAATATAAGAAGAAACGTAAGGGTAGGGAAGTTTTCTGTGAATATGATTGTGATGGCTTTGTCAATGATCCAAATTATACGGGTGTTGATGGAAATCAAAATGGTGTTCCAGATAATGGTTGTCATAATAACTTATTATTGGATACTTGTTTTAATGGTGGTGGAAATGACTGTCAACATGAATCACATGATAGTGGTACTATAAGAGAAGGATTGATTAAAAAGGTTGATGATAATTTTTATTATGCAGCAACAACACATAATTTAAATTATAAATTATTTGCAACAGATGTTATTTGTTTAGGTTCAGTTTTTGACTGCGATTGGCAAGGCATCCCTCAAATACAAAAATATCTTATTCCAACTACATATAAAACACCACCAGATGTACAAGAATTGGCTGATGACAATATAACAATGGAAACATGTGGTATGGTTGGAATTGGTGGAAATACTACTGGTGAATTTTTTGAAGTTAATTGTTTAGGTTTACATACTGACATAACTCAGTGTTTAAATATAAGACATATTTGTGAATTCGGTGTTGATATAGATCAAGCAATCGAAGATCAACTTACTGGTAATATATTAACACCAGCTGATTGTGTTATTGGATCAAATGATATTGATGATGATCAAGGTAAATGGTTTAGAGACGTATTTACTGGATTGAATAGTGGAACAACAACACCAAATAGTCTTTCAGTTCCAAATAATGGTTATACAACCAACTTTAATCTAAGCAACACAGGTTCTTATTATAATTTTGCTTCTCCAGCGAACAATGGACAAGATTATGTTAATTTCAGAGGTTATTTAAATGATTCATCATACGCTCAACCAAAACATTCATATTATTTTTACTTCGGAATACTGCCAGGAAAGACTGCCTTGGAAAAAATGAATCAAAGATTCTTCACAACCTGTAATGTAATAACAAGAAACGATATGCTAATTCAAGCATCATCCACTCCTTCAACAGGCTTCAGTGGAACAATTACATTTACATTTATTGGTGGTCAAGGACCATATACATATAGAGTTACTGGACCAAATGGATATCTTATTACAGGATCAACAACATCAGGTCCAATAGTTCTTAATAGTCTAGATGAAGGTAGCTACTTAATAAGTGGATTTGATTTATTAGGTAATCCTGTAAATCAAATTGTAATTGTTAGTGGACCAACACCATTATATTGTTCAGTATCTGTAACCAGAAATTCATCAACAGCAAATTCAAATGATGGTGAAATAACAATATCTTCTGTCGGTGGTGGTATTGCGCCATATACATATGAAGTTAAAACATTTGCTGGTGTTACTGTTGGTGGTCCAGCTCCGTTATCAACTCCTTATGTTCAAACAGGTCTTGCAGTTGATAATCTAAATGGTTATAGAGTAATTATAAGTGATTCATCATCACCAATAGGACAGTGTATTACAACTGGATTAACAGTTAATGGCCCAACAAATATAAATCTTACAACAACACCAACGAATGTTACTTGTTTTGGTGGAAATGATGGTAATATAGTATTAAATATTAATGGCGGTTCTGGTCCATATATGATTTCAACAACAGGACCAGGTGGATATACAAGTTCAGCACTAAATATGGCTGGATTATTTGCTGGTACATATACAACAACAGTTGTTGATTCATTAAGTACAACAGCTACAATAACTACTGTGCTATCTGAACTTAATCCTCATTTGACAATCCTTACACCAACACCAGCTCAAATAGCACAACAATGTAGTCCAACAAATTATATGATCACATTCTACGTAGCTAGTTATAGTTTAAGTGTCGGTGCTACTGTATTTGCTGAGTATCAAATTGATGGTGTTGGTGCTTGGAACCCAGTTTCATTCACATACACCAATCAAACAACACCAATGACGATCAATGTGCCTCAAGCATTTGTTTCAACAAAGGTTACCGTTAGATTTAGAAATGCAGCAGCTACTTGTTATAGTAATATTGTTACATATCTTAAAACAGCTATGGTTTTACCTCCTGTAACATTGGTAATAACACCTAATGCTCCAACTAATATTAAACAGTGTTCACCAACAACACTAAAGATAGGATTTACATTGAGTCATATTTTACGAGCACCATATACTGTTAATTATACAGTTAACAATGTGGCTAAGCCAAGTGTAACTTTCTCACCAGCTACAACATCAACTGTTAATATAATAACAACTACACCTGTTGGTGTTGGTGCTCAAAATATCGTTATGACTGTTACTGATAATAAAGGTTGTGTTGCTAATAAGACATTTACAAATGTAGTACCAGCAGCATTGCTTCACGATACAATTTCATCAACGATAATTGGTATGGGACCAAATTATACCAAAAAAGTATTACAACCTTCTGGTGGATTCTCCCCATATACATCTACACCTTATACTATTTTAACGAACTATGTTAGCTCAACACCAATAACAACAACTATAACCGATAATGTTGGTTGTACAATAACAATAAGTGGATAATATGAATACAGATAGAATAAAACAAAGACTTAGTGTTGAGAATTCAAAAAAATCTGTAAACACAGATGTATTTTTGAAAATAAATGTTGAAAGTAATGAGAGACTTCTTCCAACTGATGAGATAAATAAAATAGTTAATGCTGGTGATAGATTCAATGTAGAAAGACAACGATCAAAATACTATAGAATACTTGGAACAATAAACCCAACCATTTCAAATGCATTATTTAATTTAAATGATCCTTTGTATGCTGATTTATATACTTGGGCTGGATTTAACTATAGAGACCCAAATACATTAGATTATAGATTCTTAGATACATCATTTCCAAAAGATCAAGATGTATCTGATTTAAGTGATTTGGTTTATTCTCAAGCAATAAATAAATATTTGAAGGAAAGAGATGGTTGGTTTGGATACTATGAACCTGATATCAGTAAACCAAGTCTTTGTAATTATTTTGACATGGAACCAAAACGAGAACGTTTTTCTTTTGCTCCAGATATTAACCCATTTCATTCATCACAGTCACTTCCAATTAAAAATTGGGAGCTAAGTATAACTTATCCTAGCGATAGCGATACAACGCATCCAATGATTATTGGAGGGCTATTAATAATAGAATCAATACCAGCCATTGTAGCAACTAGAAGCATGACAGCTTTTGGAATGTCTTGCTTACATAATCTATCTGTTGGTGATATGGTTAAGATAACTGGAACAACTGGTTATGATGGTGAACATGTTGTTGTAAGAACTGGATTAGATAATGGTGATTTAAAACCATATTATTTTGTAATAGACATTCAACCAACAGGAACAACCTCTGGTAATTCTAGAATTAAAAGAATGTTTGGTGGTGTTGAATCTCAATATTATTTTAGAAAATTCAGAAAGATTAAAACAAGAAACGCATCAGTTATAGAAACTGATGATTATGAAGCATACACACTTGCTTTCAGTGAAAATGTTTATGGTGATGAAATTTCACAATTCGTTTTCAATGAAGATATTGATGTTACTGATTTGATTGATAATTTAGGTAGACCACTGAGTGAACTTTATTTGACAATAATTAAAACAGATAGCAATGGTTTATTCGGTAATGTTTCATCTGGTATTGAGACTCCATTTATACCAGATTTAAATACAAGTTCAACAAATTTATTTTTGCAAGACATACCAGTAATAAATAAAATACATAATGGTGGAATTTTACCATTTCCATCACATACTCCTTTTGAAAGTGATATTACAATCGATAACAACAATAATATTCCTAATAATAATGAATTTTATGGTGATCTAGTTGAGTATAATATTAATGAAGTTAAAGAAACGGTATTGGCTGATGTATCACACAGATTTAATACTCTTAGTCGAGAAACAGCATCATCATTAACATATGTTACTTCTTTAGGTGCAAATCCATTAACAACCACTATTGATCTTGGTCCAAGACAAGAAGGTTATATATATAAACCACATCATCTTATAAAGATCAGAGAATTTTCAAATTACGTTGAACAAGGTGATCAATTTACAGAAGGTGTTCCAAGTTATGCTATTAATTTAGGTGATGGTAGATATTTATGGAGAGATATTTTGGATATTGGATTTAATCAAAGCAATGGTGAAGTAATTGACTACCCATTTCTAAATGGATGTCATTATATGTATGATAACTATTGTTTTTCAGTTAGAAGACAAGACCCATTTGATAATTGGGCCTTATATTATTCAAAATTCCCAGCTGACCCTATTGGTGAGCGAATGACAGATAAATTTACAACTAATTCATCAGAAGATGTTTGCTAATAGATACCAAATAAACCTTTCAACACTAGCTACTGGTACAACAGCGACTACTATTAACCTACCTATTACGATGGAGTATCAATTAGTGGATCAATCTGAGCTGATAGATAGAGTTTTTGTTGATGTAGAAGTTGAAAAAGCAATAAATCCCATAATTGATTATGAAAAAGTAAGATTTTTACCATTAAATTTAAGTGGTAATGGATTAGAAACCATAATTTATACGCTTGACTTAAGTGGAGCAACAAATTATGGTGCAATTGGTTTCTCAGATGACGATATCAAATTCAATAAAGAGAATTTTAAGGAAACTTTTCTTAATTTATCATTTTATGACACTGATAATCCATTAACACAAACACTTATCTCGTTTGTTACCCTATTTTCTGAAATAAAAACAACTGATTTATTACCTATAGGTACTAATATAGGTATACCAGGTCAACCAAAGCCAGCCAGTCAGATACCATTAACCTATGTACTAGATAGTCCTATACTAAAACATAGGGGTTTTGCTGAAGGATATCATCTTTATGACTATAAAGATGAATTAAACATAGGAGATTTTAAGTACCTATATATGAGGGGTACCTTTAAAAATGCTAAAACAGGTAAGAGTATAAATCTAATGGTTCAAAATAATGCACTACCTATAGATAATCTAGTACATGAATTATATACTAGGTATAAATTAGTAAGAACAACTACTGGTTTTTACTATGAAATAGATGATTCGTATCATGGGGATGGTACATCAGGACCTAATAATGTAATTTATGCTGCAAATACTGTTACAATTAACCTATATCAAATAAAAGCACTATAATGGAAGTTATAAAACGTAAAATTTTACTGGAAGATAGTACTGATAGAACATATAACAGTCCAAATTGGGGTGCAATAACAGCTGATACCTTCTATCTTAATGTTTTTATAACACAAAACATTGATGATATGGGTTTATTTACCAATATCGATTATGTACAGACATCAAATACAACATATGTTGCACCTGATTATCAAATACTAATCAATAAATTAAATCTAAGTGGTTATACATTCCCATTTATGAGTGGTGGAACACCATTATCAATGACTGGATTGACTTCTACTGATGAAATAGTATTGAGAACAACTGGATCAACCGAATCTGATTACTATAATTTTGGTAATTTGCTTATTAGTGGGTATACTGATACTAAAATAGATGATGTTAAGTCATATAATGCCATTAACCCATATAGAATTGGGTTTGATACAGCAAAAGCACCTTATATTAACTATCAAAACATTAATATCAGTGGTGTTAGTAGAGTAGTTTCCATGGGGGAACCTAAAGTATACGTTATTGATACAGTAGATGATGTATTAATGGGTACTAGTAATCAAATATATGGCCTATTATATCAAGACTATACTGGTAGTAGTAGAAATGTAAGTATAGATGGGGTAAGTAGACGTATTCCTAGTACCACATTTAGCTATATAGGTGAAGGGATTAATGAGACTAATGTTTCTTTATCTGCCCTTACAAAAGAAGAGTATTTATTTGGAATTATTTCTCCACCAGAAGTGCAAAGTGATGTATTTATAGACAGAGGTATAACAACTGTCATGGAAATGCATTTAAAACTGTCAGAGATCAAAGATTTAGGACAGTTGATTAGATATGGAAATGGGTTTTATAATCTAACAAGACAATAATATACTTTAATGAGAACATCATTATATTAACAAGAAACAGAAACTATGGCAACACAAGTATTCGTCAGTCCAGAAAAAGCTACACAAGGTGCTAGTGGATATGAACCAAAACGAGTTAATAGATGGGTAGTAAATTTTCCATCTATATTCAAAATAGAATCTTGGGTTGTCAACTCAACTCAAAGACCATCAATAATACTTGATGGTGATACATTTAAAATAAATCCAATAAATTTTGTTTTTTTAGACCCAATTGGTCCATCAACAGCACAAAGATTAATGGATATAATAAGAGCATGTCCAAATAATATTGAGTCATTACAAAAAGATTCAAGCTCAGAATTAATTGAAGTCTTGAAAAATGGATTTGATTATGATTTGGAAATGCTCGATCCAACAGGTGTAACTGTTGAAAAATGGACAATTAGTAATTGTGAAATAATAAGTGTTGATTTTAGTGATTTAAATTATTCTGAATCAGAACCAATTAAATGTAAAATGATTGTACAACCAAAAAGCTTTAAATTACATTTTTAATAAATAACCACTAACAATAAAGAAATAACATGGCAACAGGAACATACGGTATTGTAAGACCAGCAGATATATCACCAAGTGATGTTGAAATATTTTATCATTTCACACCATCAAGAGATAAGGTCGGCAATAGTGGTTTGATAAAATTAAACCCTAATGAAGTATTAATAAAAATTGATAATCCAAATAAGGTTCAATCTAATGTAACTGGTTTTGAAATTTTCGGTGGAATGTATACTTTAAAATTACCAGTGGCAACATTTGGTACTAAAGGCATTTATACAATCATCATTAAGCCAATTGAAATAAGAACAAAGATTGTTGACATTGGTGTCCTATCTGCATTTCCAGATACTAGTGGGGTATTGTTTGATTTAGCAAGCATCCCTCAAAACTTTTTAACTAGATTTGAAAATAACGGATTAGTTGGTTATAGAATTGAATACTTGAATACAAATACAATGGCATCTGATGCTAAGATTAATAATTTCTTCAGAGTAATTACATCAAATAACAGAGCAGAACCAGTTAATCAAAATCTTACAAATACAAATCAAAAAGCTATTCGTTATCGTTTCAATGATAACTCAACACTTACATTTTGTACTCTTTCACCAGCATCAGCATCTAGTGTTAAACCAAATGCGTTGCCTTTTATTGGTCAACCAAACCAACAAGTTATTATAACCAATACCTTCTTCAATCCAATTATGCTTGAAGTGGAAATGGTTCAACACGATATTGAAACACTTGCAATTGCATTATTCGGTAATCAAACAAAATCACTTGAAGACGGTATATATACAATATATAACTTTAATAATGATATCTATAAACAATATGATCTATTTGAAATTAAAGATAGATTCAGTGGTAAACCATTGTTTGAAGTTAGAGAAGAAAGAACAAGCATTGATTTTAATAAAACATTTACAACTATAACTACTGTTTAAATTTAGGTGATGAACAACAATAAAATTAAAGTAGCTGGTTATGCACAAAAGGTTGTCTACACTGATGGAATAGAATATAGAAATTTTACTCCAGATTTGGTGGGTCTTCAACTTGCCAGTAATGGTGGTACTCCATTGTTTACAATGGGGAATTTTGCTATTACTACAAATCTTGAACCTAAGAGCGACAAAACCTTCATTACCAATAAATTTTCAAATTTTGTTTCATTATCAGATATTGATTTATCCCTATCACAAACACAAACACTTTTATCTGATAATGCGAGTGTAATTTTAAATCTAGATAAAACCAATATTAATTATTATGCTTTATTTGGTTCATTAAGCGAATTTATTAGAGTTTCTTTAGAGGATATAATAACGAAGTGGCCAGCATCATTATATATGTTACCACTTTCACAAACAGCAAGTGGTAAAATTTTAAATGGTTATACATTTGAAAATTACACATATGATTCATTAACAGAAATCTCAAGCTTTAGAATTGATACAACATTCATCAACAATAAATTTGGTTTAAACATATTAAAGAATGGTTCTATAATAAACACATATAATGCAAGTAATGATTTAAGAAATGTTACAGTAAATTTCTCATCTTATGTTGTATCTTATAATGGTATTGAATATCCAGTAATAGGATTTACTGGAGCTACTTATACAACAAATGATTTTGTATATTTCACAGTACAAGGAAATCCGTTTTCTGGTCTTACAACATCAGCGAAGGTTAATTATCATATTAAACCAGAGAAGATAAAAGAAGAAACATTTTTTAATTCATTGCCAGATTTTGAATTTTACTTATTAAGTAGAAATGTCATACCTATTTACACAGCCTCATTTAAGTATCCAATAAAAACAGATAATGGAATTATATTATATGTTACTGATACTGTTACTTGGCCAGTTTCTGATGGTTACAACATTGATTTCGATACAACAGAATATTTAAGTTATGCTACTAAATTATTAAATATAGCAACAGATAATGATTTGATCCAAAGTAATCTAATGAATAGATTCTTGGTCTCAGAATCAATAACTGCATTTGATACAACACCTGTTCATTTGTCTGATTTAGATCAAGACACATCTGGACAAAAAATGAATAAAACTCTTCAATTATATGGAGTATCATTCGATGAGATAAATAATTTCATTAGTGGTATTGCTTTTGCAAATGTTGTAACATACGATAAACAAGATAATACACCAGATATCTTTTTAAAGAATCTAGCAAGGGTATTAGGTTGGGAGTTGGTTTCTTCGGTGTTGGAAAATGATCTATTGGCTAATTATGTGACAACTAGACAATCAACATACTCTGGTCAATCTGTTGGCTTAACAGCAGTAGAAGCAGATACAGAACTATGGAGAAGAATAATTTTAAATACACCTTGGCTATGGAAATCAAAGGGTGCTAGAAAGTCAATTGAATTTTTATTAAGATTTATTGGTGCGCCACAAGGGTTGGTCAAGTTCAATGAATATATTTATAAAGCTGAAGGACCAATAGATATTGATTTATTCGTTTCATTATTGGAATTAAATGGATTGAATACTGATCTTTCAGTTTATCCAATAGATTCTGATGGATATCCAAGACCACTAGCAGATACACCAGATATGTATTACCAAAGTAATGGATTATGGTATAGAGAAACAGGTGGTAGTGGTTCAACCATTGATATATTGACTGGTAATAACCCACACTTAGGTCCATACGATGGTGGTTTTGCCTACATAAATCAATTCAGAACATTGATTCCAAATTTTTCAGCTGTAACAATAAGCTCTGAAACATTTTCAACGAATACAACAAATTTATATACAAATTATGATTCAGGATCATTTGATACTGGAATAACAACTGCAACAACGGTAAATACCGTTGAAGTTGTAAATGATAATGGTAGTGATATAAGTGATTGTATTGTATTTACTCCATCCATTGAATTGGACCCAAATCCATCCATACTATATAATGATTGTGGATGTGTTGTTGATGGTAATGATAATGTATTGAGTCTTTGTCTTGATGTTAATTCACCATTACCAAAAACATGTACTGATACTATGGTGTCACCACCTTTAGATGATACTTCAGATGGATTATACATATTTAAATACTATCAATACAATATTGATGGATCGATTCTTAAAGATAATAATGGAAATCCAATACCTAATACAACAAATTATTCATCTAAAGAGTGTTGTAGCATGATTGGTGGAACACCATTTATATATAATGAGTTTAGACTGAATGTTATTTTTAATTCTGGATATGTTTGTTGTGATAATTCTGGCAAGTGTGGTTGTATAATAGCATGTAAATGGAAAGCACAACAAACACCAATAATAATAACAATGCAAAATTCTCAATTTGAGAGTATTGATTTAAGTTACTTGCAATTTACACAAGCAGATGGAACATCATCAGTAGTAACACCAGATGGTTGTAATTGTATTGCTAATTATACAACACCAGTACCTAACATCATAGACCCATTTACTGGTATGATAGGATATGGATGTCAATTAACTAGTTTAGGAGTTGAAGATTTGGCATTAGGTAATTCTAGTGTTATATATAATACATACTATAATAGAGCAGTAAATAACGCCTCATGTTTTTCAACACCTCAAAGCGGAACAACAGTTTCAGTTGGTGGTGTAGGCGGTGTTGGAACGGCTGTTGTAGTTGTCGGTACACAAGTAGGATAATAAAATATGAAAATGAATATTTATAAGTAATGGATATAACACAAGCAGATACAACGACTAAATGTTTTGACATGAGTACACTTATGGCAGTGAACGGTCAAGTCCTGGAAAATCAAGACGGAAGTGTCTCTGTATATGTTCCTAACAATTTAGGGGTGTTAACACCAGTTATTTTAACTAAACAATGTTGTGAATTTTTAAGTTCTAAATATTTTTTCGATATAAATTCTCAAACATGTAAATGGTCTGATGCTCCATCTTGTACACTAGATAATGTTTTCAAGATTGTATTAAATCCTAATGGAAATGATGGTTCAATATTCTATAGTAGTTCTAATGTAAATGAGAATTGTGTTTTAACCATTGATTTTGATTATTTATTTAAAATTAAATGTGAAACACTAAGTGGAATAATGACAGGTAGTATTGTTTCATCACCAGTTATAATAGAAACAGCAAATCAGAATACGCAACTACAATCTCAATTACAAGAACAATTAGTTATTTGTGAATCAATAACAAATGCGATAAATAATCTTAATGCTGAAATATTATTAACTCCATATTCGATAACTTGTGAATTACAACCAATACTAGCAACACATACAGATGTTTCTGATTCATCATTGATGAATTTTGGTAGAACAGGTTTTGGTCCAATAGGTAATTCACAAACAACTAGAACAACAAGTGGAGTATCACAGTCTAGTACTGTAGTAAATGGAAAGACATATTGTTTAAGAGAACCTGAAGGTTTATCAGCTTGGGCTAACATATTAGGACCAATAAATTATCAAAGATATTTAAATGGTGATCCAGCATCATATACATGTGAGGATGTTCAAGCTATCGTTGATCAAAATTCATTAAGTAGAGTTTCATTGCTTGGTGATTGTACAATACCATTTGGAACTAGAACATCGTTAATGAATCAATTGTCTGATTTAATAGATCAACAAATTGCTTGTAATGCATTAGTGGACTCATTAACATCTCAATTAGCTAATTCTGGTACAACATTTACTGAGACGATAATATCATGCACAAGACCAATAGATATGTTTGAAGCGTTAGATGTTTCTATGGTTGTTGATATAATAACATCTGCAAATACTCTTCAAACTGTTTATACTGGTGATACATTATTCCAAGCAATTGGTGCTGGAAATTTATACTCTTATTTAACATCTCACCCTATCAGTGGTTTTTATGTTTGTGGTGATCCTAGTAGTTCTGAAACAACATTTAGTGGTTGTACGCCATTGAATCTTAATTTAGTGAATCCGTTATTACCAAATGTCTATATATGTGATTCTGTGTTGGAAAATTTAGCACAGGATTTATATATTGAATCTGGTTTAAGTGGATCGACAAATGGTTTAAATATTTTTAGTGGAAGTATACCTAATGGTGCATTTGCATCCAAGTGGTTACACTATACAACAACAATTTCTGATCCTACAATTCTAAGTCAAATAAGAGATCAAAAAATTACGATAAGTTTAAAAATCAATCATACTTGTGGTGAGTTTTGTGTCTTATTAGATAATATATTCTTGAATAAGGTTTGTACAAGTGTGGATAGAAATGATTTATTCGTTTCACAGTCACCAGGTTTTGAATTGGATAGAATTCGTGATAATAAAAAATCATGGTCAGCAAATACAATCAGTGTTAATAGAGATTTCTCAATCTCAAACGATCAACGCAACCAATCAATTAGACAAACGAATTATGATGTAAACGATGAACGTTTAGTTATCAATTCAAAAGAAGTAGACTTAGATGTTAGCTTAGCATCTGCTATTGAAACTGATGTCTGGACATATTTACTAGACAATACTTGTCTTTTAACTGGAGTAACCAATTGTAATTCATGTTTAACAACATGTTGTGGTGATGATAAAATTAGTTTTGATGATTTATTAACACAATCATTATCAGCAATTACTGTAGTTGAAGATTTTGAATATTTTATGACATCTGAATTAATAGATGCTAAAAATAGACAGACAATTTCTGGTTATCCTACACTTAGGGCTTTATATGATAGATACATGAGTAGCTCTATGTATTGTAATACAAATAGTTCTCATTTTGATTATATAACAATGGAACAATTTGCTGATCTATTGGGTAATTATTGGGTTGATATTGTCGAACAAGTTATTCCATCTACAACTATTTGGGGTAGTGTAAAAATTTATTCAAATACTATTTTCGATCAACAAAAATTCAAATACAGAGCTTATTCTTCATTGTTCTGTGGTAATCCATTTAGTGGAGATAGTGTTTTGAGCCCTATAAATGGAATAAGTGGTGAGTGTGCTAGTGTTGATGTGTCATATGTACCATTAAACACATTAAGTGGACCAAATTTGAGAATAAAGCCACCAATAACAACAACATGTGATAGCCTTTGTTTAGCACAGATGAATCATGGTTCTGAATTTATAGGCACAGTGACAATCATTAACGAAAAAATACTTGGATAAATAATTTTAACATCATAATAGATATTTATAAATATGCCACAATTAATAACATCAGTAGTAGGAAATGTATACACAAACACAACAGGTAGTGTTATGTATGTTAATTCTGTTGTTGGTACTATACAACAAGAAGACTACATTGATCTTAATGGGTTCATTGCATACTTACAAAACCTATCAAAAGCTGAAGATACATCTGGATTGGTGAATCCAGTTAATTATGGATTAAAAAATTCTAAAAATTTAGAAGTTAAAGAAATAAAAATTGATTATTAATGAGATATCAAGAACCAATATATAGCCAAAATGAAAACTCTGGTGTTAGAAACAAAGACATATTAAATGTCAATATGAGTTCTGATATTTGCATTTTTGATAGTCCATTATTTATCATGTCTGGTACTAGTGGAATTAGTGCGTCAAAGATTAATTGCACTGGTTCAAGTGGAATTAGTGCGTCAAAGATTAATTGCACTGGTTCAACAACTCAATATATTATTAGTACTGCTACAACAATACCATTAACATTTAATTTCACAGCTAATACGTCAAGTTTTACAGCTAATTCAGCCACATTTAAATTTGAAATATACAAATATGATTCAAGTGTTTCTGGATTTACTCTACCACCAGTATATAAATCTGATCCTATTGAATATCCCACTTTTAGTGCAACTAATTATACCCTACAAACAATATTAGTCTCTAATCTAAACTTAGATGGTGATTATTTGATAAAGGGATATTATGAATATCCTATATGTACTGAATTTTTGAATAAGTTAGGTAAAACCGTTGATACACTAACATACAGAAGCGGAAAAACGTATGGGTTATATAATAGTGAATTAGATTATTATTTTTTAGCAATAAAATCAGCTGAAAAACCAATATTTTTAAAGAATTCAAGCAATACTCCAGCTGCAAATCAATTATTCCAACAAGTATTACTACCACAAGGAGAATCAACCATCATAATAACAAATACGTATGCTGGATTTTTCATATTAACACTAAATGGGTTGGTATTAGCACCAAATTTGGACTATACATACACAGGAAACATCGTAACACTAAGTGCAGCAACTGTAACTGGAGATGTTTTGACTGTGATTTATACAACTGATGGTGGAAACACCATTGCTGGTGATAATATTAATATTGAATCACCAATAGTAAGTGGTATTACTGATGCACAAGGTATTAATACAGCATATTTTAACACAACAACAGGTAAATATGAAATATATTCATCAGTTGAACCAGCAAATGGTGGATCAATAATCATTATGATCAATGGTGTAACATTAGCTAATGGTTTAGACTACTATCAATCGATTTCAAATCCAAATAGAATCATATTGGAAGGTAATTTAATGGTTGGTGATATAATAACTATTGCATATTTTCCAGTAACAACAGTGGTAAATGGATTAATAACCAATTCACCTAGTATTACATGGAAAATAGATGCTGCTCCACAAAAAACAAATGGTATTTTTACTCTACAAGTAAGTACAGGTACCAGTTTTTCATCTTTTTACACTACTGGTACAACAGATTATGTAGTGGGCCAAACAATATACCAAGATTCATTTGTAGCCAGTGGAACTGCTGGTACAACTCTGTATTATAGGGTCAAAAACAGTAAAAATTACGTTGATCTATGTGGGAACATAGTTAACAGCACAACATACAGTGATACAATACCAATAGTAATACTTACGAATTCGATAAATTCGTATTAATATTATTGACAATTGGATATTTATAACTAAAATAAAGGAAAAACAAAGATATTTATAAGATATGAGTTACATAATTAATAGCACAAATCCGTTTGTTAGCATAAAGTTAACTGAAAAAGGTAGA
>Ga0265324_10000939_pt1 | contig 18262 bp, 16 predicted proteins | sample 41419metaG_FD_198634 | JGI IMG/M metagenome (GOLD analysis project Ga0265324, IMG submission 198634) | Rhizosphere microbial communities from Carex aquatilis grown in University of Washington, Seatle, WA, United States - 4-14-19 metaG | ecosystem: Host-associated > Plants > Roots > Rhizosphere...
CCTGTTTTGCTACTTGGAACTGCACGTTGCCGAGGTTGTAAAAGGCCTGCTGCTGCAACTTCAAATCCGGCGACAGCGTCACCTGCTGGAACAGATTTTGCGCGAGGTCGAAATTCGTGGCGCGATACGCCGCGTTGCCGGCGTTGAATACCAGCCGCAGATCATTCGTCTTCACCGCCGCAATTTTTTGGTATTCCGCCAATGCATTGGTGAAGTTGCCTGATTGGTATTCGCGCAACGCCGCTGCCGGTGAAGCCATCGCGTTGCTACACGAAATCAAACCTGCGATGAAAATGACTACTGCGGTCGGAGCGCCGAGCACCGTCTCGGCCCGTTTCCAGCCGGTTTTCATTCTGCGCCGAGACGGTGCTCGGCGTTCCGGCAGCAAGAATTCCACCACCAGCAAAACCATCGCCGCCGCCAGCGGCCACTGGAACTGCTCGTGATACCGGCGCACGAGTTTTTCCTTCCCCTCGGATTTCGGAAGCGGCGCGAGGCCGCGATCGTAAAGCGTGTTGATGGTGTCCGCGCCGCGCAACGGCAGGTAAAATCCACCCGTCGCCGTGGCGATTTGCTGCAAAAGCTCCTCGTTCAAATGCGATTTCACGACCTGGCCTTTGTCGTCGCGGACGTAATCCGAATTGCCGTTCGCATCCGCGACGGTGATGAGCGTGCCCTCCGCCGAGCCGATGCCGACGGTGAAAATCTTCAGCCCTTCCTTTGCCGCGTTTTGCGCCGCTTCCAGCGCGCCCTCGTCGTTGTCCTCGCCGTCGGTAAACAGCACCAGCGCGCGGTGGTTGCCTTTTTCTTTGAAAGTTTCGAGTGCCGTGTTGATCGCCGCCGCGAGCGCCGTGCCGCCCTGGGGAATGGAATTCACATCCAGCGCCTGCACGCTTTGCTGGAACGCCGTGTCGTCAATCGTCAGCGGACAGGAAAGAAACGCGTCGCCGGCGAACGCCACCAATCCGAGCCGGTCGGCCTTGGCGGTCTGCATCAATTCCAGCGCGGCGAGCTTCGCGCGCGCGAGCCGGTTCGGCGCGATGTCTGTCGCGAGCATGGACTTCGAGGTGTCCACGGCCACGACGATGTCCAAGCCGTTTTGCTGAACTTCTTCCAAGTCAAATCCGCGCTGCGGCCGTGCGATGGCGACAATCAACAGTGCCACCGCCAAAATCGCCAGCGTGTAGCGCCATTTCCGCCGCGTCGGTGAAAGCCCGACCGTCAGTTGCGCGAGCAGCCGCGGTTCGACGAATTGCGTGAGCAGCTTTTGCTTCACGCGCTCGCTCCACCAGAAAAACGCCGCCAGCGCCGGCGGAATCACCAGCAAAAGCCAAAGAAGTTGTGGATGCTCGAAACGCATTTTTTAAATCGTAAATCGTAAATCGGCAATCGTAAATTTCATGGCAGCCTCCGGAATGCGGTTTGCGCGAGGACGAATTCGATCAGCAGCACCGCCAGCCCGGCCGCGACAAACCACGCGAACAGCTCGGTGAACTGCGTGTATTTCTTCACGCTCGCCTCGGTCTTCTCCAGCTTGTCAATTTCGTCGTAAATCTGCTGAAACTTCTCCGCGTTATCCGCGCGATAATATTTTCCGCCGGTTTTGTCGGCGATTTTTTGCAGCGTGTCCTCGTCCACATCCACCGGCATCATCTGATAGATTTTGCGGCCGAACATGTCACGCCCCGGCATCGGTGCCTGGCCGCGCAGGCCGATGCCGACCGTATAGACTTTCACCTTGAGCGAAGCCGCCGCTTCCGCCGCGAGCAGCGGTTGCAATTTCCCTGCGTTGTTCACGCCGTCGGTCATCAGGATCACGATCTTGCTTTTCGCCTTCAGATCGCGCAGCCGGTTCACCGCCGTGCCGAGGCCGTCGCCGATGGCCGTGGAGTTCTCATTGATCGCGCCGATCTCCAGCCGGTCGAGATTCGCCTGCACAAAATCGTGGTCGAGCGTCAGCGGCGTGCCGATGAACGCCTGCGACGCGAACAGCACCAGCCCGATGCGGTCGTTCGGACGCTTGTCAATGAAGCCCTTCAACACCGAGCGCGCCATGTTGAACCGGTTCACGCGCTCGCCGCGCACCTCGAAATCCTCCGAAATCATGCTGCCCGACATATCGAGCGCCACGACGATGTCCACGCCGCTCGCCTTCACCTCCGTCGTGCTTTTCTGCAAACGCGGCTGCGCGAGTGCCACGATGCACAACGCCAGCGCCAGCCAGCGCAGCGAACCGAGAAAGCCGCCGAAGCGCGAGCGATGGATGTTCTGCATCGCGCGCACCAGTTGCACCGACGAATAAACGAACGCCGGCGGCGCGCCGCGCCGGCCCTTCAGCCACGCCAGCACCGGCAGCAGCAGGAGCAGCAACAACAGCCATGGATGAGCGAACACCATTTTTGATTTACGATTTACGATTTACGATTGGTTCCGATATGCCGTCATTTAAAATTGGTTGCGGCTCCGTTTCTTCCACCAGCCGCAGCGCGGAGGAATGCAGCTCGCGCAATTCGTTTTCGCCCGGCTCGTATTTGGCGAACTTTACCAAGTCGCAGCTCGCGAGAAATCCGCCAAGGCTTTCCTTTTGCTCCGGCAGCAGCGACTTCGTTCCCGCCAGCTCGCGCAGGAATTCTTCCGTCGTCCGCTCCGGCGCGCGGAAATCAAAGCGTTCTTCCAGATAAGCCCGCGCCGTGTCGGACACCGCAACGACGAACGGCTTCGGCTGCGTAATGAGCGCGAGCGCCCGCTCCAGTTTCTGTTTCGCGCGGATGTGCGCCGGAACCGGCGGCGGCAGGACGATGTGCGTCTTGCGATTTTTCCACCAGCGCCAGAGCAGCAAAGCGGCAACCAACAGGGCCGCACCAATCAGCGTCCACCAAAGCCACGCGTAGCCGTCCGAAATCTCAATCGGCGGCTTGATATCGCGGATGTCCTCGGCGATAGGAGCCAGGTTGTTATTCGTGGCAATCATGCGTGACGAAAATTATTAATTCGCGATGGTAGCACCCGCCTCCGGCGGGTGGTTTCGGGCGTCGCGCCCGAAACCAACGGGACGCGTCGCTGCGAGAAACGCTCACGAGCCAATGCAAAGACACACGCCCTGCCGCAATTCGGCGGGACGCCGAATTGAACCCGCGAGACGCGGGTGCTACCAATATTTTTTCCGAGCCTCGTCTTCATCCGCGCAGCCTCCGTTTTTCGCGGTTCTCGAAAAATTTCGCCAGCGTCGGCCCGTAATCCTGGTCCGTGCGCAACTGCATCGCGTCAATGCCCGCGCGGCGAAACAGCCGCGCGACCTCCGACTGCGCCTTTACCTGCCGCTCTGCGAACGCCGCCCGCTTGCGCGCATCGCCGGTGTTGACCTCCACAATCTGACCGGTCTCGGCGTCCTGAAAAATCAACCGCCCCAGATTCGGCAATTCCAATTCGTGCGGATCGGAAACCTGCACCGCCACCACATCGTGCTTGCGGTTTGTCTGCCGCAGCCGCGTGAACGACGCCTGCGCGAGCGATTCCAATGACATCATGTGCGGGCGCGCTGCCGGCTTCTCGCCCGTGCGACGTGACGCAACCGGCGAGCCGAGAAAATCCGACACGATCACCGTGATGGCTTTATGCGACTGCACACGCAAAAGAAATTCCAGCGCGGCGTTCAAGTCCGTCCCGCGCCGCTTCGGCTCAAAAAATAAAACCTCGCGGATGACGCGGAGGACGTGGCTGCGGCCTTTGCGCGGTGGGATGAATTTCTCCACCTCGTCGCTGAAGAGGATGAGGCCGACCTTGTCATTATTGCGGATGGCGGAGAACGCCAGCACCGAGGCGATTTCCGCCGCCAGCTCGCGTTTAGATTGCCCGCGCGAGCCGAACAGGCCGGAGCCGCTCACGTCCACTACGAGCATGAGCGTGAGTTCGCGTTCCTCGACAAACTTCTTGATGAACGGATGGTTCATCCGCGCGGTGACGTTCCAGTCAATCGCGCGCACATCGTCGCCGGGCTGGTATTCGCGCACCTCATCGAAGTTCATGCCCTGGCCCTTGAAGACAGAATGGTATTGGCCCGCGAGCGTTTCGGTCACGATGCGGTTCGTGCGCAGCTCGATCTGCCGGATTTTTTTAAGAATCTCGCGGGGGATCATGGGGCAACAAAATTAAACGCCGTAGGCGTGACATCTTTGTAGAAATCAGCCCCCAACAAATTCCAGCTCCGTAGGAGCGGCATATTCAGGCCGTCAATTCTCATCGGTTTTGAAAATGTATTTCTGGCCATATTCCACGCCGAACTTTTCCAACAACTCAACATATTCGTCCCGGAACGATTGCTTCGCGTGATGCTGTTGCTGGTTTTGGATGTAATGAATTACCATATCGAGTTGTGAACGGGCGTGCGAGAACGCACCAAATCCTTCCTGCCATGAAAACCGTCCCATCACCCAGTGCTTTTCGTTGATGAATTTGGACGAACCGGCTTTCACGTCACGCACCAAATCAGACAGCGCCGCATCCGGTCGCAAGCCGACCAGCAAATGCAAATGGTCGGGCATATTGTTTATGGCAATCAATTTGTGTTTCTGTGCGGCGACAATGCCGGTGATGTATTTTTGTAATTCGTCATTGTGTTCCGGTGCAATAAGGTTTTGACGCCCTTCAACGGCAAACACGACGTGAATGTAGATTTGCGTGTAGGTGTTTGCCATGTTCGTTTCGGAATATGTCGCTCCTACGGAGCTAAATTCTTTTTGATTCTTGGTTCTACAAATATGTCGCGCCGACGGCGCTTATTTTCACGGCACGGGCAGTTCATCAAAGATTTTCTGGATGACCGTCTCGCTGGTTTTTTCCTCGGCCTCGGCCTCGTAGGTGATGGCCACGCGGTGGCGCAACACGTCCATGCCGATGTTTTTTACGTCCTGCGGCGTGACGTAGCCGCGGCCTTTCAGGAACGCGTAGGCCTTGGCCGCCAGCGTCAGCGCGATGGTCGCGCGCGGCGACGCGCCGAGCTGGATGAAATCCTTCACCGCGATCTTGTAATGGTCCGGATCGCGCGTGGCGCAGACGAGGTCCACGATGTAATCCTTCACCTTGTCGTCCACGTAAATGTCGTTGATGATTTCACGGGCTTTCAGGATTTGCTGCGGTGTGACGACAGCGTTGCACGTGGGCGTGCCGGTCGTTTTCGCCATCACTTCGAGAATCTGCCGCTCCTCGGCGCGCGACGGGTAGCCAATCTTCAATTTCAACATGAAGCGATCCACCTGCGCTTCGGGCAGCGGATAGGTGCCTTCCTGCTCGATGGGATTTTGCGTGGCGAGCACGAGGAACGGCTCGTCCAGCTTGTAAGTCTGGTCGCCGATGGTGACCTGTTTTTCCTGCATGGCTTCCAGCAGCGCGCTCTGCACCTTGGCAGGCGCGCGGTTAATTTCGTCGGCGAGAACGAGGTTGGCGAAGACCGGGCCTTTGCGCGTGGAGAAGCCGCCGGATTGCGGATTGTAAATCTGCGTGCCGACGACATCGGCGGGCAGCATGTCCGGCGTGAATTGCAGGCGCGAGAATTTCACGTGCAAACAATTCGCCATGGATTTCACGGCGAGCGTCTTGGCGAGACCGGGCACGCCTTCGAGGAGGACGTGGCCATTGGCCAGCAGGCCGATGACGAGCCGCTCGGTCAGATATTGCTGGCCGACGATGACCTTGCCGAGTTCGTTGAACAGCGGGTGCATGAACGCACTCGCTTCTTTTACCGCTTCGTTGATGGCGTTGATTCCTGTGCTCATGTTTTTAACTCAATTTTTCGATGGACGACATTCTGACAAATGACCGCAAAACTTGTTCAACCGCAAATTCGCTTCGGTAGCACCCGCGTCTCGCGGGTCGTTTCGGGTGTCTCACCCGAAACTCTTAAGGCACAACGCTACGAATGACGCGTCCGTCCTACGGTAGGCCACACGCCTCGCCGCAATTCGGCGAGACGCCGAATTGCACCCGCGAGACGCGGGTGCTACACCAAATTAATTACGCGCCGGGCAATACGGCCACCTGCTTCCGGCTCAGCCAGCCGATCTTGCCGGCGTTGTTCGCGACCTGAACCCAATCATCGTGCTGGTCCAAAACCTTCAGCTCCGCGCCGTCGCGCGCCGAGAAGACGCCTTGCGCCTCGTCAAACGGACCGCTGCGCGCAGTGGCTTCGGCACTCGTCACCACGGCGATGGAGGCATTGAAGCGGTTCGCCGCCTGCAACGCCAGCACCGCGCCGGAGAAAATTGTCAGCGCCACAATCAGGCGGGTTGCCATGCGCAGCTTCGGCGCGAGCGCGGGCTTGAACTGGCGCAGCGCGAGCAACGCGAACAGCGCCCAGAAAAACACGGCGGTGAGCAGCGCGCCCTCATTCAGCGTGAGCGCGCCCACCCAATTTTGCCAGCGGCTCTCACGCAGCGTCGCGCCCTGCACCTGATTGCGTACGAACGCCAAGTTTGCGCGCAGTTCCGCGTCGCGCGGCGCGAGCAATTCCGCCTGCCGATATGCGGCGATGGCCTGGCCGAGATGCCCGGCCTTGAATTCCGCATTGCCGGCGTTGAAGAGCAGCGCGGGAGATTGGGTGCCAGTTGCAATAATTTTTTCGTAAGCCGTGGCGGCATCGGCGAACTTGCCCTCGGCGTAAAACTTGTTCGCCGCCGCAAAATCGGTGGAGGCAGCGGCCGCGAAAAGATTGCCGGCGAAAAACAACAGGACGAGCAAGGCCGAAATCGTTTTGAAGCTGCGGAGCAGCGGGCGGAAATAGCCCACGGTGAAACCGTGGGTTTCGGAGTCAAAACAATCCAAGCCCCGTAAGGGGCGAAAGAAGGTTTCGCCGGACGGTTTTCTACCGCCCCATCCGGGGCTTAAATTATCCCGAATCGCAACCCACGGCTGACGCCGTGGGCTACTATCTTTCGCGCCGCCGGCGCTGAAAAAGGAGAACCAAGTTTTCACGCTCTCACCTCCCGCAGTTGGCTGATGAGCTTTTCAAACTGCGCGGCGACGGAATTCAATTCGCTACTGCCGCGCACCGGCGCGTAGCGGGCCTGATTGCAAAGCTGAAATTGCTCGTGGAGCGCCGTGCGCAAGGTTGCCGGGGCGTTGCGCAGGAGCGCGTGGCCATCCACCACGTCTTCCGTGATGGCCGACGCCGGGCAATCCAGCCGTTCGCCGAGCTGTTCTTGCAGCAGCCGGAACAACGTGGCAAAAAATTCATCCGGCTGGTTGGCGGCGGCGTATTTTTGCAAGTCAGCTTTGCCGCTGGCGATGAGCGCGGCCACGGAGCGCTGGCGGCGGAGGCGCGGATTGTTTGCGAGGTTGTCAGCGCGTTTGCGCCAGATGAAGGCGGCGAGGAACGCCAGCACCGGCACCGATTGAGTGACGAGGAACACCGGCTGTGCGATCAGCGGCGTTTTGCCGGCGACGAGCGTTCCGAGGTTTTCCTTGATAGGTAAAATGTCCTGCGCCGGTTTTTCTTCGTTGGTGTTTTTGTTGGCGGCCATTTGCGGCAGCGGCGACGCGCCGGCGGCTTTCACGGTCAACGGCACGGCGGGTTGCGTGAGCGTGTGATAACGACCGTCTTCGGGATTGAAAAACGAGAACGCCAGCGCGGGCAGCTCGTGAACGTCGTTGTTCAGCGGCGAGATGATCTGCTCAAATGTCTTGGTGCCTTGGAAGCCAAACTGGTCGGTGGTTTCCAGCTTGGTCGTGGGCGGATAGGTCTTGAAATTTCTCCAAGCTTCCTGCTCCGGCAGCGTGACGGCGTCCAGCGCGCCGCGACCGGAAATCTGCACGCGCACGGTGATCGGATCGCCGACAGTAACAGTGGTGGGGCCGGCGCTGGCGGCGAGGTCGAACTGACCGACGGCACCCGTGAAATTTGCCGGCCGATTTTGTTCCGGCAGCGGCAGCGATTCGATATTCAAAGTTTCGGTTGCGAGCGTGACTTGCCTCTGCTCGCCGCGAAATGCAGCGAAAGGGTCGTTCTGGTTCTGCGAAGGCAGCACCACCACGGCGCTGGCGGTGAACGGCCCAAGCGCCAACGCGCCGGTTTTCACCGTTGTCAGCGGAATTGCCAATGGAATCAGGCGATAGATACGGTTTCCCACCTGCACGCGGCGCTGTTGGTTTTGCAATTCCGTCAATTTGCCGGCGCTGAAGCCGTCCGTCGGCAAGCCGGTCATTTGAAAATTCCCGAAATTCTGCACGTCGTCGCGCAGGTAAAGTTCCAGCCGCGCCATGATGGCTTCGCCGGCGTAAACTTTCTGCTTCGGGAAATTCAGTTTCAGGAAGGCGACTTCGCTGCCGGAATTCACGGCGGCGGCGGACGGCGCGCTGGCCCGGCTGACGATGAGTTTCAGCGGCGCGGTGGATAGCTGCTGGCCGTTCACGTCGGCGGTGAGCGCGGGAATGGTGAACTCGCCCGCGCGCTGCGGCGTGACGGAAAAACTCACGGTGACGGTGGTGCTCATCGCGCCGTTGATCCAGCTCATGTTCTGCGCCGTGCCGGCCTGGGCGATCTGGAGGCCGGGCACGTTGGGTGCGGGAACGCGGCCCGGTGAGCCGCCCTCGAACGCCAGCGACAACGTGGCGCTTTCGCCCAGCGTAAGCGTGTCGCGATCGAGCGACGCGGTGAACGAAGCCGCCCACGCCGCGCCGGGAAGCAGCGCGATCAGCAGCATCGCCAATGTTTTCAACGTGAACCGCATTTTCGTTGCGTCCATTCTGACAGACGCGGGCGGGAAATGTTCATCATTTTTTAACCCGAAGAAAGCGCAAAATTATTTGCCGCGCGCCGCCGGGAAACGCATCATGCCGGAATGACCAGTGCAAAATTGTTTTCCCTTTTCGCCGCCACCGTTTTGTTCGCGGCCAATCTGCCGGCGCAAACGGCAACCCACACGTTCGCCATCGGCACGAACGATTTTCTCCTCGACGGCCAGCGGTTGCAGATCCGCTGCGGCGAAATCCACGCGGCGCGCGTGCCGAAGGAATACTGGCGGCACCGCTTGCAGATGGCCAAGGCGATGGGCTTGAACACCGTTTGCGCGTATCTCTTCTGGAATCTGCATGAGCCGCAGCCCGGCCAATACAACTGGAGCGGACAGGCGGACGCGGCGGAGTTTTGCCGCATCGCGCAGGAGGAAGGACTGTGGGTCATCCTGCGCCCCGGCCCGTATGCCTGCGCCGAATGGGAGATGGGCGGCACGCCGTGGTGGATGCTCAAGACGGACGGTGTGAAGCTCCGCAGCCGCGACCCGCGCTATCTCGAACCAGCCAAAAAATATCTGAAGGAAGTCGGCCGCGTGCTCGGTCCGCTGCAAATCACGCACGGCGGCCCGATCATCATGGCGCAGGTCGAGAACGAATACGGCTTCTTCGGCAAGGACGCGGGCTATATTGACGAAGTGAGAAAAGCCTTGGTGGACGCGGGTTTTGACATTCCGCTGTTCCAGTGCAATCCGCCGGACCAGATGCGGAACGGGCTGCTGACCAATCTTTTTCAGGCCGGCAACTTCGGCAGCGACGTGAAAAACAACTTTGCAAAGGTGCGGAAAATCCAGCCGACCGGCCCGCTGATCTGCAGCGAATTTTATCCCGGCTGGTTCGACACCTGGGGCCAGCCGCATCACACCGGCAAACCGGAAAATTATCTGCCGAACCTGAAGCTCATGCTGGACATGGATGCATCGTTCAGCATCTACATGGCGCATGGCGGGACGACATTCGGGCTGTGGTCGGGCTGCGACAAGCCGTTCAAGCCGGACACGTCCAGCTACGATTACGACGCGCCGATCAGCGAGGCCGGCTGGGCGACACCGAAATTTTTTGCGACGCGCGAGCTGTTCGCCAAATATCTGCTACCCGGCGAAAAACTACCGGAACCGCCCGCGCCCAATCCGGTCATCAGCTTCGCGCCGGTGGCATTGACGGAAATTGCGCCGGTGTTCGACAACCTGCCGGCGAATCCGAACGTTGATGAAGTGCCGAACGCCATGGAAAAATACGGACAGGGCTACGGCGCCATTTTGTATCGCACGACGATTCCGGCGGGCGCGGCGGCGACACTGGAGGCGGGCGCGATCCACGATTTCGGCTTTGTTTTCGTGGACGGCCAGCGCATCGGCGTGCTCGACCGGCGGGCCACGGCGGCAAAAATCCCGTTGCCGGCGCGCACCAAGGAAGCGCGGCTCGACATCCTTGTGGAGCCGATGGGCCGCGTGAATTTCGGCGCGGAAATGCTCGATCAAAAGGGCCTGCTCGCGCCGGTGAAACTGGACGGCGCGGAGCTGAAGGACTGGCGAACTTTCAATCTGCCGCTCGATGACAAGATGGTTGGCGGTTTGAAATTTAAACCGGCTCCAATTTTTGCTTACAACGGAATCGTCAGCGGTTATGCCGACGCGTATGCCAATTTTCTTAAATCTTTGTCACCCGCCTTCTGGCGCGGAGAAATCACCTTGGAAAAAGCCGGCGACACGTTTCTGGATTTGCACCACTGGGGCAAAGGCGTCGTCTGGGTAAATGGCCATTGCCTCGGCCGGTTCTGGAACATCGGCCCGTCGCAGACCGCCTACGCGCCCGGCTGCTGGCTGCGCGCCGGTAAAAATGAAATCGTGATTCTGGATTACGTCGGGCCGGAAAAGGCGGAAATCGCCGGTCTGGAAAAACCGGTGCTCAGCGAACTGCATCCCGAAAAAGATTTCGCCCGGTCGCATCGTCCGGCGGTCAATTTGAACCTCACCGACAGCGTGACCGTCATCAAAGGCACCTTCGCGCCCGGCGCGGACACGCAGGAAATCAAGTTTCTCACACCGGCCACCGGAAAATATTTTTGCCTGGAATCGCTGAATGCCTTCGATGGCAAGCCTTATGCCGCCATCGCGGAACTGGATTTGCTCGACGCCGGCGGCAGCGCCATTTCGCACAACGGCTGGACGATTGCCTATGTGGACAGCGAGGAACGCGACCAGGAAGACGGCGCGGCGGAAAACGCGATTGACGGCCAGACGGCGAATTACTGGCACACGCAATGGGGCGCGGCGCAGCCGGCTCATCCGCACCGGCTGATTTTGAACCTCGGTCAAGCGCAGGCAATTTCCGGCTTCCGTTATGTGCCGCGCCAGGGCGACGGCGCCGGGCGCATCAAGGATTACCGCATTTTGATTGGCGATAAGCTGGTGTCGCCAAAGTGACCGCGGCGATTTGCGGTTTGACCGGCGCGGCGGGAGCGGCTAGGCTTTCCGTCCGTCCCTGACGGTTTTTATGCGACATACCATTTCTGTTTTGGTGGAGAACAAGTTCGGCGTGCTCACGCGCGTGGCCGGATTGTTCAGCGGCCGCGGCTACAACATTGACTCGCTCAACGTCGCGCCGACGCACGACGCCACCACGTCGCGCATGACCATCGTCACCCACGGCGACGAGGCCACGGTGGAGCAAATCGTCAAGCAGCTCAACAAGCTGCCGGACGTGCTCAAGGTGCAGGATTTCAGCGAAGGCGAATATGTGGACCGCGAACTCGTCCTGGTGAAGGTCGGCGTGGATTCCAAGTCGCGCGCCGAGGTGATGCAGATCACGGATATTTTCCGCGCGAAGATCGTGGACGTGCAGCCCAAGTCGCTCACCATTGAGATCACCGGTGCCGACAGCAAGATCGTCAAGTTCCTCGACCTGATGAATTCGTTTGGCGTCCAGGAAATCACCCGCACCGGCAAGGCCGCGATGCCGCGCAAATAATTTAACCAACCAAAAAATCTATGGCAAAAGTCTATACCGACAAAGACGCCGACCTCGGCGTGTTGAAAAACAAAACCCTTGCCGTGCTCGGCTTCGGCTCGCAAGGCCACGCCCACGCGCTGAACCTCAAGGACAGCGGCCTCAAGGTCATCATCGGCCTTTACGAAGGCAGCAAGTCCATCGCGGTTGCGAAGGAAAAAGGTTTCAAGGTCGTCACCACCGCCGAAGCCGTGAAACAGGCCGACGTCATCATGGTCGCGCTGCCCGACACCAAGCAGGGCGCGTGCTACAAGAAGGACATCGAACCGAACCTGACCAAGGGCAAAACCCTCGTGTTCACGCACGGTTTCTCGATCCATTTCAAGACCATCGTTCCGCCGAAGAACGTCAACATCATCATGGTCGCGCCGAAAGGCCCCGGCCACACCGTCCGCCGCCAATACGTCGAAGGCAAGGGCGTGCCGAGCTTGATCGCCATTTACCAGAACCCCGGCAAGGACGCGAAGAAGATCGCGCTCGCCTGGGCCAAGGGCATCGGCGGCACCCGCGCCGGCGTGCTCGAAACGAACTTCAAGGAAGAGACCGAAACCGATTTGTTCGGCGAACAGACCGTCCTCTGCGGCGGCGCAAGCGCGCTCGTGCAGGCCGGATTCGAAGTGCTGGTCGAAGCCGGTTACTCGCCGGAAATGGCCTACTTCGAATGCCTGCATGAACTCAAGCTCATCGCGGATTTGATGAATGAATCCGGCATCAGCGGCATGCGCTTCTCGATTTCCGAGACCGCCAAGTGGGGCGACGTGAGCGTCGGCCCGAAGATCATTGATGCCAGCGTGAAGAAACGCATGGCGGCGGCGTTGAAAGACATCCAGTCCGGCAAATTCGCCAAGGACTGGGTCAAGGAATACGAAGGCGGCTACAAACGCTACAACGCGCTCCTCAAGAAGGGCGAACAGCACCCGATCGAGAAGACCGGTGCCAAGCTCCGCGCGCTCATGCCGTGGATGAAAAAGGCCAACATCAAAGGCGCGCAAGCTTCGTATTAATTCAAAATCTCAAACACAAAAGCCGCTGGAGCAATCCGGCGGCTTTTTTATTTCAGTTGCCCAACAGCCGCCGGCGGTCTTCGGGGTTGGCAAAAACCAGTTCCTCCGAATCCGGGCCGGTGCGGATGAGCGCCGCCGGACTCCCGCCCAGCAGGGCCAGCAATTGCTCATCATTGATCAGGTGATAACCGCCGGCGCGCGTGGCGATTTCCACTGCCCCCGTCGCGGTGGAAACCATTTTTAACGCGGCAAAATTTCTAGTGGAAATGGTTGCACCCGCCGGCAGCGGCTGGGTTTCGACGAGCCGGTAACTTTTTGGCGCGCCGGTTTTTACCGGGGGCTTTGACGCGGATATTTTTTCCGCCGGACGCGGCCACGTCAGGATTCCCGCCAGCAGCAGGACGACCAGCGCGCCCGCAGCCGACCGCGCCTGCCGCCACTGGCGACGGCGGCGGGCCTGCCGCAGCGTCCCGGCGAGCAACGCCGCGCGGAAATCCGGCGGTGATGATTCGGCGAGCACATCGTCGAGCAGTTTTTTCTGTTCAGGCCTGGTCATGTTTCAACGACGCCACGATGGCGTCCTTCAATTTCTGCCGTGTGCGCGAAAGCCTCGATTCCACGGCCTTTTCCGTGATTCCGCCCGCCCCGGCGATTTCGCGGACACTGCGCCGCAGAAAGTATTTTTGTTCCACCAAGTCGCGCTCACCTGGCGGCAGCGCAGACAGATTCTGCTTGAGCAGTGCGCGCAGTTTTTCATCCGCCGCACCGTCGCTGCCGAAACTGTCTTCCGTTTCCGCGTGGCGCGAAAATCTTTCGAGAAACGCGAACCAGCGGCGCTGTTTCTTCGACTCGTCCGCCAGCGCGGTGCGCGCGAGCACGGTGAGCCAGCTCCAGAATTTCTCCTCCGTGTCGAACGGCTTGACGTGCCGCGCCACGCGGATGAGCGCGGCCTGCAACGCCTCGCGCGCGGCCGGCTCGTTGCCGCCGGTGACGACGAGCAGGTAGCGCAGCAGCCGGTCGAAATACGCGTCAAAGAACTCGCGGAACGCCGCCTCGTCGCCGCGCGCCAGCGCGCCGGTCAGCGCCGCGATCTGGTGAGGCGGGTGTCTGCGCGAGCCGTCTTCCAATGGATCGCCCCCGGCCCGCGCGACTCGCGGGGACGCTCGCCCCACCAAAGCGACCGGCAACGCTGCCGGCATTCCGCGGGCGGCTGACTCCCTCGCCCCGGAATGCTGGCTGGATGATTCAATGATCTCGTCCAAGCTGTCGCTTCAACCACCGGCTGAAATTTATTTGGCGGATTTTTCAGCGGGCAAATTCGTTGGTGCTGACATCGCAGTTGAAAACTGTTTTTTCAATTGATCAACCTGCGACTGCACGTTTTCGATAGCCTTCTCGTATGCAAGCCCGGCGGAAGCTGACACGGCAGATTGGGGAAGCGTTTTCAAAACGTCTTCAATGGTCTTCAGTTTTTCCGGCTCACCGTAGGCGATGAGCAACTTGGTTTCCTTGTGGTAATTCAAATCCGGCACCGGCGTCACGCCGGCCAGTTTCCAGCCGGTTTGGATGGCCGTGGTGATGTCGTTCACCGTGAAGCCGCGATCCAGGTAAGCCGCGAGGGAAAAATAGCGGGTTGCTTTTTGTGGCGGTTCCTCCACTGGCACCGGCGGTTTGTTGACAAAGAAATACCAGACGGAATTGTCCGTGGGCTGACCGCCGTCCGTTTTGAATCCATAGCTGGTGATGACGGTTGAATAATTGCGGCTGCTAGGACCGTAAATGCTGGTGACCATCTGCATCTGTTTTACACTGGCGTGTTCCAACGCCTCAAACAACTGGCTTGCGTTCACATTGTCCATTTTCAGCGGCGGCAATTTCGTGTCGGCGTCGGCTTCGGGAATGACGACATTCATCGGCTTGCCGTCGGCTTTTTCGATGGCCTTGACCAATTGCGCGGGCGTGCCGCCGGGGAAGTCGAGGTTGAAGATGGTCAGCGCGGATTGTTTCTCGTAAACGCTGAACGTCCAGAGGGAATTGTCCGTTGGCTTTTCATCTTTGGTGTAAAAACCCTCCGAATAGATCATTTCGTGATATGGGGCATTCTCATTATATTTTTGCGTGTTTTCCCGGAGCGTGTTGAACAGCCGGGCCACATCCATATCCGTGACCTTGACCGGCGGCAGCTTGGCTTTGGCGCATTTCTCGTCGGGAGAAATAATGACGTTCAACGGTTTGCCCGTCGCTTTTTCGATGGCCTTGACCAGTTCCACCGCCGTGCCGCCGGGGAAATCGAGGTTGAACTTGGTCAGCGCAGGCTCGTCAGTTTGCGAAGAGCCATTGGCGTTACGCCGCATGATTTCGTTCAGACGCTGGTTAAAAGTAGTCCCCGGTGGATTACCCGGGGCGCCCGGCATGGGCTGGGCAATACCCGGCGTGAGATAGAGCGCGAGTAGTCCGGTCGCGAGGCAGAAGAGTTTTTTCATAAATAGGCGGTTGATGGGTGTTCTTTCATACAGGAACACGACGCCCAAGGCAAAATCCTTCGCGAATAAGAAAAATATTTGCCAAGCGGCCATTGCCGTTGGCGGCGGATGAATTTGGACTTTTGCGGAGCGCGGCTGTGCGCGAAGCGTCAGCCGCAGCAATGTCCACACGGCTGCGGCTGATCTGCGACACAGCCGCGCTCCGTTCAAATCAGGACACTGCCCGGCCGTTTGCGCAGTTGAACTTGCCCTGCACATCAGGTATTTTCTACCGACTATGACGTTGACTGAAAAACTTCTCGCCCGCGCGTCCGGCAAGGCCAGCGTGCAGGCCGGCGACAATATCTGGGTGAACGCCGACGTGCTCATGACGCACGATGTCTGCGGCCCGGGCACCATCGGCGTGTTCAAACGCGAGTTCGGCAAGACCGCGAAGGTCTGGGACAAAAACAAGATCGTCATCATCCCCGACCATTACATCTTCACCGCCGATTCGAAGTCCAACCGCAACGTGGACATCCTCCGCGAGTTCGCCAACGAACAGGGTTTGCCCTATTTCTACGACGTCATTGATGACCCGAAAGGTCACTGGGTGTTCGATGCCGTGAAGGGCAACATGAAACGGCAATACGGTTCGCGCTATGCGGGCGTCTGCCACGCGGCACTGCCGGCCAAGGGCCATACGCGTCCCGGCGAAGTGCTGTTCGGCACCGATTCACACACCTGCATGGCGGGCGCGTTCAACCAGTTTGCCACCGGCATCGGCAACACGGACGCCGGCTTCGTCATGGGCACTGGCAAATTGCTCATCAAGGTGCCGGAGACAATGCGCTTCCGCCTCGAAGGCAAGTTGCAGCCCGGCGTGATGGCGAAGGACATCATCCTGCATTGCATCGGGGAGATCGGCTTTGACGGCGCAACCTACCGCGCGATGCAGTTCGACGGCGAAGGTGCGAAGACGTTGAGCATGGACGACCGCATGACCATCGCCAACATGGCCATCGAGGCCGGTGGCAAGAACGGCATCTTCGAATTTGATTCGCGCACCGCCGAATACGTGGATGCGCGCGTGAAATTGAACGGCACGAAGGCCAGTTACCAGCCGGTCGAGCCGGACAAGGACCAAAAGTTCGTCAGCGAACTCGTGGTGGACTTGAGCCAGCTCGAACCGACCGTCGCATGCCATCCCGACCCCGGCCAGCGCAAGAAGGCGAAGGATATGGACCAGAAGCTTGACCGCGCCTACGTCGGTTCCTGCACGGGCGGCAAGACGAGCGACTTCGTGGAGTTCGCCCGCGTGCTGCGCGGCAAGAAGGTGGTCATTGACACGTTTGGCGTCCCCGCGACGCCGGAGATCATCCGCGATTTGCAGACGACGTATTGGGGCAACGAGACGATCTGGGACGTGATGGTGAACGCCGGCGTGCAGATGACGGAGAACGCCGGCTGCGCCGCGTGCCTCGGCGGCCCGGTGGACACGTTCGGCCGCATCAACAAGTCGGGCATCAACTGCATCAGCGCGACGAACCGCAACTTCCCCGGCCGCATGGGCGACAAGGAATCGAAGGTGTTCCTCGCTTCGCCGGCGACGGTGGCGGCGAGCGCGTTGACCGGCAAGGTCACCGACCCGCGCGAGTATTTGGGCAACTAAACTCTCCCCAGAAACAATTTCACCGCTTGAGCGTTCGTCGCCCAAGCGGTGATTTTATTATCGGCTGAATTTCTCCAGCTCGGAGATGAACGCATCCGGGCCGCCGTTGAGATAACCGACCTGCCGCCCAAGTTCCCGGCCGTCGCCATTGACCAGCACGAAGGTAGGGAAACCGTCCACTTTGAATTGTTCGGACAAGGCGGCATTGGCGCGTTTGAGGGCGTCGGGCTGCGGCGAGTGACGGGGAAAATCCAATCTCACGAGTTGCAGCTTGCGTCCGGCGTAGTCGGCGAACTTGGACGTGGATAAAACATCGTGCTCAAACTTGATGCACCAGCCGCACCAATCCGAGCCGGTGAAATCGAGCAGCACCAGCTTGTTCTCCGCCTTCGCCTGCTGGAGGGCGCCTGGATAATCGTTGCGCCAGATTGCTTCGGCCGCACCGACGGCGGCGGCCGGCCGCCGCGTCATATCCGGTGCCGACACCGCCGGCTGCCGGAGAAGTTGCTGGTGATATAGGGCCTTGTTCTCGGCCAGCTTTTGTTCGACATCCTTCGCCCGCTTGGGGTCGTAGTGGAAATGTTTTTGCAGCTCCGGCGCAAGCGTCTTGATCTTCACGTTAGCCATGCCGCCGGCATAAATGAAATAAACATCCGTCGCGCTGACGCTGGTGACGGTGACGTTGGTGTAAACCTCGGTGCCGGCCTTGAGCACCGGCAGCTGTTCGTCGGCACGGGCACTGGCGATCAGCACGGCCAAAATCATCGGGACAACCGCAATTTTGCCACGCAGATTTTTCATGAGGTTATTTCACCAACTGCGCGCCCGGCAAATAAACGGTGAACGTGGTGCCTTCGTCGGCGACGGTGTGGACGTGCAGCGCGCCGTTGGCCGCCTTGATGAGGCGTTGCACGATGTTCAGGCCGAGGCCGGTACCCTGCCGCGGGCCTTTGGTCGTAAAATACGGGTCAAAGATTTTTGGCAGCACCACGGCGGGGATGCCGGGGCCGGTGTCGCGCACCCAGAGCTTCACCAGCGGCACGGTGTTGCTCATGCTTTCGACATTGAGCAGCCGGTCGTTCGGGCCGTCCTTGAACTGCGCGAGATCAAGCGGCGCGCCGATCACCTCGCCGCCGATTTCCACGCGGTGCGGCGCGGGCGTGCATTGAAAGGCGTTGACGGTGAGGTTCAGCAAAATCTGGATGAGGTCGGTGCCGTTGGCTTTCACCGCAATTTCCCCGGCCAGCGGGGTGATGCGGAATTCATTTTCCTGCAGGCTCGGATGCACGCGCACGAGCTGTTAGAGGTCGTGCAGCAACTGGTTCACGCCGACA
>Ga0265324_10000944_pt1 | contig 18201 bp, 9 predicted proteins | sample 41419metaG_FD_198634 | JGI IMG/M metagenome (GOLD analysis project Ga0265324, IMG submission 198634) | Rhizosphere microbial communities from Carex aquatilis grown in University of Washington, Seatle, WA, United States - 4-14-19 metaG | ecosystem: Host-associated > Plants > Roots > Rhizosphere >...
CAATTTGCCCATCCAGAAAAACCCTGCCTTCCGTTCCTATTTCATCTTTTCCGAAAAGTCTCCCGTCCTTTTGCAACTGGTATAGCGGCTCGACCAGCTGGTTCTGCGCCACAAGACATCTGACGACGGTGCGAAACATGCCGTCGGGTTGCGCCGGATCGCCCACACGTTCGGCTGGCCGGATCTTGCCAGTCATTGTTTCCAGATTCAGTCCGCCGGTGGCGCGAAAATAGCCGCCGTCAATCCACGAATGAAACGTGTGTTCCGTCGTGTAGCCATGCGGATTGTCGCCCACCCAGCCGTTGAAATGAACCGTGGTGTGCAACGGCTGGAAGCCGTCGCCGACATAATGTCCCATCACGCCCATGACATAGATGACATTGTCCCGCGCATTCGCAATTTCCGCCGGAGTGCCGCCCGCGTTTTCAAGGGTTTTCAAATAACTGAAGCAGGATTTCAGCTTGTCATAATCCTCCGTAATTTGCCACGGCAGGAGGCCGACCAAGGAGCGCGTGTGCGCCTTGTCCTTCATCGGAGCGGACGGCGGAAACTGCGCCGGATGGGCCGCGCGGAAAACCGCCAGTTGCCCGACAAAATCATAACGCAAAGGTGCCAACACTTCCGGCGTCAATCCGTATTTGTTCAATTCTTCCAAATCGATGTAATGATTGGGGGGATTGGCCTGTTCCAGTTGCAGGTCGGGCGAATTCCGCCAGCGGTCCGGCTCGCCGGCGAGAAAGGCGATCCGCTCCCGCGCCGCTGGCGTCAGCACGAACGCCGGAAAGTTTGTCGGCAAGGAAGCCAGCGCCAACTGGTTGATGGCGTAATGACCTTCATAATCCCAAGCCTTGGCGCTGCCAGCCCCAAGTTGGATGACCGCCAAGCACAAGCCACCCGCGAATGCCGCAAATCTATGATTCGTCATGCCCGCATGCTGCGCGCCGGATGTTACAACAGCATGAAGATCGAGTCAGGATCTGGAAAACTAATCAAAATAATCCCGGCTACCGAAACGTTGCCCGACCGTAACTGCCACGCGGTTTGCATGTAACACTCCTTGGCTAGAATGTCGCTTCTTGAAGATCAATCGCGTGGTGGTTGTTTCTTTCAAGGCCAATCGCACTCGTAATCACCGACGTCCAGCAACCAATTATGGATTTTATGAATTTGTTTTTAGGAACCCGCACCAGCAGAACCAGCGCAGGCAGTTTGGAGTCAAAAAATGTCGCCAAGGCTGGCGGTCGGAGCGCATTCACCCTGATTGAACTGCTGGTGGTCATCGCCATCATCGCCATTTTGGCGGCGATGTTGCTGCCGGCGCTGGCGGCGGCCAAACAAAAGGCACAAAGCATCCAATGTCTCAGCAACATGAAACAGTGGGGGCTGGCCTTCACGATGTATGCACAGGACAATCAGGAGTTGATTCCTGAAGAAGGCAACACGTCGGCGGCCATCAACGACGGGGGTTCGGCCACGGCGACGGATAACTATGATTTCGCCTGGTATAATTGCGTGGCACCAACGATCAACCAGCAACCATTGGTAAATCTTTACGGGGCCAATGGACATGCATTTCAGCCGCCGCTGCCGGGTGTTTCGTCCATTTTCACCTGTCCGGGCGCACCTGCCCCCGATCCCGCCCTCGGCTATGCGAACCCGCTGAAGGTTTCCAAGGCCTATTTCATGTATGGTGAAAATTCCCGGCTATGTGTCAATTTTTCGTCCCGGCATAATGCTCCTCACCCGGCGCAAACCAAGCTCACCACCGTTGTTAAACCATCGAACACCATTTTTCTGGCTGAAGTAAATGGCAACAGCGTGGACGCGAGTGGAAATTCGCTCGCGGGCCCTGCGCAATCCAATGTGACCGCCTATTACAGTTTTGCCCGTCACAGTAAAAACAAGCTCGGTAATTTTTCGATGTGCGATGGCAGCGCCATCTCGGCCCGGACAAATGCCTTCTGGGAGTCTCAGGGCATGGCGGACGGTGTGCCGAACAACAACGGTCAGGCAGAGTGGGCAACCGATCGCCAGATGTATTGGTATCCGTCGCCGAACACGCCCAATTGAAACCATACCCTTTTGTCGCCTTGAATTAACCGTGAAAACTTCGGGCAAGGGGGAATTAAATACCTTTGGAATCTAAAAGTAGAAACTCCAGCTCAAACAAACACAAAAAGCATGAAAACAAACAAACTCAACCCCCACATTCGCCATGCGTTTTGGAACGCCGGCATCGCCGTCGCCGCAATAACAGCGGTTTGCAGCAGTAATGCATTGGCCCAACTGGTTCGACCGTTTACGCCAGGAAATTTGGTGGTGGAGCGCGTTGGCGATGGCAGCGCGGCACTTTCCAGCGCCGGCACGCCGATTTTCTTCGACGAAGTCACCCCATCCGGAACTGTGGTGCAATCCATCCCCATCACGACCAATGGTGCCAGCGCCCTGGTCGAAACCGGATCCGGCGCTTCCGATGGTTCAATGACTTTGTCTGCCGATGGTAAATCTCTGGTATTTCCCGGTTATGCCACAAACACCGGGGCGGCCGGCGTGGTCAGTGCATCATCAGCGGCGGTGCCACGTGGCATCGGCAAATTGGATGCGAATGGCAATTACACGCTGGCGGTTTCATCCACGGCGGCATACAGCGCCAACAACCTTCGCGGTGCGGCCACGGACGGCAACAATAATTACTGGGGATCGGGCACGGCCAGCAGCGGTGCCTACGGCATCTATTATTTTGGCACTGCCAGCGCAGCCGTCAGCGTTTATTCCGCCAATCTCCGATGCGTCAATGTGTTCAATGGCAATCTGTGGTATTCCACGGGTTCCGGCACACCCGGGATCGGGATTTGGAAATTCACCGGCACGCCGACCACGGCCACGGGCAACACAGCCACCAAGATTTTGGCGCTGACCGGTTCGCCCTACAATTTCTCGGTCAGCCTGGATGGAAACACCATCTTCTATACCGACGACAGTGCAGGTATCAGCAAATATACCAATAACGCCGGCACTTGGAGCAAGGCTTACACCTTGAATGCCATTGGATGTTTTGGTTTGATGGTTGATTGGTCCACTTCTCCAGCCACGATTTACGCCACTACTGGTTCGGGATCGGCCAATAACTCGGTGGTCAAAATTTCAGACACGGGAGCCAGTGCGACTGCCGTCACAAACGCAACTGCCGGAGCGAACAAAATTTATCGCGGGCTGGCCTTTGCCCCCACCAACGCCACCGTTGTCGCGTCGGCTCCCACACTTTCTGGAATTAGCCCAGCCAGCCAGACACTCGGCAGCGGCAGCACCGCCACGTTCACCTTGACGGGCAGCACGGGCATCCCGGTTGCCAGCAACAACTGGTATAAAGTCATCATCGGGGTGTCCACCAATTTGATGGCTGCCCAACACGGCGCAGCTTTGACACTTGCCAACATTCAATTTGGAAACCAAGCCAGCTATTTTGCCATTCTGACCAACGCTTCAGGGTCGGTCACCAGTTCGCTCGCTTCATTGACCGTTCAGGATCAGGCGCCATATTCCCTGAGCGTCACGCCCACCGCCTACACGAACGCCGCCGGTTCGCCAGCTTCCTTTACGGTGACGGCTTCCGGCACCACGCCGTTCAGCTACTACTGGTATAAGGAAATTCCCGGCACCAGCACCAACCTGATTGCCAGCGCTACCACCGCCACCCTGTCATTTGCCGCCTCCCTGCTCACCGATGCCGCCTCTTATCAGGTGGTTGTTTCCAATGCCATCGCGCCCTTCACTGCGACCAGCTCGGAGGTAACCCTCGCGGTCACTTCCGCCCCGCCGGTCATCACCGGCATTGGCCCGGCAAGCATCACCACCAATGTGGGTTTCAACGCCTCATTCACCGTCACCAATACTGGAACTCCTCCGTTCGGTTACAAGTGGTATAAGGAAACGGCAACGACCACGAACCTGATTTCCGGGGCGACGAATGCCACCCTGGTGCTCTCCAGCGTTCTGGGCGGCGACGGGGCAAATTATCAGGTGGTGATCACCAATGCCAGTTCGGCTGGAGTCACCAGCCCGGTCGTGTCGCTGACGGTCACGGGCGACCCGACCATTGCCGTTCAACCGGCCAATACCTACGGTTTGATTTCAAACCGGGTGCAATTTGCCGTGGGTGTCTTTGGCACCGCGCCAACTTATCAATGGCATTTCACTGATTCGCTCGGCAACCCAATTGCCAATGTTGCCAACGGCACACAGGCTGACGGCTCCGTCATCTCCGGAGCGAACGGCAGCGTGTTGACGATTGATAATGTGCAGGCCAATGAGCAATACACCAACTTCAATGTGACGGTGACCACCGGCTACGGCACCGCCACCAGCTCAAACGCCACGCTGCTCTCCGTGGGCTATGCCAACGTGTTGGCGTTTTGGGATTTCAACGGCCCAGAATTCACCAATTACGTCATCAATCCCAAGTGCACCGTAACCCCGGCACCTTTCATCGGCGTCGGCTCGGCCTTGGCGGTGGGCACGGCCTACAGCCCCGGCCCCTATCCCCAGAACAGTTCCTCCTTCTCGCCATTCCAAGGATCCGTGGATGCGAATAATGGCAATGGTTTCATGTCCTATCCGGCCTATTCGTATCCCCAAGGTTATGCCGACCACACCCCGCCGTTCTCTTGGGGCACGTCGCAATATCCAACCAATGGCAATCCGGCGCTCAACAAGACCGCCGGGGCGCAGTTTAATGTCAGCACCGTTGGCGCAAAGAACATCCAACTGTATTACGAGTCCCGGTTCTCCGGCACGGCGAGCAAATATGAACGCCTGCAATACACCACGGACGGCAGCACTTGGATTGATTATCCGACCAGTTCCACCTGGCCCTCAACGGCTGTCAATTACTACTCATTTAACTATGACTTCACTGGTTTCCCCGGGGTGGCCAATAATCCCGATTTTGGTGTGCGCATTGTTTCGGAATTCCAGAACACCGCCACTTATGGGGTCATTGCGAACGCCAATTTTGTCGGTGAGGCCAACAATTACGGGACCAGCGGCACACTGACCTATGACGTGGTCACCTTCTCCGGCGCGGCCATCACCAATAACAACGTGCCTCCGACCCTTGCGGTCAATTTCGCGAACACGAACATTTTGGATTATGTGCCGACCAACATCACCTTCATGGTCACGGCGGGCACAACCCCGGCTGATTCCCTGAACTATTCGGCGGTGTGCCTCAATACGGCCAACAACTTCAACCCAACTTTCTCGTTTGGCGGATCGGGCGCAAATCGCATACTCACAATCAACCCCAGTTCAATTTTCTCAACGGTGGCCGCTGCGCCAATCGAGATTATCGCCACTGACGCGAACGGGGATTCGGCCGTCACTTGGTTTAACGTGACGGTGGGGACGGTAAATCTGCCGCCGACGAACTCGCTGACCCTGTTGTTACAGACAAACACCCTGGCCAGCTCCGCCTTGGCGATTCCATTCTCCGTCGGCGACGACCGCACATCGGTCGGAGACCTGACTTATGCCGTGAGTTCCGGAAACAACACTGTGATACCGGCTGGTAACATCAGCGTGGCCAACCAAGGATCTGCCAACCCCATTCTGAACATACTCAGCACCAATCAGCTCGGCGTCGGCACGGTCAGCGTCACCGTTTATGACAACGACACGCTGGCACCCAAATATACAACGGCGACCATTCCGCTGATGGTGCGCCCCAACACCAACATTGTGGCGATTGATTACTTCAACTACGACAACAACGGCGCGTTGGACACCGTTTCCAGCGGTTTCTGGCAGCACCTCACCGGCAACCTCGGCCAGATGCAGGTCGCCAATGGAGTTGTCACCGTGGACACGTTTAACAACACCGAAAACTTGCAAACGCCGCTCTTGGGTGCGCCCTATAAAACCAACAGCGCGGCGGTTTTGTATTACAGCCTGATGGTGAACTTGCAAAATCTGTCCAATCTGCCGATAAAAAACGGCACTTACTTCGCCTGCTTCAATGACGGGCTGGGTGCCAATAATACCGCTGACGTAGAAGGCCTGCTGGTCGTCGCCACCAACGGGGCTGCCCCCGGCTATTATCGCCTGGGCATTGCCAACAAGGTTGGCGCAACGGCCACCAACGCGCAGATGTTCGCCAGCGACCTGGCCCCCAACAGCAACTATGTTGCCGTGGTCTCAGTGGTTGTTTCCAATGGCCAGTCCACCCTCTGGGTCAACCCCAGCGGACCGTCTTCGTCCAGCGTCACCGACACCGTCGCCCTGACCACCACCAACCGCTACAACTTGAGCCAATTCGAACTTCGCGAATCCGGCGGCAGCGGTGGGGCCGTGAGCGTGAGCTATCTCAAGGTAGGCACCACGTTTGACTCCGTGTTCCCGTCGCTGAATATTCAGCCCAATGGTTACAATGTCATCCTGAAGTGGTCTGATCCAACACTGGGTATCCAGTCAACGACCAACCTCATGAATCCTTTTACGGATGTTTCTGGGGCAACACCTCCATATACCAATAACACCGGCACAACCAACACATTGTTCTTCCGGTTCAAGCCATGATTAGAACCGTCAGTCTAAAATAAATATTTCACGGGCGGCCAGCAATGGCCGCCCTTTTTACTGTCCGCAACAAAGCCAATAAACCTGGAAAACACTGTCGGAATTACGAAGCCACGACCGAGTAATGCGGTGAGCAGATAAAACAACAGCCTTTGCCGTCCGGCGGGAGAGGCTGAGCCGCCTGACGGACGCGCAGGAGCCGCTCACATTTCTCGCAACCGGTAAAATTGTCCGGGCGCGTCGGATTATCTGACGCGGCCATACGGTGCGCGCGCCAAAACTATTCCGCCGCCGGATCGAGCCGTTTGTCCGTGACGAGATATTTGCGCACGTAGTCGTGAACGGCATTTTCCAGCGACGTGACGGGCGCGGCGTAGCCGGCACCGCGCAACCGCAGGAGGTTCGCCTGCGTGAAATACTGGTATTTGTCGCGGATGGTTTCCGGCATCTCGATGAACTTGATGACCGGCTTCTTCTTCAGCGCGGTGAAGACGGCGTTCGACAAATCAATCCACGTCCGCGCCTGGCCGGAACCGATGTTGAACAGGCCGCACGCCCGCGGCGTCGCGGCGAGGTGCAGCGTCATCGCCACGCAGTCCTTGACATAGAGAAAATCGCGTTTCTGTTCGCCGTCCTTGTAATCCTTGCGATAGCTCTTGAACAACTGGATGACACCCTTGGTTTGCACCTGCGCGAAACTTTTGTGAACCAGCGAGCGCATGTCGCCCTTGTGATCCTCGTTCGGACCGAAGACGTTGAAAAATTTCAGGCCGCAGATCTTGTTCAGGAAACCAGCGCGCTTGGCGTGCAGATCGAACAGGTGCTTCGAGTAGCCATACATGTTCAGCGGGCGCAATGTGTCGAGCGCCGCCTCGTTGTCTTCCATGCCTTGAGAGCCGTCGCCGTAAGTCGCGGCGGAGGACGCATGGACAAACCGCACCTTGTTCGCCAGCGACCAGTGCGCAAGGTCTTTGGTGAACTCGTAATTGTTTTTGGCAAGAAATGTCGCGTCTTTTTCCGTCGTGGCCGAGCACGCGCCCATGTGCAAAACTAAATCGAATTTTCCCAGCGCACCGCTTTGCAAACGCGTCTGCAAATCCGCCGCCTCGACGTAATCGGCGAAGCGCAGCGGCGTGAGGTTGCGCCACTTTTCGTTCGTGCCGAGAATGTCGCAGACGACAATGTTGTCGCAGCCGCGCCGGTTCAGCGCCCAGACCAGGGCGCTGCCAATGAAGCCCGCGCCGCCGGTGACCAGCACGCGCGCGTCGGAAAAGTCATTGGGTTTCATAAGGTTTTTACCAGCCGAGAACGTGGGCAAAAATCAGCGGCGCAACAATCGTGGCGTCGGATTCGATGATGAATTTCGGCGTCTTCACGCCGAGTTTGCCCCAGGTGATTTTTTCGTTCGGCACCGCGCCGGAATAACTGCCGTAGCTGGTGGTCGAATCGCTGATCTGGCAGAAATAGCCCCAGAGCGGCACGCTGGTGCGCAGCAAATCCTGATGCAGCATCGGCACGACGCAGATCGGGAAGTCGCCGGAAATGCCGCCGCCGATCTGGAACATGCCGAGCGTGCTCTTCTTGGTGGCCGTCTTGGTGTAATGCTCCGCGAGCCACGTCATGTATTCAATGCCGGTGCGGACGGTGTGGACGTTTTTGATCTCGCCGCGGATGACGGCGGCGGCATACATGTTGCCCAGCGTGGCGTCTTCCCAACCGGGGACGACGATGGGCAAATTCTTCTGCGCGGCGGCCAGCATCCAGGAATGTTTCGGGTCAATCTGGTAATACTTCTCGTATTTTCCGGAGAGCAAAACCTTGTAGAAAAATTCGTGCGGAAAATAACGTTCGCCCTTCTTGTCGGCATCCGTCCAGACTTCGAGCATGGCTTTTTCCATGCGGCGCATGGCTTCGCCTTCGGGAATGCAGGTGTCCGTCACGCGGTTCATGTGGCGATTGAGCAACGCCTGTTCATCTTCCGCCGTCAGCGAGCGATAGCCGGGCACGCGTTCGTAATAATCGTGGGCCACGAGATTGAAAACGTCCTCCTCCAGATTCGCGCCGGTGCAGGTGATCAAATGCACCTTGTCCTGACGGATCATTTCGGCGAGCGAAAGGCCGAGTTCCGCCGTGCTCATCGCGCCGCCGAGCGTGATCATCATCTTGCCGCCGTTGTCGAGATGCGCGACGTAGCCTTTCGCGGCGTCCACGAGCGACGCGGCGTTGAAGTGGCGATAGTGATGCTGGATGAAACGGGAAACGGGCCCGCCGGTGAGCGGGGTCGGTTTGATTGATTTTTTCTTGGCCATAAATTTGAAAAATTATTTCCGCCAACGATACGCGAGCGGAGACGAAATCCAATCTCAAATTGACGGAATCAGCGGAGCCGAGCCGGAAAGTCATTGCACCGCCACCAGGTTCGGCTGCGCAAGTGAGAGGTTGCCCTTGACGTTGCCTTCAAATTTGGCGCGGATGATGACGTTGTGCGTGCAAGTCGTATTGTTCACGCGGAAGGCCGCACCGCCACAGTTCATCGCGATCAGGTTCGTGAAGGAATTATAGACGCACTCGGTTTGCGGTGCCGGGCCCCAGCCGGTGGCGGTCTGCGTCTCGGAATGGGCCATAAACACGCCATGATGACGGCTGTTGCGGATGGCGACGTTCAGAAATTGGTTATCACGACTGGCGCGCATGAAAATGCCGAGGTCGTTCCCGACGAGGGTGGCGTTGCTGATGATGTTGTGGTTGAAGGCGAGGTCGAGCGAGATGCCCGCGCCCGGATTGTCGTGCAGATTCAAATCTACAAACAGGCTGTCCGTCGTCAAATAACAGGCCAGCCCGTCAAACTCATTGTCGAACGCCTCTAAATCACGCACGGTCAGGCGCTGCACGCCCATCGTCGTGACCAGTCCGCCCGAACGGTTGCGGGCGCAGGTGACATGTTCCACCACGGAGTCGCCCACCGATTGCACGGTGATGCCATTGTTGCGGATTTCCGAGCCTTCGCCCTGTTCGCGCCACAACTCGCGTTGTTGATGGCTGCGGTTCCCATCAATAAAAAATCCGGCCACCTTCAGGTGCCGGATGATTTTGGTCGGAGCGTTGACCGGATTCCCCATGATAATCACGGGGCAGTTGGCGTTATCCGCCAAGTGCAGGATGGTCGCCCCTCCGGAGCCGCGCAGCGACTGGAAATCGCGTTGCAAAACAATGGGTTTGGCAATCTCAAATCGGCCCGGCGGCAACACCACCTCGCCACCGGCCACCGGCAAAGCGTCGAGCGCGGCTTGAATTTGAATATCCGAAACGCCAGCGCTCAAATTGATCACCACCGGTTCCGAAACCGGTGTTTGCGGGGCGGCCAGACACAGCAGCGGGAAGAGCAAAAGCCACACGACTGCGGCACTTTTTCCCGGCGAGCCGGAACCGACCGTCTGATTGAAGTTCGTTTTCATAACCAACGAGACCTTGCGACCAATCAGTGTTTACAACTCAACATCGGCCAATTACAAAATTCGTCCAGCAAATAATTAGATTTTTATCAAAAATCTTTGTCCCGACTAATCGTCGGGTTTCCCAGCCGGCGGTTTCGTTTCAGGATTTCCCAAAACGGCGGAAGCGGTTATGCTCCGCGCGAAATTTATGCTGTCCAAAATAAATTCCGCCGCCACCCCCGCCGCCCTCGGCTACACCATGCCCGCCGAATGGGAGCCGCACGCGGCCACCTGGCTCGGCTGGCCGCACAACGCCAGCGACTGGCCCGGCAAGTTCGAGGTCATCCCCTGGGTTTACGGCGAGATGGTGCGGAAAATTTCCGCCGGCGAGAAAGTCAACCTCATCATCCGGCACCCGCAGGACGAGGCGTTTGCGCGCCGCGTCTTCAAGCACGTCGGCGTGGATTTGCGGAAGATTCGTTTCGTCACGCACCCCACGAATCGCGGCTGGACGCGCGACACCGGCCCGATCTTCGTTAAAAAAGCGGAAGGCGGAAACCGGAAGGCGAAAACCGCCATCGTCCACTTCCATTTCAACGGCTGGGCCAAATACGACAACTGGCGCAAGGACACCAAGGTTCCCGAAACCGCCGCGAAGCTCCTCGGCAAAAAGCTTTTCCACGCCGAACACGGCGGCAAACCCTTTGTCATCGAAGGCGGCGGCATGGAGTTGAACGGCCGCGGCACGCTCCTTTCCACCGAGCAATGCTATCTCGACCCCAAAGTTCAGGTTCGCAATCCCGGCCTCGGTAAAAAAGACATCGAAGGCGCGCTGAAAAATTATCTCGGCGTCACCAACATCTTCTGGCTCCGCGAAGGCCCGGTCGGCGACGACACCCACGGCCACATTGACGACATCTGCCGGTTTGTAAACCGCAACACCCTCGTCCTCGTCCACGAACGCAACGGCAAGGACATCAACCACCGCCCGCTGGAAAAAAACTGGGATAGCATCCGCGATTTGCGCCTCGAAGACGGCAGCAAGCCCGAAGTCGTGGAACTACCCATGCCCTCGCCACTGTATTTTGACGGCGTGCGGCTGCCGGCGAGCTACGCCAATTTTTACATCTGCAACGCCGCCGTCATCGTCCCCACCTTCAATGACCCGAACGACCGCGTGGCCCTCGGCATCCTCGGCGAACTCTTCCGCGACCGCCCCGTCGTCGGCATCCACGCCGTGGATCTGGTCTGGGGCTTCGGTTCCCTGCACTGCCTCACGCAGCAGCAGCCATTGTAGCACCCGCGTCTCGCGGGTGAAATTCGGCGTCCCGCCGAATTTTGGCGAAACGCGTGATTTGCGAACCAATCCCGTCCACTCCGCCAAAAACCGGAAACAGCCAATCATCATTGATGGTCTGTTCAAGCCAGCGGGGAAAAGCGGCGGAGGGCCGCCGCAGTCCAAGACGCTAGCGCGCGGAACGAAACACCCGGCGAACGCGCAGCGTCTTGGACTGCGCCAGCCCTCTGGCGCTTTTGGATGGCGCTACGCCTTGAATTGCAGCACCGCCTCGACGCAGCGGCCGCAAATGGTCGGATGCTCGGCATTCTGGCCGATGTCCGTTTCCCAATGCCAGCAGCGCTCGCATTTCTGGCCGCCGGCTTTGGCAACGGAAACAGAATCGGTTTCCCCTGCTTTGCCGGCTAGTTCAAGCTGCGACACGTTGACAAGTTCGCGCAGCGCACTTGCCGCTTCTGTGTTTGAGTTCACTATGACGGCGTTTCCACCGGTCAAAGTCACTTTCGCATCCAAAGCTTTTCCGATGCTCTTTGCCTGACGCGCTTTTTCGAGTTCGGGTAAAATGAAACTGCGGAGACTCAACAAAAGATCCCACGTTGTAATTTCTCCATCCGGCAATTTAAAATTGCTGATCACCCACTTCGCCTCATGCACCGAGCCGGTCGGTTTGCCGGGAATGAATTCCCACGCTTCGTCCGCCGTAAACGCCAGGATCGGCGCGAGCATCTGGCACAGGCCCGTCACCAGCCGGTGCAGCGCGGTCTGCGTGGAGCGGCGGCGCGGCGAATTCGCGGCGTCGGTGTAGAGCCGGTCCTTGATGACGTCGTGATAGACCGACGAGAGTTCCACGGCAATGAACTGGCTGAGCTTCTGATAAACGACGTGGAATTCGTATTGGTCGTAGGCGGCGAGGACTTCGGCCTCCAGCTTCGCGAATTCGCCGAGAATCCAGCGGTCAAGGCCGGTCAGGTCTTGTTCCGCCACGCGGTGGCGCGCCGGATCGAAATCGTAAAGGTTCGAGAGCTGGTAGCGCAGCGCGTTGCGGATGCCGCGATAGGTCTCGCCCACCTTGTTGATGCGTTCCTCGCTCACCACAATATCGCTGCGGTAATCCTGCGAGGCGACCCACAGCCGCACGACGTCCGCGCCGTATTTTTTGACGTAGGCTTCGGCGGTCTGCGGCTTCTCATATCCGCCCTGTTTGCTCTTGGAAATTTTCTCGCGGTCGGCGTCCACCATGAAGCCGTGCGTCAACACGGTCTTGAACGGCGCCGCGCCATTGCCGGCGAGCGAGAGCAGCAGCGAGGATTGAAACCAGCCTCGATGCTGGTCGGAGCCTTCGAGGTAAACGTCGGCTTGCCAAATTTCGGTAGGGATGCGTTCCACCGCGTCCCCATCTTTTTTAGAAGGAGTTTGGGACGGGGTGGAACCCGTCCCATGATTCAATTCTCCGCGCCGCATTAAAACGGCGCGCGAGGAACTGCCGGAATCAATCCACACGTCGAGCGTGTCGTTGGATTTGGCGACGGCTTCCACACCGGTCCAGTTCGCTGGTTTCACGAGCGCCCAAAGTTCGGCGGAAGATTTCTCGAACCACACATTTGAGCCGTGCTTCTCGATGAGGTCGGCAGCGTTGCGGACGATTTGCGCGTCGAGCATCGGCTCGCCTTTCGCATCGTAAAACGCGGGGATCGGCACGCCCCAGGTGCGCTGGCGGCTGATGCACCAGTCGGGCCGCGATTGCACCGCACCTTTGATGCGGTTGACGCCCCAATCAGGAATCCATTTCACGCGGTCAATCTCGGCGACAGCCTGCTGACGGAAGGTCTTGGAGTGCGCGGACACGTCCGCGCTTTGTTCGACGCGACATGTCGCGTCGTTGGAAAGCGGCGACATGTCGCCGCACTCCAAATCAATCTTGATGAACCACTGATCCATCGCGCGAAAGATGACGGGCGTTTTGCTGCGCCAGCAGTGCGGATAGCTGTGATGATAATTTTCCTGGTGCAGCAGCGCATGGCGGACGCGAAGCTCGTGCAGCACGGATTCGTTGGCGTCGCTCTTGCCGTGTTTTTCGAGAATGGATTTGCCGACCATTTCGGCGGGCATCTGCTGTTCGGCGGGGAAATCGTTGGTATGCGCCAGCGCACCGTCGTCATTGACCGGCGAATAAACCGGCAAACCAACCTTCGTGCCGAGGCCGTAGTCTTCCAGACCATGGCCAGGCGCAATATGAACAAAGCCAGTGCCGGTGTCGGCGGTGACAAATTCAGCGGCGAACGCTTTGCCGGTGCGATTGCAGAACGGATGCTGATATTCAATCGTCGCCAATTGCTCGGTCGGGAACGGCGTCTCGACGATGTTCGCCCAGCCGCATTTCGCAGCGACGGCGGGCAGCAGGCCGCGGAAGACGATGTGATTTTCGTCGCCGACGGTGGCTTGGACGTATTGAAAATCCTTGTTGTAAGCCACGGCGAGGTTCGCCGGCAGCGTCCACGGCGTGGTGGTCCAGATGACGATGAACGTCTTCGGCTGGCCAACGACGGGAAATTTCACAAAACAGCTCTGGCTGACGTGGTCGGCGTATTCCACCTCGGCTTCGGCCAGCGCCGTGCGACACGGAATGCTCCAATAGACCGGCTTTTTGCCGCGATAAACAAAGCCTTTCGCGACGATGTCGGCAAACATGCGCAGTTCGTCGGCCTCGTATTCCTTGTTCAACGTGAGATACGGATTTTCCCAATCGCCGAGGACGCCGAGACGCTTGAACTGCGTGCGCTGGAGATCAATGTATTTGCGGGCGTAGGTTTCGCAGGCCTTGCGAATGGTGGCGGCGTCAGCGTTCGTGTCGCCGGCCTTGCGCATATCTTGGGAAACCTTGAACTCGATGGGCAGGCCGTGGCAATCCCAGCCGGGAATGTAGGGCGCGCTTTTGCCGCGCAGGGTCTGGTACTTGATGATGATGTCCTTGAGAATCTTGTTCAGCGCGGTGCCGACGTGAACATCGCCATTGGCAAACGGCGGGCCGTCGTGCAGAACGAACTTCTCGGCGTCTTTGCGGGCGGCCTGAATCTTGGCGTAAAGATTCGCAGCTTCCCATTTTTTCAGGCGTTCCGGTTCGCGCGTAACGAGGTCGGCCTTCATGGCGAAGTCCGTGCGCGGCAAGTTCAAGGTGTCTTTGTATTCCATTGCAAAAATGAAGGGAAACGGTAACAGCAGGAAAAAACGGTGTCACGGCGGAAAATTGAAACCAAAGGAATCATCCCGCCAAAAAGAAAAAACCGGACCAGTAAGCCAGAGGATGGCCGAAAGGTCCGGGGAATTTGAATGAGCACAACGTAAGATTACGGAGAACTCGCATTCCGGCTGCACTCTAGCCGAAACGGAAATTGTAAAATTCAAAGATCAAGTTGCCGGCCTTTGCCACCTGCAACTGCGGTAATTAAACAACACTTCCTTATCTTTGTCAACATAGATTAAAACATATAAGCCGCACTACTCACGCTCCAACCGCCAATTAGCCGCACGGCAATCGCGCAACCAACCGGATGGTCTCGGCCTTGGCCACCCGATCAAAACCGGGGAGGGGCTGGAACTCTTTCGCCGAACACCGTTACCAAACGAAACTGGGATGACCGTCCAAAAAACTCCGATTTTATTGGATATTTTGCATTGTGAATAACTCGTGAATAAGAGTTAATATATTGTCCTCGAATCTTTCGCTGCAATACCCTAAAAACTTGCTGTCCGCAGAAAACCATTCTGGAAGCCGGTTGACCACGAACATGTGATAATAAAAGCGGCGGCAGCTTTAGACGCATTCATTTGATTTCAACGTTGTTACGAAGATGGTTTAGCGGAAAATTAATTTGCGGCGCGCAAACATTTGATGTTTTCGCTTGAATAAAAATTCGCCAGACGGTTGACTGATGTGCGGGTTGACGAAAAGAATCAGTTGGTCGCCGGGGTGAATAAAACACTAATAATCGGGTAATCGCGGAATATCATGCAGATTTCGGCAGAAAAAATTTGGCACTCGGCGCAGGAGCATTTGCGCGCCAGGTTGAGTCAGGACACTTTCAACATGTGGTTCGCACCGCTGCGCGTGAACGCGCTGGATGGGAGCCACATCTCACTGGACGTGCCCAATGAGTTTTGCGAGGTCTGGCTCAAGGACAATTATCTGGGTCTGATCCAAGACGCGGTGGCCGCCGCTGCCGGCTGCAAACTTCAGGTGAAATTCAAGGCGCCGGCGGATACACATTCCGCCACAGCCATCACCCACCCCCGGACGGCAACCGAATCTCCCAAACCGAAACCGGCCGCGCCGGCTGCCCGCATCCCCACCAACGGGGATCTTCTTTTCAATCCGAAGAACACGTTTGAGTCGTTTGTCGTCGGCAACAACAACAACCTCGCCTATGCCGTGTCGAAAGCCGTCGCCGAGGCGCCCGGCAAGGCTTACAACCCGCTGTTTCTTTACGGCGGCGTCGGGCTCGGGAAGACCCATTTGCTTCAAGCCATCGGCCAACACGTCGCCGGCAATAAAAAGAGCGCCCGCGTCGCCTATGTCTCGTCGGAAAAATTCACCAACGAATACATTGACGCGATCCAGAACAACAAACTGGTGGGCTTCCGTAAAAAATACCGGAACACCGATGTGCTGCTGATTGACGACGTGCAGTTTTTCGCCGGCAAGGAGCGCATTCAGGAGGAATTTTTTCACACCTTCAACGCGTTGAAGGAAGCCGGCAAGCAAATCGTGCTGACCTGCGACCGTCCAGCCAGTGAAATTCAGGGCTTGGAACAACGTCTGGTTTCCCGGTTTGAGTGGGGACAAACCGCCGACGTGCAGGCACCGGATGTGGAAACGCGCCTGGCAATTCTCCAGAAAAAGGCGCAGTCCATGAATGTGGTGCTGCCGGAAGATGTGATGAATTTCATTGCCACGCGCATCCGCACCAACATCCGCCGGCTGGAGGGTGCCTTGGTTCGCGTGTCCGCGCTGGCCGCGCTCACGGGCAAGAAACTGACAGTGGACGTGGTGGAAAACCTCCTTCGCGAAATGCTGCATGAAGAAGGTCGCCAGACCATCAGCATTGAAGTCATCCAGAAAAAAGTGGCGGAACATTACGACATCCGGCTTGCCGACATGACCAGCAAGCGTCGTCCGGAAAACATTGCCTTCCCCCGGCAGATCGCCATGTATCTTTCGCGCCAGATGACCGAAAGCTCCCTGAACACCATCGGCGAGGCGTTCGGCGGACGCGACCACGGCACGGTGTTGCACGCCTGCCGCCTTGTCAAAGGCCGTATGGAAGTGGATTCCAACGTCCGGCAAGTCGTCCACTACATCGAAAAGCAGTTGATGCGCTAAAAGTTTTTAATTCTAACTTTTGAGTTTTTGGTTAATTTGCGGCACGACTAAAAACTCAAAGATTAAAACTAAAAACTTCATGCCTGCCATCGAAGTCAACGGCCTAACCAAGGCGTTCCGCACTTACAAAAGGCAGCCGGGGTTTTCCGGCGCGGTCAAAGGCCTTTTCCATCGGCAATACGAACAGACACTGGCTGTCAACGAGGTCAGTTTCAAAATCGAACCCGGTGAACTCGTCGGCTTCCTAGGGCCCAATGGCGCAGGCAAAACCACCACCCTCAAAATGCTCGCCGGCCTGCTGCACCCCACCAGCGGCGCGGCAAAGGTTCTCAAACATACGCCATGGGAGCGCCACGATGATTACCGCCGCCAGTTCGCGCTGGTGCTGGGCCAGAAAAACCAGCTCTGGTGGGATCTGCCGGCGCGCGAATCGCTGGAGTTGAACGCAAAGATTTACGGCATATCCAAAGAACGTTTTGAAAAAAACATTGGCGAAATGACGGAGTTGCTCGGAGTTAAAGATAAATTGAACGTCAGCGTCCGTGAACTTTCGCTCGGCGAGCGCATGAAGATGGAACTCATCGCCTCCCTCCTGCACCAGCCTAAAGTTCTATTCCTTGACGAGCCGACCATCGGTCTTGACGTGACTTCGCAGAAAATCGTCCGCGATTTCATCCGCCGCCACAACGCCGAGCAAAAAACCACGATTTTGCTAACAAGCCATTACATGGCTGACATCCAGGAATTGTGCGAGCGCGTCATCATCATTGACCATGGCAAACTGTTTTTCGACGGCAAGCTCTCTGAGATTGTGGATCGTTTCGCCAATTTCAAACTAGTGACAATCCAGTGCAAGAATGCAGACAAACTATCTGCCGAAAAATTATCCAGCTACGGAGAAGTTGTTGAGAAAGATTCCACCGCAATCAAACTTAAGGTTAAACGCGACCATGTCATTCCGGCCTGCAAGGCATTGCTCGACGAACTGCCGGTCAGCGACATTGATATCCAGGAAGTGCCGATTGAGGATGTGATCCGGCAGATTTTTTCAAGGTAAAGGGTTTTAGGCGCCCGCGCCATTTTCTCCGCCTGAAATCCTGCGATAAAAATAAAAAACCCGGAGAAATTTCTCCGGGTTTTTATTGAAAGACTGGCGGCTACCTACTCTCGCGGAAGCTATACAACCACTACCATCGGCCATACAGTGTTTGACGGTCGTGTTCGGAATGGGAACGAGTCGGACCACTGCGGCATTGCCACCAAATTGGGGTGCACGATTTATGTCGTGCAAAATTATTAAAGATCAATTCCGAAATGTTTCGGAAGTTCTCTGAAAACTATACATAGGAGCCTATTGGCGTACAATTCGCGAGTTGAAATTGTTCTTCCAATTAAGGAAAAAGCAATCAAGCCGCACGACCGATTAGTGCTGGTCAGCTGAACGCCTCGCGGCGCTTACACTCCCAGCCTATCAAACGGGTGGTCTGCCCGTGGTCTTTAGGGACTTGCGTCCGGGAAAC
>Ga0265324_10000946_pt1 | contig 18181 bp, 15 predicted proteins | sample 41419metaG_FD_198634 | JGI IMG/M metagenome (GOLD analysis project Ga0265324, IMG submission 198634) | Rhizosphere microbial communities from Carex aquatilis grown in University of Washington, Seatle, WA, United States - 4-14-19 metaG | ecosystem: Host-associated > Plants > Roots > Rhizosphere...
GCGGCATGCATATCGAAACCATCCACGCCTTCTGCCAGTCGGTGCTGCGCCGCTTCCCGCTCGAAGCCGGCCTGGCCCCCCACTTCCAGGTGATCGACGAGCGCGATGCCGGCGAATTGCTCGAGCAGGCCAAGGAAAGCGTGCTGGCCCGCGCCCGCGCCGAACCCGGTGGCCTCGCCGAGGCCCTGGCGGTGGTCACCGCCCGCATTCACGAGACCGGCTTCCCCGAATTGATGGCCGAACTGGCGCGCGACCGCGGCCGCGTGCAGCGGCTGCTGGAGCGCAACGGGGGGCTGGCGGGGGCTGTGGCGGCGACACGGCGGCGGCTCGGCCTGGAGGCGGGCGACAGCGAAGCGACCATCCTCGCCGCCGCCTGCGACGATGCCGGCTTCGATGCCGAGGCCTGCCGGCGGGCGGTGCGCGCCCTGGCCACCGGGGCCAAGACCGATGGCGAGCGCGCCCAGCTGATGGCCGCCTGGCTCGGCGACCCGGCCGGTCGCATTGCCGGCTTCCCGCGCTATTGCACGGCGCTGCTGACCGCGGACGGCACGGTGCGGGCGCGGCTGCTGACCAACGGGGTGCGCGACGGCTTTCCCGGCACCGAGGAGGCGCTGCGGGCCGAGGCCGACCGTCTGCTCGCGGTGGCCGAGCGGCTGAAGGCGGCCCGGGTGGCCGAGGCCACCGCGGCGCTGCTGGGGCTGGGCCACGCCCTGCTCGACGCCTACCGCCGCGCCAAGGAAGCCCGCGCGGCGCTCGATTACGACGACCTCATCCTTGCCGCCCGCCGCCTGCTCGCCAGCCCCGGGGCGGTGCCGTGGGTGCTCTACAAGCTCGACGGCGGCATCGACCACGTGCTGATCGACGAGGCCCAGGACACCAATCCCGACCAGTGGGCGGTGGTGGCCGCGCTGGCCGAGGAATTCTTCGCCGGGCGCGGCGGCGCCGAGGCCGTGCGCACGGTGTTCGCGGTGGGCGACGCCAAGCAGTCCATCTACAGCTTCCAGCGCGCCGACCCGCGCGCCTTCGAGGCCATGCGGAAAAGCTTCGCCCGCCACGCCGTCGACGCCAACCAGTGCTGGGACGAGGTGCCGCTGGAGGTGTCGTTCCGCTCGACCCGGGCGGTGCTCGACGCGGTCGACTGGGTGTTCGCCGAGGGCCGCCCCGCCCGCGACGGCGTCGCCGCCGCCGGTGTCGACATTCGCCATCTCGCCATCCGCGCCGGCCAGGCCGGCACGGTCGAGGTGTGGCCGCCAGTCGAGCCGCGGGCGGTCGACGAACCCGCCCCGTGGAAGCCGCCGATCGAGCGCATCAGCGGCGATTCGCCGCGCACCCGCCTGGCCCGCCTGATCGCCGAGCGCATCCGGGCGATGGTCGGGCAGGAGACTCTGCCGTCCCGTGGACGGCCGGTGCGGGCCGGCGACGTCCTGGTGCTGGTGCGCCGGCGCGGCGGTTTCGTCGAGGATCTGGTGCGCGAGTGCAAGCGCCTGGAGGTGCCGGTGGCCGGCGCCGACCGCATGGTGCTGGCCGAACAGATGGCGGTGATGGATCTGCTGGCGCTGGGCAACGCCCTGCTGCTGCCCCAGGACGACCTCACCCTGGCGACGGTGCTGAAGGGACCGCTGGTCGGGCTGTCGGAGGACCAGTTGTTCCGCCTGGCCTCGAACCGCGGCAATGAGCGGCTGTGGGAGACCCTGCGCCGCCGCCTGATCGACGATCCCGCCTTCGAAGCGGCCTATCAGTGGCTGGCCGACCTGATGGCCGCATCCGACCGGCTGACTCCCCATGCCCTGTTCGCCCATGTGCTGGGACCGCTGGGCGGCAAGCGCCGCCTGATCGCTCGCCTGGGGCCCGAGGCCGAGGACCCGCTCGACGAATTCACCGCCCTCACGCTGGCCTTCGAGCGCAGCCATCCGCCCTCGCTGCAGGGTTTCCTGCACTGGCTGGAGAGCGGCGCGGTGGAGATCAAGCGCGATCTCGAACAGAGCGGCCGCGACGCCGTCCGCATCATGACCGTGCACGGCGCCAAGGGCTTGCAGGCGCCGATCGTCTTCCTCCCCGACACCCTCCAGGTGCCGACCAAGGGCGACCGCCTGCTGTGGACCGACGACGGCGGCGGCGCGGTGATGCTGTGGCCGCCGCGGGCCGACGATGCCGATCCGGTGTGCCGGGCCGGGCGTGAGGCGGCGAAGCGGGCGCGCGAGCGCGAATTCCGCCGCCTGCTTTATGTCGCCATGACCCGCGCCGAGGATCGCCTGATCGTCTGCGGCTGGCAGACCTTGCGGTCGCCGCCGCCGCTGTGCTGGTACAACCTGATGCGCGACGCCTTGGCGCCGGTGGCCGCCGAAGTCGACGACCCCTTCCTCGCCGCCGCCGGCGAAACCGCCTCGGCCCGGGTGCTGCGTCACGCCACCGAACAGACCGAGCCGCCCGACCGCCCCGCCGCGGCGACGGAATCCCCCACCTCGCCGCTGCCGCTGCCCGATTGGGCGATCCGGCCGCCGCGCCCCGAGCCGGCACCGCCCAAGCCGCTGGCGCCGTCGCGGCCGGACGGCGACGAGCCCGCGGTGCGCTCGCCGTTGGCCGGCGCCGACGGGCGGCTGCGCTTCCGCCGCGGCCGGCTGATCCACCGCCTGCTGCAAAGCCTGCCGGACCTGCCCCAGGACAAGCGGTCGCGCGCCGCCACCCGCTTCCTCGCCGAGGCGGCGCCGGATCTCGACGCGGCGCGGCGGCTGGCCATCGCCACCGAGGTCGATGCCGTCCTCCACCATCCCCGCTTCGCCCGCCTGTTCGCCCCCGGCAGCCGCGCCGAGGTGCCGCTGGCCGGCCGCATCGGCAACCGCGCCGTCACCGGCGTGGTCGACCGCCTGGTGGTGACCGACGACGCGGTGCTGGTGGTCGACTACAAGACCAACCGCCGCCCGCCGGCCGAGGGCGAGCCGATCCCCGACCTTTATGTCCGGCAGATGGCGGCCTACCGCCTGGCCCTGGCCTGCATCTATCCCGGGCGGGCCGTGCGTTGCGCCCTGGTGTGGACGGACGGCCCGACGCTGAGCGAAATCGATCCCCGGGCGATGGATGATTCCCTGGCCGGCATCGGCGGGCCGGGCGGCGATTCACCCGTTCGTTGACATCCTGTAACATAATGTTTCAGGATAGCGGCGGATTATGCCCTTGGTAGGGCCGGCAGCGGGTGCGCGTGTGAAGACCGAGTTTCGCGGGCGCGTAGCCCTGACCATCGACGACGGACCCAACCCGGGCACCACCGAAGCGCTGCTCAATGTCCTCGGGCATTACCAAATGCGCGCCAATTTCTTCGTGCTGGGCCGGCAGGTCGAGCGCCATCCCGACCTCGCCCGCCTGATGGCCGCCGCCGGGCATGGGCTGTACAGCCACGGCTACGACCACCTCCACTTCAGCGCCCTCAACCCGGTCACCATCCGCCTGCAATTGCAGCGCACCGAGGCCCTGTTGGAGCAAGTGCGGCCGACGCCGTCGCCCTATCCGTTGCGGCTGCCCTACAACGACGGCATCGATGCGTCCATGGTCAGGGATGCCGTCAAGGGCTGGCGCTCCGACGCCGTGCTGGTGCAATGGGACCTGTCGGCGGGGGAATGGACGCTGGTCAACGACTGCGCCTCTCCGGTGAAGATCATGGCCGTCTGCATCGAAGCGGTGCAGGGGCTGACCGACGCCGACTGGACGGATGGCATCATCCTCGCCCACGACTGGCCGGTGGAGCAGGAGGCATCGGACCGCTGGTCGCCGATGGCGCCGACCTTCTGCGCCACCCTGGTCGAGCAGTTCATCCTCGCCATCAAGGCCAAGAACCTCGACGCGGTGCTGCTGGAGGATGTCGTTCCGTCCGGCCAGGCCGTCTGCGACATCAGGCGGTCGGCGTAAGCCGCGTTACAGCAGGCTGCCCTGCCGTCCGCTCTCGCGGCCCTTGCCGGGCTTCTTCCCTTCGACCCGCACGGCGACGCAGCCGTCCTTGAACTCCACCGCCAGGGCGGTGCCGGGCGGGATGTCGGCCGAGGCCACCGGATGGCCGGTCCCGTCGCGCACCACCGCATAGCCGCGCTCCAGCACCCGCTTGTAGGACACGCTGTCCAGCAACTGCCCGAGCGAAGCCAGCCGCCCGCCGCAATCGGCGAGGATGCGGCCGATCGCCGGCTTCAGCCGCCCCGCGGCCTGGTCCAGCCGCAGCCTGTCCTTGTCGAGGCGCGCCTTTTCCGTATGCAGCCGCGTCGCCAGCGCGTGATCGAGGGCGGCGGCGCGGCTTTCCAGCGCGTGGCGCTTGGCCGCCAGCAATTCGCGCGGATGCCGCAGGCGGCCCGCCAGCCGGTCGATCTCGGCGGCGCGGCGATGCATCAAATTGGGCACGGCCAGGCGCAGCCGCTCGACCCGGTCGTCGAGGCGGCGGCTGCAATCCTCGATCACCGCGCGCGGATGCGGCAGCGCGCGGGCCAGCCCGTCGAGCCGGCCACGGCGATCGGCCAGGGTGCGGGTGGCGGCGCCGACCAGGCGCGCCCCGGCATCGGCCACCTGGGCCACCAGTTCGGCCCGCACCGGCACCGCCTTTTCCGCGGCGGCGGTGGGGGTGGGCGCCCGCAAATCGGCGGCGAAGTCGATCAGGGTGGTGTCGCTTTCGTGCCCCACCGCCGAGATCAGCGGAATTGCCGAGGCGGCGGCGGCGCGCACCACGATCTCCTCGTTGAAGGCCCACAGATCCTCGATGCTGCCGCCGCCGCGGGCGACGATCAGCACGTCCGGGCGCGGCACCCTGCCGCCCGGCGTCAGGCGGTTGAAGCCGGCAATGGCCGCGGCCACCTGCTGGGCGGCGCCCTCGCCCTGCACCGCCACCGGCCACAGCAGCACCCGGCGCGGAAAGCGTTCCTCCAGGCGGTGCAGGATGTCGCGGATCACCGCGCCGGTGGGCGAGGTCACCACCCCGATGATTTCGGGCAGGAACGGCAGCTTCTTCTTGCGCGCTCCGTCGAACAGGCCCTCGGCGGCGAGTTTGCGGCGGCGGTCCTCGAGCAGCTTGAGCAAGGCGCCCTGGCCGGCGAGTTCCAGGCGCTCGACCACCATCTGGTACTTGGAGCGGCCGGGATAGGTGGTCAGACGGCCGGTCGCCACCACCTCGATGCCGTACTCGGGATTGATTCCCAGCCGCACCGCCTGGCCGCGCCAGCACACCGCGTCGAGCACCGCGTCGCTGTCCTTGAGACAGAAATACAGATGCCCCGAGGAATGGCGCTTGAACCCGGAAACCTCGCCGCGCACCCGCACGAAGGCATAGGATTCCTCGACCGTGCGCCGCAGCGCGCCGGAGATTTCGCCGACCGTGTATTCGGGGACGTTGCTGGCGGGGGCGTCGGTCATGACGTCCGGCACGCCGCGTCGCGCCATTCCCGCAATGCCGGCAGCGCCAGGACGGCGTCGCAATAGGCCTGGGACACCGCATCCCGCGGCAGGGCATAGGTGGCGAAGCGGGTGGCGACCGGCGCCCACATGGAATCGGCGATGCCGAAGCGGCCGAACAGGAACGGCCCGTCGGCGCCGAAGCGGCCGCGGCAGTCGGCCCACAGGGCCTGGATGCGGGCGGTATCGGCGGCGACGTCCGCCGGGATGTCTGCCATCGGCGCCGCGGCGCACAGATCCATCGGGCAGCCGTTGCGGAGCGCCATGAAGCCGGCATGCATCTCGGCCGACACCGCCCGCGCCACGGCGCGCGCCGCAGGATCGGCCGGCCACAGCCCGGCGGCGGGGAACAGTTCGGCGACGTATTCGCAGATCGCCAGCGAGTCCCAAACCTTGGTGCCGCCGTGGATGAGCAGAGGCACCTTGCCCGAGGGCGACCATTTCAGGATCTCGGCCTTGGTGTCGGGCTGGCGCAGGGCGATTTCGACCGTGTCGAAGACGGCGCCGGCGGCCTTCAGCGCCAGGTAGGGGCGCAGCGACCACGATGAAAAGCGCCGGGTGCCTATCACCAGGGTCAGGGTATCGGCCATCGCACGGATCTCCTCATGCCATTCGAGCGAAATCATGACTGGCGTCAGGCGCAGGGGCAAGCATCTCGGCTTTTCTTGCCGCGCGCGATTCGCCATTTTGTGTGACGAATCACCGGTGGGAGAAGCGGCCGTGTTGGAACATGTCGTCGATGAGCAGGCGGACTCGGTGCATCTCGTCCTGGTGTCCAGGCCGCGGCTGGAGGAGTGGCTGGCCGGCTGCGACGACGGAATGCGCCGGTGGTGCCGTTCGGCCAATTTCACCGCCGAGGCCGGGGCGGTCTGCCTGGTCCCCGGCGCCGAGGGGGTGTTGGCCGAAGTCCTGGTCGGCACCGGCGACGACGACGATCCCTGGCTGTTCGGCCATCTGCCGGCCAAGCTGCCGCCCGCCACCTACCGCATCGACCACATCCCCGGGGCGCGCAGCGCCAACTGGGCTGCGATCGGCTGGATGCTCGCCACCTACGTCTTCGGCCGCTACAAGGCCCGCAACGGGCGCACATGGCCGCGCCTCGAATGGCCGCGGACGGCTGATCGCCCCCTGGTCGAGCGCATCGTTGCGGCGACCACGCTGGTGCGCGACATGGTCAATACCCCCGCCGCCGACATGGGGCCGGGCGACCTGGTGGCGGCGGCGCAGCAGCTGGCCGCCCGCCATGATGCGGCGCTTCGGGTGATCGTCGGCGAGGGACTGCTGGCCGAGGGCTATCCCTGCATCCACGCGGTCGGCCGCGCCGCCGCCCATGCGCGCCAGCCCCGCCTGATCGACCTGTCCTGGGGCGCGCCGACGGCGCCCAAGGTGACCCTGGTGGGCAAGGGGGTGTGCTTCGATTCGGGCGGCCTCGACATCAAGCCCTCGGCCGGGATGAAGCTGATGAAGAAGGACATGGCCGGGGCGGCGCACGTGCTCGGCCTGGCCGCGATGATCATGGACGCAGCCTTGCCGGTGCGCCTCCGGGTGCTGATCCCTGCGGTGGAGAACGCGGTGTCCGGCGATGCGATGCGGCCGCTCGACGTGCTCCGGACGCGCAAGGGCATCAGTGTCGAGATCGGCAACACCGACGCCGAGGGCCGCCTGATCCTCGCCGACTGCCTGTGGGAGGCGGGGCGCGAGCGTCCCGACCTGCTGATCGACATCGCCACCCTCACCGGGGCGGCGCGCACCGCGCTCGGCCCGGACCTGCCGGCGCTGTTCGCCAACGACGACGCCTTGGCCGCCGACCTGCTGGAAGCCGGCGCCGAACAGTCCGACCCGATGTGGCGGCTGCCTTTGCACAAGGGCTACCGCCGGCTGCTCGACAGCAAGGTGGCGGATCTCTCCAGCGTCTCGGACGGTCCCCATGCCGGCGCCATTACCGCCGCCCTATTCCTTCAGGAATTCGTCCCCCCCGGGGTTAAATGGGCCCATCTCGACATCATGGGATGGAACACCGGCGCCCGCCCCGGCCGGCCGGATGGCGGCGAGGCCATGGGCCTTCGCGCCCTCTATGCATTGGTGCAGCGGCGCTTCGCCTGAATTACGGTTATTGCGGCTACCCCGGCGCTGGTTTAAAAGATTTCGTCGGCGGAACGATAGGCAGGAATCATGGGTGTTCAGTTGAAGGCGGTGCAGGCGTTGATGATGTGGCGCGGCGCCATCGTCGAGAGCGTGCGGCGCGACGGCCCCGATCTGTCGGCGCGGCAGATGGCCCTGCTGCTGACCGTCTACCTGACCCCGCCGCCGCACACGGTGCGCGGCCTGGCGCTGACCCTGAACGTGTCCAAGCCGGCGATCACCCGGGCGCTCGACCGCCTGTCGGAACTGGGCCTGATCAAGCGCAAGGTCGACGAGCAGGACCGCCGCAGCGTGCTGGTCCAGCGCACGGTCAAGGGCTCGGTGTTCCTGCGCGAGTTCGGCGATCTCATCGTCGCCGCGGCCGAAAGCGCCGGCGAGAACCTGGTCGGGTAGGGCCGATCCGCAAGCCCCCGAGCTATTGCGCCACCACCACCGCCGCCTCGATTTCGGCGACGGCGACGCGGTCGCGGCCGGTGCTCTTGGCCTGGTAGAGGGCCTGGTCGGCGACCTTCACGGCATCCCAGAACTTGGCGCCGTGGGTGGGATAGATCGCAACCCCCAGCGAGGCGGTGACCATCAGGCGCTCCGATCCGTGGCGGATGACCACGTCTTCGCGGATGCTTCGGCACAGGGCCTCGGCCTTGCGGACGATCTCGGGGACGGCGGCTGCCTCGATGACCACCAGGAATTCCTCCCCGCCCAAACGGCAGACGATGTCCTCGGTGCGGCAGTTCTGCATGAGGACGGTCCCCAATTCCTTGAGCACCAGATCGCCGACGTCGTGTCCATACGTGTCGTTGAAGCGCTTGAAGTGGTCGACGTCGACCATCATCAGGCCCAGGACCGCATTGCGCCGGCGGGCCCGATGGCATTCGCGTTCGGCCATCTGTTCGAGGAAACGGCGGTTTGCCAGTCCGGTCAGCGCGTCCTGCAGCGAGTGCCGGCTCAGCGTCTCGCGGAGGTTGAGGTTGGTCAGCGCCAGCGCCAGATGCTCGGCCAGCATCACCGCCAGGCTGTGGTCGCGCGCCAGCGCGGCGTAGTCGGCATCGGCATCGGCGTCGGCGCCCAGCGGCGGCTCGATGGTCAGCAGGCCGACCTTCTCGCCCTGGGCGATCAGCGGCACGCACAGGCTGACCCGCTGCGCCGCGCCCTCCAGGTGGCCGCAGGGAATCCGTCCTTCGGGGCCGCCGTTGAGATAGGGCTTGCCCTGCCGCAACGCCCAGCAATCGTCGGCGGCGATGTCGTCCGGGGCGGGAACGGCATCGTCGCCCCAGCTGGCCACCCGGCGCACGAAGGCGCCGTCGCCGCCGAAGATGTACAGCCTGCCGGCGCGGTCGGGGAAGAACGCCGAAAGATGGCTGCTGACCACGGGGTAGGTCTCCCGGCTGGTCCGGCACACCTGCAGCATCTCGTTCATCTCGCGCAGCAGGGCGTTCTGATGGTCGCGATGCTCAAGGGCGCGGATCCAGTTCGACAGTTCGGCCGTGCGTTCGGCGACGCGCCGCTCCAGGTCGCCGTTGGCCGCCCGCTGGGAATCCTCGGCCTCCTTGCGGGCGGTGACGTCCGAGACGAAGCCTTCGATGTATTCCAGTTCGCCCGCCTCGTCCCGCACGGCGCGCAGGTTGAGCGACACCCAGATCGGCGTGCGGTCGCGGCGCAGCCAGCGGGCCTGGTAAGCGGCGACGATGGGCTGGGACTCGAGCAGGAGCATCACCGCGCCCAGGGCGTCGCCGTCGTCGAACAATTGGGCGCCGATGTCGGTCACCTCCTCCATCAGCCGCACCGCGCTGTCGTAGCCCAGCATCGCCGCCAGCGACGGATTGGCGGCGATGAAGCGTCCCCGCGGCAACGCCTGGAAGACGCCTTCCAGGGCATCCTCGAAGATGCCGCGGTAGCGTTCCTCCGATTGCGTCAGCCGGCGGCTGGATTCCTCCAGCCGCTCCATAAAATCGTTGTAGTAGCGCGAGAGCATGCCGATCTCGTCGTTGCTCGTCACCTCCATGCGTCCGGTGAAATCGCCCTTCGCCCCCGCCGAGAAACGCGCCATCAGCCCCTCGAGCGGACGGGTGATGGTCGAACTGATCCACCACGTGATCGGGATGATCAGCAGCAGCATGACAAAGCCCGAGGCGATGATCGTATAGGTGATGGTGGTCAGCGGCTCGTAGAATTCCTGGAGATAGCTGCTCGACGCGACGATCCAGTCGAGGTCGGGGATGTAATTGAATATGGCCAGCTTCTGGCGGACGCCCGGCTCACCCGGATTGGCCCAGGGGTAGATGATCTTTCCCGATTTCTTCTCGCACATCTCGCGGACGAAGTAGCGGCCGTTGGAATCCTTCGAGTCGTAGACGTTCTGGCCGGCCAGCCTGGGATGGATGATCAGAGTGCCCTTGCTGTCCATGACGTAGGGATAGCCGGTATGGCCGAACGATACCGAGAGGATGTTGTCGCGGAAGTCGTCGACACTGAACAGGTCCTTGAACTCCTCGCGGTAGCTCGACGCCGAGATGATCCAGTCCCACGGGCCGAAATAGGTCATGTAGAGGGCCTTGGGCCGCATCCTCTCCTCGCCGGGATTCTTCCAGTCGTATTCGAGGTAGCCTTCCTTGAGCCGCTTCTGGCGCTGGATGAAGTCGTTCCCGGACAAATCGGTGCCGATCAGCGCCGGCTTGGGGTGGATCCGGATGATCCCCTGGCTGTCGACCACGTAGATGTAGCCGGTCTTGCCGATGGTCTGGCTGAGCAGCGCCCCCTGGGCGGCGGTCTTGGCCGCCGCCTCGCTGATCTTCCCCTGGCGGTATTCGCTGTAGTAGTGCTGGACGATCTCGCGGTTCTTCTCCGCCACGGCGCGCAAATGGTTGCGGATCGAGGCGTCGGCCGCGGTCTTGACCATGTTGAGCAGGGTATTCGTGGTGTTCTGCAATTCGCTTTCAATGTTCGCCTCGATGGTCTGGCGCACCATCGACACCAGTCCCAGCCCCCCCAGGGCAAGGGTCCCGAGAAAGGCGAACGAATAACCGAGCAGAAGCTTCCACCGGACGGACACCATGGCCACTACCCCCCAAGATCCATGTCGCATAAGCTTAATAGAGCGATGGACCTATGCCAACCGTTCCGAGATGACGAACACCAGCCGCGCCGCGCCGTAGATCCGTTCGTCCGCTACCCGGAAGCCGTCCGGAGCCACGAAGGGCTCCTTCGCCGCCACCTCGACCACCGCCAGGGCGCCCGCGTCGAGCCAATGGTTGCCGGCCAGCGCCGACAGGCAGGGTCCCGCCAGTCCCGAGCCGTAGGGCGGGTCGAGGAAGGCCAATTGGCACGGCGCCGTTGCCGGCGGCGGCCGGGTGGCGTCGCCGCCGATCACGGCGACCCCGCGTTCGCCCAGGGAATCCGCGTTGGCCTTGAGGATCGCCAGCACCCGGGGATCCGCCTCGATGAAGGTGGCGTGGGCGGCGCCGCGCGACAGCGCCTCCAGCCCCAGGGCGCCGGTGCCGGCGAAGCAATCGACCACCCGGGCGCCGTCCAGCGCCACCAGATCGCCATGGGCGAGGACGTCGAACAGCGCCTGGCGGGCACGGTCGGCGGTCGGCCTCGCGGTCAGCCCGGCGGGCGCGGCGAGGCGGCGCCCCCTATTCCGGCCGCCGACGATCCGCATTGCCCAGCTGCTCCTTGACTACCTTGGCAAAGATTTCCTCGACCGCGCCCTCGGCCAGGTTGCCCAGCTGGAACGGTCCGTAGGCGATCCGGATGAGCCGGCTCACCGGCCAGCCGAGATGCTCCATAACCCGGCGGATTTCGCGGTTCTTTCCCTCCTGCAGAGCCACCGTCAGCCAGGCGTTGGAGCCCTGCTGGCGATCCAGCACCGCCTTGATCGGGCCGTAGCGCACGCCCTCGACGGTGATGCCCTTCTCCAGCGCCGCCAGGCGCCGGGGATCGCCGTCGCCATGGATGCGCACCCGGTAGCGCCGCACCCAGCCGTTGGACGGCAGTTCGAGCCGCCGCGCCAGGGCGCCGTCGTTGGTCAGCAGCAGCAGGCCTTCCGACCCCAGATCGAGCCGTCCGACCGAAACCACCCGCGGCAGGTCCTCGGGCAGCTTCTCGAACACGGTGGGGCGGCCCTGGGGATCGCGGTGGGTGGTCACCAGGCCGGCCCGCTTGTGATAGCGCCACAGGCGCGACCGTTCGGAATCGGGCAGCGGCTTGCCGTCGACGGCGATGATGTCGGTATCGCCGACCACCACCGCCGGCGTGGTCAGGACCGTGCCGTTCACCGCCACCCGCCCGTCGGCGATCCAGCGCTCGGCATCGCGGCGCGAGCACATGCCGGCGCGGGCCAGCCGCTTGGCGATCCGTTCATTCATGCCGCAGCCTCGATCAAAGCCTGGAAGATGCGCCGGTCGGCCGCGCCGAAGGCGTATTCCGGATGCCACTGGACGCCGATGCAGAAGCGCCGCGCCGGGTCCTCGATGCCCTCGACCACCCCGTCGGGGGCGATCGCGTCGGCGACGCAGCCGGGCGCCACCGCCTTGACCGCCTGGTGGTGGCTGCTGTTGACCGCGATGCGGGCGGCGCCGACGATCGCCGCCAGCCGGGTGCCGGCCACCACCTCGACGTCGTGGCTCGGCTCGCCCGTGGGATTGGGCTGTTCGTGGGCCAGCGGATCGGCGACCTCGTCGGGGATGTGCTGGATCAGGGTGCCGCCGAGGGCGACGTTGAGCAATTGCTGGCCGCCGCAGATGCCCAGCAGCGGCAGGTCGCGGGCCAGGGCGCCGGTAATCATCGCCAGTTCGAACGCGGTGCGCCGCGCCTTGAGGGTGACCGTCGGGTGGCGCTGTGCGGCGCCGAATAGCGCGGGGTCGACGTCGAAGGCGCCGCCGGTGACCACCAGGGCGTCGATCAGGTCGAGATAGGCGCCGGCCAATTGCGGCTCGTGCGGCAGCAGGATCGGCACCCCGCCCGCCTGCGCGACCGCCTCGGAATAATTCCGGCGCAGCGCGTACCAGGGCAGCCTGGAATAGCCGCCGGGCTCTTCGCTGTCGAGGGTGACGCCGATGACGGGGGGACGGATCATGGACAGGGTATAGTGCCCGCCGCCGCTTCCGGCAACGGCGAAGCCGTGCTAAGGGAGGGCATGACCGATTTCATGGATCTGGCCCTGGCCGCGGCCCGCGCCGCCGCCGCCCGCGGCGAGGTGCCGGTGGGGGCGGTGGTGGTGCAAGGCGGCCGGGTGCTGGCCGAATCCGGCAACCGGGTCGAGGAACTGGCCGATCCCACCGCCCATGCCGAGATGCTGGCGATTCGCGCCGCCGCCGCCGCGCTCGGCGCCAAGCTGCTGGAGGGCGCGGATCTCTACGTCACCCTCGAACCCTGCCCGATGTGCGCCGCCGCCCTGTCGCTGGCCCGCATCCGCCGGCTCTATTTCGGCGCCTACGACCACAAGGGCGGCGGGGTCGAGCATGGCGCCCGGGTGTTCGACCACCCCACCTGCCACCATCGCCCCGAGGTTTACGGCGGCATCCGCGAGAGCGATGCCGCCGCCCTGCTCAGGGATTTTTTCCGGCAGCGCCGCTGAGCCCGCGTTCGATCGCCCGCCAGCCGATGTCGCGGCGGCAGAAACCCTCGGGCCAGTCGATCAGATCGACCGCGCGGTAGGCGCGCGCCTGCGCCTCGGCGACGTCCTTGCCGGTGGCGGTGATTCCCAGCACCCGCCCGCCGGTGGCCACCACCGCACCCTCGGGCGAGCGGCCGGTGCCGGCGTGCAGCACCGCTACCCCCTCGATCCGTTCGGCGGCGTCGAGGCCGCGGATCACCGTGTTCCTGGCATAGGCGCCGGGATAGCCCGCGGCCGCCATCACCACCACCAGGGCGGCATCGTCGGACCAGTCCAGGCGGATGTCGCCCAGCCGGCCCTCGGCGGCGGCCAGCAGCACCGGCAGCAGGTCCGATTTCAGCCGCGCCATCAGCACCTGGCATTCGGGATCGCCGAAGCGGACGTTGAATTCCAGCAGTTTCGGTCCCTGGGCGGTCACCATCAGGCCGGCGAACAGCACGCCCGCATACGGGCGGCCGATTTCGGCCATGGTGCGGATCGCCGGCAGCACCAACTGGTCCATCACCTGGCGCTCGAGTTCGGGCGTGACCACCGGGGCCGGCGAATAGGCGCCCATGCCGCCGGTGTTGGGGCCTGTATCGCCGTCGCCCACCCGCTTGTGGTCCTGGGCGGCGCCCATGAACACGGCGGTGTGGCCGTCGCACAGGGCGAACGCCGAGGCCTCCTCGCCGTCGAGGTATTCCTCGATCACCAGTTCGTCGCCGGCGGTGCCGAAGATGCGCGCGCCCATCATCGCATCGACGGCGGCCAGGGCCTCGTCCACCGTCATCGCCACCACCACCCCCTTGCCGGCGGCGAGGCCGTCGGTCTTGACCACGATGGGGGCGCCCTTGTCCCGGATGAACGCCTTGGCGGCGGCGCTGTCGGTGAAGCGGCGGTACCAGGCGGTGGGGATGCCGGCCTTGGCCAGCACGTCCTTCATGAAACCCTTCGAGCCCTCCAGTTCGGCCGCGGCGGCGGTCGGTCCGAATACCCCGATGCCGGCCGCTGCAAGGGCGTCGGCCAGGCCGGCGACCAGCGGCACCTCGGGCCCGGCCACCACCAAGTCGACCGCCCGCTCGCGGGCGAAGGCCACCAGGGCGGCGACGTCCTCGGCGGCAATGGCGACGCACTCGGCCACCCGCGCGATGCCGGCGTTGCCGGGGGCGCACCAAAGTTTGGACAACAGGGGAGATTGGCCCAGTTTCCTGCACAATGCGTGCTCGCGCCCACCGCCGCCCACCACCAGCACCTTCATCGCCGACCCTCCGTCGCTGCCCTGGGCGGGTTTTAGCACGGGTGGAGGACGGCGCAAACGGCGGGCGGCCGCTCCGCCATGTCGACGACGTCGTGCGCCGCGTTTTCGCGGCATTCCCGTTCGGGGGGGGCGGCTTGTCCCCTCGGTAGGAGTCCTATACCCTGGCCACGTCGATCGCAGGGAAGGTGATTGGTCTTGACGCAGTCTGCACCAGGCTTCTACGCCACCTACGCCGACTACAAGAGCTATCGCACGCCGGTGCTGGCGGCCAAGGAGATCCGCCGGTTCGACGCCGATATCTGGTTGCCTGCGGCCTGCGCGCCGGAGATGTCGTTCCTGGATGTCGGTTGCGGTACCGGTGCCTTCCTCGCGTACCTCGCGGCCAAGGGCGTGTCGACATTCACCGGCATCGACCATGACCCCGCATTGGCGGAGCGAATCCCCGAGGGCGTGCGCAATCGCTTTGTCTGCCGCGACATCGGCGAGGCCTTGGCCGATCCCCGCCTGGGCAATTTCGACCGGGTGGTGGCGCTGGACGTGCTGGAACATTTCGACAAGGAAGGCGGCCTTGGCCTCCTTGCCGCGATTGTCGGCCGCTTGGCGCCGGGGGGCAAGATCGTGGTGAAGGTCCCGAACGTCGCCTCGCCGTGGGGGTTGCAGCATCAGTTCGGCGACCTGACCCACAAAACCGCCTTTACCCCGCTGTCGCTGCGCCAGATGGCCGGAGCGGCGGGGTTGGCGGTGGTGCACGTCGCCCCCCACTGCCATGGCTCGCGCCGCCGGCGGCTGACGGAGGCGATGCTTCACCGCGCCCTGACATGGATGCTGACGACGTCGCCTGAAATATGGACCGCCAACTTCTTCGCCGTGCTGCAGCGATGCCGATAGCGCCTTGGCGCGCATGGCGGGAGAAAGTGGTGCCGGCAGCAGGAGTCGAACCCGCGACCTGATGATTACAAATCACCGCGATTAGTATGACAAGACGCGACACGATACGAGAGGACCCGACGTTAATACCTTGCGTTCCGCCGCTCTCACGAGATACCTTCTGACTTGGCGCGACGCGACGCGACACAAGATGTCGTCTCGGCGAGTCCTCTGGGGGTCCTCTCCAGCCGAGAGGACCCGCGAGTTGGGAGGTTGCTGCGATGAAGTTGACCATGGATGTGATCGACGGCCTGACCTGCCCACCAGAGACCCGAAACCGACTGGTGTTCGATGACGTTCAGAGGGGCTTGGCAGTCCGTGTGACGGCCGGTGGCTCCAAGACATACCTGTGCCAGTACACGGCGGGCAGTGCACGGCAGCGGGTGCCGCTGGGGGCTTGCAACGCCATCTCACTCAAGGCCGCCCGCAAAGCCGCTGAGGCAATCATGGGCCGCGTGGCGATGGGCGAGGACCCCGCCGCCGAGCGCAAGGCCGCAGCGACAGCACAGAAGGTCCGGGAGGCTCGCGACACCTTCACGCTGGGCGTGCTAATTGGCGATTGGGAGCGGCTGCACCTTTCCGGTAAACGCCCGGTCTACGCCGCCGGGGCAGTCCGGGCGCTACGCCGGGGCCTCGTGGATTATCTCGATCTACCCGCCGCCGACCTTGACCGAAAGGCACTGGTCAAGACGCTGGATGGCATGAAGGGGAAAATCATGGCCGCACGGACAGCAGCATACGGCCGCGCCTGCTATGGCTGGGCGATCAAACGCGGCAGCTTGACCGTCAACCCGTTCATGGTGTTGCCGGTGGCAGCCACCGTGAAGCGCGACCGGGTGTTGACCGATGAAGAGTTGGCGATGGTGTGGAAAGCCGCCGCGTCGACCACCACCCATGGCGCAATCGTCCGCCTGCTGATCCTGACCGGCCAGCGGCGCGAGGAAGTCGGCGGCATGTCGTGGGACGAGGTAAGCCCGGACTTGGGCACCTGGACCCTGCCGGCCTCGCGCGCCAAGAACGGGGCTGTTTCCGTGGTGCCGCTGTCCGCGCCGGCGCAAGACCTGTTGCGCGCTTTGCCGCGGCATTCCGACTTGGTGTTCCCGGGTCGGCAAGGGCCGTTCAGCGGGTGGTCGAAGTGCAAGGAACGTCTCGACGTAGCCGCAGGGGTGACGGACTGGCGACTGCACGACCTGCGGCGCACGCTCGCCACCGGCCTCCAGCGGCTTGGCGTTCGCCTGGAGGTGACGGAAGCCGTGCTCAACCACGTCAGCGGCAGCCGGGCGGGCATCGTCGGCATCTACCAGCGCCACGACTGGGCGGCGGAGAAGCGGGCGGCCCTCGACGCATGGGGCGAACACGTCATGTTCGCGGTCGAGGGCCGCACCGCCGCCGACAACGTGGTGAAGCTGCACGCGTGATCGAACACCATCGGCGGGGATAGGGGGCACCCGACAAGGCTGGACACCGCACCGGCCTTCCTCGCCGACCTTATTGCGGCGCCCACGGGGGTGCAAATGACCATGACCAGCGAAGATGCCGACCGGGCGGCCGAGGAACAGAGGCGGCTTTATTCTGAGAGAGAAATTGCCGAGCCGTATTGGAATGGCTGGCGCGTTATTTCATGGCTGGCATACCGCGATCCATTGATGATCTGCGCAATAGAAGGACGCGACGCGCTATTGCTCGGAATGTACGACCACCCGTCTTTCGTTTCCCTGCAAAAATTCCCCATCTGCCTGGACAATAGTCCGGCGAATACACTGCGGCTTGCCCTTCAGACGGGGGGCATTGCCGCCATCGACGCAGGCGGGCGGACGATGACTGCGGACGATTTTGCCTTTATTTCGAATGTCTGGAGTGCTGACCGCTACAACTGGAATTCTGTTCGGTTCAAGAGGACCGAAGTTCTGGCCGCGTTCCCACCCGCTGATGGGCAGGCGCCGCAGGGGACGGGACCCATGCCCCAAGCGCCAGCCCCCAGCGCCGGCAATGCGACAGCCGGGCAAGGGGGCCATCTTGATGGTGTTGTTCGGGGGATGCTGACAACCATGGGCGTTCCGGGGAGTGGCGGCAAGGTGATGTGGGACGGGTTTTGCGACGCCGTGCGAACGGCGTGCGAGAAAACCGCGAAACACCGAGGGTATGGCGACAGGTCAATCCGGCGCGCCGTGGCTCGCGCCCAAGAAGGGGACAAATAGGACAAATATGACAAGTAGGACATTGGCCGGGTTGTCCTACTTGTCACAATGACTGCTATGTCTCCGCGTGTCTATTCTCGTCTGGTGAAGAACCTGACAAGGATATCGCGATGCCCCGCGTATACAGTCTCGACGAAGTAGCCGCACAGACAGGTGTAGTGCGGCGCACGATTGACCGCATGATTGCCGTTGGCGAAGGCCCGGCCATCATTCAGCTATCGACCCGCCGTGTGGGCGTGCTCGACACGGACCTGGAAGCGTGGCTCATGTCTCGCCGCCGCCCCGCTCCGGGTCCTGCCGCCGCGGCGCCGACCACCTCAACCGACACCCAAGCCCCGGTGAAGCGCGGCCCCGGCCGCCCCCGGAAGGTGCCCAGCGCTTCCGCCCCGAAGGCTGCCTGACCGTGGCCCCGACTGCCCCACCCCGGCCCGCGGCGAGCGCCGTTGGCAACGACCTCGAGGATGATGTCGCCGACAGCTGGCGACGCCTGGGCGATGTGATCGAGCGTGTCATCGCTAAGATCGCCCGCAAGCACAGCCTGCCGGTGCCCACCGCGCGGACGGTGGCTGAATTGGCCGGCCTGGGGAACGCCCCATGATCCGCCCCGGCTCTGCCACCGCCCACAAGCACGCAGCGGCTGCG
>Ga0265324_10000953_pt1 | contig 18071 bp, 15 predicted proteins | sample 41419metaG_FD_198634 | JGI IMG/M metagenome (GOLD analysis project Ga0265324, IMG submission 198634) | Rhizosphere microbial communities from Carex aquatilis grown in University of Washington, Seatle, WA, United States - 4-14-19 metaG | ecosystem: Host-associated > Plants > Roots > Rhizosphere...
CCACGGGAACCAGAGCAGCGCGGCAAACAGGAACCATTGCGAGGGTTGCAGTTCACGTTCTTTGCGGTGATGCAGGGTGATGGTGGCGGCGAGGGCGATAAGCAAATAGGACGCGAACAGGATGCATACAGCGTAACGGGGCATCTCGAGGTTTTCGAAGCCGCTGCCGCTGCCGCGAATGATACCGGCGATGCCGAGAAACACGCCGAGGTTCCAGAGTTTTGCGGCGCCGCCGATCAAAACGGGGTGAATGAGGGGGGTTCCGCCCTGGCGGGCAAAGACCCAGAGCAGCACGGCGAGGCCGGATTGCACAGCAAAACCGTAGAGCAGGGCGTTGGTGGCGGCGGGATGCACCCGGCCATAGGTCATCCACGAACAATCCGCGAGGAAAGCGGGCGAATGAAATTTGATGGAGGCGATGAGGCCGAAAAGGGAACTGACCAGGAGCCAGACAGCCGCACTCATGAACATCACGAAGAGCGGGGCACGGCAGGAAGCGTCAATCTCTGATGCTTCGCCTGCAGCGGAAGTGCAGCAGGAAGTTGACGGAGCGGCTGTCACGTTATTCGAACTGGCTCGGTTTTTCCGGCGCCTTGGGTGGAACGGCGTTGGCTTTCTCGACGCGCGCGATCAATTTGGCGCGACCTTCGGCAGGGTTCTGCCATTCGCGCAGCTCGAGCTCTTTAGCGGCTTCGATCGGCAGGCGCACGGTGCCTTTGGCCTGGTCGATCCAGCCGACTTCGGTAAGCCCGGTCAATTCATCGGCGCGGAGTTCCTTCAATTTCTGGGCACGTTCTGCGGCGCGGGCCTGGCCGAGCTGCGGGACGGTCATGTAATGCTTCATGGCGTACACGAGCGCGGTGACGATGAGCAGGGCGCCGAGCACCGCGACGACATACGCGCAACGGCTGCGGCATTCCTTGCATTCGGACTGGTCAGTTTCGCAAGAGTTCATCAGTAGCCCTCCTCGTCCTGGGTTTCATCCATGTCACCGCCGGAAATCGCGGTGTGCGGTTGTACATGGCCCATCGCTTCGATCATGCGCGGGTCCTTTTGGGGATACGGCGGGACGCTGGCGGTTTTTTTCAAGAAAACGATGCTCAGGAAACCAGCCATGAAGGCCCAGCAGCCGATGGCCATCCAGATCCAACGGAAAGGAAAACCTTCCGGATGGATGACCGGCAGGACGTTGAAAGACATGTCGACGAAGTGCATCAGCCAGGCCCAGAACGCGATGCCGAGCATGTACGGAAAGCAGTTTTTAACATCGATACGCAACAGGCCGAGGAACGGGACGAAGAAATGGCCGAAAATGATGACCAGGCCGATATACCACCAGGTGCCTTGTTCGCGGATCTGATACCAGAAAGTCTCTTCCGGCATGTTACCATTCCAGATGATGAAATACTGGGCGAAGGTGACATAGGCGTAGAACACGGTGAAGGCAAAGATGATGGAACCGAGATAATAAAACTGGTGATGATGCATGACCGCTTTGGGAATAAATCCCTGGCGGTTCAAAAGCACGGTGATGACGTAAACCGCCATGAGCGTCATCCAGGTGCTGCCGGCGAAATAATAAACGCCGTACATCGTGGAGAACCATTCATCCTGGAGACCTTTCATCCACATCACGACGCCGAGCGTGAGGGTGATGGCGAAGGCGAAGATGCCCCAATAGGAATACCAGCGCATCTTGAACGTCGGCTTTGAGCCACCCATGGTATCCTGCTTCAACGACCAACCACGCAATTGGCTGGAAAGCAACCACCACACGAGAAAACACACAACTGAAGCGATGTAAAATCCTGGAATGGTGAACAAGGGCAGTTTGGCGCGCAAAGCGTGATCGGGGTTCGCCTGCAGTGCGGGAGACATCCAGTGATACATCCGTTTGGCGAGCAGGGCGATGGGAATGAACAGGATCGCTATCCACGGAAACAGCAGAGTCGCGAGATTTTCGTAGATGCGGCGGATCGGCACGGACCAGCCCGCATCGAACAGGTGGTGGAGCATCGTCAACAAAAGTCCACCGAGACCGAGGCTGAGGAAAAACATGAACGCCGTAAGCCAGGCGTAACCGAATTCCTTGAAGTCATCATGATGGTGACTGACGGCAGCGGCAACGAAAGTGAGCACGCCACCCCCGACGAGCAAAAGCGTCGGAACCTTCCGCCATTTGGAGAGGTCCAGCGGCGTGACGGGTGTATGTTGCGAACTCATAAATTATTTCTTCAGGCTGGCGCGCAAATCCTGGGGCACGTCGTCGATCGTGGCCACATAGCTCAACTGCAAAGCGCGCAAATAGGCGATGATGGCCCAGCGGTCGTAGACCGAGGTGATCTGGGGGGCGTAACCCTGCATGTTGCCCCGGCCCCAGCTCAGCACGCTAAAGATTTCGCCATCGGGCAGTTCCACGATGCGTTTGTCGTGCAGGTTGCCAACGACGGCCATGGCGCCGATACGCTTGGTGATGCCGTTGCCATCGCCCAACTGGCTGTGACAGGGTGTGCAATAAATCGTGAAGCGCTGTTGGCCGCGCGCAACCAGTTCCGCCGTGATGGGGAAGGGATTGGTCTCAACGAAATTGGTGCGGCCGGTGACGCGACCGGTATTAATCGGGGAATCTTCGAAGTCGTAAACGGGGCCGTTCGGTGTCTGGAGGGGCACGGTGCGGGCCACGGTACCCGCCACGTGCAATTGCGAGGTATATCCGTTAGTGAAGAACGTGCTGGCGTTCTGGGGACGCAGCTTGAGCTGACGGTCCATGTCCGGGAAGATGTAAATGGGCGGTTTGCGCGAGATGCTGCCGCGATGGCCGGCAATAATGATGCCGGTGACCACGCACAACACGAAAAGGAGGATGAAATAGAAGAAATAACGCATTATTCCTCCACCATTTCGATGTGCTTGCTGCCAGCGTCGGCCAGGAGTTTGCGGGTTTCCACCTCGGAATATTTGGGGTCAGTGGTTTCGATCACGACGAAAAATTTGTCATGGGTGACGAGCGCGAAGCGTTTGTGCTTGAGCAGCGGATGATGCAGGCGCGGGAGTTTGTTGAGGAACAACATGCCGCCCAGCGAACCGAACGCGCCGAAAAGAATGGTGAGCTCGTACGACGGCGGGAACGCTGAATAAGGGCTGAACATCGGTTTGCCGCCGACGAGGATGCGGTAATCGTAGGCGTTGCAGAACCAGATGAGCAACATGCCGCAGGTATAACCAGTGACGCCCCCAATGAAAGAGAACCAGCCGACTTTGGAATTTTTCAGACCCATGGCGGTGTCCATGCCGTGCACGGGATACGGCGTGAAGACGTCCCAGCGTTTGAAGCCGGCATCGCGGACTTTTTCCGCGGCGTGCATGCAATCAGCGGGCGTATCGTATTCGGCGATCATGCCGTAGGCTTTGGGAGTGCCGTTCATCAGTGATGCCCTCCGGTAGTGGGTTTGGCGCCACCGAGCGGGTGGTGCGGGTCAGCCTGGGGCGTGACACCTTTGACTTCCGAAACTGCAATCATGGGCAGGAAGCGCATGAACAATAAGAACATGGTGAAGAACAGGCCGAACGTGCCGAGGAACGTACAGATGTCCACCCAGGTCGGTTTGAAATAACCCCAGTTGGCGGGGAGAAATTCGCGATGCAACGAGATGACGATGATGACGAAGCGTTCGAACCACATCCCGATGTTCACCAGGAGTGAAAGGACGAAAATGATCCACACATTGGAGCGCACTTTCTTGGACCAGAACAACTGCGGCACAAGCACGTTGCAGGACATCATCATGATCCAGCCCCATTGGTAAGGACCGAAGGCGCGGTTCAGGAAATGAAAGCGTTCGTAGGGATTGCCGCTATACCAGGCGATGAAAAATTCCATGAAGTAGGCGTAGCCGACGATCGAGCTGGTCGCGAGGGTCACTTTGCACATGATGTCCACGTGGCGCATCGTGATGATGTCTTCGAGATGGCACAATTTGCGGAGCGGAATGAGCAGGGTCAGCACCATGCCGAAGCCGGAGAAAATAGCGCCCGCGACGAAGTACGGCGGGAAGATGGTGGTGTGCCAGCCGGGTAATTGCGACACAGCGAAATCCAATGACACGATGGAATGCACGGACAACACCAGGGGCGTCGCCAACCCGGCGAGGATCAAATAGGCTTTTTCGTAATTGCTCCAGTGGCGGTTCGAACCAGTCCAGCCCAGAGCGAACAGGCCGTAAAGGAATTGGCGCACCTTGGATTTGGCGCGGTCGCGCATGACGGCGAGGTCAGGAATCAAACCCATGTACCAGAACAGCACGGAAACGGTGAAATAGGTAGAGACAGCGAACACGTCCCACATCAGCGGCGAACGGAATTGCGGCCAGATGGATTGCGAGTTCGGGATGGGGAACAGGAACCAGTCGAACCACACACGACCGACGTGCATGGCGGGATAGATGCCGGCGCACATGACGGCGAAAATAGTCATGGCTTCCGCGGCGCGATTCACACCGGTACGCCAGCGCTGGCGGAGCAGGAAGAGAATGGCGGAGATGAGGGTGCCGGCGTGACCGATACCGATCCACCAGACGAAATTGATGATGTCCCAGCCCCACATGACCGGGTGCATATTTCCCCAGACACCGACACCGGTGCTGACCTGATAGATCAACATGCAGCCCAGCAGGCCCAACATCAAAGCGCTTGGAATAAACGCCATCCACCACCAAAGCGGAGTTTTGCCTTCGCAGATGCCGGCAACGCGGTCGGAGATCCAGCCAATGCTGCGGTTATTGGCGACCAATGGTGTGCGCTCCAGCTCAACGGGCACGGGCGGCGCTTCCGGCATGGTGATCGGAACATTCTCAGCCATGGTGTTGCTCCTCTCCAGCCGGTGCGGCTTCGTGTTCCTCTTCCACGTGATTACCTTTGGATTCCCATTCCTGCAGGCTAAATGGCTCCTCGACAAAGTCTGGCATGCTCGGATTTGGATTACGGACGCGCGCGAGATAAGTCGTGCGCGGTTTGGTGAGGAGAAATTCAAGGACTGAGTAATTGCGCGGGCTCGTCTTGCGCTTCGAGACGGCGCTTTCCGGGTCGGCGATATTGCCGAACACGATCGCGCCGGCGGGACAGGCCTGCTGGCAGGCGGTCTTGAGCGCGGTGACTTCTTTGGAGGCCGCACCGTCGGGAACAATGACGTCGCCAGAAGCGCCGGCTTTGACCTTTTGGGTGATCTTGGCGCCTTCGATGCGCTGGAGGCAGAAGGAGCATTTTTCCATGACGCCGCGCATACGCACGGTGACGTCCGGATTCTTGATCATCTTGATCAAATCCCATTCATCGGCATTGCGCATGCCCTTGGTGGGATCCATCGGATCGCTCCACCAGCGGAGAATGTCCCATTTCCCATCCGTGGCGTGGAGCAACGGCGTGGGATAACGCGGGCCTTTGAGTTCGGCGAGGGAGCGCTTGTTGTAATCGAGGAAATTGAAACGGCGGACCTTATACGGGCAGTTGTTTGAGCAGTAACGCGTGCCGACGCAACGGTTATACACCATCACGTTCAACCCTTCCTGGTCGTGGACGGTCGCGTTGACCGGGCAAACATTTTCACACGGCGCGGCTTCGCAGTGCTGGCAAAGCATCGGCTGGGTGACCACCTGCGGATCATCGATCCATTCTTCGAATTGTTGTTCGTCCTCCGGCCGGAACGATTCGCTGTTCAGCACGTCCCACTTGTGCTTCGCGGGAGGGGCCGAATAATAACGATCAATGCGGATCCAATGCATCTCGCGGCCACGACCGACGAGGTCTTTGCCGACGATGGGAATATTGTTCTCGCTCTGGCAGGCCATCATGCAGGCGGAACAGCCGACGCATTGATTGAGGTCGATGGACATGCCCCACTGGTGATGGGCCGTGAGTTTGGCCTTATCGAGCGGGTTGGGATAAAAGCTTTTATCGCCACCGGGCGCCTCGGGGGCATTCATGCCCATCGCGAACCTGGGATTCTCCTTGAACTGCGAAAGATTGGCTTCGCGGACGACCGGACGGCCTTCCATGGACCAATGGTCCTGCGTGCAGGAGATGGGAAAGGTCTTGCCCGTTTTGCTGACGGTGGCGCCCACGGTGAAACCCTGGGCTTCGACGGTGCGGATGCCGTAGGCGTTAAAACCGACGTTGGAACCGACACGACCGGCTTTGGGACGGCCATAACCGAGGGCGAGGCCGACCACGTTTTCCGCCATGCCGGGCTGGACCCAGATGGGGCCTTCCACGGAGCGGTCGCCGAGTTTGACGGTGACTAAATCCTTATTGCGGACGCCGAGGGCTTTGGCGGTCTTGCGGCTGAGGAGGACGGCATTGTCCCAAACCATCTTGGCGACGGGATCAGGCATTTCCTGCAACCAGCCATTGTTCGCATGGCGGCCATCGTCAACGCTGTAATCGCGGAAGAAAACGACTTCGAGTTTATCGGTGGTCGGCGCGGCGGATTGCATGGCCGGCCAGTTGGCATTTGCGCCCAGGGAAACGCTGGCGGGGCGCGCGGCGGAACCAGCGAGAAAACCATCGAACAAATATTTCTTCCACGGTTCGTCACCGGTGTTGCCACCGAGGATTTCCGAGAAGGTGGCGCGGACGATTTCGTACGGGCTGAAAGTATTTTCGCCGGCGATGCGCGCGAGGACTTCGAGCTCCGTCCAGCCGCCGAACAAGGGAGAGATCAAAGGTTGAATCGGGACGAGCGTGCCATCGGCGGTGTAAGCGTCACCCCAGGATTCGAGATAATGCGCGGCAGGAAAATGCCAGTCGGTGCCTTCGAACGATTCGTCTTCGTAGGCAGCCAGGCGGACAACGGTCTTGGCCTTGCGCTGGGTCGCGGCCCAGTTCAAATCAACCGGAGCGTTGTAAGCGAGGTTGCCGCCGAAAATGACGAGCGTATCCACGCCGCCAATCTCCAGCGACTTCGCCAGGGACATCAGGGAACCTTCGATGGGTTCCGGGACGGGATTGTAAACAATGGTCTTGCCGATGTTGCCGAGCACCGAGTTGAGCTGGTGCGCGAGCAGATGAACGGGCAAGGGTTGCTGGTAACCGGCGACCACGAGACATTCGCCGGCATGAGCGGCGAGGTCTTTGGCGCATTCAGAAATCCATTTGGGGTCAACGCCCGCGACTGAAGCGGCGGATTTGCCGCTGACGGCATCGGTCAAGGCGGCGGCGATCTGGGAAACGAGGCTGCTCGCGACGCGCAGGCGATGATCGGCGTTCATGCCGGTCAGGGTCATCAGGCTTTCGATGACGTAGAGGCGGTTCAATTCGCCTTTGTCCGGATTACGACCCTGGGCGAAGCGGCGGATATTAATATGCGCATCTTCTTCCGCGCCGATGAAATCGCAATCGAGTGACAGGATGACTTTCGCGGCGTCAAATTTGTAATAGGGCTTTACCGATTGGCCGAAGACCTGGGAGGCGGCGCGACGATGGATGTCCAGGTCAATGGGGTCGTAGACGTAAAATTTGGCCTTGGGAAATTTTTTGCTGATGATCTTCTGCAGGCGCGCGCGGGAGGGCGAGCTGCTGCTTTCCATCAGGAAACTGAGACCGGCGCCGTCGTTGGCCGCGGCGGTTTTGGAAAGGTCAGCCAGAAAATCCATGGCGGCTGCGTCGGTGATAGTATTGCCGCCGTGAGTGAAGCGTTGGGCGCGGTCGGGATCGTAAAGTCCGAGGATGGACGCCTGGGTCCAGCGGTCCGTGCCGCCGTTGCTGTCAGGATGATAAGCATTGCCTTCGATCTTCGTCGGGCGGCCTTCGTAGGAGCGGACGACGAGCGGAACGGCGCTGCCCCGGGTGGGCATGGCGGTCGCGTAAAACTGGGGATTGCCGTGGATATAATTTTCCTGCGCCTTGCCGAACGGCGTGATGTGTTCTTCTTTTTGACGGCAACCGGCGGCGCCGAGTCCGATGCCCGCGAGCATGAAGGACGCGGACATGATCTTCATGAAGTGACGGCGGCTGTGACCGTCTTCCCATTCACTGGCACCGGCGGGAAATTCGCGCTGCAACCAGTCCTTGAACTCCGGCGTTTCGGCTAATTGATCCAGGCTGCGCCAATAGCGGCGCCCTGTTTCGGGTTCAGGAGAGGTTGGTGGAATGGTTTTGCTCATCGGTGACAGGTGGAGCAGTTTTGGAGTGATTCGACGTGCATATCGCGAACCATCTTTTGGCCTTCCGCAGCCTGCTTCGTGGCGGCGGCGGCGGGATCAGCGCTCCATTTCCAGGTCAAATCAGTGACTTTATCGATCGGACGGATGCGGGCGGCGGGATTGCGATGGCAATCAAGACAGAAACTCATGCTCAACGGTTTGGCGTGCTGCACTTCATCCATCTCATTGATCTGGCCGTGACATTCCACGCAACTGATGCCGCGGGTGACATGGACGGAATGATTGAAATAAACGAAGTCAGGCAGGTGATGGATCTGGACCCATTCGATGGGTTTGCCACTGGCGGCGGAATCGCGCACGAGGGCGAGACGGGGGTCGTCTTTGAGCACCTGGTTATGACAATTCATGCAGGTGGAGGAAGACGGGAGATTGGCGTACCAGGATTTTTCGATGGCGGAATGGCAGTAGCGGCAGTCCATGCCGAGCTGGCCGACGTGGATGGCGTGGGAATAAGCCACCGGCTGTACGGGCATATAACCCACCCTGGTATATTTGGGCGTGCCATAATACCATACGCCGCCGACGACCGTGGTGCCGATGACCACGACACCGATGGCCACCATCAACGGAAGTTTATTGGTCCACTTTGGGAAAATCGCCGACATTTACTTTTTATTAACGAACACGGACAAAAATTCTTTGTGACTGACCTCTTCTTGCTGACAGTTCGCAATTTATGCGAAGTACGACTTGATAAAAACAGATGAAAACACTCTGACTTTTTTGGTTTTCCTAAAACTCGGGAGAAATAATTGCCGAAGATGGAATCCAAGCGCAAGAAAAGTTTGTGAATTTTTTCACGATACTTTTCCGGTTAATGCTTTGGATAAGGAAAAGCTAATATCCGGTGGATGGATACAGACGAACGAGAGGTGTGAAAGGCGGCATCTTTGCCGGATCGTAGAAGTTGGGGTCGAAACTGAATCTGCGGGAAGGGGCGTTGTAGTAAACGCCAGGGAGTTGAAATTGGTTGGTGGCGATCTGGCTGGAGTAGAGATTTACGAGCGATCCATTGATGGTGAGCCTGATTCCAGTGTTCCAATCTTCCAGAAGGCGCATGAGGTTGTGGACGCCGCCGCTAAAGGTTGAATAGTCAGTGCCGGTGGTATAGACGCTTCCTGCGATAACAGCAGCGTTGATGGTGGTTGCGGATGGATTCCGGCTGCCGAGGGAAGCAGTGCTACTCGCATCCATCCAACTTGGAGATAATATCGTCAAAGCATCGCAAATCAGTGCAGAGGGAAGGGTGGAGGCGGTATTGGTGGTTCCGAGGTCAGCAGGGTTGGGGCAATTATAATTGCCCCAGATATAAAGTGGGTTGAGGGTGGCGAGCGTGAAGCCAGAGCCGAATAGTGAACCGGTGAAATTCGGTAACTGTGCGGCGTTAAACAGGCGAACGGCTGTCATTTGTGATGCAGTCACGGTCCGACAATCTGCGACATAGATAACCTGATCCCAAAATAATCCTCCAAAAGGCAACTTCGAGCGAAACCACGTATTCGTTACTGCCCAAGATTTTAGTAAGCCCACATCAATTTGGGTAGCCTTGACTGTTTTGGACTCTCTTCCATCATAAAAGGTGTTTGTGATGGTCAAAAACGGGAAATACCGACTTACGTTAACGTTATTTATGTCTGTAACAATATTTGATGGGTAAATGTCATTCTGATCTGCTCTTAGGATAGCCGAAACTGTAGTGTTACTGATTAGGAGAACCATTCCCGCCTGGTTGAAGAACCTGCGCATACCGATATCGGAGGACGGGTCTTCGCCGGGAGGTGGCATTTCGATTAGACCATGAAGTGAGTTGGTCGCAGTCCAGATCATCAAGGGCAATGTGTTTGTGGCAAAAGGCGGATTGCCGTTATATGTAATTGGTCCGGTCATTTGGGATACCTGATACCCGCCCAGACTTTTATTGGTAATAGTGCTAGAGGTGGTGACTGTAGAGTTATACGTTAACGATGAAGTCGAGCCTACGCCGGTATATATAGGTCCATTTGCATGAACTGGGCCGTTAATGAGCATAGGTGCGGCCCAAGTAAATTCCAATTCTTTATTATAGAAGATGGCGAAAGAGAAAAGGGGAATATAGGCTGCAGGGCCTTTTAGCTTGAAGAATCCAGCATAACCGGATGTTTTTACTTTCGATAACGTTGTAGTTGATGTTATTCCGGTAGCACTGATAGGATTCCAAACCGGATTTTCCAAGTTTGAGGTAGTTTCCAATGTGAAATCCGAAATGAATTCAGGACGTGATGCCCAACTGATGGTGACGTATTGATCGGATGCGCTTGTGATTTGCAGGGCGGGAGAAATGTTTGTCCAGCCGTTTATGCCCCAATACACATCTGTCCATATTGGGACATCAGCCGCTAGTACCAAACGCGCTAGGAATAGCGCGCAAAGATATATGGTCCAATGTTTTATTGGTTTAATCCCAGAAATCTTCCCTGCCATAATGACGACTAATTGTGCAAGTATCATTCCAATATCGGCGGTTATGGAACGGGGTTTAGACAAGTTGATACCGGTAGGGTAACGTTGAGTATGGTTTCAGGGACTGAAAAGCATCTGATGGAGCACAAGGCAGCGCCGGCGCATTTGATCCGTTACACGGGCGAGGTCGTTTACATTTTTGCGTTCGATGTGGCGTATGACACGGCGCGCAAGCCCATCCGGGAATTGTTGGGGCAGCCGGTGGCCCAGTTTGCGGTGGATACGAGCAAGCGGAGTCCGCGCCAGCTTTTTTTCTACAAGCCGCAGATGGTGCGGTTGCCGCCGCTGGAACGGATAGGACCAAATGGGCCGGTGCGCGTGGAGCGGGCGATAAAACTTTTGCCGGTGGGCGCGATCAGCATCACGGTGCGCGTGCCGTTTGCGGTGAATCACGTGGAAGACCTGGTGGCGTTTCATGACCTGCAATTCAGCAACGGGTCGTTGTCTGATGACGTGCGGTGTCTCGCGCAGGAAGTGGTCTCGGAACTTAAAGCGCATTTCATCCGTCCGCAAAAACAGATGCCGGAGGAAGAGGCGTACACGGTTTTTTGCATCGCGGCGCCGGTGTTGAATCCGGACGGACAGGCGATCAAGGCAGACAACTGGTTTCAAACGCATCGCCGGCAGGTCGCGGCGTTGTTGACGCAGGAAGCGGAAACGGAACGGCTTTCCAAACAGGAAGCGGATGAATCCACGGCGCGCTATCTGAGTTATTACGAAGATGATATTTTGGTGATGGACTGGGACGCGGCGTTGTTGATCGATGAGCCGAAGGATTTTGACGAGACGCTGTACATCATGGAATTGGCGAACCTGCAGCTTGCCGAACTGGAGGCGTATGACCGGATTCTGGATGATGCGTTGGAACGGTCGTATCGGGACCTGGGCGAACGGCCATTGCGTTCGCGCGGGGACATCTTGCGGGAATTGCGGGAGATACGCATCGATATGGCGCGCTTCAACGATGAGCTATCGAACACGACGAAGTTTTTTGGCGACTGGCACCTGGCGCGCATCTACGAAAAGATTTCCAGCCGGTTTCATTTGGCGGACTGGCATCAGACCATCGACCGGAAATTGAAGACGCTGGATGACCTGTATCAACTGCTCAAACACGACCAGACGAACCGGTGGATGATGATATTGGAAATGACCATCGTGCTGTTGTTCATCATCGACCTAGTGATATTGGTGCTGGGGTTGAAAGGACATTGAGTTGCAGCGAAGGTTTTTAATCAGAGCTTCGCTGACAATGCTCTCCCTCACCCTGACCCTCTCCCCACGGAGAGGGAACAGCGATTGGTCATCAGTTTTTTGACTGGCCATCCTTCAGCATACCCAGTCGCAGTACATTGCGTGAGTCGGCGTAGAATTCTCCCTCTCCTTGGGGAGAGGGAGAGCAAAAGAACTAACTTTCTGTTCCCGAATGAGGGCGAGCAAATCTTCTCAGCGAAGCTCTAATTAAAAATAAGCCCACAAGGACGCCGAGCCAGACCGTTCAGAAGATTGTCTCCCTAAAACAAAACACCCGGCATAAGCCTGGTGTTCGTGAAAGCAGACTAAAAATCAATGATGGCCGTGGAAACCGCCGCCGCCACCGTGAAATCCTCCGCCACCATGGAAACCGCCGTCATGGAATCCACCGCCGAAACCAAAGTTAAATGACACGCGCGGGCCACCCCAGCCGTAAAAGCCATAATAGGGATATGGGTAGTAAGGATAGTATCCGTAATCCACCAGCCGCGGGGAATTATCCTGCAAATAATAGACGGTGGAAGCGGGCTGGACATACGTCACGGTAGGAGCGGTGGCGACAGTCGCGACGGGTTGTTGCGCGGGTTGCGAATATTGGGCGCTTGAATCAGTTTGGGCCTGCGCGACGGGCTGGGCGGGGGCCAATTGGCCGCGTTGGTCGAGCATGGCGGAGACGACCTTGTCAGAGACGCCCTGCTGGTGCAGATAGACGATTTCATTGGCGTTCAGGCCGGTGTAGGCGCGGCCGGAGCTCTTGACGTAGTTGACGATGGTATCATCGCCGACTTTGGCCTGGGAAAGCTGTAAAACGTCGGAGACGCCATAGGATAGTTGGGGCGTAGAACTGGACGCAGTAGGTGCCGGGGCGGTGGTATCCTGGCCATCGACACAAACCAGAGAGACTGCCAGGGCCACCAGGCCGGTCACCGTTGCCGCTGTAAGAGAACGAAAGTATTTTTTCATAACACAATGTCTAAGTCAAACTCGTGGTTGATTGACCATTCGTCAAGTCATCATCAACCCACTCAACTAACTATAAGACGCAGGATGGGGGAGTATTATTCATCTAAAAGCCTGATTTTTCAGACAAGCTCTGAGTTGGATTTTTTCGCGGATTGGACTAGAAATAGGGGAATCATGGCTAGCAGCAAGACAGTTCCGGGGCGTTGTAAGCATTGTGGCGCACTGTTTGAGGTGCCGGCGGAGGCCATCGGGATGGCGACGGAATGCCCGCATTGTCACCAGCAAACGGAAGTGTTGCTGGCGGTATCGGTGTCCATAGATGCCGGTGTGTCGCGCAAGATGGTGATTTGGACGGTGGTGGGGATATTGGTGCTGGTGTCGGCGTTGATTGCGGCAATTTTTGCGGTGCACATGGCGAGGAAGTTAATGGAGGAGAAACGGGCGAGGCAGAAGGCGGAAATTGGAAACATCCAACATCGAACATCGAACACCCAACATCCAATGCAAAGTTAGAGCCTCCTCACGTCGGCTCCTACATGCGGGACTAAGGTGATTTCGACTGGATTCGGGTGCGCACCTGATTCAAAATAGGTCATGGAATTATCCGCACCCGTCACGGGCCAAATGGCCGAGATACTGACCCCGGAAGCGCTCGCTTTCGTAGAAAAACTGGTCCGTCAATTTGAACCTACCCGGCAGAAACTTCTCGCGCGGCGGGTTGAGCGTCAAAAGGAAATCGATGGCGGTGCCTTGCCGGATTTTCCGGCGGCGACGAAACATATCCGCGACGACAAGTCCTGGCGCGTGGCGCACATCCCCACCGATTTGCAGGATCGTCGCACGGAGATAACGGGGCCGGTGGACCGCAAGATGGTCATCAATGCGCTGAACTCCGGCGCGAAGGTGTTCATGGCAGACTTCGAAGATGCGACGTCCCCGACGTGGCGGAATCTCATCGAGGGCCATGTGAATCTGCGTGATGCGGTGCGCCGGACGATTTCTTTCGCGAGCCCGGAAGGCAAGCAATACAAGTTGGGAGACAAGACGGCGACGCTGTTGGTGCGTCCGCGCGGCTGGCACTTGCCGGAAAAACATGCGCTGGTGGATGGCAAGCCGATCTCGGGGAGCCTGTTCGATTTTGGCCTGTATTTCTTTCACAACGCAGCGGAACTGTTGCGGCGCGGGAGCGGCCCTTATTTTTATCTGCCAAAGATGGAGAGCCATCTGGAAGCGCGGTTGTGGAATGATGTTTTTATTTTTGCGCAGGAGACGCTGAAAATTCCGCGCGGGTCGGTGCGCGCGACGGTGTTGATCGAGACGATTTTGGCGACGTTTGAGTCGGAGGAGATTTTGTACGAATTGCGCGAGCATTCAGCCGGACTGAATTGCGGGCGCTGGGATTACATTTTCAGCGCGATTAAAAAATTCCGCAATCGCGAGGGGTTCACGTTTCCGGACCGCGTGCAGGTGACGATGACGGTGCCGATGATGCGGGCGTATTGTTTGCATGTCATTAAGACGTGTCATAGCCGTGGTGCGCATGCGATGGGCGGGATGGCGGCGCAGATACCGATCAAGAACGACGCGGCGGCGAACGAGGCGGCGATGGCGCGTGTGCTGGCGGACAAGGAACGCGAAGCATCGGACGGCCATGACGGCACGTGGGTGGCGCATCCGGGATTGGTGCCGATCGCGTTGCAGGCATTTGATAAGCATATGCCGGGGCCGAACCAGATCACGAAGCAGCGTCCGGACGTGCACGTGACGGCGGCGCAATTGTTGGAAGCGCCGCACGGGACGATCACCGAGGATGGCTTGCGCGGGAACATCCGGGTGGGGGTGCAATATCTGGAGGCGTGGCTGGGGGGGAATGGGTGTGTGCCGTTGTATAACCTGATGGAGGACGCGGCGACGGCGGAGATTTCGCGCGCGCAAATCTGGCAATGGCTTAAGCACAATGCGGCGCTGGCCGACGGGCGAAAGATTACGAACGCGTTGTACGATGAATTGCTGCCGCAGGAAATGGCGCGCATCGAGAGGGAAGTGGGCAGCGAGCGGTTCCACAGCGGGAATTACGCGCGCGCGGCGAAGTTGTTCAGTGAGATGTCGAAGAGCGCGGAGTTTGCGGAGTTTTTGACGTTGCCGTGCTATGAGTTGATTGATTGAACGGGCGTAAGAACGAGGTTGTTTAGCTGGCTTTTGGCTTTTAACGGGCGCGCGATTAAGCCATTCTGTGTTTGTGTCAGGTTTAATCGCTATTGTTGGCCGGCCTAATGTCGGCAAGTCTGCGTTGTTCAATCGCATCATCCGGCGGCGGATCGCCATTGTGCATGATCAGCCGGGGGTGACGCGCGATCGCGTGACGGCGGAGGCGGAGTGGCGCGGTCGGCCGTTCACGCTGGTGGATACGGGTGGCATTGGTTTGTTGCGACGGGAAAAAGCGGATGATGTGATCGGCAAGGCCGCGCTCGAACAGGTGGAGATGGCGATTGAGGCGGCGGATGTGATCATCCTGGTGGTGAATGTGCAGGATGGCGTGGTGCCGTTGGACCGGGAAGTGGCGCAACGATTGCGCGGCGGACATAAAACGGTGCTGGTGGCGGTGAACAAGGTGGACACGCACCGGCTGGAAACGGCGGCGGATGAATTTACACAGTTGGGCTTCGAAAAGGTTTTTCCGGTGAGCGCAATACACGGGGAGGGGATTGATAATCTGATGGATGCGGCGTGTGCGCTGCTGCCGGTGATGCCTGTGACGAGTGACGAGGGACAAGTGACTAGTGGTGAAGAAGTTGCGGAGGATGGCACGCCGGTGGAAGGTGCGAAGCCCAAACCGGTTGAACCGTTAAAACTGGCGATTGTGGGGCGGCCGAATGTGGGGAAGTCTTCGATCATCAACGCTCTCACGAATTCGGAGCGGGTGATTGTGTCGCCGATTCCGGGGACGACGCGAGACGCGGTGGATGTGCCGTTTGAGGTGGAGACGGAGGGCGTGCGACAGAAGTATATTTTGATAGATACGGCGGGGATGCGGAAATCGCGGCGGGTGGATGACTCGATCGAATTTTTCAGCGTGAAGCGCGCGGAGGAATCGATCACGCGCTGTGACATTGCGGTGCTGGTGCTGGATGCGCAGTCGGGAATCCTCGAGCAGGACAAAAAGGTGGCGGATTTCATCGTGGCGAGCCGCAAGGCGTGCATCGTGGTGGTGAACAAATGGGATCTGTTTGCGGAACAGGTGCTGGAGGCGCGGCAGGAGGAGATTGCGCGGCGCGAACGCAAGCAACGCACCGAAGGGCAGGAGAAACCGCTGACCACGCTGGGCCAGTTTGCGAGCTGGGTACAGGATAAATTATTTTTCCTGGATTACGCGCCAGTGATCTTCACGTCGGCGAAATCCGGATTCCATCTGGACCGTTTGCTGGAGGCGGTGCGTTACGTGGCGGCGCAATTGCAGCAGAAGATTCCGACGGCCATCCTGAACCGCACGATCAACGACGCGGTGGAACGACGCCAGCCAACGAGCGCGGCGGGGCATCGTTTGAAATTTTTCTACGCGACGCAGGTGCGGCAGGCGCCACCGACGTTTTTATTGTTCGTGAACCGGGATGAACTTTTTTCCGACCAATACATCAAGAATCTGACGACGGAATTGCGGCGGGCCTTCGGCTACGAAGGCTGCCCGATCATTTTGATACCAAAGGCACGGCCGAAGACGGTGGAGTCGGTGCGGAAATTCCGGCCGATGGACAAAAAAGCGGCGGGAAGAATGGATGCCTATCGGCAGGCGCGGCATGAACGGTATTCACGCAAGCCGAAGAAGAAGCCAAGCCGGGCGAAATAAAGCCGTGACGCGGGCGGAGACAGCGGGGTGCGATTTACCAATCGGCAAAGGCATGATTGTGCCCGCAAAAACCGGCTTAACGGCGTTTGATTTTTCGGCGGACGGGCCGGACTAAAGGAGCCAACTCAGGCATTTCCCAGCCCATTTTTCCATCGATAATTTCGCGCAGGGCAATGTCTGCCATGCTTTCATTACCAACGGTTGAGACCAAAGGGCGGCTGGCTCCGCCACCGCCGGCATTGAGTTGCCGGACGCGTTTGGAAATCAAATTTACCAGCGTGTTGGGATGTCCGACGACCTCGAGGGCCTGTTTTACAAGTTCAGCGTTCATGATGTTTTATTTTTGAGAGTAATGCAAAAGACTGGCCGACACTTTCGTACCGGCCAGTCGTGTACCGGGTTTGTTTAAATTGCGGAAATGGCTGATCTAGTTCTTGATCAGTGGGTCTGCAGTCGCAGGGTGAATGGCCGGGAGATTGAGGGACATAACCACAGCCGTATCGCTTGCTTTGTGAGTGTCTTCGGTGTGTGTGTGTGTGTGTGTGATCGGAGGAACAGCAGCCGCCGGCGGCTTTTTCATCCGGCTTGCGGGCCTCATCCGTGGGCTGGTGGCTGGAGCCGCAGCACGAGCCGCTGATGATTTTTTCGATCGCCTCACGGGTTTCACCGGTACGTTTTTGAATGCGGCCGAGCAGTTCTTCCTGCTTGCCTTCGATATATTGGAGATCGTCATCCGTGAGGGAGGCCCATTTCTGTTTCAGTTTGCCTTTGGTGATGTTCCAGTCGCCTTTGATTTCAAGTGTGGTCATAAGTGTTTAATAATTGTTGTATGTGTTCATTCGCCGTCAATCGGACGGCAAAACCATTCCGCATTCAGCGGCGTCTCTGGAGGTTAGGTCACCAGAATAACAATTCCCATGGGGTCTAACCCTACCGGGAACTATCGATATGCTTTGGACGGCGCAGTGAAGGGATTCGAAGCACTAGATAATGCGAAACACGTCCGGCTTCACCTATAAGGTATTCACCCCATATACGATTTCACGCAAATGGCTGATGATTCTGAAGAAGCCGTCATGCCATCATGAAACAAAAGACAAATGGATTTTCACAACGTTACGGGAAAGCGTTGCGAAAACACCTGAAGCGGGGGTCGCACACGAGCCTGCAACCGGCGTTGGAATTGGGACGGCTGGCGGTGGCTCTGGGCCTGGAGACATTGGAGCTGGCGCGGATCCATGAGCGGGTGCTCGCGCTGCTCAAATCACCCAATCAACCCAACGAAACCGCCCGCA
>Ga0265324_10000955_pt1 | contig 17987 bp, 14 predicted proteins | sample 41419metaG_FD_198634 | JGI IMG/M metagenome (GOLD analysis project Ga0265324, IMG submission 198634) | Rhizosphere microbial communities from Carex aquatilis grown in University of Washington, Seatle, WA, United States - 4-14-19 metaG | ecosystem: Host-associated > Plants > Roots > Rhizosphere...
CTTCCGGGCCATCGCCGAAGGCGGCGCAGACCACGACGCTGAATACCCGGAAAGAGGTGGCGCAGCAGATTCATGAACTGGTGCAAAAGACTAGCAGTGGGGCCTTGGGGATCACCGGAACCATTGTTTTGATCTTTACGGCCATCTCGCTGTTGCGGGGGATTGAGGAAAATTTCAATGACATCTGGGGCGTGACGCGCGGTCGCAATTGGTTCCTGCAAATCATGCTGTATTGGACCACGCTGACGCTGGGGCCGTTGCTGTTGGTGACGGCGTTGGGGGCCACTGGCAGCGTGCATTTGCAGCACACCCGCAGCCTGCTGGAGGCGTCTCCGTTTCTGGCTCCCGTGCTGAAACATTTGGTGCCGATCACCATCATCAGCTTCATGCTGGCGCTGTTTTACAAATTCACGCCCAATACGAAGGTGGAATTCAGCGCAGCGTTCGTGGGCGGTCTGTGCGCGGGGGTGGCCTGGCATTTTTATAATCAACTGAGTTTCCTGCTGGTTCACCGGGCGTATAGCGCAAACATGTTTTACGGCAACCTGTTCCTCATCGTGTTGGTGATGGGCGGTTTGTACATCGTGTGGTTGATCCTGCTCTTCGGCGTGCAAATCGCCTATGCGTATCAAAACCGGGTGGCGTATTTGCAGGATCGGCTGGCGGATAATATCAACCAGCGGGGCCGGGAATTTGTGGCGTTGCGCTTGATGACCTGCCTGGGGCAACGTTTTCAGCAGGGGCTGCGCCCGGCGACGGTGTTTCAGCTTTCGACCGAACTGGGCGTGCCGAGCCGGCTTACGCAATCAGTGCTGCGCACGTTGACGCAAAAGGAATTGGTCACGGAGAGTGCCGGGGCGGAAGCGGGTTTTACGCCCGCCCGTCCGTTGGATGCGATTAATGCCTATGATGTCCTCCTCGCCATGCGGACGGGGGCCGGTCAGGAATTGCCCTTGCGCGAAGCCGCCGGGTTGACGGAAATTTACGGTGAATTTGCCCGGATCGAGCAGGCGGAATGCGCTGCCGCCTCGGCCATCACCCTGCGGATGTTGGTCAATCGCCTGCCGCAGAATGCCGCGTTGCCGACGGGTGCCACGGCCGCCGCTTCAAAGGAGTTGTCCGCAGTGTTGCCCGCTCCGGTGGCAGCTCCGGCCAGTCCTGAGGTGAAAATTATTGAGCTGGTCGTTCCGGATACTTCGCAGCCGCCAGCACCACCGGCTCCCGCCGAACCTGAAACGGGCGCCGCTTACAAACCACGCCCAGTGGCCGGTCCGACGGAAACCGATTTTCCGCTGTAAGTCTGGCTAAGTCGGAACCATGTAGTTAAAGATTGTTTTTAACCACGGATGGACACGGATTAACACGGATAAAAACCATTTTTGCCCAAGCCAAAGTCGATTACCCAACAGGGCTTATGCCGAGCACCTCTGAATCGCGCCGGTCGCCTCTGAAAATCCGTGTTCATCTGTGTCCATCCGTGGTTTCAAATAAATCGTTCAGGCTAAAATGGATAACTGTGACGTCTAATTTTTAAACTTCCCGGACCACGCCCCAGAACACGTCTAGGTGTTTGCCTAGGTAGAGTTTCACGGCTTTGACTAGCGTTTTGGCTTCAACTTGCTGGCCGCGCGCGACGATTTCCTTGAGTGCCATGCCGGGGCGGATTTCAAATGAACCTTGGGCGATGATCGGGCCTTCGTCCAAACGCATGGAGACGAAATGGGCGGTGACGCCCGCGATTTTCACGCCGCTTTCGTAGGCTTGGCGGTAGGCTTGCGGCCCCGGGAAGCTGGGCAGCAGCGAGGGGTGGATGTTGATAATCTTGTTCTTATGCCGCCAGACGAAGTTCGGCGACAGGATTTTCATGAAGCGCGCGAGGACGATGAAGTCGATTTGATACTCTTCGAGCAGGCGCAGGGCTTCGGCTTCGGATTTCGCACGGTCATTCCACGGCAAATGGGCATACGGCAGGCCATGTTTTTTGGCCCGGGGCGCAAAATCGGCGTAGTTACCGATAACCAGCGCGGGATCGGCCTTTAAATTCGTCGCCAGTAAGGCATCGTAGCAATGGGTTTCCTTGGTGACCATGAGCGCATAGCGTTGGCGGCGACGGGGATCGGTCAGCCGGAGCTTGATTTCCATGCCGAGCGTCTTGGCGAGGGCTTCCAACCCCTTTTGCAGCAAGGCGTGGTCGCAAGTGCGGGTTTTCCACGAGGCTTGCAGGGTCATGCTGAACTGGCCGCGGGTGACCTGTTCTTCGAGGGCTTCGATATTGGCGTGCTGTTCAAAGAGGAAATTGGTGACCTTGGCGATGACCCCGGTCTTATCCCATCCGATGACGGTAATCGTGGCAAATTGTTTCATGTATCTGCTAGGAATAAACATGAACGCCCGGGAATTTAAAGGGTTTTTTTGCAAAAAACCGGGTTTGGCGGTGGTCGGAACCGGCTGGATTGGGGTGATTTCTGAGGGTTTGAATTGTCATGATTCCAATTTTCTGCAACTTTTCGCCCTTCAGATTGTTCAACCTGAACCTGAAATGGCTTTTGATTCAGTTAAACATTTAATCGCCGCCGCGGCCGAGGCATCGCCAGTGCAGTTTGACGACTGGCGCAAGTCGTGGCGTGCCGCCGCCGATGCCGGTTCCACCGAGACATTTTTGACCTATGTCGCGCGGGAACGGGGCGTGTCCGAGGAGATTTTTCTGCAACGCCTGGCCACCGCCCTCCGCTGGCCCTTTTTGGAAATTGCCAAGCTGACCGTTGAGGACGAGGTGCGGGGGAAGATTTCGACCAAGATCGCCTTTCAATTTTTTGTCCTGCCCGTTGCCATCAATAACGGTGTCTTGCAGGTGGTTGCCAGCGATCCCTTTGACGCGGCGATGATGAGCGCGGTGCGCTTCGATGCGCGGATGCCGGTGGTCTTTGCCTTGGCGCCCCGTTTGGAGATCGAAAAAGCGCTGAAGAAGTATTACGGTGTCGGTGCCGAAACCCTCGATGAAATGGGTGACGACGACACGATGGAGTTGGAGTTGGCCACGGACAAGGAAATCACCGAGGGCGATCAGGAAGCCAGCGTCATCAAGTTCGTGAACCAGATCATCTGGGAAGCGTTTAAAAACCGCGCAACGGACATTCATTTTGAGCCGCAGGAAGATGAACTGCGCATTCGCAATCGTATTGACGGCATCCTCCATCTCATTCCGCTGCCGCCGCAGTTGAAGCGCTTCCAGTCCGCCATCATCTCCCGTATCAAGGTGATGAGCGGTATGAATATTTCCGAAAAACGCCTGCCGCAAGACGGTCGTATCAACGTCCGCATCAAGGGCGAGGAAATCGACATCCGCGTTTCCACCGTGCCCACGGTTTACGGCGAATCCGTTTCGCTGCGCTTGCTCACGCGCGGTAAGATTTTTCTATCGCTGGACAAGCTGGGGTTCTCGAAGCTGGAAGAAGACGCCATCCGGGACATCATCATCAAGCCCCACGGCATTTTCCTGGTCACCGGCCCCACGGGTTCCGGCAAATCCACCTCGTTGTACGCGTTTTTGAGCGCCATCAACTCGGTGCACAAGCGCATTATCACCATCGAGGAACCGGTGGAATACGAGTTGAAAGGCATCAACCAGATCGCCGTGCGCTCGGACATCGGGCTGACGTTTGCGATGGGGTTGCGCCATATTCTCCGTCAGGACCCGAACGTGGTGATGGTCGGGGAAATCCGCGATCAAGAGACGGCGGATATTGCCATCCGCGCCTCGCTGACGGGGCACTTGGTGTTTTCCACGCTGCACACGAATGACGCGCCCAGCGCCTTCACGCGCTTGATTGACATGGGCATCGAACCGTTTTTGATCGCTTCCTCCGTGGAGGCGGTGCAGGCCCAGCGGCTCGTGCGTACGATTTGCCCGCACTGCAAGACGGAGCAGCAGGTGGATCACGAATATTTGCGGAGGATCGGTTTCCCGGCGGATGAAATCGGCACGGCCAAATTCTGGCACGGAGCCGGTTGCGAAGAATGCCGCCAGCAGGGGTATCAGGGCCGCAAAGGCATCTACGAATTGTTGATCGTGACCGAGGCGTTGCGCCCGCTCATCATGAATCGGGCACCGGCCACCACCATCGCCCAGCGCGCCATGGAGGCGGGCATGCGCACCTTGCGCACGGACGGCTGGAACAAGGTCAAGGCGGGCACCACCACCATTGAGGAGGTGCTGCGCGTCACGCAGATGGAGGAGCACATGGATGCCCTCATCGAAGGGGACAAAACCTAGTGCGATCCATGTCACCCATGATTTTCACCACTCCATTTGCGAGGTTCGATTCACGATGTGCGCGTCGTCGGTCGGATTTGTGCGTCAATCGTCAATCGTAAACCCCCAATCGCATGGCCCGCTGGAACACCTGTAACATCTTGCATCTCGCGCCGGAAGCGAAACGGCTCTGGCAGTTCAATGCCAAGGGGGGCGGCTTCACGCTGGAGCGTGAGCAGAAGGTGCCGCACGGCGAAGTGCTCCCGGCCCGGCTGGCGGCCAAATCCTGGTCCTCCCTCTGGCAGCCCCGCTTGAACGTGGCCTGTCTGCCGCCGGAAAATGTTTTTCTCCGGGTCGTGGAACTGCCCGCCGCCAACGCGGAAGAAACCTTTTCGATGGTGGAGTTGCAGTTGGAAAAACTCTCGCCCATCCCCGTCACCCAACTGGTCTGGACATTTCAGCAGCTCGGCTTGCGGGAAGGTGAAAAACGGCCGGATGGCACGGCGGAAAGTTTGCAGACCATCGTGGTGGTGATTGTTTCCCGCGCGGTGGTGGAAGAATTGCTCGGCCGGTTGGAGCGCGATGGTTTTCTGGCCGACCGGCTGGAGACCCCGATGCTCGATTTGCTGGAGGCCACCGAAGTTCACTCCGACGGCGTCTGGTTGTTTCCGTTGACCCTGGCCGGACAGAATGCCGCCTTGACCGCCTGGTGGGTGGGGGGAGCCTTGCGCAATCTGGCCTTTGTCACCCTGCCGGCCGCCGGCGATCGCACGGGCGAGCTGCGGCATCAATTATCCCTGCTGGCCATGGCGGGCGAAGTGGAAGGCTGGCTGAATGGTCCGCTGAAATGGCATTTGGTGGCGGACCCGGTGAATGCCACCGAATGGGAACAATGTTTGCGGTCGGCTTTGGATGAACCGGTCCAGATCATCACCCCGCCGAGCCCGGCGGAACTGGCCAATGCCACCGCCCGGCGGTCGACCGCCACCACCCGCCCGGGGTTGTTGCCGGAAGAATTTACGGTCCACTATCACCAACAGTTTGTAGACCGGCTGTGGTTGCATGGTTTGCTGTATGCGTTGGGCGCCTACGGCATTTTTCTGGTGATTTACTTCTGCGCGCTGGGCGTGCTGAGTTACCGCACGCACCAGGTGGAGGAACAGGTGTCTGGTCTGAGCGGTTCCTACACCAACGCGATGGAATTGAAGGCGCGCTACGATATTTTGAAGCAACGCTCAGAATTGACCTATGCGGCACTGGATTGCTGGCAGTTGGTGGCCCAGCAGTTGCCCACCACGATTAGTTTGCAACGCTTCAGCTTTACGGACGGGCGCCGACTGGCCCTGGGCGGCACAGCTCCCCAGGATCAATTCAACGGCCTGCTGAATTTTTACGACTCTTTGAAAAAGGTCAAAGTCAACGGCCAGTTCGTTTTTGACCAGACCAAGGGCGACACCATCAGCCCGCGGGTGACCACGCCGAACACGCTCGGCTGGAATTTCACGCTGGAGCTTTTGCGCGCCGACGAGGAGGCCAAATGAAGAAATATTTTTCACAATTGCGCCCGTTTGAGCGCCGCGTCGTGGTGGGGGTGCTGGTGGTGCTGTTCATTGTGCTGAACCTGTGGATTGTACGGCCATATTTCTACCAGTGGAGTGATTTACGGGGCCGGCTGGCGGATTCCCAAGGCAAGCTCAAACGCTATCAGACAATGGTGACGCAGATACCGACGCTGGATAAGCAAGTGAAAGTCTATGCGAGCCAGGGCGGCATTGTGCCGCCGGAAGACCAGGCCGTTAATCTCATGCGCACCGTTCAGGGGCAGGCGGCCAACTCGGGGTTCGGCATCCAGAATTTCTCCCGTTCACCACAGGTCCGCACCAACCAGTTTTTCACGGAACAAGCCCAAAACATCACCGTGCTCGCCACCGAGGAGCAGTTGGTGGATTTCCTTTACAAGCTCGGCACCGGCGGCTCGCTGATCCGGGTGTTTGATCTGGAAATGCAGCCAGACACGCCGCGCCAACATTTGCAGGCGAATATCAAACTGATCGCCAGTTTCCAAAAAAATCCGGCCTCCACCAACGCCGCCACCATTTCCAACGCAAAGGCAAAATGAAAACCATCCTCCTTGCTCTAATTTTGGTCCTGTCCGGACTGGAACTCTGGGCCCAGCCTGTTCCCGCACCGGGCGGAGCTAATCCCAACGGGGTCATTCCGCGCAACCGGCTCCAGCGATTTGGGAACACCAATAATGTGCCGATGACCCAGCCACGCTTCCCCACGGTCGGTGCCCCGGGTGTTCCAGGTGCCCCCGGCGGCCCGGGTGCGCCGGGGGGCATACCCGCCCCGGCCGGACCTGGACCGACGGCCACCTCGCCGGCCGCCGTTGCCGCCATGGGGGAAGCGATCGCCAATGCCCAGCCCGAGGAAACCATTCCGCCCGGCACCATCAATTTTCAGGGGGTGGATGTGAACCAGGTTTTGGAAATTTACGCCAAGCTTGTGGGCCGCACTCTGCTGCGTTCCACTTTGCCGGATGCCAAAATTATTTTGAAGACGGAAACTCCGTTGACCAAAACCGAAACCATCCAGGCGCTGGAGGCGGTGCTGGCGATGAATAACATTGCGGTCATCCCCATTGGTGACAAGTTTGTGAAGGTGTTGCCGGTGGATCAGGCTAATACCGCCGCTGCCAAATTGAACACCAACAATGCCAGCGACCTGCCCAACTTGGGTTCCTATATCACTCACATTGCCCAGTTGCATTATGTGAAGCCCAGCGTGATGATGCCGCTCATCGCGCCGTTTGGCAAATTGCAGGGTGGGTTGACGGCCATTGATGACAACGGAATTCTGGTGATGCGCGACTACGCGGAAAACATCAAGCGCATGCTGGAAATGATTGATAAGATCGACGTCAGCGTCCCGGCCGAATATGTCTCCGAAGTCATCCCGATCCGCTATGCCAAAGTCGCGGAAATTGCCGCCGCCTTGAATAGTTTGGGCGGTGGCGGCGGGGCCACTGTGAGCATGGGGGGCAGTTCTGGTACCTCCACCATCAACGGTTTGTCGGGTGGCGGCGGCCGTATGGGGGGCATGGGCGGCATGGGCGGTATGGGGGGCATGGGAGGGAGTACCACGGGGCTGGGAGGTGGTGGCTACAGTTCGGCTCTGGGCGGAGCCTCCAGCCGGATGGGTGGTACGACTACAACGCCCAATGGTACACCCAACAATGCCACGTCCTTTCAGCAGCGGATCAATAATTTGCTGAACAAGGCTACCGGCACAGGCGGCCCGGGCGGTGCGGGCGGTTCCGGTCAGGACATCCAATTGTTTGGTCAGACCAAGATTATTCCGGATGAAAACAGCAGTTCTTTGCTGGTTTTTGCCACCCGGCAGGATTTGGTAATGATCAAGGAAATCATTGCCAAGCTGGATGTGCCCCTCGCGCAGGTGCTCATCGAAGCCATCATCATGGATGTGACCATTGGACATTCCTTTAACTTCGGAACTTCCGTGGCCCAGAACCCGGCCTCCAATGGCAATGTCATCGGCGGGGGCGGCATGAAAGACGGCCCGTCCTTCATGAATTTCGTCCAGTCGCTGACGACCAACTCCTCTGGTAAGACGGTATCATCAATCGCGGCTTCAGGGGCCACGAACAGCGCCTTTGGCAATAACCTTGGCGGAGGGTTCAGCTACTTCGGCAGCATCGGGCCGAATTGGGACGTGGCCGTGACTGCGGCGCAATCGGATAACAATGCCAGCATCATCCAGCGTCCGCGCATTCAGGCTTCACAGGCGAAGCCCGCGACGTTCTTTGTCGGTGAAACCAAGCCCTACGTCACCAGTACTTACAATAACAGCTACAGCGGTGGTTATGGAGGTTCCTCCTACTCGCAGTTGTCCGTGGGTGTGGAACTGGACGTGACACCTTACATCAATCCGGACGGCATGGTGGGGATGGAAATCCAGCAGGAAGTGGACGATTTCAACGGCACCACCACAATTGCGGGCGTGGGTGACGTGCCCAACACCATTAAACGTACGCTGAATACCACGCTCACCGTGCGTGACCGCGACGCGGTCATGCTCGGCGGGTTCATCAAGTCCGATAAATCCCATTCCCAATCCGGCGTGCCGTTCTTGTCGGATATCCCCCTGCTGGGCAATCTCTTCAAGCAACGCAGCGATAGCAAGGGGCGGCAGGAACTCATTGTGCTGATGCGCCCGACCGTCTTGAAGACGCCGGAACTGGCCGCCAAGCACACCTTTGACGAAAAGACCCGGTTGCCCGCGATTTCGGCGGCGGCGGCGGAAGATGCTGAATACGAGCGCAAGTTGATCGAGGCCCAACGCAAGGCCGAGAAAAAGCGCTCCAAGAAGACCGGATACAGCGACGGCTTCTTCAATGAGGCCTCGGATGATGCCACTAATGCCCCGGCGGTGACCCAGCCTGCCACCGGCGACACGAGCACCACTAATTCCGTGCCCTGACGGGCTTTACGGCCCGCCCTGAGGAATCGGGGTGGGCCGGAACCAAATCGCTCCTTTTCAAGCCGCCGGGAAACCGGCGGCTTTTGCCTTTTAATTTGCCCTGCTTTCGTGTTTAATCCTGTCCGTTTGACAACCAGCCATTCCCGCAGAGGGCGGCTCATTGGTTATCGAGTAGTTTAAAACGCAAATTTCCAGATGCCCAAACGCACTGACATCCACAGCGTCCTGATCATTGGCGCTGGTCCGATCATTATCGGCCAGGCCTGCGAGTTCGATTATTCCGGCACCCAGGCGTGCAAAGCCCTCAAGGAAGAGGGGTATCGCGTCGTCTTGGTCAACTCCAACCCGGCCACCATCATGACCGACCCGGAGTTCGCCGACCGCACCTACATTGAGCCGATCACGCCCGAAGCCGTGGAGAAAATCATCATCCGCGAGAAGGCAGAGATGAAAAAGCTTGGCGCGCAGGGCAAGCTTGTCCTGCTCCCCACGCTCGGCGGCCAGACCGCCTTGAATACGGCGATGTCGCTGCACAAGAACGGCGCGCTGACCCGGCACGATGTTGAAATGATTGGTGCCAAGCCCGATGCCATTCACCGCGGCGAAGACCGCTTGGCGTTCAAGGAATTGATGTTGACCATCGGTTTGGACGTGCCCATTTCCGGCGTGGCTCACAACATGGAAGAAGCGCGGAACTTTGCGGACAAGATCGGTCGTTTCCCGCTTATCATCCGTCCCGCGTTCACCCTCGGCGGCACCGGCGGCGGCATCGGCTACAACCGCGAAGAATTTGAAGAGATCGCCAAGCGCGGCATCGAACTTTCCCCCGTGAACGAAATTCTCATTGAAGAATCGCTCCTCGGCTGGAAGGAATACGAAATGGAAGTGATGCGCGACAAGGCGGATAACTGCGTCATCATCTGCTCCATCGAGAACTTTGATCCCATGGGCGTGCATACCGGCGATAGCATCACCGTGGCCCCCATCCAGACGCTGACGGACAAGGAATACCAGATCATGCGCGACCAGAGTTTCGCCGTGATCCGCGCTGTGGGCGTGGAAACCGGCGGCTCGAACATCCAGTTCGGCGTCAGCCCGGAAAACGGCCGCATGGTCATCATTGAGATGAACCCGCGCGTGAGCCGCAGCTCGGCGCTTGCCTCCAAGGCCACGGGCTTTCCCATCGCGAAGATTGCGGCCAAACTCGCCGTCGGCTACCTGCTCGACGAACTCAAGAACGACATCACGCGCGAAACTCCCGCGAGCTTCGAGCCGAGCATTGATTACGTCGTCACCAAGATTCCGCGCTTTGCCTTCGAGAAATTCCCGCAGGCGGACCCCACGCTGACCACGCAGATGAAGAGCGTCGGCGAAGCCATGGCCATTGGCCGGACGTTCAAGGAGAGCCTCCAAAAATGTCTGCGTTCGCTGGAAATCGGCCGCAGCGGCCTCGGCGGCGACGGCAAGCCGTGGCGCATTGGCACCGAACTCTATGGCGACCGCGACATTCTGCCGCGCGAAGTCATCAGCCGTAAACTGAGCGTGCCCAATGCGGAGCGGATTTTCTTTATTCGCCACGCCCTGCGCGCCGGCTTCTCCATCGACGAGATTTTCAACCTGACCAAGATCGACCGTTGGTTCCTGGTGCAGATCAAAGAGATCGTGGATTTCGAGGAAGAGCTGGCGGGGGGGAATTGACAATATAAAATGAAATCGATTGCCATATTCAACAATAAAGGCGGGGTTGGTAAGACCACGCTAACATATCATGTGGCTTTCGCCCTCGCTGAACTCGGTCACAGAACGCTAATCGTTGACCTAGATCCACAGTCAAACATTACTCTTTATGGTCTTACAGAAGAGCAACTCACGCAAATCTGGGTAGCTGAGGATGAGTTTATCGAAGACTTTGAAAACACTGTAAAAAAAACTCCACCAACAGAATTAGCGAAGATTGCCAGCGGAAATCGATCAATACATTTCTTATTAAAGGCTACGGAAGACGGAACAGGAGAAATTGGAACGCTTGCAACCCCTGTAGAGCTTCACGTTAATCTGGGCCTAATTCCCGGAAGATTGACAGTGCACACCTTTGAGGAACGAATAGCTAGCCGCTGGAGCGATGCTTATCGCGGAGAGCCTCTGGCGCTGAGGACGGTTACCAAAATTCGCAAGCTCTGTGCGGAATATGCAGCAGCGCGAGGTTATGAGTTTGTAATCGTAGATACATCTCCAAGTCTCGGCATCATGAACAAGGTCATCATTTCAACAGTGGATGGTTTTATGATTCCATGTATGCCTGATTTATTTTCTCTCTATGGCATTCGGAACATTGGGCGCGCACTTGCACTGTGGAAGCGTGATTTTCAAACGATGTTGGGCTTGCTTTCGGATGCCAAACGCTCCGAATTTCCCTCAAGATTTGTTCAGTTTCTTGGCTTCACAATTTACAAAGCCAAAAAATATTCAACTACAAGCAATCCATGGGATTTAGCGGCGGCGCATTACGGGTTTGCGGAAAGAATTCCGAAAACAATTAAAGATTTTATTCCTGTGGATACCTACCAGCATCTTCCAGCTAATTTACTCGAAAGGCCAGTCGGAGGAAAAGCTGTAATGCATGACCACATGACAATGGCAGCGAACGCCCAAAAGTATAAACGACCGATTTGGTTAGTTCCGAGTGCCCCAAACCTTGAGGAGGGAACTGAGAAGAATAGTATCATGGGCAATCGCGCAAGGTATGAGGAAACGAGAGAAGGCTATCACGCCTTTGCAAAAGAATTGCTGGAGAGAATGCAGACCCTGTCCTAAAACAAGATACTTTTGTGGACTCAATCGCCGACATTTCTAAACACGTCCGCGAGAATATTCACAACCATGAAGTGTTTCTGGCTGGTGTTGAGAAAGTCTTTCGCATTGAACCGTCGCTAAAAATCCAGCCACCTGTAATTCATTCGATCAAAGTCAGGCTAAAAGACCTGACTCACTTGGAAGCAAAGATTGCGCGGAAATTGGCGGAAGGAGTGGAGATTTCCAAGGAGAACGTATTTGACAAAATTACAGATCTCGCGGGTATCCGAGTTATGCACTTGCATCAGGCCCAATTCACACCAATTCATGCCTGTATACAGAAGCAAATTGATAATCACGACTGGGTTCTGTTTGAACCACCGAAGGCCTACACTTGGGATCCAGAATCATGCGCATTTTTTGAGAGTCATGGCCTTAAGGTTCAAGTGAAGGATAGTTTCTATACCAGCATTCACTATGTCGTAAAACCCCGAGTGGACAGCATCGCAGCTTGCGAGATTCAAGTGAGGACACTTTTTGAGGAAATTTGGGGAGAGATTGATCACACAATCAACTACCCAATACCAACAACAAATGTAAGCTGCCGAGAGCAGATTCGCGTATTGGCCCGACTTGTAGGCGCAGGAAGTCGGTTGGCTGACTCAATTTTCAAAACCCATCAGCAAGGAATGAATCCTCCGGAGGCATAGGCTGAAATTTTCCCGCATTTGCGGGGGTATTCAGTTTGAGCCTCCTCACGTCGTCTCCTACAAGTGGAGATGGGCTGGTGCTTTCTTGGTTGTAGGTGCTGACGTGAGGAGGCTGCATTTCCTTTGGCGCAATATCAGCTATACTCGGGCCATGAGATGGTTTGTGCTTTTGCTCGGTTTATTCCTGTCAACCTTGGCGGGGGCGGCTCCGATGGGGATTGTGGTGCCGGCTTATTTTTATCCGCCGACCTATTGGGATAGTATGAATTTTGCTGCCAGCCGGGTGCCGTTGCTGGTGATTGTGAATCCCAATAGCGGCCCGGGAACTTCCGTGGATACTACCTACGCCGCCGCCGTGAACAGCGTGCGCAGCAGCGGGGCGAAAACCATCGGTTACGTGTACACTTCCTACGGTGCCCGCGACACGAATGCCATCCGCACGGATATTGACCGTTACTTCAGTTATTATGCCATCGATGGCTTTTTCTTGGACGAGATGGCCAATAGCGCCGACACAAACGTCTATAATTATTACGCAGGGATTTATCAATACATCCAGACGAAGGGAACGAATTTGCTGGTGATGGGCAATCCCGGCATTAATACGGAGGAGCCGTACCTGAGCCGGCCCACGGTGGATGCGTTGATGACCTATGAATCCAACACCGGCTACTCAAACTACGTGGTGGATGCGTGGGTGACCAATCATCTGGCGCGGCAATTTTGTCACGTGGCCTACGCCATCAGCACGGCGGCCATGATGACCAATATTGTGACCCTGGCCGCGAGCCGCAATGTCGGCTGGGTTTATGTATCCGATGCCACCAGCACCTCAAATCCTTACGACCAGCTACCGGGGTATTGGACCAACGAGGTGAATTACATCCGTTCGCTCAATTTGGCCCAAGTGGCGACGCAATTAAAGCTCCCGGGCGTAACCAATGGCGTGCCGGTGATCCAAATTACCGGCACCCCGGGTGTCTATGAGGTGCAAGCCAGCACGAATTTGCAGCAATGGACCGCCATTACCACGACCAATTTAACGGGGAGTACGCTGACGTTGAAGGATTTGCGGAATACCAATATTTCCCGGCAGTTTTATCGCACGCGCCAGTAAATGAGGATCGGCAGTCTGGTCTTTTTCCGGCGGAACGATTCTGTTAAATTGTATGGCAGCCAAGACCGCGCTAGCGGCAGCTACTTTTGTGAAACTCTTTTTTACCGGGCCGGTCATCAAGACCGAGTTGTTGGTGCTGATGCTCGAACGTCAGGGCATCGCCGCTACCCAATCTTTTGTGGACCCGACCGCGCCCGATGACGGCGACTTGGACCGTCCCGCGCAAGTTTTCGTGCCCGAGGCCGACTACGACCGTGCCTTCCAACTTTTCTACGCCGAGCGTCAGGACGAATTGTAAGTTTGAAAGAACCGCCAAGGCACCAAGGGGGAAATAAGCAGATAGTAGATGGTGAGCGCGTAAAAATCCCGCGTGATGCGTGAAATTCACGCTAGCATTTGCTTCAAGTGGTGGCACTTTCTGGGGAAATGGCAGGGAATCGGGCTTGGATAACCTTGGCCCGGGTTATGCTAATTTAAAAGTTCAGCATGAAAAATCCACGCGTCTCGGGGCGGGTAACTGGCTTTACGCTGGTGGAACTATTATGTGTCATCAGCATTATTGCCTTGCTGGCGGCGCTGCTGTTGCCGGCCCTTTCCAAGGGCAAAGACCGGGCCAAACTGGCGGTCTGCCAGAACAACCTTTCGGAAATCGGAATCGCGTTTCATGCCTTCGCCCACGACCATAACAGCCGGTTTCCCATGTCCACGCCCTTGGCCGACGGCGGCACCAAGGAGCTGATGCAGAACGGCTATCTCGTTAACGGGCAGTTCTACTATGCGTATCGCAATTTTCAGGTGCTGGCCGATCAATTGCAGACGCCCCGGATGTTGGTCTGCCCCACGGATACGCGGGAGGCGGCCACAAATTTCACCAGCTTCAACAATGATTACTTGAGCTATTTCGTGGGGATCGGCGCGGACTATAACCAGCCGGACACCGTCCTGGCGGGCGATCGAAACCTCGCGGGCAGCGCTGCCACCAGCATCTATGCCACCAGCGATCGCACTCTGCGCTGGTCCGGCCTCATGCATCAATACAAAGGCAACCTGTTGTACGCGGATGGCCATGTGGCCGAGACCAAGAGCATCCAGGTGGCCCGTGCCGGGAATGATTTCTTTATTCCTACGGGCGGCGGTGGGAGCACCGCGAGCAGTGGGGGCGGTGGAGTGGGATCGGCGGCGGGGCATGCGGGAGGGACAACAACAACCAGTGGCACAGGGGTAGGCACCCCGCAGCCCGCTGCCGATTCCACCCCACCACCGTCGGCCCCGGCCAAACCCACCCCGCCCATCGGTCCGATTGGAAATGCGGTGGCCCAAGGGAATACGGCTACCCGGCAATCCAGGGCGGCCGTGGAAGCTGGGCTGGTCACCGATTCCACGCCTCCCACCAATACCACCACCGTGACCAATGCCCTCAGAGGGCAGGCAGATGATTTGGCGGGGATGTCCGAATTTAACCGGAAGGTTGTGAAGTCTTTCAGTCTCTTGCTCTGGGTGGGCATCCCCCTGTGGATACTCTTGTTGCTGGGAGTGATGTACATGCTGCATAAAGGCTCGGGCAAAAAGAAGTTGCGGAAGTGATGGCAGGTTGCCGCTTGGCCTGAAACCTGAACCCTTCCCCCTGAAACCTCGCGCTTCTTTGGCTATCCATTTTCGCCGGTGACGGGCGATTCCCGACTGGCGTCAGCGTGTGGTTTGCGGTACATTCCGCCCCCATGTTCGACCTCGTCAAACCACAGATTGCCACGGCCGCCGACAAGCTGACCCACTTGCGGAGGTTTCTTTGACGTCGCCAAATTGAACCAACGCCTCGCCGAACTCGAGGCCCTCATGACGGGTGAGACTTTTTGGAATAGCAACGAGTCCGCCCAGAAGGTGATCGGCGAAGTCAACGACATCCGCGGCAAGCTCGACCCGCTCGCGCGGATGGCCAAGCAACTCGAAGATTTGCAGGTGATGCTGGAACTCGCCGCCGCCGAACCCGACGAGGCGCAGATCAAGCTGGAAGCCGAATTGACGGTCGATACCAACAAACTGTTGGCCGATCTCGACACCTTCGAGCTGAGGACCTTCCTCAACGGCAAGCACGACAAGTGCAACTGCATTTTCACCATCAACGCTGGCGCCGGTGGCACCGAAGCCCAGGACTGGGCCGAAATGCTCTCCCGCATGTACGGTCGCTGGTTTGATTCCCGGGGTTGGAAATGGGAAGTCACCGATGCCCTGGCTGGCGATTCCGCCGGGCTGAAGAGCGTCACCTTCCGCGTGGAAGGCGAAAACGCCTATGGTTTTTGCAAGGCCGAGCGCGGCGTGCACCGCTTGGTGCGCATCTCGCCCTTTGATTCCAATAAACGTCGCCACACCAGTTTTTCCAGCGTGGACATTATTGCGGAATTGAGCGATTTGCTGGAGACGGACATCGTCATTCCCAAGAGCGAAATTTTGCGCGACACGTATCGGTCCGGCGGCAAAGGTGGTCAGAACGTGAACAAGGTGGAAACCGCCGTGCGCCTGACGCACATTCCCACCGGCCTCGTCGCTGCTTCCCAGGCGCAACGCAGCCAGGTGCAGAATGAAGCCACCGCCATGCAGATGCTGATTTCCAAGCTCTACGCCCTGAGACTCGACCAAGCCAAGAGCGAGATGGAACGTTTTTACGGCGATAAAGGCAGCATCTCCTGGGGTAACCAGATTCGCAGCTACGTGTTTCAGCCGTACCGCATGGTCAAAGATCTGCGCACCGGCGCCCAGACTAGTGACGTGCAAGCCGTCATGGACGGTGCCTTGGACATGTATATCAACGCCTGGCTCCGCGCCGGCTGCCCGCTCAAGCGCATGCAAGGCGTGAAGGACGACGAGGAATAGGGCGGTATGCAGGGGGATGGTTTCTAAGAATGAGTTCTATGATGCCAGTGGTGCCAAAGCTGAAGCAGAACAAGTGGGCAGCGGTGTTTAACATCGCTGCCGTGCTATTGAGCTTAGTGGGGGTGGTGGGAAGTTTTGCGCTGCTTCGTTATCCCCATCGCGTTGATTATATACAGTTCGCCCACATTCGCGAAATTTCTTGGGTGACGCTGCCTTCCTTGCTCGGGGCGATTATCTGTTGGGGAGCGGTTTTTCGCCTCACTTATGAAAAATCAAACCCCTTGGTCAAAGCCATTTTAGGATCAGGCGTATTGGCCTTATGTACGTGCATTTTGATGCTGTTCAATTCCTCTGCGACGCTGGTCAAATCTGTCTATACGGCACAGAACATGTGCATCAATCGCGCCCGGCAGATTGGGGGTGCCAAAGCAGCTTGGGCGGAGCAAACCGGGGCGACCAATGGGGCGGTGGTTACTTGGAATGACCTTGCACCTTACTTCACCAACGACTTTCCAAGATGTCCCGAAGGCGGCCAATATGAGTTGGGCAAAGTAGGGGGGAACGTTATTTGTTCAAATCCAAAACACCGACTACCAGAGTAGCGACCTATTCATTTGGTTTGAGGCGTGCTTTTATGCGGCGGTATGCCCGGTCTAGTTTTTAAGCGGTTTCTATTTGAATCCGCGATGGAAGTTCATCTGCGGGTGTTTTATACTTTTGCCATGAACATTCTCGACACCATTGTCGAACAGAAACGGCGCGAGGTGGCGCAATTGCCGGCGCGGATTATTGCCGTTGGTGATTTACGGGACGCCATGCTGGAACACGGCGAGCGGCGCGATTTTCTGGCGGCGCTCAAAGGTTGTAGGCGACGAGGTGACGAGTCTCAAACTGAAGTCAAATCAGAGCCTCCTCACGTCGGCACCTACAAACCGATTGGTTTGATTGCCGAGGTCAAAAAGGCGTCGCCCTCCATGGGCGTGATCTGCCCGAATTTTGACCCGGTGCGCATCGCCAAAGAATACGAGGCGGCGGGCGCGAGCTGTCTCTCGGTGTTGACGGACGAGAAGTTTTTCCAGGGTTCGCTGGATTATCTGCGGCAGATTCGCGCAGCAGTGAAGCTGCCGTTGCTGCGGAAGGATTTCATCATTGATGAGCGCCAGATTCTGGAAGCCATCGAATGGGGCGCGGACGCCATCCTGCTGATCGTGGCGATTCTTACGGATGAACAACTGGCCATGTTCCACGCGCTAGCCACGGCGGCGGGCTTGGCTGTGCTGGTGGAAGTGCACGATGAGGAAGAACTGGAGCGCGCGCTGAAAATTTCTCCGGCACTGGTCGGGGTCAATAACCGGAACTTGAAGACTTTCAAAGTGGACCTAGCCACGACGGAGCGGTTGGCGGCCAAATTATTTGCCACGCCTTTGGCCCAGACGGGTACTGTCTTGGTGGCGGAGAGCGGCATTCATACCCGGGCGGATGTGGAGCGGGTGCAACGTTGCGGTGCCGGGGCCATCTTGGTCGGTGAATCGCTGGTCAAACAGGGCGACATCGGCGCGAAGGTGCGGGAAATTTTGGGGTAGGACAAGCAAGTGATGGCGAGGAATCACACTTCTTTCTCGCCTTGTTGCCGCGTTGGTGGTGGTTCGGCTTTTTGTTAAGTGGCAGGGCATTGATTATACTATGAAACTATTAATCGGCATTGCGGCATTCGTGGTGCAGTTGACGGTGTTTGGGCAGGGCGTCT
>Ga0265324_10000959_pt1 | contig 17941 bp, 13 predicted proteins | sample 41419metaG_FD_198634 | JGI IMG/M metagenome (GOLD analysis project Ga0265324, IMG submission 198634) | Rhizosphere microbial communities from Carex aquatilis grown in University of Washington, Seatle, WA, United States - 4-14-19 metaG | ecosystem: Host-associated > Plants > Roots > Rhizosphere...
GTGACCGGCTAGGCGGGTCGCGAAGTCCAAGGCGCGACAGGCATCGTGAAGGCTCAACCGTTCCAAGTCTTCGTCCCCCACGCGCTCGAGGTAGCGTTCGGCGACGTCGAGGATGGCTTCGGCCAAGACGAACTGGCGTTCGCGAAAGGCCCGGGCGCGGGCGGCGGCATCGAGGATCTCCTCGCACTGCACGGCAGCCTCGGTCCGGGCGGATTGATTCGCGCAACTGGCTGAGTGGATTTTGATGCGGCTGGGCCAAGCGAAATCGCCGGCCCAGCGTTTGACGGTGCGGAGCGAGACGCCGATTTTCCGGGCGACGGCGGCGTAGCGGCGGCGGGAGCCGAGTTCCAGGTAAGCGCGGAAGGCTTCAAAGGCCCGGTCGGATTCCCCCGCGACGGGAGAGAACCCGGGAGCTGCGGCCGAGGGCGGCTGAGGGTCAGCGCAAACCGTGGGTGTCGGTTGGGCGACCAGCCCGTTTGGATTTTGGTTTTCACTCATAAATTTTTTATTTCTGCGCCTTTGCGTGAGGCGTTTTTACCACGATATTTTCCAAATTTTTCGGGCCTTAAAAACCCGCACTAGACAGACGCTGACACACGCTGTTACAGGCCGACGCACGCCGACAAAAAACTGAAAATATTTATTTGACCGGTTTTCATTTACCCGTGCGGCACGGACTTTCCGCCTTTGCCGGCCGCACATTAGCATCGTTTTTTTGCGCGCCTTTTCCCGAATTCACCGCAACTGACACCAGGCGACAACCGGCACGCATCAGCCGACAACCGCCGCCATATCACGCCTAAAATAATTATTGACGGTTTTTAATTTCAGGTTTCAGGTCTTGCCGGTGCGCACTCTACCACCGGTTATATTTCTGCCTGGTCACCGTTTTCACGTTGCCTGAACCTGCCTGACAGGAGCTACGCGCTGCCTGACACTGGCATACAAATTTTCACATCAAAAACATTTGACGTATTTCGCGTTTCGCGGTTAAAAACTTCCTGTCCAACGCCGCATTTGTAGCACACGTTTTCAAAAATCTTTTCCGCGTCCGAACCAGACCCCGAACGGCACCCCCATGCGACCACCACCGCACCCCCACGCGGCCACAATATTATTTTCAAAAATATATTTGACGGTTTTTAATTTTCGCCGCTCCGCACCGTTCGGAGAGGGGGCCGGCACGCCGCCTTTATAGCACGTCTTTTTGAAATATTTTCACCCCGCCAAAACCCCAGATGTCGTTATGTGCAGTTAAATGCAGTCATCATCCTGCCACGAGTCAATTGCCGATGGGCGATTTATGATTGCGGATTTAGGACAGAGTTCAAAAAGATGACGGTGGGTGATGCATCATTTTAAGGACATGTTGACGGGGAGTATGCATAGTAATCCGAAGAAATCATTTTCGGTTGGGCAGGCGTTGTCCGGGGCGTGTGATAATCGGGTGGTAGATGGGGCATGTACATCTATTGTTTTTGCGAAGGCAATAGATGTGCGGGATGGTTGGCGGAATATTCTTGGCAATTTCAGGCGAAGGGCGAAAATCAAAAACAAACTGCGGGCGTTCACAGACTGAATCAAACATGAAAACAATCGGGATATTCTTTTTGGCAGCGGGCATCGTTTTCTCACCCAATCTGCTTCACGCGCAATCCACCGCGCCGGACTCCATCGTCCAAGTGACGGCGGAGAATCAGGGCTTGTCGCCCATCGCCCGCGAAGACCTACCGTTGACCGGCACTTTCTGGCTGATCACTTCCAACGGGTTCAGTCTGCCCATGCCCTGCGCGCCGCTGGACCAGAGCATTCCGATTTACGCCCTTTCCGATAATGTGTTTCTGGCCGATGGCACCGGCGGTTTGACGGCGGTGAACCGGCACCGAGCGGGGTATGACACGGTGGATGGGGTCTTGGATGCACAGGCAAACGCCGTGGTGGATTTGGTCAATCAGACCGAGTTGACGCAAACGCGTTCCATGATGAGAACGATGGGCATGGCGATGGACGTGCCCCTGCCGTCCGGAACGGCAGTGCCCGATATTTCGATTCCCACGCCGGACTACGGCACCAACCTTTGGATCAGCCAATGGGGTTTGACGAACCATGCCGTTACCGGGCTGGCCTCCAACACCCTGGCCGACGTGCCCTACGAAATCCAAACGAACACCGATCTGGCGACGACGAATTGGGGTTCCACCGGGTTGTTTGTTTATGGCTCGGAACTGACCAACTGGACGGCGTTGCCGTTTCTCCCGGCCAACCAGGCGACGAATCTTTTTATCCGGCTCAAATCATGGGCGGGCGATGGGAGCGGTCTGCCGACGTGGTGGCAGCAGCAATACTTCGGGACGAACGTCGTTGACCCTTACGGCAACCCGGCGGGCGACGGCTGGAACAATTTGCAAAAATTTCAATTCGGCTGGAATCCAACTAATTTTTACACACCCGCCGCGCCGCAAGGATTGGCGGCGACCTACAATGTGAATAATGGCATGGCAACTGTCAGTTGGCTCCCCTCGGCGGGACAGGTGACTGGCTATACGGTTGCCGATTCCGATGGACACACGTTCAGCGTGTCAGCATCTACCACCAGTCTGGCCGAGGATATATCCTCGCATTATAGTTTGGGCAATGTAGGCACGACTTTTAGCGTGCAGGCCCATTATGGCTCAAATAATTCATTTTGGGGCGGGCCTGTTGCCGTTGAACAAAATAGTTTATCTGGCAGCATTATTGCCGGCCCACAAGGCACGGCCTATTTGTCCATTTCTATTTTCCCACCAAACACCACCGCTATCCGTCTTCAAGAACTGGATTATGGAAATCTGTTTTGGGGAGATGGCACGCACTTTTTAGTGACGAACTTTGATATTCCAATCGCCGCTTTCACCAATGGCTTATACGCGCTGCCAAATCTAGCCAAGTTGAGTTCCGTCCTCGATACCCCTCCTTGGGACAATTATACTTGGTATGCTCAAGCAGTGGAGTCAAATGGCCTAGGTTTGACGGCCAATGTGGAATTGGAACGGGTCTTCACCGACCCGGAGGATCGTTTTCAAATGACCTGGCTTGTGCCGCCGTTTTTTGACGGGCGGGCGCAACTCAAGCAGAATTTGATTTTTCAATTACGCGCGGCAGTTGCCGACCGACCTTTTCAATATACGGAAATTTACACCAACGCCAATGACGCGCAGTTTTCAATGACTTATCCTGCCAATCATGCGTATGCCGGATATTATAATTACTGGCAGTATTACACGGACACTGGTGCGGCTTACGAAATTGATCTGGATGTGTTCCTACCGTTTGAAGAAAATTATTTCGACAGGAATTTTGCGTTCAACTCATCACTTTTAGATTCGCATGGCCGCACGACTACCGGAGTTGGTGGACTATATGATTATCACCATAATGGCGGTTTGATCATCAATGGTGGTTATCCCACGTCCGGCAATCATTACGAACTAGCCGCTCCTTATGTGTTCACCGCACCAACCACCAATGGTGCAGTTATTCCACCGATGCTGGCAACCAATCAAACTCGCTGGCTGGCTTCGTATGCCTTGGATTCCAGCGAGAATTTTTTGACAGAAATCGGCATAACCAACTATTTTGATACCGACTGGCAAACCTACTACAATACATTTTATGAAATAATGCCGGGCGCGGCAAACTGGTTTGGTCTGCCCTATCTGTCTGCCAAGGTAGCTTGGGGCAACGACAGCGGCTCGATGGACACACTTGATATCAATGGCCGTCTGGAGAACGAGGACGGCTATTTTTACCCCGAAACGGCACAGCCCAAATTTCAGCTGGTGGAGTATGACTGGTGGCCCGCGCCTAGTCCTTGGGGTGCCTTGACAGATGATTCGGACTATCCCGGCATGGCAGGGCTGGCCTTGACGCATACAAATCCGGTTTTCATAGTGGCGGTTGGTGGTTCGCTCCAAATCGCTGGCTATGCCAAACTGGCAGTAACCAACAGTCAACACACTGGCGTTTATGGTTATCTCGGCCAGTATTTTGATAAGGCTTACAAAATTACCGATGGCATAGCGACCACCAATACCACCGGCATCCTTTCGTCCTACGGCAATTTCTTCGCCACGGAACCCGGTGATGCCGCATTGGTGACGATGCCGGACTTGGACAGCGGCGAGCGCGGCACCGGCATCGTGCATTGCGTCTCGCTTAACGTGGACAAGAACCACGATGGCATCATGGATACCAGCTTCAACGGCCCGGATGCCACCTCGCAGGCCAGCCCGATGGAATGGTGGGTGAATAATGGATGCAGCTTTTCTTCCGGCGCAAGTGATCCTTTCGGCCATAGCGAAAACAATACCTATCAGAAAGATTACAATAATCCAACCATCCCTTGTGTTCGCGACTTGGAAAACTTTGCGCGTTTGTGGATTTGCGGCGTGCCGGCTTTGACGAATGACAATTACCAAGTCTCCTTGAGTTGGGCGAATGTGGGGAGCGGATCGCCCGCCATCAATTTGGTCAAGGCACTGGAAACGAATGGCGAGGCGCTTTATCTCACGGACACCAACATCGCGCTGAGATATGCCAGCGGAAGCATAGGCATTGGCGGCACCGAGGGTTTGAAATATCCAACCATTGCGACCAACAGTCCGTTGACGCTGCCGGCTAATTTGTTCACCAATAGCAGCACAGAATATCTTCTGTTTGAAGGTGCGGGCATTGGCAGCGGTGAACTGGTGCTGACGATTTCGGATAGCAGCAGCAATGTGATTTGCCAAACCGGCCTCTGGCTAGATTTGCACGACGTGAAGGATTTTTACGAGCGCGCGGTCATCACCAACAGCATCAGCGGAGCCATCAGCAACTGGACGAGCGGGATTGAAGTGGTGCAGCAAGCCACCGCGTCGGCTTTAGGCGATGATACCAATCTCATCGTTTTGGTGCATGGCTTCAATGTGGCAACACCTGATTGGCTTATCCAAAGCGATACTGTGTTCAAAAGGCTATATTGGGCTGGCTATCGTGGAAGGTTTATGACGGTGAAGTGGCCGTGCGAACCGATCGCACTTTGGACTGGCATCAGTGAAAACACCTCCATTTTCAACAACAGCGAAATCAAGTCTTACAAGGCTGGCACGGCGCTGAAGAATTATTTGAGTCAGTTGAGAGGCCGCTTTCCGGGTTCTCCACTAAACATTTTGGCCCACAGTCAGGGTAATGCCATCATGGGCGAGGCCATTGAACAAGGTGCGCCGTTCGATACTTACATTCTCACGCAAGGCGCGATGCCGTCCAGCAGCTATGATGTGAATGCAGCAACATATTCAATTTTAACTGCGGCTGAAGCTTTAGTGGCAACACCAGAATGGCAGCCGATGGGTTATCGAGGTGTTTATACCAACATGGCCAATCTCCCCGGAAAAATCGTCAGTTACTATAATTCGCAGGATTCCGTTTTGAATATATGGAACGCGGATCAGTCGGCGGGCAAACCGAATGGATATGCCAACCATGTGCTAACTCCGCTCGCATCCTATTATTCATACGATGGCGTGAACGGTTGGAATAATGGAATGTTTTTTGGGCTGTTCTCATCTGTGCTGGTCACTGACCCGCAAGAATCGCGCGCAATGATTTCGCGATCTCGAACGCAAGCCGTCGGAAGGCAAGATACCGGTGGAGTCATCAATTCAGAAATTGATCTTCATGCACAATTCGGATTTACCACCGGCACTCCCGAACACAGTGCGGAATGGACAAGACCAATTCAAACCTGTCTCCCTTATTACGCACAAATCCTCAACACTATTAAGCCATGAGAAATAGTATTTTAGTTATTTGCGGCCTCGTGCTGGCAGTTTGCTTTTGGCTGCTATGGCACCGGAGAACCGAAACACCTGGCACCACCGGCGGCGGCGAGCCGATATCGGCGGCAAGCACGAATCAGAATCCAGCGGCAGCACCCAGGGCGGTTGCGTCAGCCCCGGTTCCAAACGCTTCGGCACCGGTTGCTGGCGTGCCTCATGCGATAGCGACCAGTGCGCCGACTGCCGTTCTTCCCACTGTAACGGAGTTGTTGCAAAAGCCGATTGACTTCTACGGCAAGGTAATCGACGAGAATAGCAATGCAGTGTCCGGAGCAAACATCGGATTTAGGTGGGATGACCTTAAAGCTCCAGATTGGACACGCACTTCAGCCACTATAAGCGATTCAGATGGATTGTTTTCATTAAATGGAAAGCGTGGTGCAACCCTCACAGTTTCGGCCAGCAAAGAAGGCTATTGCACTTCGCGAAAAGACACCGACTCGTTTTATTTTGTCTTTGCCCCAAACAATCGGGTTTATTCCCCCAATCAGTCGAATCCTATCATTTTCCATCTACACAAAAAAGGACAAGGCGCGGAATTGGTAACGTCAGCAAACTGGCTGCAACCGAGCTTAGCGGTGCTCGTTCCGCTCAACGGCGCTCCGGTGAGCGTGGACTTGTTGCAAAAGAAAGTCGGCGCAGTAGGTGATTTAGAGTTAAGCCAGATCAAACCCGACCGTGGCCATTTGCAACAGACGACCAACTGGTCGTTTCACATGAGCATTCCGGCTGGAGGTTTCATTGAGGAGGCGGATGCGTTTCCTTTTACTGCGCCGGAAACGGGCTATCAAACCACGGTTGATTTTAACTTTGTGAAAGGCGAACCCGATTGGGCGACGCAACTGACCAAGACTTATTACATCGCCTTCGGGCAACCGCGAAAATATGGCTGGCTTCGCATCGAATCTAACCTTGCGCAAGAAACGATTTTCCTGACCTATGCCATCAATCCTACTGGTTCTCACAATTTAGAGTCAGGCCAATAATCATATGAAGATCTGCCCTCAATGTGGAAGTGAAAATCAAGATGCATTGCCTGCCTGTCAAGAATGCGGAATAAAAATTGAAACTAGAAATTCAGAAGATAAGCCATTTTCCACAACCGAAAAAATCTATTATTGGCTTGGCGCTTGGGGCGGCGTAATCCTTTTTGTTCTTGTAATAAATCCAGCATCCATTCTTGCTGCGCCCTTTTTTCCGATTGGCCTGCTGGCTTTGCTGCCAAATGGTGCTGAAAAAGCGATTATGGCATGGATGGTGGGAGGTTGGATGATTGGGTGGGTGTTTTATATCCTGCTGTCCGTCGTCATGTTTCAAGCAAAGAAAGCGAATATATTTATTATTTTCTATGTTATTTTTTGCATTTTTCTGGCGTTAAATGTTGTCGGTTGCCAGCGAACAATGACAGCCGTGTCGGGGATTCATTGAGATATGCTAACCACTAACCACTAACCGCGCAAATATGGCTGGCTCCGTATCGAGTCAAATCTTTCGCAAGAAGCAATTTGTTCACCTACACCATCAACCCATCTGGCTCCAAAAACTTGGAGCCAACTCAATAATTTTGTGAAAACTTGTCCGAGTTGTTCGCAGGCGAACAATGACGAGACCGAACACTGTCAGATTCGATATGGATTTTACAAGTCGCCATTGCTCCGGCGGCGTTCAATCACCTGCCTGCCGATCTGGTATTTGATCTGGTGCGGCTTGAGTTTTTTCGGGGACGTTGGCTTGGGGGAAAACGACTTGTAGCAATGTTTGATGAGGGATAGAACGGTTTTGCCATCAAAGTTTTCGATGTGGCTGTTTTTCTTTTTAACCATCTCCTGGCAAACGGCAAAAACAACAGAATCGCACGCGAGTTTATCCACTTTCCGGGTCAAAACTCCGTCGGTCGGCAAATGTTGTTTGGTCAGCACCCGTTTTTCCCGGGCAATTGCCATCAGAAAAAATACCAACGACTGATCTTCCACGTCCGCGATGTCCAGATTGGTGCAATGGCATAGCTCGGAAATCATTGACTGAAAATCAGGGTCGGTATTCTCGCTAATTATTTGTTGGACGTAGTTTGTCATAATTATTTCGGCAGTTTTGATTTTTGGCGCAGGTCACGGCGGCTTTGCGGCCGGGGTTAATTGTTTATGCGATTTTGAGCACTTTGTGTTTATTATTGCAAGCCCGGAGGCAGATCTGATGACGCGGATGCCATATCAAAGGCAGTTTTTTTTAACGAACTATAGCTGTGGAAACATTCGTTCAGTTTCACATCAACATCAGCCAGTTGTAGGCGAATCTGGTCCGTGAGCGCTTTGATCTCCGACTTGGATTCCGAGGAAAAAAACGCAAAACCCAGCGCCTGACCGGCAAAGCGGCCCCAGGCTCTTTTGTTTTGTTTCAATTGCTGAACTACAGATGTCGGTGGCGATCCCATCTGATCCAGTAACCGCAAGACTTCCTGTGGCTGAGGCTCGGAAGCAGTCATTTCCATTTTAATTTGATCGAGAGTCTCCTTTGCAGTCGCCAGAACCGCCTGTAATTTTCTCTCCTCATCCAGAATTGATTTTACCAGGGGTTGGAAAAGTTTATCGAGCGTTACTCCCGCCAAAAGTGCTTCGGTTCTACCATTGGCCTCGACCAGCGAAAGTCGGCCAAAAGCCAGATGTTGGCGCAACTGCATGAGCTGGCTCAAGAGGTGTTCGGAGGAGACGGCAAGCACGAGCCGTGAGATCAAAAATGTTCCCGCATTTAGCACTAAAGCTAGACGAACTTCCGCCAATGAATAACTACCCAAATCCATGGATATAAACTTTGAAATCTGCCAACCAGCGAAAGCCAGAAAAAGCAATTGGAAACAGGTCGCGGCATTGATGGCCGCCCGCAGGCTAACTCTTTCTGAAAACCCAATGATAAGTGGGCCAAAACAAAGCATGAAAACGCCACCCACAAAACCGAACAGAGCATACACTAGTAGAAACCATTGGCCTGAAATTGTGAATCCAGCCAGCGCGACGATTACCAGCAGATATTGTGCGATGCCCAGGCGCGTTCCACATAGACTTTGAACAGATTATCCTGGCTCTGGTGTTCCTCCTCGCGCGCGGCTTTCAGGTTCTTGGCCTTACGCTTGAAAGTTTCGTGCATCAGCGCGTCTTTGTTTTCAAAGCCGGCCAGCACGCGCAAGACGGGCGTGCGGTCGTTGTCAAAACCGTTGTCGCGCCGCCATTGCAGGAACCCAATCTGCACGGACACCTGCGCCAGTTCATAGGCGTAGGGATTGATTTCAATGGCCTTCAACTGCTCCACGCTGGCCTGCGGCTTGAAGTCGAACCCCAGCAGCGTGGCAAAGGTGATGACTTCCTTTTCCAAGTCCAAAAGCAGTTGCATCGAGACGTAAAGAAAGTTGCCGCTGCCGCACGCCGGGTCCAGCACGGTGACGGAGGACAGTTTTTTCAGGAACGTGGAAATTATTTCGCGCTGCTCCTTGCTGCCTTTGCCTTTTTTAACCGCAGGCGTGAGTTCGCCTTTGAGCGCCGACCATTCCCGGCGCATGGGGGACATCAAAACCGGTTCAACCAGTGTGCGAATATCCGTCTCGCTGGTGTAGTGCGCGCCAAGCTGGGCGCGCTGGCTTTCATCCAAGGCGCGTTCAAACAGCGTGCCCATGATGCTGGGCTGGATGGATTGCCAGTCGGCTTCGGCGGCTTCCACCAGAATTTTCAACTCGGCTTCGTTCAGTTCAAACACCGTGGCTTCCTCGAACAGATGGCCGTTGAAATACCGGATTTTATGCAGGCCAAACGAGCCGCCTTTGGCCATGACCTGAAACAGCGATTCCAGCGTCTTGGCAAAATGAGCGGGATCATCGGCGGCGGTTTTGAGAATTTCCGTGAACAGCTTGGACGGCAGCAAATGCGTGTCCTCGGCAAACATGCAAAACACGATGCGATTCAGGAAACGGGCAATGCGGAGATTTTTGCGAGCGGCAAAATTGAGCTCCTTGCGGGTCTTGGCATCGGCAATTTCCACGCTCTCGCGTTTTTGCAGCAGGCGGGCCACCTCGGCGATTTTGCCGGCGAGTTTTTCCGTGACTTCCGCCGTGGTGCGCTGCGGCTTGAGGAAATCGGGACTTTCAAACAAGGCGCGGAGAATGCGCAGGTTTTCCGGGCGGTCAATTTCGTCGTTGGTGAATTCGTGAACCTCTTGCACCGTGCCGTTGAAATTGGTTTTGACAATGTAGCGGTCAAAATCGCAGACGACGAGCAAGGGCGGATTCAACAGGCTTTCCCGGTAGCGGAGCAGTTGCTTGTAAGCCTCGTCCAGATTCTTTTTTTTGCCTTTGTATTCCCACGCGAAGCAGCCCTTTTTCCAAACGTCGGCGAACCCGCGTTCCTCAGGCGCGCTGGTGTCTGGCGTTTCGACTTCAAAAAGTTCCGCATCTTTCACCACGCGCTTTTGGAAACAGAAAAAATCCGAGCCGCTGGGATCGGCTTCATTGGGCGTGGGTTGGCCGAGCAACCGGCACAGGTCGTCAAAATGGCTTTGGTAGGCGGAAGTTTCCTTGCCCTGATAACGCGACCATTTCTTTTTGAACTCTGCCGGAGTCATGTTGGGCATTTAGATTGGGCGACGCGGCGCGAGGCCGCAAGACTGGAATGGTGCGTGCCGGACGGGCCAACTGAGAAAAACTGACATGCTGACACGCTGAAACCGGGAAGGCGGTATGGACATCCTCAATCCTCCACCTTCCATCCTCGCTTTTGCGCCGGACAACTTCCCGTTGCGGGTGGAAAGACCGTTGCTGCCAACGCCGCTGCGCCAAGATTGTTTTGATCGGCTAGAGCGAGGCGGAGCGGGGATTTTTGGCTGTGGGCGTGGCTTGGGCGAAGACGAAAGCCGGTCAAAGGCCTGATCCCGGAAAATGGCGGGAAGCAACCACTATTCGCTCACCAACGGCGAGAACTGCCGCGTGTCCGGGTCGAAGGCGAACAGTTCCGCCGTGGCGATCTTGAAGAACCAGCCGTGCAGCCGAAGCGAGCCATCCATCAGCCGTTCCTGCACGCAGGAATAACTGTGCAAATTGTCGAGGCCGAACAGGACGTTTTCCTCGGCGGCGGCGGTTTCCTTCGCCGTGCCTTCGGGAAGATGCGCGTAGTCTTGCTTGATCGTCGCCACCACCGGCGCGGCGAGGTTCAGCCAGTCACGCAAATGCGGCGTGGACGCGCTCACCGGTTTTTTGTCCAGCATCGCCGTGATGGCGCCGCACTGCGAATGCCCGCAGATGACGATGTCGCTGACGCGCAATGATTCCACGGCGAACTCGATGGCGGCGGCGGTGGAGTTCGTGTCGCCGCGCACGCTGGCGGGCGGGACGATGTTGCCGACGTTTTTGACGACGAACAGATCGCCCGGCTGGCTCTGGGTGATGAGTTCCGCCAGCACGCGCGAATCCGAGCAGGTGATGAACAGCGTGTGCGGGTTCTGCCCTTCCTGCGACAGCTTGCGGAACAGCTTCCGGTAATTGCCGAACTCGTCGGTGCGGAACTTGTGGACGCCTTCGATGAGCCGTTGCATGAAAAATTATTGCGCGAGCGTTTTGTTCTTCGCGCGGGATTCTTCCATCAGCTTCACTTTGAATTTTTTCAACTCCGCCGACAACCGCGCGTCGCCGGTGGCGAGGATTTGCGCGGCGAGAATGCCGGCATTGCGCGCGCCATTGATGGCGACCGTTGCCACCGGCACGCCCGGCGGCATCTGCACCATCGAGAGCAGCGCGTCAAAGCCGTCGGTGGATTTGCCGAGGATCGGCACGCCGATGACCGGCAAGGTGGTGAAGGCCGCCGTGACGCCCGCCAGATGCGCCGCGCCGCCCGCGCCGCAGATGAAGGCCTTGAGGCCGCGCGCCGGCGCGCCGGAAACATATTCTTCCAGCCCGTGCGGATCGCGGTGGGCGGAGATGACTTGGGCCTCGGAGCCGATGCCGAATTCCTCCAGCGCCTCGGCGGCGGCCTTCATGGTCGGCCAGTCCGAATCGCTGCCCATCAAAATACCAACTTGCGGTTTGTCAGAAATTGAACTCATGGCCAAAGTCTAGCTAAAGATTGTCTAAATGTCATCATTCCAAAATTTTCTTCTTTCCCATCTGGCATCGCTGGCGGATATGATGCCGGCGTGACCGGCTGGCAAAAAATCTCCGAGTTCCTTGCCCTGCGGCGAAACACCTCGCTGCTGCTCGTCGCGCTCGTGCTGGCGGGCACCGGCGAAAAACTCTGGCTCGGCTTCGCGCCCAAATACATCGAGGTGCTGGCGCACGGCCTCCTCCCGGCGGCCCAAATCATCTTGGTCATCGGCTTGTTCGATGCTCTGCAAACCTTGCTCGGCGCGGTTTACGCCTATCCCGGCGGCTGGCTGACTGATCATTGGGGACAAAGAAAATCGCTGCTGCTGTTCAGCGCAATTTCCATCGCCGGCTACGTTTTGGTTTTGGTCTGGCAAAGCTGGCTGGCGTTGTTGCTCGGTTCGTTTTTGTTTCTTGCGTGGAGCGCGCTGTCGCTACCGGCGACGCTTTCGGTCATCGCCACCTCGTTGCAAAGCCACCGGCATACGATGGGCGTGGGCGTGCAATCCATGATCCGCCGCGTGCCGATGATGATTGGCCCGCTCATTGGCGGCTGGCTGCTCACGCGCTTCGGCTGGACGGACGGCGTGCGTTACGCGCTGGCGCTGTGCATCGGGATGAGTTTGCTGACGCTGGCGTTTCAATGGTTCATGTTCGAGCCGGAAGCTGGTGGGGCTGACCTGCCGGTCAGCCAGGCGACGCCGCAGCGTCGCCCTACCATTTCATTTCTTGGCGTTGTCAAAACATTCACGCCGGCGCTGCGCGAACTGCTCGTCAGCGACATTCTCATCCGCTTTTGTGAACGGATTCCGTATGCCTTCATCATTTTATGGGCGATGGATGCCGGCGGCGTGACGGCGCAGCAATTCGGTTATCTCGTCACGTTTGAAATGGTCACGGCGATGTTCTGCTACATTCCGGTCGCGCATCTGGCAGACAAATATGGCCGGCGCCCATTCGTGCTGATCACGTTCGTTTTCTTCACGCTGTTTCCGGTGACGCTGCTGTGGGCGCATGATTTCAGATGGCTGGCGCTGGCGTTTGTGGTGCGCGGGCTGAAGGAATTCGGCGAACCAGCGCGCAAGGCGCTCATCATCGGCGAGGCGAGGCCGGAGCTGCGGGCGCGGACTTACGGCGCGTATTACCTCATCCGCGACTGCACGGTGACGACCGGCTCGTTCCTCGGCGCGTGGCTGTGGCACATCAGCCCGCAGGCGAATTTTATCGGCGCAGCCGGCTGCGGCGCCCTGGGAACGCTCTGGTTCTGGTGGTTTATTTATCGGAAGAAAAATTAGAGCATTTCCATAAATCCGGTAGCGCGGCGGAATCAGATTTGAAAGCAGCGGTCTTTTTGGTTTTTGGCTTCGTTTCGGCTCAGTTTGTCTCCCCGAGTCCTGCAATCCAGATGCCCGCATATTCGCCATGCGCTTGCGCGCAATGCAGTCAGGGTTTTCAAACCGGCGCCTTCGCCAAAGCCTCGCCCACAACCAAAAATCCCCGCTCCGCCGCGCTACATCATTTCTCTCAAAGCTCCAGCCGCGAAGTCATTGCCGGGTTCGGTTTGAAATTATAGCGCGCGGTCTTGCTTTTCCCTTTTCAATTCGGATAATCGCACCATGTCCCAACCGTTGCTGGCCATCGAGCACCTGCGCGTGGATTTCCCCGCCGTGGTGGCCGTCAACGATCTCTCCCTCACGATGGAACCGGGCGATGTCTGCGGCCTGATCGGCCCGAACGGCGCGGGCAAGACGACGACGATGCGCGCGGTGTCCGGTCTGCAGGAATTCACACGCGGTTCAGTGCGGGTCAGCGGCCACGAACTCGCGCACGAACCGGATGAAATGAAACGGCGGCTCGGTTTCATGCCGGATTTCTGTCCGACCTACGACCAGCTCACCGCTGCGGAATTTCTGGAGCATTTCGCCCGCGCCTTCGACGTACCGGAGCGCGGCCGGCGCATTGAAGAATGCCTGGAGCTGACCTGGCTCACCGATAAACGCGATTCGCTCTGCGAGGAATTATCGCGCGGCATGAAGCAGCGGCTCGTGCTGGCCAAGACGCTGTTACCCGACCCGCAGGTTTTGCTGCTGGACGAACCCGCGAGCGGCCTCGATCCGCTGGGCCGCATTGAGCTGCGGAAAATTCTCCTGCAACTGCGCGACGCCGGCAAAGCCGTGCTGATTTCATCACACATCCTCACGGAGCTTTCCGGGTTCTGCAACAAAGCCGCCATCATGGAGCGGGGCAAGCTGGTGAAATCCGGCACCATCGCCGACCTCGGCCAGCAAATGAACACGCGCCGGATGTCGGTGAAGTGGCGCGGTGACGCGGCAAAGGCGCGGGAGATTTTGCAGGGCGCGAACGTGAAGATAATTGAAACCGCCGGCATCGGTGCGACGTTTGATTTTGCCGGCGACACAGACGCGCTCGATGAACTGCTCAAGTCGCTCGTCGTGCAAGGCGTGCGGATTTCCGAATGGCGCGGCGTCGGCGACGATTTGGAACAGATTTTCCTTCAATCCGGCGCCAAGGAGCTGATGTGAAACTTTCCGAAAACCCCATCTTCATCACGCACAAACGCCTCGTCCATCGCGGCGGCGTGCTGGCGGCGGTGCTCATCGCCGGGCTGATCGGCTTCAGCCTGCTGCTGGGGCTGCTCAACAGCTTGAGTGAAATCAAGCTGTCCGGCCAGCTACATGGCTGGGGCTTTCGTTCGCCGGCGGAGACGGGTAAAAACATTTACGGCTGGGTCATCGGCGTGGAGATTCTGGTGCTGGTGATGCTCGGCGTCAACCGCGTGACCCGCGCCTTGCAGGAAGACCGCAAGGCGGGTTTGTGGGACAGCAACCGGCTGACGCCGTTGAAGCCCGGACAGATCATCACGGGCTACTGGTTCGCGCCCGGCCTGCGGGAAGGTTACATGGCGGCGGTGCTGGCGGGGTTTGGCCTGCTGGTCGTGCTGTTTTCCCAACTGCCCGTCACGCTCTGGCTGGGCACCCAAACGCTCATCTGGAGCACGGCCCTGTTCTGCGGACTGCTGGGCATCCTGTTTGGCATGGCGGCACAGAAGTCATCCGGCGCGGTGATTTTTCTGGCGATGTTAATGTTCTGTCCATTTTCATTCATCGCCCCCAGCCGCATGCTCACGAATTTTTTATTTCCGATTTATGGCATCGCCAACCTGTTCCAAACCGGCGACGGAAATCGCGACTGGACGAGAATGCCGGAAATCTTCGGCCTGCCGGTGCCGCCGATATTGATCAGCCTAGCGCTGCAAGCAATCCTCGGCCTGTTTGTCTGGCGCACGCTGGTACGCAAGACGGCGAATCCGTTTCAGCCGTTGCTGCTGCGCTGGGAGGCGGTGGCGCTGTTCAGCATGCTCGTCGGGTCGCAACACGCCCTGCTCTGGGACGCGTGGCACGGAAAATTCACCGCCCCATCCGAGCCGTGGCGGGGCCGTGAGCTGCTGCCCATCGTCCACGGTGGCACGCTGATCATCGGCCTGATCCTGCTCGTGCTGGCCAGCCCGCAGCCGGAGCATGTCCGGGTGGAATCCATGCGGCTCGGCTTCAAGAATCTGGGGGCCGTTTTTTCCCGCAGCGCCGTCTCGCTGGCGTTGAGTCTGGCGGGGGTCGCCGGCCTCGCGCTGCTGGCGCAATTTGCGTGGGGCCTGGCCGCTTCCTGGCAAGCGTATCTGGTGGCGGTGCTCAACCTGGCGGAATTTCTCCTGATCTTCGCGCTGTTGCTGGAATTCTGCCGCTTGCGCCATCGGCGCCGTGCACTTGGGTTTGTGGCGCTCTGGCTGTTTGTGTTGTGTGCCGTCCCGTTGATCCTGGCCGCAGTTTTTTCCAATGAAATGATTGCCCGCGTCTCGCTGCTCGCACCGGGTTTCATGGCGCTGACGAATGGTGCCGAGTCTTGGCCGCAGCTTTTTCTGGCCTTGCTGGCGCACTTTTGCGTGGTGGTGATTTTGTTCTTCGGCTGGCGGCGGCAATGGAAAAAATTGCTGGCCCACACCGCTGGTTGAACGGGCGCGAATCGGCCGGGAATTCTCCGCGTGCCAATTTTGGGGATTCGTGTCATCTTTTCCGCGCCATGACGACGGCGAATAAAATCACCATTCTGCGGATTCTGCTGATCCCGTTCTTTGTGGTGGAGATTCTTTATTTCGTCAAGACCGGCAATGAACTGCACCGGCTGCTGGCGATCATTACCTTTGCCATCGCGTCCATTCTCGATGGCGTGGATGGCTACGTCGCGCGGCATTACCACCAGTGGAGCGAACTCGGCACGGTGCTGGACCCGATCGCGGACAAATTACTGCTGGTCTCCGGCATCGTGGTGCTGAGCTTCGACCATGCGCCGCGGCTGGCGGTGATTCCACTCTGGCTCACCGGCACGATCATCGGGCGCGATCTATTGATCTGCCTCGGCGTCATGGTCGTCCGTTTCACCGTGGGCAAAGTCACGGTGCGCCCGCGCCTCACGGGCAAAATTGCGACAGTGCTGCAAATGGCCCTGGTGCTGTGGATTCTCCTCAAATGGACGGATGACCATGCCGCGTGGCGGCAAATCATCTGTCTCGGCGCGGGTTTATTCACGGGTGCATCCGGCCTGCTTTACGTTTGGGATTTCATGAAACAGCTCGGCACGCATCCATCCAGTTCACCGGTAAAAAAGTGAAACTCCCGGTTGCAATTTTTCCAACCCGGTGTTTATTCAGGGACTTTTATGGCCAAAGCAATTGAACTCAAACTAAAGGAAGGCGACGTCGCCCCGAAATTCACCGTGGCGACCAGCGGCGGCGGGAAAATCTCCCTCACCGATTATCTGGGGCAGAATGTCATCCTGTATTTTTATCCGCGTGACGACACGCCCGGCTGCACGAAGGAGGCTTGCGCGTTCCGCGACGAGTTCGCGCAGTTCAAAAAAAAGGGCGCGGTCGTCTTTGGTGTCAGCCCGGATTCCGTGAAGTCGCACGACAAGTTTGTGGAGAAGTTCAAGCTGCCGTTCACGCTGCTGGCGGACGAGGACAAGAAAATCGTCGAAGCCTACGGCGTCTGGGGCGAGAAAAGTTTCATGGGCCGGAAATATCTCGGCGTCCATCGCGTGACGTTCCTCATCGGGCCGGACGGCAAGATCAAAAAAATCTGGCCGCTGGTGAAACCGGAGGAGCACGCGGCGGAAGTGCTGGCGGCACTGTGATTTGAATTTAGATTAATTCTAAATTGATTGACACCGGCAAGTTGAATTTCCAAAATCACGCCAGTCCGTTTTAACCACCAAACCAAAACCAAAGAGAAAATATTATGGCAATTCCGATCGGCTCCAAGGCCCCTGATTTCACGCTCAAATCCAAGTCCCCCGTGGATGCGGACGTCAAGCTGAGCAACAACCTCGGCAAGCAGAACACCGTGCTGTTGTTCTTCCCGCTCGCCTTCACCGGCGTCTGCACCGCGGAAATGTGCAGCATGACCGGCGGCTTGGACGAATACAAGAGCCTCGGCGCGGACGTCATCGCCGTCAGCGTGGACAGCCCGTTTGCGCAGGCCGCGTGGGCCGCGAAGGAAAAGATCGGCATCACGCTCGCCAGCGACCTGAACAAGACCGTGACCAAGGCCTACGACGTGGTGTTCCCGATGCTCGCCGGCGTGGGCGACACGTCCGCACGCGCGGCGTTCGTCATTGATAAGAACGGCGTGGTGCAATACAGCGAACAGACGCCGACGCCGAAAGATTTGCCGAACTTCGAGGCCGTCAAGGCGGTGCTGGCGAAGCTGAAGTAAATCCAGCCGGTCAGTTTTCAAACGCCGTCACCGAACGCAAGTTTGGTGGCGGCGTTTAGCTTTAGCCGGAAACCTTCAGTTGAAACCACGGATGGACACGGATTAACACGGATGGAACCAGGGAAAATAACACTTCCGATGACCGCCACCCAGCGCCAGCCAGCACCACCGTTCGATGGGCG
>Ga0265324_10000962_pt1 | contig 17918 bp, 16 predicted proteins | sample 41419metaG_FD_198634 | JGI IMG/M metagenome (GOLD analysis project Ga0265324, IMG submission 198634) | Rhizosphere microbial communities from Carex aquatilis grown in University of Washington, Seatle, WA, United States - 4-14-19 metaG | ecosystem: Host-associated > Plants > Roots > Rhizosphere...
CCTTTAAAGTCGAATGATACAGATTCATAATTTTTCCAGAGTTAGATTGACCCAATATCAAATCTTTCCGGTTAAAATCTAACCAGGGACTCCATAAACAGGTAATTGAGAAGCGGCGGAAAACCGTTAAGAAGTTGTTAACCTTATCGGACCGGTGAAGCTTAAAATTTCGACACTTTTGAATATTCTTAGTGTTTAAATTTGAATGTCAGAGCCGTCGGGAACAATCTACATACCGCCTTATTCTGGTGTGCGGCTTGTCGAGTGCCGGGATCACATCCAACTGATGCCCGTGGAATCTTTTCGTGATTTCTATGGTTACGGAATGGTGAAAGCGCGGGAATTCGCTGGAAATCCTGACGAAAATATCCCCCCCTTTCGCCGAGTTTTGCGAACCAGATGAAGAGATTTGGATTGTAGCTCAATGGCGGCGTTTTGATGATGGAACAGTTATTCAGGGGGATACCGTGAACCAACCTTGATGAATCCCGTTAGCGAGGTCTGGGAAAGGCGTCGGAAAGGTCTGTCAGGTTCTGACGAATTGATTTTCAATTCGGCGTTTTACTGACACTTTTCCGCGAGGCTTTCGCAAGTCATTGGAAGTCTGCACTTGAAAGTGGAGCCAATGGTCGGGATTGCACTAGGAACCTCCAAAAGAAAAGTCATTCTCCGTTAGTGGCAGAAAATAATGGTTTCCAATGAACCAGAGATAGACAACAGTTCTGTTGCAATAGCACAGAAATGAAACTTCCAAATCTGAAAGGAACATGGTTGCTGGTGCTCGTCACTTGCGGTTTGCTGTGCATCTCCGTTCAGGTTTCTTTTGCTCAATTGAGCTTCGTCAACATTGGCTATGCGCGAGATGGTAACTATTGCAACGCTGTGGAGGTTTCCAGCAACTTTGCTTACGTGGGTTATAACACCGGACTGCGAATCTACGACGTTTCAAATCCCACTAATCTGACTAAAGTCGGCTTTGCAGATGACGCCGGGTTTGTCTTGGGTGTAACTGTATCGGGTGTTTACGCCTATGTAGCTAACGGTAATTTTGACATTTACAACGTTTCGAGTCGAACCAACCCAATTCGCATCGCTGATGTTGGCCTTGGAGGTGCGAGCGCTTCCGACGTGGCGATTTCAGGTGGTTATGCTTATTTGATCACAGGCAGAGACGGTTTTCGTATTTTCAATGTTTCCAATCCGACCAATCCAATCAGCCTCGGTCACTTCGACAACCACTCCATAATAACCGATAATCATACCCCTACTTCGGGAGGCGTGGCGGTATCTGGCCACTATGCATATGTTGCAAACGGGAACGATGGGTTACGTGTCTTCGATGTTTCAAACCCAACCAATCCCGTAAGCATTTTTCAAAGATTTGACGGCGGAAATGCGCTTTCAATTATTGTGTCCAACAACTACGCGTTTTTAGCGAATAATAACGATGGTATCCGCGTATATGATATTTCCAATCCTTCAAATGTTGTCAACATCGGTCAGGCTGGCGGCGCATATGCAACCAAGTTGTTCATTTCTAGCGGCTATCTCTACGCTGCAAACGATGTGGGAGGCCTGCACGTTTATGACATTAGTAACGTGACCAACGTTCTGGATGTTGGAAATTTTAGGACCCAGGACTACGGCGGAGGAATTGCCGAGGATGTTGCAGTGTCGGGAATGTATCCTTGTGTTGCTAACTGGAACGATGGGCTGCGTATTTTCCAAATAATTCCATCCTTGAGAATCAATGCGGCAAATGGGCAATTAGCTGTGGTTTCGTGGCCAGCAATTTCTGTAGATTTCCTGCTTCAGGAGAACTCCGACTTGAACACAACCAATTGGGTAACGGTGACGAACTTACCGAGTCTCATCGGTAACCGATATCAAGTGACTCTTGCATTGAAACCGAATAACCAATTTTATCGACTCAATCTAACGCATTGAGAACTTGCTTGGTTTGTCGCGAGTTGTTTTCAACTTGGCGATTTACTGGCATTTGGCCGCCCTGCTTTCGCAACCTGTTGGAAATTCCCCACTTGAAAGTGGAGCCAATGGTCGGGATTGAACCGACGACCTACGGTTTACGAAACCGTTGCTCTACCACTGAGCTACATTGGCATTATCCATTGCAAACATTAGCTTCTTCGTGGATTCAATCATTTCGAATCCTTGACCGCGTGACGTTTGCGTGACACATTGGCAATGTTATGGGATTAAAGCGTGTTCGTAAACCTTCAAAACCAAAACCACGTCAATGGCCTAATGTGTATAGCCGGAAGCAGCGCACTGGTCAAGTCAGCTACGTGGTTGATTTGGGTTTGGTTAATGGGAAGCGGGAACGTCGTTCATTCAAGACGGAGGACGACGCTTTGATCTATGCCCAATTAAAACGGACCGAGAAAAACAACTTAGGGGCAAAGGCCGTGATGCTACCGACCTCCACCAGGGAGGACGCCATAAGGGCTGAAAAGCTCGTAAAAAAACATGGCGTGACGTTGACGGAAGTCGCGCAGTATTACTTGGATCACGTTATCGCATACCGCACGTCTCCATTAATTTCCGAAATCGTAGACAAAATGGTGACGAGCGCGGAACAAAATAATCGCCGGGAACGAACCGTCACTGACCTTAGGAATCGGCTTAATAAATTTTCAGACGATTTCCCAAATCAGCGACTGAGTGAGATAACTGTAGAAGAAATCAAAGATTGGTTGGACGACTGGGAAGATTGGTCGCCCCGGAGTAAAATCAATTATCTCACGAAATTGTCCCAGCTTTATAATTTCGCGGTAAAAAACAAATGGGTCGGTTCAAATATCATTGAACGTATCGACAGGCCCGAATCCGAAGATAAGGAGCCCGAAATATTCACGATTGAACAGTCCCGCGATTTATTGGAGAACGCTGCCTCCCATGGGCTCCTGCATTATATCGCATTGGGGTTGTTCGCTGGGCTACGGTCGGCTGAATTATTGCGCCTGAATTCTTCTGCCGTTTTACTTTCTGAAAGGTCAATTGTGGTGGGAGCTTCCGTGGCAAAAAAAAGATCACGTCGCGTGGTGGAAATGTGTGACGCACTATTTGAATGGTTGCAAAAGTATCCACTGCCTCATGGTCCCATCGTGGACTTAAAGAATTTCCGCATAAATCTTGAAGGCTTGAGAGGCGATGCGAAAATCGTTCTTTGGCCTCATAATGGATTGCGTCATTCATTTGGTTCTTATCATTTGGCAATCCCCAACTCGCGGGCGATGCGTTGTACCAATTTGAGTTGGTCATACGCGTATTCACGCCAGCGTTCCAGCGAGTCAAACACATCCAGCTTGAGATTCTTTCCGTACTGTCGGCCAATCGCGGCTATACGTTCAACGTTGTCGGCGCGAATGTTGATCGGTTCGACGAAGATCGTCATGACGCCGAGGTCTTTCACGGCTTGCAGCGTGCGGCGGATGTCCTCATCGTCACAATCCGGAAACAACGGCGCGATAGCAACGAACACATTCAACCCCTGATCCTTGGCCGCCTTCAACGTGGCAAGACGTTGAGTGGGTGCTGGTGAGTGGGGTTCATATGCCTTGGACAAGTCGTTATCGAGCGTAGGCACCGACATGCCGAACATCAGTCGGTTGCCAAATGATTTGTACAAATCGAAGTCCTGCCTGGCCAAAGGACTTCGGGTGAGAATGCGGACATTCAACGTCGATTCATCACGGATCAACTGCAACGAGCGTCGGCGCATTGTCTTTAGCTGCGCATTCTTTTCGTCGCGGAAGTCAGCGTTCCCGTATCGGAACGTCTGGTAGGCATCCGTTGTTGTGCTATACATAACCGCACGGTTGCCATCCGCATTGAGATCCTTGGACGGTATCGCTTCAGCTCGCTTTAATGCGGCCAAAAATTTCTCCTCGTGCCATACGCGTAGGAAGGCGTAATCTCCCCACTCCCCATCCGGATCTTGCACGCCGAACTCTGCTAGCTTTGCCTTTTGTTTCAGGACAATTTCCGAAACATAACAGTGCGGGCATGCGTGCATACAGCCCACCACAGGATTCGCGCTCCAGCTCGACAAGCTCTTATGTTTGAAATTATTTCGCTGGACCGTGAAGGCACCGCCATTCCAATCATCCAACAGATAATTTCTTTTCTTCGCCGCCTCAGAATTTTGATCCGCCACCCTGCTACCAATAAGAACCTTTTTCTCCGAACCGTTTTTATTGACCGACATGACCGCACTGACCACCGCTTGTGTTTCCGCCGCGCTGCAAATGGCCCCAGCGACCGGGGCGATTGCCTTACGCGAGACTTTCGATTGTTTCTTAACTTTCATATGCTTTTATTAACTTTCTGAAATGCACAAGGACTCAAACTTGGTGAGGGCCTCCTCACAACGCTTAACGTTGAAACGAACGAGGCCACCAATCTTCACAAACGGCAGGACGCGTCGCTTCTGAAAATTCGCGACCGTACGCAAAGAGATACTGAAATGGCGTGCGATATCCTCGCGCGTCACCCATGCACCTTCGTTGTTTCGATTGGCCTTTTGCATCTCGCAGGCACAACCCTAGCGCATTAATTTTGGCTGTTTTTCCTAGTTCTATTGTCGCCTCAAAAGCGGCTACCGATTGGAGGGTTGGTTCCAGGAAGCGAAGGTTGGTTCCTGGAAAGGCACATTTAATTCCAACAAAAAATGCTTGCCGCTGTTGAGAGCCAGAACACAAAGGCTTCAACTCAAGATACGAATACCCGATTTTATCGACGTTTTCTGAACTAGTTAATTACTGGTTGGTGGGTTTTAAATCCCAAAAGCGGTCTGCGTCAGATTTCAGAATGAGAGCTTTATAGTGATTGTGCACGACATTGGTATCGCGGTGCCCCATCTGCGCTGCCGTTTTTATCGCATCGCCATACTTTGAGGACCTGCTGCACCTGTGGCCGGATGCATCCCTCACCTCGGAGGCGCAATTCTTGAAAATGCGCGAGGCGATCTTCAGGAGAAACTTTCCTGAAGCCAAGGAGACCCGCAAGGAAACTGCTAAAAGAAGGAGGGCTGACCTGCGTTCGTTCAAGCAACACCTCGCTTGGGTAAATCGATGGCACGCCCGTGTCAGTGAATGGCCAGGACAGAAGCGCTCGAAACGCTGGAAGATTCCGACGTTGCCGGGTGAGACCGCTCCCAGGAACGGTGCTGATCTGTTGGCGGTAAAGCTATAACCCACATCGGGCAGGGGCTTCGGCCCCTGCCCTAATTTAAATGATAAATAAACATTCAATTTCAAGCGTAGTTGAGAAAAAATCCGTAGGATTGGTTGCAAAGAGTCGGGCATCAAAAGCACGGGTTGGAAATAAAGCTCTCGCCGGCTCAGAAGAGAACGAGTCGGAGAAGATCCTGCCCAATATCGAGGACGACCCAGTCTTTAGCGTATACGGCCCGCCATTTCTGGCGGCCCCGGGCGACAAGGTTTGCCTGAATGAGAGAGCTGTGGCTGTCAAATGCGCGAGCGACCATCTCGTCAGGTATAATCCGACGCTAAAGATCTATGAACGATATAATGCCTGTCAGGGCTTGTGGCTCACCATCCATGAAGTGGAGGTCCGGCGCCTGTTTGGGGATCTATTGCTAAAGCTCGGCGCTGCGTGGGACGCGGTGCATTTCACGCAATCATTGAAGAACTCTCAGTTCAATTCTCTCAGCAAGATGATCCAGCCTTACCAGGTGGATGTTGCGAGCGAGGAAACGACGGGTTTGTTACATGTGGCGAATGGCGTTCTGGATCTACGCGGTGCGAAGCCAAAACTCTTGTCCCATGACGCAAAGTATCCATTCCGGGTCAGTTCATTAATCAATTATGACCTCGCCGCGAAATGTCCCCGGTTTGTGAAAGAACTGCTCACTTCGGCACTGGTGGAAGTTGATATCAGTCTGGCTCAGAAATATTTCGGATCCATGTTGCTAGGACCCAATACCTGTCATGGCATGCTGGTTTTGCGGGGCGCGGCGGGTGGCGGCAAAAGCACGTTGGTCACCATCGTCGAAAAGATTCTCGGTGAAGGACAAGTAGCTCAACTCCGGGCCAAACACCTGGGCGGGCGGTTTGAGACATCAGCGTTCATCGGTAAACGCGTCCTTGTCGGCAAGGATGTGCCCGGCGACACGCTGAGCGAGAAGGGGGCGCGATTGCTCAAGAGCTTGACGGGTGGCCTCCTTAATGGTCTTAGAAAAGCAATAAACCGCGTGACGTTTGCGGGACGTTTTATTTTCATTCCAGTGCATTTTTATGCACTCTCGTGCACAAGGGCAAAGCGTGAAAACCCTTTGCTGGCCGATATAAAATGAGTTTTGCGAAGAAAATCGCGTAAATTGAAAAACGGTCAGATTTGATTTACGAAACCGTTGCTCTACCACTGAGCTACATTGGCGTCCAAACGCCATATTAGACTAATTATAACCCCGTTTTCGGCAAGTAAATTCCGGCTTCGCCGTTATTTGGAATGGAGCGAGCGAACGGGATTGAACCGCTATTTCAGCCATGGTTAGGCCGCGTTTTGATCTTAAACTACGCTCGCGCAACGAAGTCCAAGTCGGACTGTCCGCAACAATCTGGCACACTTGCGTTGCCGTGACAACGAAATCAATATTCCTCAAAGGGAACATTTTTGTTCGCGGCCACATGCTGATATTATCTCCACGCGCGCATGACACCTTTCCGCCTGCCCATTGACTATCCTCGCATCCAGCGGGTGAAAAGTTTCCACGAACTGGTTACCACCCGTTTCGCCGACGGCGTCAACGCCCTCTGCTGGGAACGCACGCTGCCCGGTGATTTCACCGAAGTGGTGGCGAAGATCGGCGCTAACAAAGGCATCATCACTCTCGATGAAGCATTGCTACTCGCTCTCCCTGTGAGCCCCGCGGGCCGCACCGCCATCGATCAGCTTCTTGCCGACCACCGGCTGCTCCAGGCTCACGGCCTTGATCCCGTCCTCAATTGCATCACCGAATACCCTCGCGATTCCGGTCTCGTACCCACCGACGTCTACTCTTTCCACGCTGACAGTGCGCCGGTCGAAGCGGACACCTATCTTTGCACCTATCATGGCTCGCCCAGCGAAGGCCTGCGCAACGAAGAGGCGCTCCGACGCGTGGACCTTCCCGAAACCCGCGCCGGACTTCTCAAAGAGTTTGGCGGTGACGACAACGACGCGTTCCGGGAATACCTGAAAGAAAACTGCTACGACCTCCACTACGCCCCCATCGCATCAGCGCGCCCTTTTTCTTTCGGTGTGGGCAACCTCTGGCGCATCACGCTCGATTATCCCGGTAGTCCCGTCCCGCCCTGCCTCCATCGCGCTCCCGAAGATCAACCCGGCCAGCCACCCCGCTTGCTGCTCATTAGCTGAAAACAATCCGCACCTGCGGTAAAAGGCGCGACGTTCAAAACGCGGGGGGGGGCAATCGGCCTAACTTCTTTGGATCTAAATCCGAAAATAATAACTGTGGATACAATCACTGCTGTCCAAATTATCATGTCAGCTGTGATCGAAAACACTCGGATTGACGCCTATTCACCGGGTTTTTAATTTGGACAGCATCCTGCACGCGCCCGGAACAACCGACTTTTCAAATCTGATAAATCAGCCCACAATCACCAATGAAAACAACGTTCTTAACCAGCGAATTCCACTAATTTGGACAGCAGTGGGATACAATATAAAATACCCGAATTAAGGTCGCGTAATTCGGGTATTTTAATGCTTTTAATTATGATGTGTCCAGAGTAATTTTTTAGAAAGTAATTTCTCCTCCTTTTTGAATTATTTTTTTGAAAATGAGAGGCCGGAAAATATGATGCCGCGCTGTGGCTCTCGCTCAACCGTTCGCTGCCCGCGCCAGCGTCTCCGCCAGCACCCGCACACCCTTTTCGATCTGAGCCGGCGATGAATATTCATCCGGCCGATGACTGTAACCCTTGTAGCACGGAATAAAAATCATCGTCGTCGGGCACACCTGCGCCATGAATAGCGAATCATGATACGCCCGGCTGATCATCCGCCGGCAAGAAATCTTCAATTCACCACACACCTCCGCCACCGTCCGTACCAGCCGCGCGTCACAAATCGCCGGGGGATCCATATTCACCCGCTCCATGACGAGCCCGATCTTCCGTCGCTGGCAGATCGCCCGCGCCGCCGCCTCAATCTCCTTTAACGCCGCATTGCGCGTCTTCACATTCGTGTCCCGCAAATCAATCTCCAGGTACGCCTTGCACGGAACACTGTTCACCGCGCCTGGCTCGATGCGGAAAATCCCTGTCGTCCCCACCGTGTCCGGACTCCCCGTCGTCGTTGCTGCGCGTTCCACCGCCAGCGCAATCTCCGCCCCCGCCAGTCCTGCATCGCGCCGTCCCGGCATCAACGTCGCTCCCGCATGCCCGCCCACACCCGTCAGTTGCAACCGCAATGTGCTCGGCGCGGCGATCTTCTCCACGATGCCGATGTCCAATTTCTTCTGCTCTAAAATCGGCCCCTGCTCGATGTGCAATTCCACAAACGCGTCATACACATTCTTCGGCAGTCGCACCGATTTCAAATCGCCTTTGCACCCACCACGCTTCCGCCAGTACGCGAGATTTTTCCCTTCACGGTCCGCCAGCCGCGCCGCTTTGTCTGCTGATAACACCCCGCCCAGCATCCGGCTGCCCAAACAACCCAGCCCGAATCGCGTCGGCTCCTCCGCCGTGAACACAGTCAACTCAACGCTCCGCGTCGGCTTGAACCCTGAACGTTTCAGCGCCCGGATCGCCTCGATCGCTCCCAGCACACCCACCACGCCATCAAATTTTCCCGCGTTGGGGATCGCATCGATGTGCGAGCCCGTGCCCACCGCGTGCTTCTTGTCGGTACCTTGCCAGCGCGCAAAAATATTCCCCACCGCATCCTGCCGCAGCGTGAGTCCTGCCTCGCGGCACAATTTTTTCACAAAGTCCCGTCCGCGCAGATCCGCCTCGGAAAATAATACACGCGTCACCACCGGCGGCGTGCCCTCTGTGATAAGTGAGAGTTCATCCAGCTCGCGCTGTAACCGCGCGCGATCAATCTTCAACGTCTTGCTCATGACATCGGTTCGCGGTTCACGTCCTTGTAATAGATATAGCTCGCCGGCGACTTGCCCATCGCCACGAACCATTGCGGGCAATACGACGCCATCCAGATCACGTCCCCCGCCTTCACCGGATGCCAATCCGCATCCAGCCGGTACACGCCCTGTCCTTTCAACATCAACAACCCGTGCTCCATGATGTGCGTCTCCACAAACGGCAGCGTCGCGCCGCTTTGATACGTAAAAATATTCACCGCCATGTCAAAATCCGGACGGTCCGGCAGCAACACCTGCAACCGCGCATCGTCGTTGCCCAGGAACGGCTGCCCCTTCACCTCGCTCTCCTGCCCGATGATCGGCGCCGGCCTCGTCAGCGAACCCAACTTTTCATAAGGCTTCTGGAAGATTAGGAGCTTTAGCTTCGCCTTCGTGGACTTGACCTGCATGTCCGAATTTGGCGGCAGATAAACATAGCTGCCCGCCTCGAGCTTATGCGTTTTGCCACCCGTCGAAATGGTCCCCGCGCCGTCCAGGACATAGAAAAAATATTCGAACCCGCCCGTGTTACCTTCGCCCACACCATTTGCGTCCAGCGTAATCTGTATCTGCGTGAAACGCGCTCCCATCACCGGCGAAATGTTGATGACTACCGCGGCATTCTTCCACCCGGGCAGATGGCTCAGCACAAAGCCGTCCGGCGTCAGGAGTGCATAAAGGGGTTTGACCGTCGTGCGCGTGAAGCCAAATAAGTCGGACATAATTTTTCAACGTTGAGGTTTTATCAGCCGGCCATGCTCCCTTGAAACAATCTGGCCGTCCGCAAAAACCGTTCTGCCGCGCAGGATGGTCTGAACCACCTGCCCTGTCAACGCGCGGCCTACATACGGGCTCTGCTTGTGCCGGTAAAACAAATCCACCGCGCGCACGGTAAATTTCTTTTCCAGATCCACCACGGCCAGGTCTGCATCAAAACCGACCGCAATCTTTCCTTTGCCCGGAATCTTGAACCGTCGTGCCACATTTTCTGCGAGCACGTTCGCGATAAGCTTCAACGGCGCATGATGCCGCCCGTGTCCTTCGGTCAGCAACAACGGCAGCGTGTGTTGCACGCCCGAGATCCCGCCCCACACCTTGAAAAAATTTGCATCCCGCTTCATCTCTGGCGGCGACGGCGAATGGTCCGACCCGACCGTCGTCACCTCGCCCGCCAGCACGCGCTCCCACAACTGTTCCCGCTCATCATCCGACCGTATCGGCGGCGCGCACTTCGCCACCGCGCCCAGTTTCTCCACGTCGCGGTCTATCAACGTCAGGTAATGCGGGCACGTCTCGCACGAAACATCCGCACCCTGCTTCTTCGCCGCCGTGATGAGTGCCACCCCCTCCGCGCTGCTCACATGCACCACGTGCAGCGCGCAGCCCACGTCCCCCGCGATATCGATCGCCATCCGTATCGCCTCCAGTTCCGCCTCGATCGGTCGCGAATCCAGGTAATCGCGGATGCTCGTCCGTCCACGCTTGATTTTTTCTTCCGACAGTTTGCTCGTGAGCGATTCACTCTCCGCGTGCACCGCCACCAACAGCCCCGTGTTCGCCACGCGCTTCATCCCTTTGCGCAGCGTGCTGCTGTCCGCCCGCGCAAAATCCTCGATGCCGCTGTTCGACATGAACGCCTTGAACCCGATGACCCCGCAATCGCCCAGCCGTTCCAGTTCCTCGATGTTCTCCGGCACCAATCCGCCCCACAGCGCAAAATCCGTCAGCGACTTCTGCTTTGCCGCCGCCAGCTTCAGCTCGAAGCTTTCCACGTCGCACGTCGGCGGATGCGCATTCAGCGGCATGTCGAAGAACATCGTCCCGCCGCCCGCCGCCAATGCGCGCGAACCCGTCTCCAGTCCTTCCCACTCCGTGCGCCCCGGCTCATTGAAATGCAGATGCGCATCGATGACTCCGGGAAAAATATGAAAACGGCGCGCATCAAACTCTTTGTGCGCGGCTTCGGAAAGGTTGTCCTTGAGCGCGACAATCTTCTCATCAGCGATGCCGATGTCCGTCACGCGTTCACCTTCGTGCGTAACGATGGTTCCTCCCCGCAGAATCAGATCAAGTTTACTCATCACCTGTAGCGACGGTCTATGACCGTCGCGATTTGTTCAAAATCAGGAACACCGGAATTATGTGCGACTGAATTTGCTGCATACTCACCCAAATAAAATGAAGCAGCCGCTCGCTGTTCCCTCTCCCCGGGGGAGAGGGTCAGGGTGAGGGGTAGCGCAATGATCGAACTAACAAACCTCTCACGCATATTCTTTCGCCAACCTCTCCACAAACTCCGCCAACACTGCCACCCCCACCCCCGCATCCGCCGCTTTCACCGACTCCGCCGGATTGTGGCTGATGCCACCCTTGCACCTCACGAACAACATCGCCACGGGACACATCGCTGCCAGTGCCGCCCCGTCGTGACCTGCGCCGCTCGGTAATTTCAATACGGTGAGCCCGCGCCGCGCCACGCACTTTGAAAAGATCCGCGTCAACGTCTTGTCGCACTGCACCGCCGCCGTTTGCTGCACCGGCGTCCAGGTCAATTTCAACCCGCGCCTCTTCGCAATAGCTCCAGCTTTCGCCCGCAACGCCTTCACCGCCGCCAACCGCCGCGCATCCTGTTGGTCGCGCACATCCAGCGTCAGCGCGGTCTTGCCGCTGATCACATTGCTCGCTCCGGGCATGGCTTCAATTTTTCCCACCGTGGCGACGAGCCCCGATTTGCTTTTCGCCAGCGATTCAACCGCCAAAATAAATTCCGCCGCGCCCGCCAGCGCATCGTGCCGCATCGGCATCGGCACCGTCCCGGCGTGTCCCGCCGTACCATGGAATTCCACCCGCAAGCGGCTCTGCCCCGCGATGGCCGTCACCACGGCGACCGGCAGATTATGTTTTTCCAGCACCGGCCCCTGCTCGATGTGCACCTCCGCATATCCAAGGAATTCTTTGTGATTCCGCCGCGCCTTGACGATCTGCTTCTCCTCGATGCGCGCCAGGTCAGCCGCCGTGAGCGTGCCCGCAAACGCGCGACTTCCCAGATAAGCCGTTTGATAACGCACCCCCTCCTCATCGCTGAAACCTACGATCTCCACATTGAACGGCAACACGACCCCGCGCGCCTTCAGCGATTGTACCGCCGCGATCGCCGTCAACACGCCCAGTGGCCCGTCATATCTCCCCGCGTCGCGGACCGTGTCAAGATGCGAGCCCAGCAGGAAAGTTTTCGCGCCGCGTTGGGTGGAGTTCCAGCGCCCGATGAGATTGAACGCCGCATCTTCGCGGACCTGCAACCCCGCTTCGCGCATCCATGCGCCCACGAGCTTGTTGGCGCGCCGCATCGCCGGCGAAGCGAACGTGCGCGTGATGCGGCCCGGCTCATCCGTGATGGCGCCCAGCTCATCACAACGTTCCATCAAAAGCCGGGCGAAGTTCATTTCAACTTCCACGATAAGTCGAGTAACTCCATGGTGAACACAACAAAGGAACGTGATAACTCGCGTGCGCATCCGCGATGCTGAAATGCACCGGCACTTTATCGAGGAAACGTATCTTCGGCAGGTTTTGCGATTTGGCGGCAAAATAATCCCCCACAAAGAAAAGGATCTCGTACTGGCCCGCCTTCATCTCATCGGCCGACAGCAAGGGCGTGTCCGTGCGCCCGTCGGCATTAGTTTTGGCCGCGATGACCAGTGTGCGGTCTTCGCCTTCGATCGACCACAGTTCGATCTTCATTCCGGCCGCCGGGCAACCGTGCGCCGTGTCCAATACGTGGGTGCTGAGTTTGGCAGGCATATCAAGTGGATATCAAATCCCTGAGGCGAAGGTCAGCGATTTTGAAAATTTCTTCAAGCGCCGTTTTCACCTCATTCTCGCGCGAATGGTGCAGGCGCTTCTCGAACCCCGCCAAAATCGCCTCCTTTTTGTTGAGCCGCGCGCAGATGATGAACGGAAAACCGAACTTCGCTTTGTACGCCGCATTGTTCTTCTGGAACAACTCGACCTCGCGCGCCGTCAACCGGTCCAGCCCCGCGCTCGCCTGTTCTCCGGTAGATTCCCGCGTGAGCTGGCCCGCCAATGCGAGTTTGCCGACCAGGTCCGGATGCGCGCAGATCAACGCCAGCTTTTTTTCTTTACTGGCCTGTCGCACCGTCTCACACAGCGCCGCATGGATATTTTCTTTGCTGTGGAACGGGCATTTCGCCCACGTCGTCTCCGCGATCCATGGTGAATGTTCAAACACCGGCCCCACCACGCGGACAAATTCCTCCCGTGAAAGCGCGTTAAGTTGAGGGAGGGTCATTGTTCCTGTGCCTCTTTAAAATCAAATTTTTTTGCGACTATACCAAGACCTGTTTTGTTTATGGTCCTCTTGCTTAAAGACGCTAAAGATAATGGAAAGCCGCAAGAGTCTAACGTTTTTTTAAGCTGGGAGTAGTGTGTTAAATTCGGAGCCAAACGATGCGAGTTTTCATGTTTCCAAACATCCGAAGGTGCGGCGCAAACCAGATAAACGCGATGTGGATAAGATTGTACTGTAGGCCAATTATATTTCAAAAGAACCTCCTGCCACTCTTTATAGAAGTAAACCCAACTTTCTCTCAGGCGAATTCCGTAATCTAGTGCCTGCAAGATTAAGGCAAGAACTGCGGACTGCTTTATATGTCCTTTCAACTCAATAACCACAGGATAGCCGTCTGCGGCAATGCCTAGCAAATCGGCAGTAAATAAGTTTCGTTGGAATTGCGGAATTTCTAACGGCACTTGGCGTGCAACAAGCCGATCCCATCCGCCATTAATTGGTTTAGATGTTTTTCGGTCGCGCCGAATACTCCATTTATCTAGACACCATCCTTCCCATTCAGTTTCACATGTGTTCCGAGTTCTAAAATTTTGCGCTCGAAATGGATTATCCAAATTGAAGCCGCGCTTTCTCGGATTAACCGAGCCAGATGCTTTTGCAACAACTAACGGAAGTTCGCTGGCCAATCGTTCAATCCAATAGTTCTGGTTTTTATGAGAGATTCCTTTTCTCAAGGAAACCAAGTCGGCTATGTATTGTTGTTCCATTTACAAGCGCGATATTCATCGTTCGCGTTTCTGGGTCCGCTTCATCGTCTTCTCTGCCAGTTTATCAAGTGATGGGGCCGTAGCAATCGTCGTAGCAGTGCTGCGACTTTTGGCTCATCTCGATAGACGCTGTGAACCTGGCGCATTCGAATCATAAATTTCGGGCTAAACGCCGAGTGCTGCTTTAGAGCCACCTGGCCACTTTGACTTGTAGGCGGAACAACGCGATATCATTGGGCACATAAAGGCCTTTTCTTGTTCAAACCAGTCCCATGAAGCGCAATGACCATCCTGAAAAGTCATGTTTACAGAGGGACTGACCATGCGCGCGTAAATTCGACCAAGATAGATGCCGCAAATTTGAAAATATGGCTTTTTCTCAACTTGTTCGAATGATTGAGCAGCTATCGCATTAAGCAAGCGTGTAACGTAAGTCTCATATTCGTTCAGAACAGCGACAACATCTTCGATCACAAATACGCGTCTCTGGTTTCCCAAACCATCATTAAAGTACCGAACCTTGCCAGTTTGACTGTCAAGATGGCACGAGCCGACTTTACCATGCGTTAACTCAGTGCGGAGAGTTCGGAGCCTCGGAAACCAAGTATCGTATGCTTGTGCCAGCTCTAATCGGATTGCTTCCGAAAACTCTGGCCCATAGACCTGTTCTTTTGCATGACGGAAAAGTTTCTCGTTAGACGAGTTCTGAACTTTGCGGACGTGCCGATAGATGCCATAGAGAAACTGTCTCAGCCCGTCGAGACTTGAGTAAAGTTCACAGATTATCGTTTCGCAAAGGGCGGCATATTCATGGGAATTTAAGTTGCGCGATGCGCCACGCTGATCAAGTTCTTCAAGGTCCTTTGGAAGTTCGGGAAGCAAACGTTCAGCGATTCGTTTTAAAACCTGAACCTTGTCTAAATGACCCTCACAAGCTGTTAATCCGTCGTATGCATCACGGTTATTGGGAAATGCAAGCCCGACAAAATTGCAAAGACGAAATAATGGGCTCCATATTTCCGGAGCAAATCGCAGGTGAAAAATCTTTGGCAGATTGGGCTGTGGCTTCATCGTTCGCGCTTCAGTATCCACTTCATCGTCTTCTCCGCCAGCTTGTCAAACGCCGTGACGCACAGCTCCAGGTGTTCTTCCTTCGTGTCCTCGATCTTGTTGTGGCTGATGCCATGCAGGCTTTGCACAAACATCATCACTGTGGGCACGCCTGACGCCGCCACTTCCGCCGCGTCATGCAACGGCCCGCTCGGCATCCGATGTGATTTGCTGTGCGTCTCGCGGATGGATTCATCGCACAGCGCGATGAGTTCGTCATCAAAGGGCCGCGGCGCGATCTGCCAGAGGCGTTCCCAGGTCACGCGCACATTGCCCTCTTTCGCAAATCGTTCACTCGTCGCCTTCGCGTCATATAACATTTCCGAAAGCTTTTCCGCGTCGAGGTGCCGCTGGTCCAGCGTGATACGGCATTCCTCCACCACGCTCGTCACGATGCCGGGCTTCGTCGTGCATGAGCCGATGGTACAAACGCCCTGTCCGCTGCGCTCCGCGATCTTGTAACTCTCCAGGCTCATTTTCGCCGCCGCCAGGAACGCGTCTTTGCGCCGGTTCATCGGCGTGCTGCCGGAATGCGCCGCCTGCCCGTGAAACGTGATCGCATGCCGTTCCACGCCAAACGTTCCCAGCACCGCCCCCAGCGGAAGATCCAGATCCAACAGCACCGGCCCTTGCTCAATATGCAATTCCAGATACGCGTCAGCGTTGTGCAATTCCTCGCCGCAGTCCTTCACGCGCTCGAAATCTATGCCCACATTCCTCAATGCGTCCGGCAAGGTGATACCTTGTTTATCCACTAAGCCTCGAGCCTCGTCCATGTCCAGGTTCCCGGAACACGCCGATGAGCCAAACAGACTTTTCCCGAACCGCGCCCCTTCTTCATCCGCCCAATCCACCAGCCGCACCGTCACCGGCGGCTTGCCGTTGTATTGTGTGTTGATGCGTCGCAAAATTTCTACGCCGGTGATGACGTTCAGGCAGCCATCCAGCCAGCCGCCATTGGGCACGGAATCCATGTGTCCGCCGATGAGCAGGCATTTGTCCGATTCACCACGCAGCGTCGCCCAGAAATTCCCCGCCGCGTCCGTGTGCATCTCCACCGGCAGTCCGGAAAGTTTTTGTTTCAGCCACGCGCGCGTCTTCACCCACATCGGCGTGAAAGCCACCCGCTGCGCGCCGTTTTCGTCGCCCGTCAGCGCGCGGAGTTCCTTGAGGTCGGCGATGGGGCGTTTGGGATTTAAGATATTCATGCGGTTATCATGTTAAAACCACCTGTAATTAATAGTCATCGCCGTCATCGAAATCGCAAGCCGCGATTTGCAATTTTTCAATTTAGTGGCAGTGTCACAGTCCGAAATGGACGCGAAACACCCCATAAAAAACCGCTTTTTTATCATTTTGATGCTGGGCGCACTGTCCACCATCAGTCCGCTGGCCATCGACATGTACCTGCCGTCGTTCCAGCAGATCGCGGATGTCATGCATACGACGGTGGCCAAGATTTCCCTCTCACTCTCCAGTTATTTCATCGGGCTGGCCATTGGCCAATTGATCTACGGCCCGCTCCTGGACCGTTTCGGACGCAAACGGCCGCTCTATTTCGGTCTCGTACTGTTCATCGCCATGTCCATGGCCTGCATGTTTGTGCGCACCAAGGAGGCCCTGATGGTGTTTCGCTGTTTCCAGGCCTTCGGCGGTTGCGCGGCGGCTGTGGCCGCAATGGCCATGGTGCGGGATTTCTTCCCCGTGAATGAAAGCGCAAAAATCCTTTCGCTATTGATTCTCATCCTCGGCGTCTCGCCGTTGTTTGCCCCGACCATCGGCAGTTTTATCGCCGCTTATCTCGGCTGGCAATGGGTCTTCGCAGTGCTGGCCATCCTGGTTTTTATTCTCATCGCCGTCGTTTTCTTCTTTTTGCCGGAAGGCCACACGCCCGACCCCAGCATTTCGTTGCGGCCTAAACCCATCTTTCTCGATTTCCTCTACATCCTGAAGAACACGCAATTCCATACCTTTGCGTTGGCGGGCGCGTTTTCTTTCGCGGGCGTGCTGGTCTATGTGGCGGGCTCACCCATCATTTTCATGGGCAGCTTTCACGTCACCCAAAAGGTCTACAGCTACATCTTCGCCGGGTTGTCGGTCGGTTTCATCGGCAGCAACCAGCTCAATATCCTGCTCCTTCGCAAGTTCACTAGCGCGCAGATTTTTCATGGCGCCATCCTGCTGGAATGCATCGCCTCGGTGATCTTCCTGGTGGGCACTCATTTCGGCTGGTTCGGGTTGCCCGCCACGTTGGTGTTGTTGTTCATTTTGTTATCCAGCCTGGGATTGACCTATCCCAATGCGGCTGCGATGGCCCTGGCGCCGTTTAGCAAAAATATCGGCAGTGCTTCGGCCTTGCTGGGCTTCCTGCAGATCGGTGCGGCAGCCCTCACCTCTTCGTGTGTGGGGCTCTTTAATTCCAGCGGCATCATGCCGGTGCTCGTCATCTTTACGGCCACAGCGTGGATTGCGCTTTTCATTTTCCGGTGGGGGAAGGGCCATCTCCCTTTTGCGGTGCCGGTGAACGAACCGGCTGCGGCAGTCCATTAGCCGTATTCAACTACAGCTTTTGCGGGGTTTATTTTCCTGCTTCCAT
>Ga0265324_10000963_pt1 | contig 17917 bp, 16 predicted proteins | sample 41419metaG_FD_198634 | JGI IMG/M metagenome (GOLD analysis project Ga0265324, IMG submission 198634) | Rhizosphere microbial communities from Carex aquatilis grown in University of Washington, Seatle, WA, United States - 4-14-19 metaG | ecosystem: Host-associated > Plants > Roots > Rhizosphere...
CGTTGCAGGCGACGAAATGCGCCGTGCGGCACAGCCAGCCGGCCAGCACCGCCTCCCTTTTCAAGCTGCAGGCCTTGCGGGCAAGCAGGATGAACACGGCCTGCGTGATCTCCTCGGCCAGATGCGGGTCGCGCGCCTGCCGCAAGGCGGACGAATACACCAGCGAAACGTGGCGTTCCACCAGCGTCGCGAACGCCGTCTCCGAACCTTCCGTCGTGTAGGCGGCGAGCAATTCTTTGTCATCCAGCAGGCGCATCTGTTAAGTAATGTCCGCTCGCGGCGAAATCCGACAGATTATTTTTGAGGGAAATTGCAGGCGCTCCATCTCCGGGCGGGTGCGGCAAAAAGGCGCGGGGCGGGGTGAAACCATTTCACCTTTTCGACCACGGGCATTTTTGAGCGCCGGCGGCGCGGAATCTTGGTAGCACCCGTCCCCAGGGAAAATACCAGCTCCGTGAGAGCGACATTGCCCGGCCGATGCCGCTCCGACGGAGCTGATGTTTTAGCGGCTGGATTTCTACAAATATGTCGCGCCTAACTGCGCTGGCGGGCGGGACGCGCGGGGTGGTTTCGAGAATAGCCCAGCCTTTCAAGGCTGGGTGGGCGCGGGCGGGAATAAAAAGTCCCGTCAGGGACGAAAGAAAGATTCTGCCGTCCCGGATGGGACTGGGGAGATTTGGCAACCGTGAACCCAGCCATAAATGGCGGGCTATTTTCAGAAGGCGGACGGCGCTCCGGGCTGGCGCGGGGCGGGGCGGAACTATTTCACCTTTTCGACGACGAGCATTTCAATGGGCTTGCGGCTGGGCACAAGTTCTAATCCGAGGTCTTCAAGGACGACGCGCTTTACCGTGTCTTCCATTTTTTCGCCGGGAAGTTTGTCCCAGCGCAAGTCAATGGCATAGCGATTGGTTAATCCGGTCTGGTCAAGGACTGGAGTTCCCAAATAGCCTTCCAGTTCTTGGGTCACGCCATACATCGGGATGCTTTTCGAATTGAGAGTCTCCACGGCTGTTTGAATCGCGGTGTCATTGATATCAGTTGTAACCGTTGTATGAAGTCCGGCAGCATTGGTATTTTTGACTTGGAGCAAAAGCACATCCCGTTCGCGGGTTTCCCGATGCGCCATATATCCAAATTGTTTCTTGATGGCGTCCCGCATCAGGTTTCTCACCTCGTCCTGGCTGCTGTCATTCATATTTTGAGGAAGCGTGAACAAATAATCAAAACGATCTTTGGGAAAGCCCTCCGGCAGCGACAGGCGGTATGAAGAAAACTTGTCGGCAAACACAATCCCCCATTCGAGCGGCAAGTTTTGACCAACAATCCTCTCATTTCCACCAACCATTCCTGATCCTTTGGCCGACCCTCCAAAATGTGTGGGGCGGATCACCATAATGTTATCCGGCGCATTATTCAAAACAGCTTGATCCAGCTCAAACCATTTTTCATCGGCAGCCAGAATAAAAGTTGCCGTTCCGGCCACCAGCAAAACGCCGGTGCTGAAGGCCATCGCTGTTTTTGCTTTTGCCCATGCCATGATGCTCATTGTTCCTTTCACCAAAGCTGTGATAGAGGTGGTAGACACCACCCCTTTGGCGGTAAGCACGGAAACTTTGGCCGCGAGCGCGGCGGGCGCGGCTTGCACGGAGTTCGTGGCCACGGCGCTGGCGATGAGCGCGGCGCCCAGCGTCACGCCGGCTTTGCCCAGCTTGGCGCGGAGTTTGTCCAGCGCGCGGTTCACGCGCAGGCGCGCGCCGTCCTCGCTCATCTCCAGGGCCGCGCCCACTTCGCCCAAAGTTTTATTCTCAAAATACCGGAGCAGCACGGCCTGCCGGTCGCGCTCGCCCAGGCTGTCCATGGCGGTCTCCAGCACGGGGGCGATCTGCTGCCACGCGGCCTCGGTCTCCGGCGGATTGAAAGTGGTTTCCATGTAGGCTTGGTGTTCGCGCTGCTGGCGGCGGTGCTGCTGCTTGAGGGCATCGGCGGTGGCGTATTGCGTGGTGCGGTAAAGCCAGCCGGTCAACACGGTCTTGGGCCCCAGCTCGCCGGCCTTGCGGGCGAGGATGAGGAACACGGCCTGCGCCACTTCCTCGGCCAGCGTCGCGTCACCGGTGCGCCGCAGGGCGGCGGAATGCACCAGCGGCAGGTGGCGCGCGACGAGCTGGGCAAAGGCGGTCTCGGACCGGGTGGCGGCGAATTCCCGCAGGAGCGTCAGGTCGTCAGTCAGCATTCACCTATTAAATGGCCGCCGTACGGAAAAACCGAACAAGATTTTTGAAATTAATTTTCAGGCCGGCTTGCAGCTTTCGATCTTCCAGTCGCCGCCGAGGTTGCCGATGCGATAGATGAAAAGGTTGTGGCCGGCCGGCAAGTTGGAGAGGGACACGGTAACATCGTAGTGTAGCGCAATGAATTCCTTGATCTTGAGGACGTGCAGCATCAGTCCCTCCTGACCAGAGATTATATCATAATATTTCCCGTTGGGCGGGGCCACGGCGGCATGGCAGCTCCGCACGGTCAGGCGGGCACCTTTAAACCGCGCGAGAAAATCCGAACCCGGCGGAGTGAGCCCCTCGCCAAAGGCCAGAAAACAAGTATGCGGAGCCTTTGCATCCAGCTGATCCAGAATGCCGCGCACCAAGGCCTCCGTCATGTCGGACTCATATTCGGCGGCGTTCACGTGCGGCGGATGGACGGGATGATGGCTGCGCCACCAGCCAAACCCCGCAAACCCCAGACCGATGACGGCCAGCAGCAGCACGGAGCCAATGATGAAATTACGCATAAAGCATGTAGGGTTTTGCCCTAATTCGACCGGCTGCCGCCGTTTGATGTCTCAGTAGTCGGGATGGCCTTGGGGCGTATAGGGACTGCACCAGAGCCGATTGCGGGTGGTTTCGCTTTGTTCCGTATACCAATCCGCCAGCCTGACGTAACTCACCGAACTGTCAAACGCCGCCTGGATGCCGCCTTGCGAATGCCGCGCGCTCACGCCCTCGCTCGGCCGGTTCGCGGCATCGTTGAAATAATACGGCTCGGTCTCGTCCGTCTCCCAAAACGTGCAGTCGCCTGGGCGGAAGGCTGCCAGTTTCACCGGTGAGTTGATTCCGTGGTAGCCGATGACCGCGCCGTTCATGGAGTAGCTGGAAAGCTGCTGGTTGCGCGGCTCAATCTGATTATCATGCTGCGACATGTGCACCATCGTGACATCGTCCATCGGGCAGACGTAAACTTTCAGAGTGCCAAGGCTTTTCCACAATACTCCGCCCTTCTGATCAAACCGCTCCGGACCGGAGGCTGACTGGTCCACGGTGTAAAGCCAGCCGGCCCGGCTGACGCCATTGGCATCAATGTCCCCCGAATCCCAGTTTGGCCACGGCATCACATCCGCACTGTCCGCGGTGTAAATGTTCACCGCGACCATGATTTGCTTGAGGTTGTTGATGTCCGTGACCTTGCTGGCCTGATTCTTGGCCTTGGCCAACGCCGGCATCAGCATCGCCGCAAGAATGGCAATGATGGCAATGACCACCAAAAGTTCGATCAAAGTGAATGCCCGCCGGAGATCCATGCGGAATACAACGCCATGAATGGAAATAAGTTTCAAGTACTTTATTCATATATGTGGTTCCCCGCTGTTGGCGGTGGCCAGGGGTGGATTTTGAGCGGGTATTTGTCCGGCTCTGAAGGAGCCATGGAAATTAGCCGGGGGCAAGCCGCTGGCGCCGCCCCCGGAACAATCCGCCCTGAGTATCCGCCCCGGCGGGGCGGCGGAAAGTGTGCGAACACTCCGTTTCCGGCGTCCCTTCAGGACGCTACAGCCTCGGTGAACGTGACCGGGGGCGGCGACCGCCAGAGCGGTCTGGCCCCCGGCTAATTTCCTGTGTCCCTCCGGGACCTGCCGCACTATGAGCGGCGCCCGGGTGCTGGTGAACCGGCAAGATCGACGGTAACAGCCCGCCGCTCCACCGGTGGCCCTCCGCCGGGAGCGAATAATCTCGCCAATTTCCGCCGGCGCTGGCAGGTTGCGCGGATGAATCGTTGCGCAAAGATTTTCACCGTCGCGCTGGTGGCGGCGGCGTTTTCGTTCCCGGTTTTTTCAGCCACGGTCACGAACCAGTTCGGTTTCAGCGGCAAGGAGATTTTCCCCGTTGACCCGCAGATCAGCAGCCTGCACGCCGCCGACCTCGACGGCGACGGCCTGAACGACCTCATCGTGGCGAACAACCTGCACTCGAAGATCAGCCTGCTGTACAATCTCACCGGCAAGACCAACCGCACGGACATCGCGCCGGCGCGCAAGCTGGACCTGAACGAGCTGCCGCCCGGCTCGCGCTTCCGCATTGATTCGGTGCCCACGGAGGAGCGCATCGCCGCGCTCTCGGTGGCGGATGTGAACAGCGACGGCCGGCCGGACCTGGTTTATTTTGGCGACGCGAAGGATCTGATCATTCGCTACAACCTCGGCACGAACGGCTGGAGCGAACCGAAGCGCTGGCACATTGACGATGGGCGCATGGACCCGAATTCGCTCGCGGTGGGCGACCTGAACGGCGACGGGCTGGCGGACCTCGCGCTGCTCGGCGACAACGGCGCGGTGTATTTCCTCGCGCAGCAGCCGGATCACACGTTCGCCGAGCCGGTGAAGATTCCGTATTCCGGCACGCCCAAGGCCGTGCAGATCGCGGACATTGACGGCGACGGGCGGAACGATCTGTTCTTCGTGGATTTCGACAGCCCCACGCCGTTCCGCGTGCGGCTGCAAAACGCCACGGGCCAGCTTGGCCCGGAGATTTATTTCAAGACGCAGCCGGTGCGTTCGTTCTGGGTGGACACGCTGGCCGGCGGCAAGACGAATTTTCTCGCGTCCATCGTGACGGCGACGGGCCGCGCGGAAGTCTCGCAGTTCACGCGCCAGCCGGCGGAGGCGCTGGCGGGCAAATTCCAGCAGGGCCAACTGCAAATCCTGCCGCTGAATAAATCCGATTCCGGCGCACGCGGTTCGCTCTGGGCGGACGTGGATGGCGACGGCCGCGCGGATTTGATCGTGGCGGAACCGGAGAGCGGGCAGCTCTCGGTTTATTTGCAGCAGGCCGACGGCACGCTGGCGTCGCCGAAGAAATTTCCCAGCCTCGCGGGCGTTTCGCAGATCGCCGTGTCGGACTGGAACAAGGATGGTCGCCCGGAAATCTTCCTGTTGAGCCGCGATGAAAATTCCGTGGCGCTGACGCAGTTCGACAAGAACGGCCGGCTGCCGTTTCCCACGCCGCTGCCGCTGGACGGCAAGCCGCTGGCGATGACGGTCGGCGCGCTCAAGCCCGGCGCGAAGCCGGTGCTGGCCGTGATCGTGGACAAGGACGGCGTGCGTTCGCTCGTCACGCGCACCGCCGACGGCAAGACCGCGACGCAGAAATTGAGCGACAGTTTCAAGGCCAACCCGACGACGTTCGCCGTGCAGGACGTGAACCAGGACGGCCTCGCGGATCTGGTGCTGCTGATGCCCTACGAAAAAATCAAGGTGCTGCTGCAAAAGAAGGACGGGAAGTTTGACGAGGTGGATGTGGATCCGCCGGGCGGCGCGATGGAGCAGCCGTGGCTCGCCGCCGCCGACGTGGACGGCGATGGCAAAACGGAGTTGCTGCTGCCGCAGAAAAACTTTCTCCGCGCCGTCGTGCTGGAACCAGAGGCAAAAATTCCCGGCTCCACGAACCCGCCGAACTGGAAGTTCACCGTGAAAGACCAGATCAACGGCTCCGCCAGTGATGCGCGCATCGTTGGCGCGGCGGCGGTGGCCAAAGGCACGAACGCCGTGCCGTCGCTGTTCCTCTTCGACGCGGAACACAAGCAGTTGACCCTGTGCGAGCGGGACACAAACGGCGTGTGGCAGGTGGTGAAGAACCTTGATTTGCCGGTGACAACGTTCAGCGCGATCAGCTCCGTCTCGCTCGGCGGCGCGACGGTGGCGTTCACGGGACAAAATTCCGTGGCGTGGCTGCCGCTCGGCGGCGACGTGTGGCGGCTCACGCGACTGGACGATTACGACACGCCCATCAAGGACGGCTACCTCAACGACCTCATCGCCGGAGACCTGACCGGCGGCGGACGCAAGCAGCTTATCTTCATGGAGACGGGGAAAAATTATCTCGACCTCGTGAACTTCAGCAAGGCGGGCAAGCTGGTGCCGGGCGACCGCTGGCAGGTGTTCGAGCAGCACACGTTCCGCGGCGCGCAGAACGCGCTGCCCGAACCGCGCGAATGTGCCGTGGCCGACGTGACCGGCGACGGCAAGAACGACCTCATCGTGCTGGTGCACGACCGGATTCTAGTCTATCCGCAGGAATAGGGGCGAAGCCCCAGCCATTTTGCGGCGCGGCTTGGCGCGCCAAGCCGGAAACATGCAGTCGAAAGTGATTTAACCACGGCATCGTTCCAGCCAAGGCGTGGGGACGGCCCGCATTACTGGGCAGCCACCGCGCGGAAATATTGCTGGGGCGACGCGATCGTATTCGTGAAATCAAAGATGCCGTTCGCTGAAGTCGTGTTTGTATAGACGGAGGTCCAGCTCACCAGGTCAGCGGAGGTCTGGAGGACACACGACCGGTTTTGCCACGCGGAGACGCGCAATTGGAATTTCCCGGCACTGGCGGCGGCCACCGGCGCGAGCCGGATGTCGGGATTCAATGCTTTTTTCAAGTTGAGGCGGCCGCCCGTCACGCATTTTCCGGCCAGTGACGGCAACGGGTCGGTGGCCTTCAGCAACCGCTGGATGATCTGCTGATAATTTTCCGACGGATACCGCGCCAGCATCAACGCCAGAGCCCCGGAAACGCAGGGCGCGGAAAAGGACGTGCCGGCGATGTTGATACCCAAGCCACTTGGCGGATAGTAGGACGTGTCCGACCCGTTGATGGTTGAATAAACCTCTTCGCCCGGGGCGGCAAGATCCACATTCGTCGCGCCGTAATTGGAAAAGAAACCCAAGCCATCCGTGCGGGTGGTGTAGGCCACCGACACAATGTTATCAATGCCATAGCACGCCGGATAACTGGGCGCGACATCAATGTTCCTGCCAGCCGTATTTTGACCATTGCCGGCGGACGCCACCCAGATGATGCCGGCATTTCGCGCCGCCACGATGGCATTGGAAAGGGCCAGCGACGGGGTCGGCGTGTCAAAGCTGGCATTGATGATCCGGGCCCCGTTCGTCCGCGCGTAATCAATGCAGGCGATCACCGTTGAATCGCTGCCCGTGCCGTCGGCGGCGAGACATTTGCAGGCCATCATCTGCACCCGCCACGCCACGCCGCACACGCCCTTGCCGTTGTTGCCCACGCCGCCCAACACCCCGGCCACCAGGGTGCCGTGACCGCCATCATCATCGGGATTGTTCGTGCCGGTGAAAGCATTGTAACCATGGCCACCATCATGGGGATTCACCCACATGTTCGCCGCCAAATCTTCATGGGTGGCGCGGATGCCGGAATCCAGCACCGCCACCACGATGTTGCTGGCCGAGTTCAGCACATCCCACGCTTCGGGCGCATCCATGTCGGCGTTGACCGTGCCGCCGTTCTGGCCGTAGTTGTTCAATCCCCACAACGTTCCGTCCACGAACTTGGGGTCATTGGGCAGGGTCGCATCCGCATACACCAGATAATCCGGCTCCGCGAATTCCACCAACCCGCTCTGCCGATACTTGGCGAGGAGCGACGCCACGGTTTCCCCTGCCGGCAGGGAGACGACCTGGGCGCCACCGACGGCGGCAAAGGCCTGCAACACCTTGGCCCCGCGCGCCGCATGAAATGACGCCAAGGCGGCGTGACTGCCGCCCGCCTTGGGCTGAATGAGAATCTGATCGGTCCGATAATTCACCGGGGCCGCGCCAAAAGCTGGCAGGATCAGACCAAACACCACCAATAGGATGAGGGAAAGATATTTCATAAATTGGATGCGCCAGCCCCGACGAAAGCCATGACGGCCTGATCCAAGTCATTCAATGGAATGGGGACTTCAGTGAGTTTCACTTTAAGTAGTGATGTGAGCCACCTCTTTGCGAATTTCCTTGGTTGCAGCCTTGATGCCTTTTGAAATATCGATCCAAACGATCCCCTGCATGTCTGAAGGCAACTCTAGGCTTCCCTTACGAAGTGCAAAAACACGCCCGGCCTTTCTGCCAAATTGGGCGTAGAAAAATCCGAGCTCGAAAATTACATTTTGTCGTGCCCGGCGTTTGTCGTCATTAGTGGAGCGATTGATTTGCTTGTCATCTGGAGTTAAGAGAACAAAAACACAATCAACTCTTTGCGCGAACTCTTCAAATTTCTCTATAATTGTTTTTCCACGGCTTGGCAGATCTCGCAAGATTATTGGCTCTTGCCATTTTAGCACTTTATGAATGAAGTTTTTAACTTCCTGCAAAGTATTTTCATCGTGGCCATGCACTATAAATGCCTGTGGTGGCCTCGGGGCATTCAGCACTTTGACTTTTTCTAAAGCGCGAACCAACGCGCTTGGCCCATCATGCTTAAACACGAAAGGTATCTGATTCTGTGCAGCCCATTCGGCAGCTTCCCCACCTATGACATCTGACGATAAAAGTATGAATGGCATTTTGCAGCCACGTTTTCTAAGTTCCCGGCACAATGCAACACCAGACAAAAAGCCTCCCCGGGTTGCTTCCACTGTGATGCCAGATTTCTTAGGATCGTTAGGCAATCCTACATCAACGATTATGGCGTCAAATGTCTTTAATGGGGCTTTTAAGGCAGCATGAACACTGGCAACAACAGCGTGGTCTAGGTTGCGGTCACCTAGAACATCACCCAGCCGTTGCGCATACAATTGATCGTCCTCCACTACCAGAATTTTCATGATGTTTCAGAATGAAATTTTGCCAGTAGCTTTCGATTCGATGAGTTTTCTTGCCGTATCGAGAGGCGTTTCACCTTTTCTAAGATAAAGAATATTTTGTCTTTTGAGTTCTTCGATTTTCTGTACATCTGCAATAACGGATAAGCAAATAATCGCGATACGAGGAAGTTTTTCACGAAGCTTTCGGACGAAGAAAAATCCTGCGGATGATGAGTCCACTCCTGGAAAGTCATCACCTGCGGGCATCATTATGTCAGTGACCACCACATCCACAGGATTACTTTCAAGGAATCGCCATGCCTCAGTGACATCCGTTTTTGTAATGCAATTGAACCCCCGAGCTTCCAGAGTGAGCCTCAGCGGTGCGCTTAGCCCGGGTTCGTCGTCAACGAAAAGAATTGTTTGTGTATTCATTTTATGCGGTTCGCGGGGAAGATGAGGATAAAACGTGAAATCTTTCCTTGGGTTTCCAGTTTTATCTCTCCTTGGTGCAAGTGCATTACTCTGGACGCCAAGTAAAGTCCAATACCTGTTCCGGCTGCGACCCGTTGTTTCGCGACTGCTCCGCGAAAGCTCCGTTGGAAAAGGTTTATCTTGTCAACTTGTGTAATCGGAATCCCCTCACTCGTAACAGAAACTCCGACACCTCCAACCTTTTCCGCAGCAACGGTGATGGTTGTTTTTGAATCCGCGTATTTCACTGCGTTTTCTAACAGGTTCGAAATTGCCTGAGCCACCAAGTTTTTTTCTGCGTGAACCATTCGCTGCCCTAAAATCTTTTTAAACGATTCATTGTTGACGGTAATTTTTTTCTCCCCCTCAAAGGCTTGGGGTTGAAAATCGTTCGCAAGATTGATGGATAATCTCATCAAATCAACGGCATCTTGGTTGCGCATCTGTCCAAGTTCCTCGTCAGCGTCCAGATTGGACATAAGCGCAAAGTTCTTAATTAGGTGGACGAGAATAGAGGCTTGAGAATAAACAGAGCTTAATAAGTTAGATTTTCTTGAAATAGGAATAGTCTCGTCTTTGAGGGCTTCGATGCTCCATTTGATTGCCCCAAGCGGAGCAGTCAGTTGATGTGCGACATTTTGCAGGTAGTTTTTTGTCTGAGCTTTGGTGGTCTGAAGTTCTTTTTTTAGTTCTTCAACGTGCTTCGCTAAGATTTCGGATTCAGTCATATGTTATTACCATAAGTTTGAGGGTTAAGGCGCAACTCGCCCGACAGCAGCCTTGGCGGTAGACCGTTGCTGAGAAACTGGTTCCGTTTTGCCATCCTGATGTCCTGATTTCATAACCGCGTCGCCCGTGGATTAATCCAAATTAAATTTGTTTGGCTGGGGATAAAATTTATTTGACCCGCCCCCACCCTGTCAACACCTTTGCAGGTGAGGCCAAATCAATATTGGTAGCAACGGATCGCCGGAGCCGTCCCCGGAACGATCCCCCTTGGGAATCCGCCCCGGCGGGGCGGTGGCAAGCGTGTAAACACCCCATTTCCGGCGTCCCCTCAGGACGCTGACCACGCGGAGACCGGGACCGGGGGCGGCGACCGCCGGAACGGTCTTGCCCCCGGCTAATTTTCTGTGTCCCGCCGGGACATTCCGAAGGCTGATGTCTTTCGCAGGCTTGATTCCACCAAGTCCAGCGAAGAACCACACTTATTTCTGAATTTCCGTCTAACCTTGTCTGGATCTGGAGTGCGGTGACATGTCCGCGCACTCCAAGTTTTCAAAGCTGAAATAGGGGCGCGGTCAGAAAAACCACGAGACGCCGGCATACAAGATGTGCGCGTCCAGGCCGCCGTTCGGTTCGGCGATGCCGCCGTTGGAGATGTGGGTGAACCGGTATTCAAAATTCAAGGCGCAGTCCGCCCGCCAGAAATAATTCATCCCCAGCCCGGCAAATTCGTTGAATTCAAAAATCGAGCCGAGGTTGGGATGCCCGATGTCGGTGGCCAGCACGCCGAACCCGCCGTCCACATAGGGCAGCCAGCGGGTGCCGGTGGCGAAGTTGTAGCGCAGCACGGTCGTCTCGCCGGCGAGATAGCGAACCATCGGCGACGACTGCGCGCCGGCGAAGATTTCCTGCAGGATTTCCCAATGCCCGCGGCACCAGTAACCGGGCACAAACGTGTCGCCCAGTGTCCAGCCGTAGTGAAATTTTGAAAGTTCGAAAGTGTGCGCGCTGTGGTCGCGACCATCGGCCGGCACCCAGCCCAGCCCCAGGGCAATGCCCGCCTCCTGTGTGCCGCGATGAAAACCCGGGACCGTCGGGTCGGAAGCAATTGGCCGCAAATGCAAGGCGACGGCGTTGGCAGTGTTCGTTTCCTGCGCCTGGAGCGGCCCGGCGAACAACACAACCGTGGCCAGCACGACGACAACCCTGCCGCCGACAACCATCACCGTCTTCGCAGATGAGCAGTCCATTTTCATCCGATGCACCTTTGTCAACCAAACCCGGGGCCGCTGGCAACATAGCACCAACGGCCCCGGCTGTCTAACCCATGGGACTGATCGCCGCCAAGGCGCGCGACCGGACCGCCGGCCGCACGAACGGCTTACTTCTTCAGCGTCCGCAGAAAGGCGACGGAAGCCTTGATGTCCTCATCCGAAAGTTCGGACGGCTTCATCAATGTCTTGTCGTCTTTCTTCAGGCCTTCCTTGATGGACTTGAACGCCTGATCATCGCTGACGGCGGCCTGCACGGTGGCGTCGGAATAATCCTTGGCGCCGAGCTTGGTGCCCATCTTGGTCGCGCCTTTGCCGTCGTCGCCGTGGCATTTGGTGCAGTTGTCGGAATACACGGCCTTGCCGTCAGCGGCGAAGGCGGTGGTGGTCAAGGCGAGCGCGAACGCCGCCGGGAGTGCGAGGAGTGCGAGTTTTTTCATAAGTGTCACTCAACTCTCGCTCCGTCAGACAATTAACTCTAATCAGTTTTTGCCAGACAATAGACTTGGATTGCCGGCCAAAAGGCTCCCGGCCCGCGAACAGCGCGGCGCAAAGTGTCGCCGGGGGCAAATTTTAGAGCCTGTTTGAAAAAGGTGGAGGCGGCCATCTTGGCTGACGTAGAGCCGAGGCTTCCAGCCCGGCGGATCGGCGTGACCACGGATAAAACCTCGGTAAAGTCAGAGCGTTTCGCCCAGCGAAGCGTTTTTCCGGGCGGCAGGATGCCGCCCTCTACGGCAGGCAAGGATGCCTGCCGCCACATTTTCAGACTGGCTCTCAGCCGCGCTGACGCGTCGCTTCGTAAAGAAATATCCCGGTCGCCACGGCCACGTTCAGCGAGTTCATATGCGAGGGCATCGGTATCTCCACCATGTCGTCGAACGCCGCCAGCGCGGCCCCGGTGAGGCCCGGCCCTTCCGCGCCGAACACCAGGCAGCAGTCGCCGCGCAGATCGGCGGCGGCCAGTTTTTTGGCGTCCGCGCGCGGATGCGCCGCGAGGCAGCGCACGCCGCGCGCCCGCAAAGCGGCCAGCGTTGCCACCAGATTCTCCACGCGCACCACCGGCTGCTCGAAGATCGTGCCCATCGAACCCGCGACGGCGCGGCGCTGGAACGGACTGCCGCACGTCTCGCCCACGATGAGCACATGCACGCCGAAGGCCGCGCAGTTCCGCACCACCGCGCCGAGGTTTTCCGCGCTGGCCAGTCCTTCCACGGCGGCCAGCAGCAGCGGGCGCGGGGAATTTTTCAGCAGCGTTTCCAGATCCGGCAGTGGCGGAATCTTGGCCACCGCCAGCGCGCCTTGGTGCATTTTGTAACCGGTGATGGTTTCCAGTAGCGGATCGTCCGCGACAAAAACATTGATGGCTTCCGGCCGCGCCCGCAATTGCGGCTCCAGTTTTCCCAGCCACGCGGGCGTGAGCAAGGCGGAGACGACGGTGTAGCGGCTGGCGAGCAGGCGCTTGATAACCTTGTGATTCGCGGCCACGAGCACGCCGGCGCGCTCGTGTTCCTCGACCCGCTTGAGCGTGCGATACAATGCCAGCTCCGGCGCGTCGAGGTCTTGAACGGTTTTTATTTCAGCAATGGCCACGCGGGAATTAAACCTGAAAAATGGGATTGATAAACCACGAAAAACACGAAGCACACGAAAGCCAGCAGCGGCGACGAGGCGTCGCAGCCATGGCGAATCAAAACGACATTGGCACCTTGCGTTGGCAGGGCGGCGCGGCTGCGCCGCCGGGGTGGCTGACCCGCAGGTCAGCCCTACCAATTTGGCGTTTGTGCCAATGTTGATTGAAACGGCCATACCCTGCGGCCAGCTTTCGTCGCGAGCGCGCCGAAGTCGGTGGACAAAACCGGTTTCTCCGGCTAATAACCATGTTCCCAACGATGCCAGTTATGAAATTTAATTTGTTGCGGATGCTTGCCGGCGGAATTGTCTGGCTGCTGGCGCAAACCGCCGCGCCCGCCCGGACGGTGGTGGACTTTGATTCCGACTGGCGTTTCAGCCGGGGCGATTTTGCCACCGCCGCCATGCCGGCGTTCGATGATGACGACTGGCGGCGCGTCAATGTGCCGCACGACTGGAGCATCGAAGGGCCGTTCAGCGCGGATTACGCGTGCGGCAGCGGCTTTGCGCCCGGCGGCCTCGGCTGGTATCGCAAACACTTCTCCCTCGACGCCGCGCAGAAAGGCCGGCGCGTCACGATCGAGTTCGACGGCGTTTATGATTACTCGGAAGTCTGGATCAACGGCACCTTTGTCGGCCTGCGGCCCTACGGCTATGCCAGTTTCGCGTATGACCTGACGCCGTATCTGAAATTTGGCGCGGGTGAAAATGTCGTCGCCGTGCGCGTGGATCATTCGCGGTTCGCGGATTCGCGCTGGTATTCCGGTTCGGGCATCTACCGCCACGTCCGGCTCGTCGTGACGGATCCGGTGCACATCGCGCATTGGGGAACTTACATCACCACGCCGGAGATCAAAACCAGTGAAGCCGTCGTGCGAGTGGAAACAACGATTGAAAACAGTTTGGGCACGAACGAAACCTTGTCGCTGCAATCGGACATCCTTGCGCCGGACGGACAAATCGTCGCCAGTCAGACAACGGTAAAAAACGCCGGCGCGGACGCGGCGCAAACCCTCGCGCAAAAAATCAAAGTCGCCCGCCCGCAATTGTGGTCGCCCGCCGCGCCGGTGCTTTACACGCTGCGCAGCCGGTTGAAATCCGGCGAAACGGTTTTGGACGAGACCACGACGGCTTTCGGCATCCGCACGGCCACCTTCGATGCCGACCAAGGTTTTCTGCTCAACGGCCAGCCGCTCAAACTCAAGGGCGTCTGCATTCATCACGACGCCGGCTGTCTCGGCGCGGCGGTGCCGGACAAAGTGCTCGAACGCCGGTTGCGCCTCTTGAAGGAACTCGGCGTGAACGCCATCCGCACCAGCCACAATCCGCCCGCGCCGGAACTGCTCGATCTGTGCGACCGGCTCGGCCTGCTGGTGAAGGACGAGGCGTTCGATGAATTCACGCCGTCCAAACGCAAATGGGTCCAGGGCTGGAACAAGGGCGAGCCGAGCCGGTTTGGTTACGCGGAAGTGTTCGCACAATGGGCGGTCACGGATATTTCCGACATGGTCCGCCGCGACCGGAATCATCCGAGCATCATTCTCTGGAGCATCGGCAACGAGATTGATTACGCCAATGACCCGTTCACTGATCCGGCGCTCGGCGGCGAATATCAGCCGGGCAATCCACCCGCAAAAAATCTGGTCACGCTCGCCCGGCCGCTCATCACCGCCGTGAAAGCGCTCGACCGCACGCGCCCCGTGACCGCCGCGCTGGCCAATGTGAAAATGTCCGAAGCCGTCGGGCTGCCGGCATTGCTCGACGCCGTCGGCTACAATTATCAGGAGCCGCGCTACGCGGACGATCATAAAAAATTTCCGCAGCGCATCATCTTCGGCAGCGAGACGAGCCAGCGCTACGATGCCTGGCGCGCGGTGCGGGACAACGATTATGTCGCCGGACAATTTCTCTGGACGGGCATTGATTATCTCGGCGAGGCGGGCGAATGGCCGAACCGCGCCAACGGTGCCGGACTGCTCGACCTCTGCGGTTTCAAGAAGCCGCTCGCGTGGTTCCGCCAAAGTTTGTGGAGCGACCAGCCGATGGTTTATCTCTGCGCCAACAATCATCCCGGGCCGGGCGGGCAGCCGCGTTATGGCGGAGTGGAAAGCTGGAATTGGCCGGTGGATTCAAAAGTAACGGTCATGTGCTATGCCAATTGCCCGCAAGTCGAACTGCTGCTGAACGACAAACGGGTCGGCATCAAAAAAGCCGCTGAAGCCGAGCGCGGCGTGCTCCGCTGGGAAGTTTCGGCGGAACCGGGCGTGCTCAAGGCGGTCGGTCGCGATGACAACTGGCGCGAGCTGTGTCATTTTGAACTGCAGACCGCCGGGCCGGCGCACCATCTGGAATTGCGGCCCGACACCACGCGGCTCCGCGCCGACGGCAAGGACATCGGCCATCTGGAGTTTCGCATCGTGGACGCGCAGGGCGTGCGCGTGCCGGACGCGGCCCCGGAAGTGACGCTGGCCGTGGACGGCCCCGCGAAGTTGCTCGGCATGGAGAACGGCGATTGGGACAGCCCCGAACCGTATCAAGGCCCGACCCGCAAAGCGCTGCATGGCCGTGGCCTCGCAATCTTCCAAGCCACCACCGCCGGTGGCAAAGTCCGCATCACGGCGAGCGCGCCCGGCCTTGAGCCCGCCACCGTGGAACTGGACAGCGCGGATGGCCACTAACGCCATTCGCCGCCGGGCCGAAAGATTCACTTGCATTTATGCCAAAGCGGGTGAAAGGTGGCCCGAAATTCTAACCAAGGATAATTATGACCAACCCTGTTCCCGCCGGATTCCACACGCTCACCGCGCACCTCATCGTCGCCGATGGCGCGGCCGCAATTGAGTTTTACAAAAAGGCGTTTGGCGCGCAGGAAGACACGCGGCTCCTGGCACCCGATGGCAGAACCGTCATGCACGCCCAACTGACCATCGGCAATTCCGTTTTCATGCTCGGCGGCGAAATGCCGCCGCATTGCCTGTCGCCCAAAAGCCGGGGCGGTTCCACCGTCTATCTGCACCTCTACGTGGCGGACGTTGACGCCGCCTTTGACCGCGCGGTCAAGGCCGGCGGCACCGTGAAGATGCCTGTCTCCGACATGTTCTGGGGCGACCGCTACGGCGTGGTCGAAGACCCGTCCGGCCATCAATGGGCCATCGCCACGCACCAGCACGACTACACGCAGGCGCAGATTGAGACGAACTTCAAAGCCTTCATGGCCAAGATGCCGAAGGGTTGACAATTGGCGGCGACGCCCTCGTCGCCGTGGGCGTCCGTGTTTGAGAAATTCGGCCCTCGCCCATCGCCATCGCGGAGTTACTCGATGGCAGGCCGGTCGAACAGCCCGTGATGAACCAAACGGGCTTTTCGGCAATCGTTAATTTCTTTTTAAGTTGTCATAGTCGGAAATTCTTCAGTCAGGTTGCCAAGATTGCGGTGAGGTCGGCGATGGCGTTTACGGTTTAGCCGGTGCGGGCTTTCGGAGATCGGCTTCAACATTGATGACGACATCCACGCTGTTGCCAACAAGGCCTTGGTCGGCCGTGATGCCGAAATCGCGTCGATCCAAAGTAAGCGAGGCCTCCCAACCGGAGATCGCGGCCCCTTTCATGCCCGGACCAAAGCCCAGCGACTTGACCTTGAGCACCACATCCTTCGCCACGCCCTTCATCGTGAGCACGCCGGTGACAGCATAGGTGTCGCCACCGGTGCTTTTCCACGCCTGGCTCTTGAAGGTCATGGCCGGAAATTTGGCGGCGGCAAAGAAATTGGTGGAGCGCAAGTCGTCGTCGCGCATTTTCGTGTTGGTGGTGATGCTGGCCACTTCGATGACGGCCTCGACGGTGCTCTTGTCGAGATGGTCACGATCCACGACGATGGTCCCTTTCACCTTGCTGAAATAGCCGGGCACCTTGGTGAAGAAATGTGAGACGGTAAAACCGACCCAGGTATGCACAGGGTCAATGTCGTAGGTTTCAACGGCGGCCTGGGCGGACGACAGCGGGCCGAGCGCAAAGCCGGCGAAGACAAGAGCGAGCAGGGAACGTTTCATGGCAGTTTTCTTTCGGTTTTGGATTAAGCGTTTTGGTTAAGCAGCTTTGATTGGTTGGTTGGTAGAGTCGTAATTCGTTTGATGTGGATGCGGATATCGCGGTCATGCCGGCGCATCAATCGAAGCGACGCGCACCAGCTTTTTGTTCACGAACTCCTGAATGCCCAAGCTGGAAAGCTCGCGTCCGTAGCCGGAGTTCTTTACGCCATCAAAAGGCAAATCCGCTGCCGTCCACGTCGGGTGATTGATGAACACCATGCAGGGATTCCGAACCAGCACCTGCTGGCCTGACAGTGGCGGCAGTTCAATCTGCGACTGGGTAAAGTTGGCGGCCGTGGGCATCCCGCTGGGGCGGGAGACGAGCCGGATCTCGCGGCTGGTAATTTTAGGCATGAAATGTTTGCGGTTTAACGGTCTTGGTCACGACTCTGAAAACCTGGCGAAGACCTCGTCGCATTGTTCGGCCAGGGTGAAATCTTTTTCGGTGAGTCCGCCGGCATCATGCGTGGTGAGCGCCAACTTCACTTGGTCATAACGAATGTCGATATCGGGATGATGATTGAGTTTTTGAGCCTTTTTGGCGATGCGGTTGACGAAGTCGAGGCTATGCAGGAAGTCCGCAAACTTAAAAGTGCGGCCAATGGTTTGCCCGCGTTTCGTCCACGCCGGCACCGTTTTTAAGTGCAGGCTGATTTGTTTGGTGGTCAAGGCTGGCATATTGTTCGTCAGTCATGCTTCCGACCGGAGCCGCTCTGATGGCCGCCGCCGGACAGCTTGTTTCCGGCGGCCCCAGCGCGGGCTTCACCTGGTTTCGATCATTATTTGTCGGCCGGCTTGATTGCGGGGGGCACATTGATGTCGAGCGCGGCGCTCAAATCAATTTCATGCTCCTGCTCCTGCACGATGATGGCGCGCA
>Ga0265324_10000965_pt1 | contig 17899 bp, 20 predicted proteins | sample 41419metaG_FD_198634 | JGI IMG/M metagenome (GOLD analysis project Ga0265324, IMG submission 198634) | Rhizosphere microbial communities from Carex aquatilis grown in University of Washington, Seatle, WA, United States - 4-14-19 metaG | ecosystem: Host-associated > Plants > Roots > Rhizosphere...
GTAGTCAGGGTCCTCAAAGTTGCGGTTGTCGGCGGGGTTGAACCCGCTAAGAATTTCTCTAGTGAACCTGCGGTTCTTGATAAGGTCGTATTGCTCTTGAGTTAAAAGGCTCTTGTCAATTCGAGGGTAGGAAAAATTGGCGGCAGTAGAGGTCTTCAGAAATTCGTTCTTGGGAAATTCTACATCGCTAGGGTAGAAGATTTTCTCATGGAGGCCGTTCTTGTCATAACCATAGCCAAAGTTCGGATCACCTGTTTGAGGATCATAGTAGTAAAGAACGAGCTTTCCATCGGAAGTTTTTCCCTGAAGAATCTTTGTATCGTCTGTCGGCTCTAGAGTCCCATCAACATGAAGCTGAGGCTTCGCCGGCGGAGGATTGTAGAGTTCAGGAATTTCTTTTTCGCCAGAGGCTTTGCCTTTGAACGGCGGAAACTCGACCTCGTCAGGCTTATAGCTTTTCAGCAGAACTGGTCCTGGCTTGCCATTAGCATCATCAGTAAGATGTGCAGCGATAGGCTCTCCGTCTGAAGCATAGTGATACTCCATGATCTTACCATCGCCTGCCGGGCCGTAGACGAAAGTTGAGTCATGAGAGTAAGTAAGTTCGCCAGTGTGAAGAGTAGGTTTCCATGCAACCTGCTCGTAGCTCGGTTTCGGTTGGGCAGGAGTCGCTCCTCCAAGTGGATGTTCTGGCGCCTCGATCTGCTTTTCATTCAGATTTTTTACAAAAGTCGCATTCTTATAGATGTCCGCGCCGGTAAACTTTCCTTCCGGGGTCCAGTTATAGTAGACCTTGCCTCCAGGAATGTCGCCCTTAGCGATCACACCCCAGTCTGGGCTATCTTCAGTTATTGTCAAAGGCCCTTGGTGGATCGTGGGCATCTTCGGAGCCACGATCTCGTGAGACAGGAACTTTTGAAAGTTATCCTTGTCGTCAAAGCTGTGTGCGCCCTGAAACTCTCCAGTAGGGCTCCATTTATAGTAGATCGTTCCGTCGTCTAAAGAGGCCTTACCTACAATAAAATCTTCAGTGTGATTAGCTAAATTAAGCGGACCATGAGAGAACTCAAACTTTGTTGGTGTAGCTGCTGGCTCAGGAAACTTGAGAGGGACTCCGCTGAATTCCTTAGCAGCATATTCCTTCTTAAAGCTTCCATCGTTAGGGTCAAACGCCAGTGCCCCAAGGAGTTTTTTATTAGAGATACTATAGAAATAATGAACCTCCCCTCCATCGGCATCTTTTCCTGCAAGAACGAAAGAATCAGGCTTAGAAGTCAGCTCTCCAACATGAAGCTGCGGAGGCACCACTGGCGCAGCCTCAGGAAGGGCCGGCGGTTTAACCGGCGCCGGCATCCCTGCTCCCGTTGAGAACATTGGGTTGATCTGCTGCACGTGAATGCCAGGAGATCCAGGCATGTTTACTGCAGTCAGAGCGGACCCGAGCAGTCCAATTTTCGGCTCGCCGGCCCCGCCTTCGGGCTCTTCCTCAGTCGGCGCGAACTGAAAGTCGTTCATCGAACGTGTCTCGCACGGATTTCATCCTGAAGCGACTTCTTATAGGTCTGAGTCTCGGTTTCAGCCTTCTCCGGGTCCATCCCGTTCTCGATCAGCGTGCGCTTGTAAGCGTCCACGATTCTGTCATTCGGAGCAGGGACTGGTTTGAAGTTGGGGCTGAATGGAGAGTCACCGGAGAACATCACGCTGACCGGGTTTCCGTCAAGGCCGCGAACGAGTTTGCCTCGGGCAAAGCCGCCCGGCTGTCGAAGATAGAGCCGATCTCCAGTCGGTGCTGTGACCCACTCAGGTGCGTTTTTCAGCCAGGCAAGATAAGCCTCGGCTGACATCTGCCCCGGCTTGCCGGTTTCTTCTGGCAGTTTGATGTTGTTCGCGTCGATGCCCTGCAGCATCGTAGAAGCGTTCTGCTGAACTGTTTTGAAGATGTCGTTCGGGACTCGTGCGCCGCCCTGAGGCATGTAGGAGTATCGGCCGACGAAAGACTTCACCGCATTCTCGGCCGCCGCTTCGTCCTTCGAGAAGTACCGATTACCATAGGCCAGCAGCCTGACTGCCTTCGTGACGTTGTTGATGTCGTCCTCCGACACCCCCGACTGGCGAAGAGAGTTGGTGTAGTCAGTCAGCCCGTTCGTAACGGCTGTGTCGAGTTCGGTCTTGAGATGTTCGCCCGCGGTTCGATCTCCGCTCCCGAGCCGATCGGGCCAGCCCTTCGTCGGGTCTTTGCCTTCTTCAGCAAGAGTCTTCTGCATGATAGTGAGGTCACCAGGATCGCTCAGAACCTGAAGAGCCTGATACTCAGGCGCGAGCTTTCCGAGAGTGACGAGGTCGTTATAGACCTGAGGGAAGGCCGCACCAGTTCGGGCCTGGAGCAGGTTTAGTCCGGTCTTAGCTCCCTCTCCATTGTTTGCAGTCAGCTGCTTAACAGCGTCCTGAGCCTGAGGCTTGGTCAGGACGTGAGCGAACTGAGACTCGACACCGAGTTGCTGTTGGACCGCCAGGGATGCGATAGCATACTTCTCGAAGGTCTTGGGTTCAGTAGGGCTCATCGCGGCGCGGGCAGCAGAGACCGCGGGGTTGGCCTGAACGTAGGAGGCCGGGTCGACCGCAAGTTCCTTCTGTCGGTCGGTCAGAGCCTTCTCAAGTCTCTTCTCTCCCATCTGCTGGAGCCTGAAAAACTCGCCAGGGTTATCCGTAGTTTGGCTTGCGATGAGCTCACTGACAGGACCATGCCCCGCTGCAAGATCGGCGCGGGCCTGCTCGATGGCCTCCGGGCTCTCCCACTTGTACCCCTGCACCAGCATTCCGATTTTCTTCGCGGCCTCGAACTCCGGTATCCATTCGAGGGCCTTATCGGGCATGTAGTTGTTAAGGTCATCGTAAGGAAAAGGAATGGTGTCAGCGTCGAGTTCACCGCTCTCAGCTGATCGAATCATCGCAGGCACGTTTTGATTTAGCTCAGCAATCTTCGTGGCATTCTCGGTGTGCCAGTTGCTGTACATGGAATTGACCTGAGCCAAAACTGAGGCGCGCAGGCCGGGGTCATCAGCGGTCTCTGCCAGGGCTCGTGCGATTGCTACTCCGTGCGGCGCCATCGCTGACATTGCAAGAGTCGGAATGCCGGTGTTGCCGACTGTGAAACCTGCGGCCGAAGCCATAGCGGAATCGGGATTGCTGGTGCCACCTTTGCCGATAGGCCCGGCTCCGAAGCCTTCTCCGTTCGCGCGCAGATTCTCGCCAAGGGTAGCGTCGAGATTAAGGTTGAAGCCCTTGGCTTGAAGCGCCGCGATGGTCTTAGGATCCCATCGACGAAGCGGGATAATGCTTGCAACCTGAGCCTGAACCGCGTATGGCGAGCCCAGAGCCTGCGGATGCGCACGAAGGTCGATGCCGGCTTTCTCTCCGAACTCTTTCCAGGTTCCGGTAGTGATCTGGAAGTAGCCTTGAGCCTGGCCAGATGTCGTCATCTGGTGAGTGTTAGCGATGTCTGCTCCGCCACTCTCCACTCCGAGCAAGGTGTGGAGAAAGCCTCCGGGGGCCGTCACCCGCTGAGCGATCAGGTCAGTCGTGGCCTTCTTGACAATCGGCTTCAGCAGTTGCAGAACGTTGACCTGCCCAGCCGCATCCATCTGATCTTTGTACTTGTCGAAGATGGCCTTGGCTTTGTTAATGCTGTCAGGGTTCTGCTCAGCAAGAGTTCCTTTTATAATGTCGTAGACAGTCTTACCCATCCACTTGTGAACGAGCGCGTCTTTCTGCGGGCCTTCGAGGCCGTTCTGCTCTGCGATCTTGACCTGCTGTTGTGCACCGGCCTGCAGGCTCGCATCCATGCCCTTCGGGTCATCGTTGGTCGCAGCAAGCATCGCCTGGTTCTGATGCTCGTCGGCCGCATCGAGGGCAGACTGATTCTGCCACCGATTGAACTCCTCATTCGCGTGCATCTGACCGTAGTTGATGTAGCGGTCGCCCATGACGCGCATGGACTGGCTGAGAAGTGCGCGAGCCTTGTCATTCGGGGCCGCGGCGAGAGCAGACTTGTAAAGGTCAGTGATGCCGGAGGTGAAGGAGTCGAGCCCCTCCTTAGCCGCCCGCCCCCGGAGCGAGGAGAAATCGCCGAACATCTGGCCCATCTGCTTGGTGGCCTGAGTATTGGCGTCGTTGGCAATAAGCTCGTCCTGAAGTTCCGCGCGCTGAATGCCAGCCGCGAAGATCTGGCTGCCTGCGCCAGCAATCTTCGAACCAGACTCTTCTTCGGCCCGGCCAACCGAAGCACCAAAGGCCTCGGGGCTGACGTTTACCTTCTGGTAATCGCTCGGAGCGCCAGTAGGGGCAACAGTCGGAAATGGAGTAAAGCCGGCGTCAGCCATATGCAACATCCCAGGTCGGGCCGATGGAAGGAGCAGAAGTTGCTGAACTGCCAAAGCCAGAACCAAAACCGTTTACAGAGCCGAAGTTGGAAAGCTGGCCCGCGAAATTGCCGATTCCACCGAGCAGCGTTCCCCCAGACGCGATCTGTGCGCCCTCCATAGCGTACCCCGCCGATCGCTTGTCAAGCGAGGCCTGAAGTTCCTCGTTCGAGCTATCAACTCGGTAGCCCCAAGCTTCGCGAGCCTTGTTGCTCTTGATCGTCAGCGCATTGATTTGGCCGATTCGCTCCGCGGCGAGTCTTGCATCGAGTGCGCTCCCGCTGTTCACGTCTACACCTGAGGCGCCCTGCTTAGCCTTCATCGCAGCTACGTCGGCCGCAGTCTTCATTCCCTCGTTCGTCGAGTCAATCTCGCCGACTTGCGCGGTATAGCCTGCGTTGAGCTTCGCTATTCTCGCGTTGTTCTCTGCGATCTGCGCTTGGTATGCGTAAGAGTTAGCAGTGGCCTCACCGGAAAGTCGCTGGCCAGCTGCTTGCTGCGTGCTCCCCGCAAGGCCGGCGACCATGCCAACGATTGAGAGTACAGTCCCCATCTTAGGTCTCCATAGTATATTTGCGCACGAGTACTCCTTTCAGGAGAAACGGCTCGGACAAGTTAAACCCAAGAGCACGGAGAAAGCGGTGGGCGCGGGGGTAGGCTTCAGTTGTGACCCCTTCGAGCTTGTGGCACAGCTCCATCATTTCAGCGATTTCCTTCCGCCCTTCTTTGATGAAGGAGACTGGAATACGTTCGATGGCCTTTGAGGTCAGAAGCCAGGGCTCGCCACGTCCAGAGAGGACCACACCCGCCAGCCCCCACATAGCGGCCAGTTCTCCCTCCACAAAAACCGACTTCCGAAGATGACTGGTCTTGAAGCAGGCCTTGATGGTCTGAAACGGGCGCAGGCCGAAGCAGGTGATCTCAGCGAGGTCGTCGTATCGAAGATTCCCACAGAGTCGGCTGATATCGGAGAATTCAGAGTCTTTGATTTCATACTTAACCATTGGTGTCGCCGATCACTTCTTCTGGAATGAAGGCTAGAATGTTCGCGGGGAGTGGATTGTCTTGCTGAACTGCGATCTGCCCGCCCTTCTGCCAAGAGGCAGGAATAGTGATACGCTCGTCCCCGGTGAATAGTGGAATTGGGTTGCCAGCGAAGATGCTGTTTGACCGCTCTTTAATCTCGACAAGGTTGGTCCAGGGCACGTTGTACCCGACCGCAGCTGAGTTAGGCTGATTCGCGCCGACCTTAAGTCCCCGAGATGATTGAACACGGACGGTCACAGCGTAGATGTTCTTGCGCTTGCCTTGGACTGTAGCCTCGCCAGGGATATCGGTGTTGAGAGACTGAAGCTGCGCCTGGAAGGGCAAGCCGACAACGATCGAACTTGCGGCCTTCGGCAAGGTAACGGCGCCCTGACTGACCTGAAGATTGTCCACCACGTTTCCGTCGGCGAGAGCCTTGACCGTCTGGCCCTCGAGATAGTCAAGCCCTGCAACAGTAGTGACCGGAGTCGTCACCGTCCATTCCCCAGACTGAGCGGGGATAGGAGTCAGGTTTGGGTCGTTCGGGACGACCTGAGTTATTGGAACGGTGAGATTGGCCTGAACGACTGTCGAGCTGGTAACAGCGGTGATAGTGGCTTGCCCGCCTCCCATCCTGATCACGTCTCCGACGTTTCCGAAGACTCCGCTGCTCGCGGTAAAGGTTATGTTGTTGTCCACAGAGAGGGCAACGACGGCACCAGTTCCAGTTACATCCTGGACTATCGCCTGGGGCGCGACATAGTCACTACCCTGGTTAAAGACTGTGATTCCGGTAATGACTCCACCGACCACAGTCGCCCCAAGAACAGCACCTGAGCCCTCTCCCTGAGGGTCGATAACGATGATGGAGGGATTAGTATAGCCACTACCACCATAAACCAAAGTAGGGCTGCTATCAACTCGGCCGGGCTGAGTAGACTGCGAAGCAGTCAAGGTTGCTGCGGGCTGCGGCTGACTCAGTGACAGGGCCGCATCCAAGCACCATGAGTCTTCCAACACTGCCCAGATTCGCGGGTCCATTCTCTCTACAAAATAAACCCACTTGTTTTGGATATATCGCTGGATAACGAAGTAAACAACATCGACGAAGGTTCCGCCGAAGGGAGTGTCGACGCTTTCAGTCACAGTAGTAACGGAGCAGAAAAGACCTCGAGTATCGTGGCGCGCCCAACCCTGAACTTCTTGCTCTTTGAGGTAGGTCAGGCTGAGTGCCACACCATCGTCTCTGATAGCCCAGACAACTTTGAACGGCTCTTCAGCGTAGGCCCACTCGACGAGTTGGTGGTTCTCGAAGAGATGGTCGGAGAGAATCGAGAGGTCCGTTCCGGTATAGATGTTGACCCAGAGATTATACGCCAGGTCTCTAACGATTGAGCCTTTCGCTTGAACGTAGAGCACGTCGTAGTTGATGACGATAGGCTGAATATGATCGTGACAGCCGTTGTAGGCCTGAGCCTGGGCACTCTGGTTAGTCGGGGTTATCGGGACTGTCGGCCCGTTGCCCGAAACCAGCCAGGCTCCGAGGCCAGTCAGAACGATTAGCCCGGTCGGAACCGGGACAAGGGCCTGGATGCCATTGACCTGCTGAGCCCAGGGTGTTCCGGTAACAGCGTTGTCATCGAGCGGAATTGGGGACGAGTCAAAATTGGTGTATGATCCCGGCTGCGACATGAAGTAAGTGTCGGGGTTGTTGTTGGTGTTAGCGTAGACACGTCGCTGCTGAAAGTAGGCTACGCAACTGGGATAGGTTCCAGTCTGCGGGCCGATGTTGAGAGTACCTGCGGCGTTCGCTCCGCCACCACCTGAGAAGGCTATAGTGTCGCCGGGCAGATAGTTCTTGCCTGCGTTGGTGACGATCACAGCTTGAACGACCCCGCCCACGACCACAGGAGTCAAAACTGCGCCCGAGCCGGTCGCAGTAGTGATAGTGATGGTCGGGTCGCTGGTGTAGCCAGTACCCTGATTCGTCATGGTCACGCTTAAGATTTGACCGATGGCAAAGGGGTTGACATAAAGAGGTGGAGTGATCGAAAACTGAGGAGTGATATTGTTGTCAGTAAAGCTGTTGCCGAGAGCTGTACCAATGTAGCCGAAGATCGAGCCGGCCGGAGGAGAGTTGTTGTAGGATGCCGGAGCGCGGTAGATACGATAACTGCTGGCGCCGACGACAGGGTTCCAGGTCAGCTTGATGCTTCCGAGAATTTCTGAGATGTTGACGGAGTTGGAGATGGTAGCGATGGCTGAAGCCACGCTCTCCTGACCGGTTTTAGAGTCGACCGCAGTAACAACATACTGGTAAATGGTAGCTGCGACAGGGGACTTGCCAACTTGAATAGTTGCAGTAGCTCCACCACCAATGACTACTGGATCACCAAAGACATAGCCAGAGCCTGGCGAAAGAATCTGAATATCTACAACAGCACCGCCTGAGATGATAGAGGCAAGAACCGCGCCCGAACCAGTAGTGCTGGTAACAGTGACACGAGGCGGCTGAGTATAGCCAGCACCACCGGCAGTCACGGTTACGTAGAGAATATTGCCGGTGACAAGAGTCGTGGCAACGCCCGCGAGCCCTGTCGGCGCTGCAATCACCGGGTCGAAGTTAGTGGCAGTCAGAGTCCAGTTCGTGGCCGCAATTCGAGTCAGATCGTACTGAGGATAGCTCGGATGAGTAAAGCTCATCACGTCCGCAGACTGAACGAACTTCAGCGCTGGCAGATCTGACTCTGCGTAGGGGCTGATCACAGTGTAGATGCGAGCGGCACTGCCGCCACTAACGTAAGTCCCAAGATTTGTAGTGTTAACTGCGTTACCGAAAAGGTCGATGAGAGTAAAAGTGTTAGCAGTAACATTAGCAACAGTGAAAACGTTGCCGTTGAGATTGCTGACTCCGACGATGTTGTTGAGATACGCCTCGTCGCCGTTAGAGAATCCATGGCCGACGCAGGTAATAACTCCAGGATTGGCGTTGGAGACTCCAGTGATGGTTTGAGGGCTCTCTGTAACATATGCTCCGTTTGAAAGGATACGCATGTAGAGGTGGCCAAACTCGAGGACAAGGCCTTGAGTTAGATTAAACTGAAAGCGAATCAGCCGGGGCGGGTAGTTGCGGCCGATCTGCTGAGACCAGCCCGCGAACTTAGTGCCTGACCGAGACGAGGCGCCGCCGCGATAGTTAACAAAGAAATTTCGCATAGTGGCAGTACCGACATGCCACTTAGCAAGATCGACACGACCGTAGAGCGATGGAGTTATTTCGCCTGTTGCAAACGATGGCTGGATGATTGCGACGGCCATTAGTAGGCTCCGCCCGACGGAAAGCCTAGAGCATCCCACCCGTAGTAGCACTGATTGTCGAAGTACCAGCCCATAGCACCGAGCGCGCCGCGAACCCTCATCCAGTCAGGGAGATTGTCTTGCTGCGGCGTGCCCTCGTTACCGTCGCTGACTCTCGCGGCCCCGACAATATCCTTGACAAGGGCCAACTGATCATGCCAAAGGTCCTTGTTGCGGGCAAGAGAATTGACCAGCCAGGCCCCGAGATAGGCGTCGGCCGCGATCGAAAAGCTTGGATCCCACAGATCAGGAAGCTGAGTATAATCCGCGGTGTAGACCAGGACTGCCTGCGGGCTGTTCGAGAAGATGCAGCGGATGGTGTTGTTCTGAGCGTCTACATCGGTCCCAACTACAAACGGAACCGACGGAGTGTTTTGCCAAAGCGGCACAGCTACCATTCCGGTAGTGAACGGAATGACAGGCTGACCATCACCAACAGAGATGTTTGGAATGATGAACCTGGCCTTGAGACAATCTGAAGGATAGGCGTACTCGTACAGCCAGGGAATTGGCGGAGGATTGGTGCTGACGACTCCGTTGATGACCGCGGCTTTGAGCTGAGTCAAAGCAATCTGCTTTCGCGCGAAGTTCCAATGAGCGGACCGAGACAGTGCCTGAACTGTTGAAGTGTAAAGAATGGAGCAGGCGTTCGCCTCGGTAGACCCATCGGAAGGGTTGATCGAAGAAACGCTCGCCTGGGCTCCGATCTTCTGAAGCGCGCGATTGCAGATGTCAACTACGGAAGTCATGCAGCCTCCTGGTAGACCCCAAGCTCGGTGAGTTTCTTGAAAACTGCTGCACACGCACGAGCATCAGCCAGGGCCTCGTGAGCGTTCTCGAACTGCTCGTCGAAAAAGTACTCGTAGGCTTCCATCAGCTTCGGCCACTTGAAGCCTCGCTTAGCCGGGATGCGACAGATCGGAGTCGAGGCCTTCATCGTGCAGAACCAGAAAGTCTCGTCCGTGCGGTCTCGCAGGCCGGCCCGCAGAAGTTCCCCCTTCATCACGTTGATGTCGAAGCTGGCATTGTGCGCGATGAAGGTGACACCCTGGTCGAGAAGCATATTCCAGGCGTCGAGTACGTTTCGGACTGAAACCCCCTTCGAGCGGAGAAGCTCGTCGGTCAGCCCGTTCTTCTCGCTAGCCCCCGGAGTCATAGTCCAGCCGTCCGGCCTGATAAAAACGTGGTGCTCTCGCTCGATCTCGAAGGTCGGAGTGAGAAAGATAAAAGCTGCTGAGGCGAGTCGGGGCTGACCGGGCGCCTCAGCAGGGCGCCTGAAATCGAAAAGGCCGTTGGTCTCGGTGTCAAAAACTACGTGGCGCATTGTGTCCTCCACTGGTGGTATGATAACGGTTGGTTATTGTACCACCTAACTCGGCTCTTCCTCTTCACTCTCATCTTCGGTTCCAAGATGAGTGATCTGAAGTTCGACTCGACAGCACTTCGAGCCGTCGGACTTCTCGTTCTCGGAGACCGAAGTCACTCGGGCCATCGCGAAGAGATGAACCATGTCGCCGACGGAAGGAGTCCCATCCATCTTGAGCTTGCTCAGCTCGTCTTCGGTAAGGGAGATGCAGAGTCCGTAGGGATAACGATTGACTACGGAGTCTGAACTCGGCATCGTCGGCATATCCTCCTTGATCTCGGCCGGAGTCTTCGCCATATCCGTCATCTTGACGCTGAACATTCTCTATTCTCCTGCGGGAGGGGGAGTCGAATCGCCGACAGCAGGAGTGCCACCTGCGGCGCCTGGGCCAGAGGCTGGACCACCACCAGACTGAAGAACCTGAGCAAGCTCTTCTTCATGGCGCTTGGCGAGGGCCTTGTGGTCCTCCATATGCCGGCCGTGCATCTGAGTCCGCTCCTTCTCGTGACGAGCCGCGGTATGGTGTCGCTCGTCTGCGAGACGCTTGAAAAGCGACGCGAGTTCGGCCGGGTCAACTTGAGGATTACCGCCGGGGGCTGGAGTCGGCGAGGCAGCAGCATTCGGATCGGCTGCAGGGGCTGCAGCAGGAGCCGCGGCTGCCGGAGCAGCAGCAGCTTCGGCCTTCGGAAAACGCTTGGAGGCGCGGTCAACCATATCTTTTCTCCACTCGAGATTTCGGTTCAGGCTTGTCTGGAGTGCTTCCGCCAATTCCCATCAGTACGATGTGAGCGGCACGGCCTTCCTTCGGATCGAAGACCTTTTCCTTGGCGTACTCGGCCACCGGCTTGCCAGCAGCCTTCGCCTTGTCAGCTACCCGCCCGAGGACTTGATCGGGCTTGATCCACTTTCCCATCACTTGTACCCTCTCTTTGACACCCGAGACTTCTTCTCAGGCAGGCCCTTGTCAGATTTGCCGGCGTCGGCCTTGTTGAACTCTTTCGCGACGGTCTGCGGGACGCCAGCTTTCTTCGCAAACTCTTTGTCATGAGCAGCGGCAGCCATAAACCGCCGCTGCGCCCTGCTGACCGACGACATCAGTTCAGGACCGTAAAACCGATCTTGACAGTACCGTTCAGCGCGTTGGCCGAATGCAGGTTGGTGATATGGACTGCGATCGAGCCAGAGCCCGGAACACAGGTCATGATCACCGGGTAGCCGTTGGTGACGAGGGTGCCAGAGTATCCCTGATCAGTGCACTGCACCAACGACGAGGTAGTAACCGACGAGTTGTTGATGGTGTAGGTCGCGTCGGTCGCAGCAGCAGTGGCCAAGGTGCCGGTGGTCACAATTCCACGCTGGCCATTGCAGGTCTGAGGGCTGGCACCGGTGATGGTGCAGATGGCCTGGCCAAGCAGGACGATACCGGTTCCGTTGCCGGCCACGCCGAGATTGGCGTTGGCGTCAGCACCAGCCGAGGCTCCGGTAATGGTTGCAGCAGTACCGGTTGCACCCGGAGTGACGACGACATCGTTGACTCGAGAAGCAGTCTGCGCCACCTGAAGGCCCGCGAGGGTGGTGGTAGTGCCGCCGACCAGAACTGCACCAGTGCCCTTGCCCGCGAGAGAGACCGGAACGTTGGTGCCCGAACCCTCAACACCGATCGGTACGACGTTGGAGCCAGTCGAACCAGTCACTGTTACGTTATTGACTGCCGAAGCAGTCCGCAGAATATCGAACTGCTGGACATTGGTATCAGTATCGAACGCGATACTACCAGTTCCCTGCGTGCCGAAGGCAACACCGACGGTAGCATCGGCGCCGGCACCGCCGGCCTCGAATCCCGGAGTGGAGCCAGTCGCGGTCGGAGTCAGAACGAAGTCATTGACTCGAGAGGCGGGCTGACCAATCTGAAGGCCGGCCAGAGTGGTAGTCGTGCCACCGAGAAGTACGTTGCCGGTGCCCTTGCCCGCGAGGGCAACAGCGGTGTTGGTGTCAGAACCTGTACCGCCGGCTGCGATCACCGGGGGGTTGCCGGTAGTGGCACCAGTCACAGTGACTTGATTGACCCCGGTGCCGAGAGTAACGTTGCCGAGGTTGGCCGAGAAGTAGGTACCAAGAGTACTGATTGCCGCGTCGCTCGCGTAAGTCTGCGAGTCGATCGGAACGAGGTCGGTGCCAGTCACACTGGGCAGAATGTTGCTGGCGCCGCCCGCGGCCTTGACGGCCTCTCCGGTGGCGAAGCCAATTCCGATCAGCGCGGCGAGCGCAAGACCGAACTTCAGATAAGTCTTCATGCGGTTTCTCCGATACGGGGAGTCTCGACTACGACAGTCCCGAGAACCTTCTTGGTTCGAACGGGAGTTGCCGGCAAATCGAGGACTCGAGCTTGCTGAGGTTCATTCGGTCGAAGGTTGCCCATCTGAGGAACATCCTTGACCGCGTGCGGGATAGTGACCTGCGGCTCCTTCGGGCGATTAGCCATCGCCACGTAGAACACATCTTCGGGGCGCGGAGTTCGTCCGCCCTCCAGAGTCGCAAGATACGCCTTCATCTTCTCCAGAGCCGGCTCATTGAGCGGCTCCATCGCTTCATTCGGGGTGCCCGCAAACTCAATGACCACACCCTCTTCGATGTAGTTGTCATCGACGTAGAAGGGCTTGAGCAGCCGATAGCGGGGAGCAGTAACGTCTTCCATTTTGTCCTCCAGGGAAAAGGAGGGGCCGAAGCCCCTCCGCTAGTACTACGGTCCGACGGTGAAGCCTTCGGGGTACAGTCCGATGTTGTTGTCCGACCGCTGCAGGATGAGGCCGGCGAAAATCTTGCCAGTCAACATCGGGCCGGTAGCAACGACGTAGTTCAGCCGAAGGAACCGAGGCAGAACCTCAGCGTTCAGCTGAATCTGCGGCCAGTCAAAGGCCGCAATCTTGGAGCCCGCGACGAGAGAAGCCACAGCAATCGCCGCACTCTCCATCGCAGTGTTCCAAGTGCCGGGGTTGCCAGTGCCATCGTCGATGGCGTAGTGGAGCTGGACCTGAAGGGTCGCAGCGCCGCCGGCGGTGAAGGCGGTAGTCGCGAAGGCGCCGATCTTGGGGATAGCAACGCCGTCACCACGACCAATATCTTCACCCCAGACCGAGGCCACGCCCTTGTTGATGGCAAGGCCGCCCTGGAGGTCGATATTGTTGGTCGAGGCCGCAGTGACAGTAACCGCCTGGTTGTTGGAGAAGATGAGGTTGTTGTCGAAGATCATCGGGGTCGCTCCTTACACCACACGCGCTTCGGTGTTCAGCAGCTGATCAACGATACGGATGGGAATGCCGCGGAACTCAGTGACCGGCATACCAGCGTATTCCTTGACCGACAGCAGAACGTTCTTGTCGCGGATGGCCTGGATGTCCATGTACATGCGAACAGTACGATTGCAGTAGATCGCCGGGTTGAGCGGCGGAGTCACCTCGTCGGGCGCGTCGGTCTTCGTGATGTTCGAAGCGCGCTTGGTCAGAGTCGGCATACGGACCATCGCCTTGGAGAGGTAGGCGAAGATGTCCGGGGGAGTGCCACTGGCGAGACCGCCGGCCGACGACGTAGTGTCGATGTTGGCCAGCCGAATCACGTACCGCCAATCCTTCACCACCAGTCCAGCTTCCCAGCGGAAGTAGGTGGTGTACGCCTCGAACTCATACCCGTTCGAGTCGAAGCCAGGACGGATATCGCCCTTGTCCTCCATGATGAGGCCGGCCTTCGAGCCCTTCGGGAAGATGCCGAAGCAGGTCCGCTCGCCCCAGCCGATGAGCCAGATCGAGGCGTTGGCGTTGCCAGTGCCGCCGAGGTCCAGAACGTTCGTGGCGTTCTGAGCAGTGGCGGAATTGACGGTGTTGAACCGCGGGCTGAACCCAGTGAACTGGGTCGGGTTGATGCCGCTGTTCCCATACATGAGAGTCGAAGCCATCTGCTGGCTCAGACCCTCAAGATGGGCGTCGTCTTCCGAGAGCCGGAATGCCGCGATGTCGCCCTCGAGTTCGGCGAGCTTGCGATCGATTCGGCTGTAGTCCTCGAGCATGCCCACGCCGTCAGTGATCTGCGCGGTCGTGCTCTTGGTGAACGGAACGCCCTGGTAGAGCATACGCCAAGTGCCGACAGGCAGGCCGGTCCGAATGGTGGACTTGTGGCCGGTCGGCAGATTGCCTTCACGCCAGAGCATGTCATCGAAGATTTCATTGCACTGGCTGAGGACCTCAGCGATGTCGTCAATCCGACCGGAGGGGTCAACACGACGACCCCAGTCGGCAAGAGTCAGATAGGCATTGGTAGCCATTTAGCTTTTCCTTGGTCTAGGCCCCGGAACGAGCGTATCGACGCTGCGCGCGGGAGGGTTTCGGTTGCGGCGCTGGTGTAGACGCCGGAACTGGTTTGGGTTCACTCATGAATCTCGCAACCTTGTCGATGAAGCGAACCATCTCGACGTGATTTCCGAGGCCGGACACGTCCAGCATCTGACGAAGTTCAGGCGAGCCGAATTCGGTCAGCACCGAGCTGCAGCGCTTCAAAACAGTCTGCAGGCGATTGCCGCCAAGTTCCGGGTCGGAGAGAACATCGTTCTTCCACGTATCGAGGGTCTTGGTCCACTGCTCACGCTGGTGGGCTACGAGCTTTTCTGTCTCCCGAGTGTAGAGATCGATCAGCTTCTGACCGAGTTCCTGAGGAGCTTTGAACTCGCTCAAGATATTTCGGTAGTCAGTCATGTCTTTCTCATCGACCTCGAAGCCTTCCGGGAGTTTGAAGGCCTCGTAGGTTACCGGAGCGGACTCTGCCGGAGGAGTCTGTGACTCCGCAGTCGGCGTCGGCTTCGCTTCCGTAGCAGCCGGCGGGGCCGGCTTTTCAGGCTCCTTCGTGAGAAGGGTTGCCGGAGCCGGGGGCTGAACCGGCTCCGGCTTCGCAGCCTCTGCGGCGGTGGGAGGAGGTACCGCAGCAGGGGCCGGATCAGCAGTTACTGGCGCCGGCGAGGGGGGAACCACCGGGGCAGCTTCTGCGGATGGGGTTACGACTACAGGAGTCGCAGGAATGGGGGTAGCGGGAACTGGAATCTTGTCAGGCATCATCGCCCTCCTCTTTTTCATCAGGCGCAGCCGGCGCCGTTTTCTGGTGATGCTCTTTCATCATTTCGAGCCAGGCTTCTGGCGCGACGCGCACTATATCGGCGAGCATACGTTGACCGACGTTTCGTTCGCCCTCGCGGAATGCAGTGGAATCGAACGAGCCTGGAACCCAACTGATCTCGAAGATGTGAGTCAACTCAAGAAACCGCCAAAAGAACTTCCGCCCTGAGCGAGTCTTGAGTACGTTGCGAATAAACTCGTCCGCGGCCAGCTGATCGTTCGCAAGGTGCTGCTTGCGCTTTGTGTCAGCCGGATCATCGCGAACTTCGAAAGGATTAGCCACTGGGGAAAACCGTTGCAGTAACCAGAGGTGAAGTACCGCCGACGAGGCTTGTCAGATTGGCCCGCACGGCGAGGACGGAAACGTTAGTTGAACTCACAATGTCCCCGTTAACGCCAGAGGCGCCGGTGTCGAACTTGGCAAGCTGGAACCAGTCGACACCGTCGATGGTGCCTTCGAGAGTACAGACGACGGTAGGATTGCTGGTGAACTTGACCTGCATCGAGATGTTGTGGCGCGGGCGCGACAAGTAGAGTGGCGTGCCCGCGCCTGTAACCGCAGCCGCAGCCAACGAGATGAATGGCGCGTCAATGCCGGAAATCGGGTTAGCTACAGCCGGTACAGTCACGACAGGGCCTCACGAAGTTTGGCGTGGCGCCGAGAAAGGTCAGCCTCGGCAGCCGCAACTGCAGTTTCGCGATCGGTGACGACAGTCTCGCGCTCGAGCAAAGCCGCGGCGAGCTTCGCCAATCGCTCGATCTCGACCCTGCAGTTGTCTTCCTTTCGCTTGACTTCGGTGGCCCTCTCGCTTAGATTGGCGGAGGTGGTCGCCTCGAATGTCGAGAAGTCTCGACGCGCGGACTCAAGCGCTGCGGATGCAATCGCGTGCTGCGTTTCGCGCGCGGAGATGTCGGCGTCACGCTTGCTAAGCGCTGCCTCTCGAGCGTCTTGGGCGGTCCGAGCTTTATTGATTTCGGCTTGCGCACTGGAAATCTCCTCTCGAGTTTTACGAAGAGACTCCTGATGAGCCTCTTCTGCCTCACGAGTCTTCGAGAGGCAGGTTTCCTGTGCCTCACGAATCTTCGTAAGATAGGCCTCTACCGCTGCTGGGTCTTTGAGGACTTTCAGCAGGCTGGCAAGAGAATCGGTTTGGGAACGAGAAACGCCAAGCATTCTTATTCCTCCACTGGAACGAAGGAGACGCGATGACCAGGATGAACACCGTAGAATCTGTCGCCGGCCGACATAATGTGCAGGGTTGGAATGGCTTCAGGCTTTTCGCCAAAGGCCAACGCGAGCGGGACGGGAGAGTGAATGATAATGAAGTTACCGATGAAGGGCTCTGAAGTCATCGGCCCGCCGTCGAGTTCGAAGGTCTGTTCGGCCGATGAAGGTGCCATCGGCGCTTGCATCACTTGAGAATTCGTGTCTCGTGCGAGTTGCTTGAACTCGCTAATCGTAACCCGGCTCATGACAGGATCAGCCCGCGCTTGCCAGAGACCGCAAGCTTCATCAGCTTAGTCCGCATGGCGTCGAGAAGCTGAGACACGTCCAGCCATGATTTGTCCTTCCGCATGTGAGCGAGGGCACGAGCGGTCTCCCGCGCCATCTTCATGTGCTCAGCGATATTCTCGATAAGTTCCGTTTCAGTGTATGGCATTACTGCCCTCCAAGGCCAAGGATGGATGTTAGCATGTTGTTCCCGCCGCCCACGTCAGTCTGGCTCATCGTCTTAGCACCTTCGACGGCAGCGCGAGCCTCGCCGGCCTGAGCAACCTCGCCCTGAGCCTGGGCCGCAGCCTGCTGACGCTGCGCACGAATCTGAGCGACGGCGCGCTTGTCGCGGAAGATCAGAGCCGGGGTCGTCAGGAGTTCGCCGTAGGTCCGAAGAGCCTGGTCTCCGTCGATGTTGTCGAGGACTTCAGCGAAGGCCGGCGAGACTTTTGCCGAAGCCACCATGTTACCAGCAGTCGCAAGAGTCCGCTCGATCGAGGCGGTATTGGCCGCGCGCTGAGCGAGAGCCAGAATCGAAATATATTCAATCTGAATCGTGACCTTCTGCATCGAGGGCGGAACAGGTGGAAGCATATTCTTGCGCTTCAGGATGTTGTAAACTCGCTTAATCAGCGGACCGAGACCTTCGTTCTGAAAGCGCTCGATGACTGGTCCAAGGACCTGAAGCTTCTCCTGCTGGCGCTGCGCGACCTCGTATGCAGTCATACGGTCGCTGCCCTGGGCCTGCAGCATCAGGAACAGATCATTGAAGAAACCTTTCTGAATTCTGGCCTGAATCTCCTTCAAGTCCAGCGTCATGTACTGAAGGTCGGGCTGGACCTCATAGATCGGCCGCATACCCTTGCCGTTGTCGAGCTGACTGACGTAAGTGACGTGGCCGGGCAGCGTCGAGGACGGCTCGTTTTTCAGTTCGACAGAGGCAAGCAGCGGCGGGCGGACCTGCTTCTCGATAGCCTCAGCCTTACGCTTGGTCTCGACCTGAAGCTGCATGATGTCTGGGAGGGCATCCATGCCGGGGCTGCGGCCGTAAGCGTCGTTCGAGGTGATTCCCCAGCGGGGC
>Ga0265324_10000966_pt1 | contig 17896 bp, 11 predicted proteins | sample 41419metaG_FD_198634 | JGI IMG/M metagenome (GOLD analysis project Ga0265324, IMG submission 198634) | Rhizosphere microbial communities from Carex aquatilis grown in University of Washington, Seatle, WA, United States - 4-14-19 metaG | ecosystem: Host-associated > Plants > Roots > Rhizosphere...
GAGTTGGCTGTGAGCTACCACTAGCCGCTCATGCGTGCGCAGGCGATGCCGTTGGAGACGGGGTTCGAGCAGTTTTGGCGGGCGTGGCTGGGCTGCACAGATTGTGCGAAGGGTGTTTTTGCGTTCTTCCCAAAACGATTGAACCAAAATAGAATCAGAAAAATGAACATCCAGCATCAGGGCTCCACCGCCATCGTGACCGGCCTGCAGGAGCTGGTTGCCGCCAACGCCGCGCAGGTGCGCGATGAAATCCACGCCGCGCTGCCGCCGCCGTGCATGAACCTCGACCTCGACCTTTCGACCTTGAGCTTCCTGGACAGCAGCGGCCTCGGCACATTGGTCTCGCTGCACAAGACGCTGCGTTCGCGCAACGGCACCGTGCGGCTCATCCGGCCGGCGGCGAACATCCGGCAGGTTTTGGAACTGACCCGGCTGCATCACGTTTTTGAAATCACGCCGTGAATTCCAATGCCACCAACGCCGTGCGCCGCGACTTCCGGAGCTCGCTCCGGCTGGAGGCGCCGTGTGAATTTTCCGCCGTCCGCAGCGCCACGCTGCAGGTGCGCGACTGGCTCGCGGAAAAAGGGCTGTCCGAGGCCGAGCTGAGCGGCTGGGAGCTGGCGCTGGTCGAGGCCGCGAACAACGCGGTGAAATATGTTCCCGCCGACAAGCGTCAGCTGCCGGTGGTCATCGAAATCTCCGCCGGCGAACGCGATGTCGAGGCGCGCATCACCGACCACACGGCGGGTTTTGAATGGCCGGACGAAATCGCGCTGCCCGACGTGGAATCGGAAAACGGGCGCGGACTGTTCCTCATCCAGTCGCTGACCGATCGCGTGGCCTACCTGCGCAACCCGCAGCAGAACGTGATGATTTTACAGCGCGCCCGGACGCAGACGGCCGGGAAGCCGGTACCGGACGCCGGCCGTTTGCAGGCGCAATTGGCCGAGGCCGAGGCGGCATTGAACGACATGACCGCCGAGCTGTCGTCGAGCTATGAAAGCCTCGTGGCGATGTTCCGTTACAGCGCGGAGCTGGTCGCGCAGACAGACGTGAAGGATTTTTCGCAGCGCTTGCTGCGCGACCTGATGCAGATCGCCGAGGCGGACGGCGCGGTGCTGCGGCTGCTGTCCGCCGACGGGAAAAAACTGGAGACCCTGCTGGTGCTGCCGGAGCATGGACGGACGGTTTTGCCGCCGGTGGCACTGGCGAATGCTTCGCCCTCCGTGGAGATCGGCGCGGCGCGCAACCGGCAGGACATCTGGTTCGACGCGGAGGAGCCGTTGGAAAAAGACGATCCGCTGCTGGCGGCGATGCCCATGGGCAACGGCATTTGCCACGCGTTCTTCGTGGCGAACCAGCTCGTCGGCACCGCCACACTGGGACGGCTGGCGGCGGACAAGCCGTTTACGGCGGCGCAAGTGAACCTGCTGCACACTTTCATTGATTTTCTGGCGATTCAAATCGTCAACGCCCGCCTGCTCGATGAGCGCACCGCTACGCGCGTCACGCGGCGCGAACTGGAAATCGCCGCCAGCATCCAGCGCTCGCTGCTGCCGGAAAAAGTTCCCACCTGCCTGCCGCTGGAACTGTCCGCATCCTGCCGGAGCGCGCTGCAGGTCGGTGGTGATTTTTATGATCTGATCCCCGCCGGCGACGGCGCGGTGCTGCTGGTCATCGCTGACGTGATGGGCAAGGGCGTGCCGGCGGCGCTGTTCGCGGCGGTGCTGCGCAGCACCCTTCGCTCAATGCCACAACTGTTCACACGCCCAGCGGAACTGCTCGAGGCGGCCAACCGCACGCTGTATGCCGACTTGTCGCGCGTGGATATGTTCGCGACGGCGCAGGTGGTTTACCTTGACCCACGCGGCGCGAAAATGATTTCCGCCAGCGCCGGGCATTGTCCGCTGCTGTTTTGGCAGCCGGGACAGGCGGTGGCCAGCGCCATTGGGCAGTCGGGTTTTCCGTTGGGCATCGAGAGTTCCGCCAAATATTCCCAGACGACGACGGTACTGCCGCCCGGCGCCGCCGCGCTGCTCTACACCGACGGCTTGAGCGAAATGCGCAACGCCGACGACGAAATGCTGGGAGAAAAAAGATTACTGGAACTCCTCGCGCAGGCCGGCGCGCAGACCGCCGACACGCACGCGGCGCGGCATTTTTTGCTGGGCCGCCTCGCCGATTATTGCGGCAACGCGCCGCTGACCGATGACCAGACGTTGATCTTAATCAGAAACACCGCATGAATCCGACCAGCCCAATCAGAATCCTCGTCGCCGACGACGAGGTTTACATGGTGCGCCTGCTTGAACTGACGTTCAAAAAGGGCGGCTATGAAGTCATCAGTTGCCGCGATGGCCAGGAGGCGCTCGCCCTGGCCGCCAGCGCGCTGCCGCAGCTCATCGTGCTGGACGTGATCATGCCCGGCCTCGACGGCCTCGGCGCGCTGCGGCAGTTGAAGGAAAACCCGGCGACGAAAAACATTCCCGTTGTCGTACTTTCCGCCAAGGGCCATGCGCTCACCAAGGTCGAGGCGGAACTGGCCGGCGCGGCGGTGTTTCTGGCCAAGCCGTTCAGCCCAAACCAGCTTCTCGGCGAAGTGCGGAAAATTCTCGGCCAGGCAGCCGCGTAAGCCGCGACCGCGCCGGGGATTTTCCCGGCGGCTATTTTTCATCGCCGGACAGGACTCACTGAACTGTGCCATCCGGCCGCCGCAGCGGCGCGGGCGCGCGCAGTTTTTTATAGACCCAGCCTTCCAACGGGCGCAGTGGTTTGAGCCACTGGTAAAACGGCGAGTAGATCAGCCGCAGCCGCAGTACAGAGAGAAACATCGTCAGCGACGAACGGAACAGCGACGCCGTCACCTTGGAGCCCGCCACGTCCGTCCACGCGATCGGCTCCTCGCGGATGCGGAAGCCCGCGCGTTTGAGGGCCACCAGCAAATTCACGTCGAACGCGAGGTCCGCGATGCAGAGCGACGCGTGGATCTTCCGCACCGCCTCGCTGCGCAGCAGCTTGCACGGGCATTGCGTGTCCTTGATGTGCATCCAGAAAAAAAACTCGATGATGAAATGGAAGCAGCGGCTGACGAACCGCCGGAATCTCGGCTGCGCCTTCAGCAAAATGCTTTCCGGCAGCCAGCGCGAACCAATGACGCAATCCGCCGTGCCGATGTGGTGGATCATCTCCAGAAACGCCGCTGGGGCCGTCGCGCCGTCCGCGTCCACATAGCCGATGAGGCCGCCGTCCGCCGCCAGTTTCAGCCCCTCGATGAGCGCGCCACCCTTGCCGATGGGCGCGGGAAAATCCAGCCAGCTCACCGAGGAAAAATCTTTTGCGGCGCGCTGCACCACGCCGAGCGTGTTGTCGCGGCAGCCGTTGAGGATCACGACGAGCCGGAATTGGCCGGAATAATTCTTTTCGAAAAATGCCGCGTAGTCGCGCAGCACCGGTTCGATGCGCGCTTCTTCGTTGTAAGCCGGGATGAGGAGCAACAGGCTTGGGTCGGGCACGCGGCCAGTGTCGAGATTCACGGCGGAAGTTTCAAGTATTCACTTCGCCAGATGGGCGAGCGCGGAAAATGCCACCGCCGTCTTCGGCTTGAATTCCCCGCTGGCGAGATAATCCAGCAGGCTCGTGCGGAATTGCCGGCGCACCGGGTCATTGTCCAAGCCGGTTTCCAAATCCGCGCTGCACACAAAGATTTTTCCGTTCCCCACTTTCGCCTCGAACGCCAGCGCCAGCTTGTGGTTCGTCGTCCAGTCGTCAATGACCTGCACCTTCGGACGCAGGTTTGCCGGCAAACCATCCAGGATCATCGGCTGCGCATGACTCACCAAATACCACCACTGCCAGTTGCTGAAATTGTCCGTCGGAAATTCCGCGAACAGCGGCGACCGCGCATCGCACAAAATGCCCAGCGTCGTCGGGGCCTGCCGCTGCGTCCACACGGTGTTCCAGAAAATACTGCTGAAGCCGAGCTTCACCGGTTTGTTCGTATCGTTGCGGACATTTTCCGGCGGCAGCAGCCACAGCACCGTCCCGCCGGCATCCAGCGCGGCCTGCGCGGCGGCGTCCAGTTCATGCACGATGACTGCCGTCGTCGGCGCCTGCGGCGCGGTTTGCGCGGGATAAACCCACACATCCCAGTCGTTCTCAATTTTCGTGCCGGCAAAACCAGCAACGAGCTTGCAATGCGCCGGCGCGGAAATATTTTTCAGGTCAAAATTCGCCGTGCCGAGCGGGATGCCGTTGGCCACCGGCACGTCGCGCGCGTCAAAAATCTGCGACGCCAGCACGCGCCCGTCATCCGCGACCAGCTTGCAATACGGCGTCGCACCGGCGAGTGCCGCCGCGCTAAAATTCGCCGCCTCGATGGGTGCAACGAGCGTTTCGTCCGTGGTGAACACGCGTTTCGGCAGCCGCGCGAGCGGCACGATGGCGTTGCAGAAGCGGCTGAATTCATCGGCGGTCACATAGCCCTTCTCATCCCAAAACGCGTCGAGCACGCCGACGGGCGCAGTGCCTTGGCCGGGAAAATCCGTCAGGCCTAGCAGTTCGAAACCGCCCAAGCCCGGCGTGCGCAGGGCCGATTCGACTTCCTCCTTGTAGCACAGCGCCTGCAATCGTCCCGACGCATACAAAAACCATTCCGCCTCGTCGCCCATGTGCTGCGCGGCCAGCGAGTCGCGGAAAATCTCGAAGTTCCGCGCCTTCAAATAGCCGCGATATTTTTTGATCTCCGCAAAGTTCGGATACGCGCACCACTGGCCGATTTCGTGGCCGATGACCGGCCCGTTGCGCCGGGAAATTAAATCGCGGTAATCCGTCGCCGTTTCCGGCGGCTGCACGTTGAGGCGTGCGTTGGCGTTGTGGTAAATGCGCGGCGCGGACAGCACCTGAAACTGGTTCGCCGCCAGTTCCGGCCAGCCGCTTGCGCCCGTCCACAGCCGGCGCGAATCGAGCGTATTGAAATGCTCCACGTAGCGCGTGAGGAAGGGGTTCTGATTTTTCCCGCGCGGCTCGTTGCCGTAGGCCATCAGCACGAAGCTCGGATGGTTGCCGTAAGTTTTCAGGATGCGCTCCGTCTCCGCATAAACCCACGCATCCACCGGCTGGCCGTCACCAAGCGTCGTGCTGTGGTTCGCCCACGAGCCGGCCTCGACCTGGAAATAAAAACCCAGTTCATCCGCCGCCGCAAACGCCGCTTCCGGTGGACACCACGAATGGAAACGGATCAGGTTCAGCCCGTAATTTTTCGCGATGCCGATGAGGCGCTTCCACGAATCCACGTCCGTCGGCGGATGGCCGGTGAGCGGAAACACGCAGCACTCCAGCGTGCCGCGAAAAAAAGTCTTCCGGCCGTTCACGGTGAACTGCGTGCCTTGCGTGGACATTTCCCGCAGGCCGAATGTCGTGCTGAGCTGCGCGTCGCCGAGCTTCGCGGTGAGCCGCCGCACCACCGGGTTGAACTCGTCCCACAGCGGCGCGTCCGGGCCGAGCGGAATTTCGGCGGTGAACTGGCCGCCGTTTTTTGTCCAGCGCGCGACGACGGACTGCGCCAGTTTGTCGTCCAGATAAAAAACCATGCCTGCCTCGCCATCCGCGCCGGTGAGATTGCCGAGGGTGCCGGTCACCGTGACCGAGCGTGTCGCGACGTGCGGCCAGACCTGCAGATCCTGAATCCAAATCGCCGGCGTGGCGTGCAGTGAAATATCGCCGACGATGCCGTTCCAGTTGCCCTGCGTGTGGTCGCTGATGCTGTCGGAATCCTCGCCCAGGTCCACGATGCGGCGGTTGTCCACGCGGATCGTCAACGTGTGCCGGCCCGGCGGGAGCTTGCCCAAGTCATATTCGTGCGGCGTGCCGAGCGAATTGTTCGTGCCAAAGATTTTCCCGTCCACCCAGACGCGTGTTTCCCAGTGCGGCCGCTCCAGCGTCAGCACCACGCGCCGGTTTTTCCACGCCGGCGGGATTGTGACCGTGCGCTGGAACCACGCCGCGCCGGCGTAATAAGTGTCCGGCGTCAGCCAGAACGGCAGCTTCACATTGCCCGGCTCGCGGTACGGGGCAAATTCCGGCGCGGTGAAAAAGGAACGGTCACGGATGCCGCCGGTCCAGAGCGTGTTCGTCGTCACCTCGTCGCCGATGCCCTGTTCCGGCAGCGAGCCGGGCAGATGAATCCAGCCGGACAATTTTTTCGCCGGCCAGTTTTCCGTGATACCGGCGTCCGCGTGGTCGGGCTGGAACCGCCAGCCGCCGTCCAGCGCCAGTGTGTCGCCCGGCGGCAGCGTGTGGCCAAGGGTCGCCGGGAAGGCGTGCGCCAACAGCCCGGCAAAAACGGCGGCGGTCAGGACGAGAAACTTTTTCATAGCGTAAGCGGCCTAACGTAGAAAGCTGGGCCATGCCTTCCTCACGGCGGGAAACACGCCCACGGCGGTTGGTGCCGGCGACTGGTTAGGCGGCGTGGTCATGGCTATCCATCTTCGTCTGGCGAAATAATACAACTAACCCTTGAAGCATCCAGCCAAACACCAGTGATGGAATGCTCAAAATCATAGACACCACCATAATGCCCAACAAAACACCGGGTAAATCTCTGAGAATATGAATCCCATCTTTCCAAATCCAACCCTGATCTGTCGGCGTCTCAAAAATGGCGAGCCAAAATATGCAGGGGCGAACCGTCTCATCTGGAAACGGAATCATAGGAACAAACCAAAGTGCCACGAAAGCAACCAAAGCAAAACAAACCCACAACGGCCTGTCAGTCTTGAAATGCTTGGCTTGCATAAATGGTAAAGCGAACGATGCCTAACGCAGAAAGCTGAGCCATGCCTTCCTCACGGCGGGAAACACGCCCACGGCGGTTGGCGCCGGCGACTTAGGCATCATGTAAACATCTCCTTGTGTGAACGAATATAAAGTGCAACCGCTAACTCGACTGGCTCACACCAGCCAAGATTATGCTTGGCGAAAAAAGCATCTGCTCGATCTTCATCCTGCTCTTCCCACTCAAATAGAATGTCACAACGTGATGAGCGGTCTGCTGGAATCAGTGAACCGCCAAAAATGACAGCACGCACATCATCAAGCGCATCTGCCGCAGCCGTCGCTCCAATCGTGCGCATAACCTGCCGCGTCTCCTCTGCATAATCACCCGTAGAATTGCTGAGGAACTGGCTCAAGCCGCCGTTGGCAACCTCGCAAATAAAGCCATAAACCAAGATGACGATCCGCTCGCCTTCGGACAACCGCTTGGAGTAGGACTCAAATGGCTCCAGATGGCCGCACTTCGTATCGAATATCCTGCGGCGAATCCCGCCATAAACCTCATGCGCATACTTACTCTCAAAGATGGTGTCAAGTTCTGACATGGCAAATAACACTTAATAATTAGTTAGCCAGGTTTATGGCCGCACGAATTTTTCAATCTCCGCCTGCATCTTCTTCAGGTCAGGCAGGTTGATATACATCATGTGGCCGGCGTCGAACTCGGCGAAGGAAACATTCTTCCGGTAGGCCTCGGCCAGGCCCATGTGATCCACGCTGTGCCGCATCGTGTCCAGCGGGCAGACGAGGTCGCAGCGGCCGCCGAGCACGAGGATTTTCAGATACGGTTCCTGATTCATCACGGACGCGAGCCGGTCGCTGGCATTGGCAAAATTATTCCGCGCGCCGTAGTTCCACGGCTGCACGCCGGCAATCAGTTCGTAGGGCAAATCATCCTCAAACTTCAATTCACCGCGCACATAGGAATTCATCGCCGCCGAGAACGGCCCCATCACCGCCGCGCTCGCCGGGTCAAAGCCCGCGCCTGGCGCCGCCGCGTCGCCATCGCGACCGGTCAATCGCGCGTCGTAGGCGCCGAGAATCAGGCCGTCATCATGCAGCAGTTGCTTGCGGAAGACCGACGGGTCCACCCGTAGATTGTTGTCCTCGATGACGGACGGTTTCAGGCCGGTGAGGCGCACGAGTTCGGCGACAATGTTTTTGCGTTCGTCCGCCGGCAGCGCCGCGCCCTGCAGCAGCGCGGAGGTGAACCGGCCTTTCGCGAATTCGCGGGATTCGGCGAGCGCCTTGCCCAAGTCGGCCTGCAAATCCGCCGGCAATTTTTTATGAAACTGCGCCGCCGCCGTGTAGGCCGGCAGGATCAGTTCATACGGCAGGTCATTGCCGGTGCCGCCGGCGATGGTGCCGAAATCCAGCACGCCGGAGACGAGGATGAGGCCGTTGAGATACAGCCCGTAGCGGCCGCGCAGATGCTCCGCGAGACCGGCGGCGCGGAAGACGCCGTAGCTTTCGCCGCAGACATATTTCGGCGCTAGCCAGCGGTCGTGGCGCGTGGTCCAGAGCCGGATGAATTCGCCGACGGAATCCAAATCCGCCTCGTCACCAAAAAAAGCTTCGGGCTTTTCCTCCTTCACCGCGCGGCTGAAACCGGTCGCCACCGGGTCAATGAACACGAGATCGCTCACGTTGAGGAGGGAAAATTCGTTGTCCGCCAGCGCGAACGGCGGCGCGGGCAGCGAACCGTCCTCGTTCATCTTCACGCGGCGCGGGCCGAGCGCGCCGAGGTGCAGCCAGACGGAGGCGGAACCGGGCCCGCCGTTGAAACAGAACGTCACCGGGCGCGGCGGCAACAGTTCCAATTTGCCAGTGCCGATGGTTGATTTGTCCGCCCGCGTGTAGGCGACGTAAAAAACGGAGGCGCGCGAGGTGCCGTCCGGCTTGAGCAGCGGCAGCATGCCGGTCTCGGCGATGTAGGTGACGCGTTCGCCGGCAATGGTGACGGTGTTGGTCACGCGCACCGGGGCGTGCGAGGCATCAGGGATCTTGCCGAGCGCGGACTTGTCTGCGGCTTTGTCCGCAGTTTTGTCCGGGGCGGCGGCGGGCGCGTTGGTATCGGCGGCGCGGAGCGACAGCGCGGCGACCAAGGCGAGGAGGGAGAGACAGAGCAGGTTTTTCATCGGCTTTCCATTGGTTTTAGATTGTTGGCAGCATAATGGGTTTGCGTTCACGCGCCCAACGAAATTTTCCCTCCGGCCATGGTGAATAATTCCTACGGCGAAAGACTTGCCAGCGACAGCCGGTTCAGGTAAAAATCCCAATCCACAGCAGCTCTAATTAATCCTTATACATTGGATAAGTATGACTAGGCGGGTCAGAGCGGTGTGCAGATGGGACAGGCTGGGTTTGGACAAACAGCCTGGAGGGCGGGCGTTTACCCTGATCGAACTGCTCGTGGTCATTGCCATCATTGCGATTCTGGCGGCCATGTTGCTGCCGGCGTTAAGCAAGGCCAAAGCCACGGCGCAGGCAACCACCTGCCGGAATAATCTCAAACAATGGGGCTTGGCGACGCACCTTTATGTGACGGAGTACGAGGATTTTCTGCCGCGGGAAGGCCTGCCGAATCCACAGGCTGAGCAAGGCGATCTAGAGCCGACCAACCAGGCTTGGTATATCCAGCTCCCGGCGGAAATAAATCTACCGCTTTACCGGGATATGCCGTGGCGAACCAATGCCGCATACAATTGCGGAGGCTCCATCTGGCTGTGCCCAGCGAACCTTCGCCGTTGCAACGCGAGCAGCAAGACGAACAATCTATTCCATTATTGCTTGAACGAGGCGTTTGACGGGACGGGGGCCAACGACAAACTGGACTCCAAGTTATCTTCCTACCGCAACCCGGTGACGATTGTCTGGCTGTTTGACTCCAAAAACCTGCCGGCGGTCGGGCAGGAAAACTTCGTCCACACCAACCTGCACAATCAAGGCGCGCAGTTTGTTTTTCTCGACGGCCATGCGCAGCGTTTCCGCAACCGCGAGTATTGGGATTTTTCCACCGGCAAGGCCATAACCACCAATCCACAGCTGGTCTGGTCGCCATGATTTCCGCTTTCCGCTGAAGATCCAAACCAAAAAAAAACTCCATGAAAAATAAAATGACGCTCCGTTTCGCCGCGCTGATTTTCAGTTCGGCGCTATACATTCAAACCTGCCCGGCGCAACTGGCGCTGACCGGCACAAACTACCTCCAGAATTTCGACGGGCTGGACGCCGGCCTGCCTTCCGGCTGGCTGGTCTGCACCAACGCCCACGCCACCAATGCGGGGACCGCGCTGGTATTTGCCGCGACTCACACCAGTTGGGGCGTCCTGAGCGGCCAGTTTGAGAATTCCGCCGGCACCGGCAACGCCGGCACCAATCTGCTGGGCATCGAAAGCGCACCCATGCAGGGAAACGTTGCCAACCGCGCCCTGGCCGTCCGCCAGACCGCAAACTTTGGCGACCCGGGCGCGGCGTTTATCTGCAACATCACCAACACGCTGGGCCGGGTGAATTTTCAATTGAGCCTCGATTTTCTGATGTTGAACGTGCAGTTACATTCCACCGTGTGGACGCTGGATTACGCCATCGGCGACAATCCGACCGATTTCATTCCGCTGGCGACCTACACCGATTCCGGCGTGTTTGGCGCGACGCACGCGAACCTTGCCTTCGGCGCAGCGCTGGACAACCAAAGTTCAAACGTGTGGATTCGGATTGCCGCATTGAGCGCCAGCACCGGCAGCAGCGGCTATCGCGACACGTTTGGCGTGGACAACTTTTCGCTTTCGTGGTCCAACGTCGTGGCGCCGCCCGTCATCACTGGCATCGTCCTCACCAACGGCAGCGCGCAGATTTATTTCACAGGCGGCGCCAATGACACCGCGTCGTCATTCCTGCTGCAAACGGCGGGGGAGACGTGCGGCGCGTTTTGTGACACCGCCGCCGTCATCAACCAACTCGGGTCAACACAATTTGATGCCGTCTGCGACACCGCTGGTGGGCAGCAGTTTTTCCGGGTGAAACACCAATAGACAAACTCCGCGCCGCTGAGGTTCCGGCACCCACCGCCCCGCAGCCCAGGCTAACCGGGCGGCGTGTCAGAAATCCCGGAAATCGCCGGCGAGCGGAACTTGATGCTGGCCGTTTCTTGTCGCCGTCAGGGTTGGGGCCGCCGGACATTTGAAAGCCGGGGCGGCGGCGGCGTGATCGGCGGGGACACCAACCGGGGCGGCGTCCGCCGGGCCGCTGCCCACAAGGCTGAGCAGTTCGCCGACGGACTGTTGCATGGCCAGCGCCTGGGCGTTCAACTCTTCGGACGCCGCTGCGCTTTCCTCAGCGGTGGCCGCGTTGCTCTGGGTCACCTTGTCCATCTGGGCCACCGCGCCGTTGATCTGCGTGATGCCTTGCGCCTGTTCCCGGGCGGCTTGGGAAACTTCCGCCACCAGCTCGTCCACCCGGCGCACCTTGGTGACAATGTCCTTCAACCCGTCCGCGACCTCGCAGCTAATCCGCACACCCTGCGCCGTGTTGCCGATGGCGCCCTCGATTTTCGCGGCGGTTTCCTTGGCCGCCTCGGCGCTGCGCCGGGCCAGGTTACGCACCTCATCGGCGACGACGGCGAAGCCCAAGCCGGCCTCGCCGGCCCGCGCGGCTTCCACGGCGGCATTGAGCGCGAGAATGTTGGTCTGGAACGCAATCTCATCAATGGTTTTGATGATCTTGGCGATGTCATCCGAGGAAGTCTTGATCGTTTGCATGGCGGAGGACATCTGCTGCATTTGATTGACCCCCTGCTCGGCGGCGATCCGGGCCTCCTGCGCGATGGCATTGGCTTTTTGTGCGTTTTCAGCACTGCGCCGGGTCATCGAAGACATTTCCTCCAGCGAGGAGCCGGCCTCTTCCAAGGCGGCGGCCTGTTCGCCGGCCCCTTGAGCCAGAGTCTGACTGGCGGAGGAAACCTGCCCAGCGGCGGCGGCAACCTGACTGGAACCATCGGAAAGCATCGTGCTCACGCCCGTCAAGGCGCGGGTCGTGCCGCGGACAATGACGAACGAAATGGCGACGGCCGCGGCAAAGGCCAGCAGCACGCCGAGGGTGATGCCCGCCTTTGCCCGGGACGTCGAGCCGTCAATGGTTTCAATCGCCTCCCCCGCGCTGGCCCGGTTGAACTCCACCTCGGCCGCGATCGCGTCCAGCAGCCGCAAGCCGGCGGGATTCAATTTCACGCGCAACACCCGCATGGCTTCCGACGTATTCTGCTCGGTCGCCAGCTTGCAGACCTCCTTGAACGATGGCACGTAATCCGCCCGCGCGGCCAGAAAGGCCTGGAACAGCTCCCGGTCTTTGGCGGAAGAAATGCTGGCCGCATAGACATTGGTCAACTGGTTGATGTGCTCGACGTTTTTTTGAATGCCGGTGATTTCCTTGGCCGCATCGTCTTCGCTGGCAGACAGCACGACCCGCAATGTTGCGGAATAATTCTGCAACGCCAGTGACTGGATCTGGGTGATGGCCAGAAGTCCCGGCAGCGCGTGCCCCGCAATCTGCTCTGTGCCCTGCCGGATGAGGGAAAGCCGCTGCCAGGCGAACAAGCCCAGGGCCATGGTGATCACCAGCACCGCCGCGAAACCGAGTGCAATGCGTTTTCCGAGGGTGAGATTTTTCATGGCGGGTTGGCCGGTTTACAGATTGGTCGGTTAGCAGTAGTTAATTTATAACTTCACTTTTGCTAATCGTCAAAAAACGCAAAGGCTTTAACAATTTTTGTGCAATCCCATGGTTCATTTCGCGATCGCCGGGAGAAAAGACGGTTTCCGGCGGCGTCCTGCCTGATCCGTCCGATGGTTGACACCAAATCCGTTGGCGGCGGCAGGGCGACGTCGAGGTGGGCAGGGCGAGCTGCTCCAGCCTGTCTTCGGCGTTGTTGATAAGGCGCTCGCCAAGATGTGCCTGGTCTTGACGAGGCACAATCCCGGCGGCACGCCGCTCTTGCCAACGAGTGGTTCGACCGCTCCGTGCTATTGAAGAATCCCGGCAGCGCGGCGTTTCAAATCGCCGACGCAATCGCGTCGCCCATCTCGCGAGTGCCGACGCGCTTCGCCGTCGTCTCGATTGGATTATAGATGTCGCCGGTGCGGTTGCCGGCGTTGATGGCCGTGGCCACGGCTTTTTCAATCGCCGCCGCCGCGTCATTCAGGCCAAAGCTGTGCCGCAGCATCAGCGCACTCGACAGGATTTGCGCGATGGGATTCGCCAGGTTTTTGCCGGCGATGTCCGGCGCAGTGCCACCGGCGGGTTCGTAGAAACCAAAAGTCTGGTTGCCGTTCGTCGCGCCCAAACTCGCGCTCGGCAACATGCCGAGCGAACCGCCCAGCGCCGCCGCCTCGTCGCTCAGGATGTCGCCGAACATGTTTTCGCAAAGCATCACGTCGAATTGCGTGGGCTTGAGCATGAGCTGCATCGCGCCATTGTCCACGAACATGTGTTCGAGCGTCACGTCGGGATAATTCTTACCGACGCGCGTCACGACTTCGCGCCAGAGGATGCCGTTCTCCAGCACGTTCGCCTTGTCAATGCTCGTCAGTTTCTTGCGCCGCAACTGTGCGGCCTTGAACGCGACGTGCGCGATGCGCTCGATCTCCGGGGTCGTATAAACCATGGTGTCAATCGCGCGGAAATTGCCACCGCCGATGTCCTCGGTCTTTTTCGGCTGGCCGAAATACATGCCGCCGGTCAGTTCGCGCACGACGAGAATGTCAATGCCGTCGCCCTGGCGTTCCTTCGCGAGCGGACACGCGTGCGCCAGCACTTTCGGCAGTGACACCGGACGCAGATTGGCGAACAAACCAAATTCCTTGCGCAACCGCAGCAGTGCGGCGCGTTCGGGACGTTCCTCCTTGGGAATCGTCGGGTCGCGGTCGGGCAAACCGACGGAGCCAAATAAAATGGAATCGGATTTTTTGCAGAGCGCGAGTGTGGCATCCGGCAGCGCCTTGCCGGCGGCATCAATGCCCGCCCAGCCGACGGGCGCCTCGATGATGTTGAGCTGGAAGCCGAATTTCTTTTCCGTGGCGCGCAAGACCTTGATGGCCTCGTGCATGACTTCGTTGCCGATGCCGTCGCCGGCGAGCGCTGCGATGTTGAACGATTTCATAAAATTGGCCGGATATTTTAACCACGAAACACACGAAACACACGAAAAGAAAATGAGCGTGTGATTCAAGGCCCGTGATTTGCCGGCGCATTGGCGGCGCGGAACGCTTCCCGCCACGGTTGGCCGCTCTGGTAAAGCGCCAGCCGCCGGCGGATGGCCTCGGCACCATTCAGTTTTCCGGTCGCGACGAGTTCGAGCGCATTCTGAGCGCTGGCCACGGCATTGGTGAAGTCACCGGCCTCGGCGAACGCCATGCCCAAAATATCCAGCACCTCCGGCTGGAACCCGCTGGCCAGCTCGTTGGCCTTGAGCGCGAGGACGACCGCGCTCTGGCCGTCGCGCACGGCGGCATTTTCACTGGCAGACAGGCGTTGCGCCACGCCGGACAAAATCTGGACGTTGTATGGCTCCGTTTTCACGGCGGCCCACAGTTCGGCCACGGCATTAGTGGCCTGCCCTTGCCGGGAAAAAATGTCGGCGGCTTCGAGATGCGGCCGGGCGTAGCGCGGTTCGAGTCGTTCCGCCTTGGCGAACTCGGCCAGCGCCCCGCCGGTTTCGCCCAGCGCGGCCAGGGCGCAACCCGCGGCGTTGTGCAGCATGGGGACTTGAGGATTCAAGCGGAGGCATTCGCGGTATTCGGCCAAGGCCTCGCCGTTCCGGCCCAGCTGCGCGAGCATATTGCCGATGGGGAACCGCACTTGATAGTGCCCGGGGTTAATTTGGAGGGCCGCACGATATTCGGCAAGCGCCTCGTCATAGCGGCCTTGTTGTTCAAAGACGTAACCCAAGTTGCAGCGGGCAACGTCATTGTTTTTCGTAACCGCGATGGCGTGCCGGAAAAGTGTTTCGCTGTCGCGCCAATAGTGCAACTGGTATTGAGTCATCGCGAGGCACACAAGCAAAACAACGGCCGCCAGCGCCGCAAATAATTTTTTCAAGGACGGCAGGCGACCAGCGGCTTCGTTGACGCCAAATGCGACGATGAGGAAGATGCCGATGGCCGGAATATAAGTATAGCGGTCGGCCATGGCTGTGGCACCAACCTGCACCAGACCAATGACCGGCACCAACGTGCCGAGGAACCAGCACCAGCCAGACAGGAAATACGGACGCGTCCACCGGACGTGCCACGCGGCCAGCGTAACCACCAGCAATACCGCCACGGCGAGGATGACGGACACACTGGAAAGACGCGTGAGCGGATAGGCAACCGCCATGTCCATCGGCCAGATAATTTTTTGCAGGTAGCGGACGGCGGACACCGCCGCGTTAGCCAGCCGCCACGGCAATGGAACCGCCTCGAGCGTGGCCATGGCACCGTGCTGGGCGAACAACGTGACCACGCACGAGGCGGCGGCGAGCAGAAAGAAGGGAATTTTCTCCGCAAGTAATTTTGCAAAAACTGGAAATATGAAATTTGAAATCGGAAACCGTTGCAGAGGCCAGAAATCCAGCAGCAGCAATAGGCACGGCAGCGTGACCAGCATCGGTTTCGCCATCAGGCCGAGCACAAAGCAGAAAACCGCCAGCCAGTAGCAACGCCGGGATTTTTCATCCGCGAACCGCGCGTAGGCCAGCAACGCCAGCAAAGCGAAAAAAGTGCTCAACATGTCCTTGCGCTCCGACACCCACGCGACCGATTCGACGTGCAGCGGATGCCACGCAAACAACGCGGCGACGAACGCAGACGGCCAGATTTTTTGAGTGAGCCGCCGCAGCAGTGAGAACAGCAGCGCGGCGTTCAAGGCATGGAACAGCACATTGACGAAATGGTGCGCGGCGGGATTCACGCCGAACAACGTGCAGTCCGCCATGTGCGACAGCCACGTCAACGGATGCCAGTTGCTAAAATAGCAAGTGGTGAACGCCCAGACCACGCCCGCCGGCGTCAGGCCGGCCAGCACCACGTTGTTGGCGGTGACATATTGGTCGTCGTCGTAATACAGGAAGCCATTCCGCGTGGCCGGCAGATAAGCCACGAGCGTGACCAGCGCGAGGAGCAGAGTAAACAGGCGTGGACGTGACATGGGGCAAATTAATTATCGGGCGCCGGCGTGGGCGCGTTGGTGGCGCGGAACGATTCCCGCCACGGCTGTTTATTTTGGTAAAGCGTCAGCCGCGTTTTCAGGGGTTTGATGTCCGGCACCTGCGCGGCCTCGGCCAGTTCAATCGCCTTTTGCACGGCGGCGGCGGCATTGGCGAAATCGCCGGTTTCGGCCAGCGCCATGCCGAGCGCGTCCAGCACCAGCGGCTGCGAATTGCCAGTCAGTTCGTCCGCCTGTTTTGCCAGTGCCAGTGCGGTCACACCGTTGCGGATGCCTTCGGTTTCGTCCGCCGCCAAAACGCGCGCGGTGAAAGCCTGCACCTTGAAATTATCCGCGTCCAGTTGCAGCGCCTTGTGCAATTCCGCCACCGCCTCCGCGTCGCGGCCCTGCTTGAGCAGCAGCTTGGCGTTTTCGTAAGGCGGGCGCGCATCGGCGGGATCGAGCCGCGCAGCCTCCGCAAATTCGGCGGCGGCCTCCGCGAACTGCCCCAGTTCGACGCGCAGCGTGCCGAGGTTCAGGTGCGTCAGGACCGAATTTGGATTCAGCTTCAGCGCGGCCCCGTATTCGGCCAGCGCCGCCTGCGGCTGCCCCGCCAAATCCAGCAGGTCGGCGATGTTGCTGTGCGTGTGTTCACGGCGGGGATTGATCTTCAGCGCCGCGCGGTATTCGCGCATGGCCTCGTCGAGCCGGCCAGCCCTTTCGTAAACGACGCCGAGGTTGAGGTGCGCGATTTCGTTTTCACCGGTCACGGCGACGGCGTGGGAAAACAGCGTTTCGTCCGAGTGCCAGTATTGCAACTGGATTTCCGTAAGCACCACGCAGCCGGCAAGGACCAGCACCGCCGCCGGAAAGAAAATCTTTTTCGCCAGCGGAAACCGCCCGGCTAGATCCCAGCCGCCGAAGGCAACGATGAGGAAAATCCCGATGGCGGGAAAATAGGAATAGCGGTCGGCCATGGCCTGTTCGCCGACCTGCACGAGGCCGATGACCGGCACCAGCGTGCCGAGAAACCAGCACCAGCCGACCGGCACATACGGAAACGCGCGCCGCGCCCGCCACGCCAGCAGCGACGCCGCCGCCAGCCCGGCGGCCGCCGTCAGCACCGCCCAGAACGGCGCGGCCGCCAGCGGATAAAAAAACGCGAGCTTCGCCGGCCAGAAGATTTCCCCCAGATAACCGGCATACGCTGCCAGCGAGTTTTCCAGCCGCAGCGCGAATGGCACACGCTCCAGCGTGGCCATTGCGCCGCGCTGCGCCAGGCAGGTCAGGATGGAAAACGGGACAACCAGCAAAAAAAATGGCGTCTTTTCAAAAACCAGTTTCGCGAAAGCGCGAAACTCAATCTTCTCAATTGGCAACCGTTGCAGTGGCCAGAAGTCCAGCAGCAGCAGCAGGTACGGCAGGGTGACGAACATCCCCTTGGCCAGCAGACTGGCCACAAACGCGGCCAACGCCAGCCAGTAGCCGCGCCGGGATTCTTCCTGCACATATTTCGTGTAGGCGATGAGCGCCAGCAGCGCAAAGAAAGTGCTTAACGTGTCCTTCCGCTCCGAGACCCACGCGACCGATTCCACGTGCAGCGGATGCCACGCAAACAGCCCGGCGACGAGCGCCGCCGGCCAGACTTTTTCCGTCAGGCGGAACAGCAGGACGAACAGCAGCGCGGCGTTCGCGGCGTGAAACAGCACGTTGACGAAATGGTGCGCGGCGGGGTTCACGCCGAACAACGTGCAGTCCGTCATGTGCGCCAGCCAGGTCAGCGGAATCCAGTTGGCAGCATGGAAGCCAAACGCCCACCCGACCCCGGCGACAGTCAGGCCGCGCTGGATGACCGGATTTCCACTGACGTAATCCGGATCATCGA
>Ga0265324_10000970_pt1 | contig 17755 bp, 21 predicted proteins | sample 41419metaG_FD_198634 | JGI IMG/M metagenome (GOLD analysis project Ga0265324, IMG submission 198634) | Rhizosphere microbial communities from Carex aquatilis grown in University of Washington, Seatle, WA, United States - 4-14-19 metaG | ecosystem: Host-associated > Plants > Roots > Rhizosphere...
GTCAATTTGGGATGCCCTCGAAAAAGGTGCGCCAGCGTCGGCGAGGCCGAGGTCGACACCCTTCGGACGAGATCGGCATTCGGCTGCGGTCCCGGTGCCTGCGCGTGCTCGAGCAACTCGAGTCCTGCTGGCCTGGGCGCGCTCCGCGAAACGCTTCCCTGCGACTTGGTGATTGATCAGCAGGCTCGGCAGCCATAGGCTGCTGTCGACTTCGCTTCGGGGTTCTTTTGATGGCGTCCTATCTCGGCTCACGTATCAGCAGGCCGCAGTCCCTCACGGATTTCGCCAACCAGGTCAAAGGCAGGGGTGGCCGTGAATCCCACCGGGGTGTCACGATCGAGCTGGCCCAGATCGCGATCCGGGGCGAGCGATCCTTCATTGCGGGAATCAACTCCGGGTCGACCTGGACCCGCGGCGAGCGAGCGCTGCTGCGCTCCTGGGGGGCACTGCACGCCGAGGAAAACATGGCCGTCTACATCCAGGCCATGGGCGGTCGCGGAATCCGTTGGAGTCGCGCCGTGGTGGGCAAGTGCTACGACACCAGGAGCGGGTCTCGTTCGTACGTATGCGGTCGCTGTCGCTCCACGATCGGGCTGGTCGGTGGCAAGATCGAGCCGCCGTTCTGACCCACGCCATCGACTCCTGAACCGCCATTCGGGCGTGCCAGCGATGGCGACGCCACAGGATGCGCCCACGCAGCGTTCAGGCCATGTCGAAACGGCATCCTCTCGTTCGTCGACAAGATGCGAGGCGCCCGCGGGCGGTGCGCCGATCGGTCAACCCAACAGGAGTGAAGGCATGTCATACATCGATGGTTTCGTGATCGCGGTTCCTACCGTCAACAAGCAGAGGTTCATCGAGCACGCGCGTCATTTCGACTCGCTGTTCATCGAGCTGGGCGCAATCCGGGTGATCGAGGGTTGGGGCGACGACGTCCCCGACGGAAAAGTCACCGACTTCCGCCGCGCGGTACAGGCCACGGTCGAGGAAACGGTGGCCTTTTCGTGGATCGAATGGCCGGACAAGGCCACGCGCGACGCCGCGATGAAGAAGATGTTGGAAGACCCGCGCATGGATCCGTCCACACCCGGCAATCCGCCCATGCCTTTCGATGGCAAGCGCATGATCTTTGGCGGCTTCGAACAGGTGGTCGAAGTGAAGGCTTGACCAGCGGTGCGATCCCCTGCCAGGTCATGAAGCGCGCGATGGCAGGCGTCTGGCGGCCTGCGGCCAGTTCTCGGGCCGTGCCGCTGGCGACAGGCAGATCCCGGGCGTCGCGGCGTCGATCTCGCAGGGGCGCCAGGACTCCCTTGCCTCAGGCCAGGCCCAGCTCGGCGCGCCGGGCAGCGTTGCGCGCTTCGGCTCTTTGCAGGGCAGGACGTTGCGCGAGGCGCTCGGCATAGGCCGTGAACGAGGGACGCGCCTCTATCGTCTTGAAGGCCAGCATGAAGCGAAGGGTTCCACCGAAGACGACGTCGGCCATCGAGAAGTCGTCGCCCAGGACGTAGGGACGATCGGCGATGGCAGACTCCGTCGCCTTCAGCATGGCGTCGTACGATCCCCATCCGGCCTGCGTTTCCTTGTAGACCCAGCCCGCCTGCTTGGCCATGATCCCAGGTTCGATCACCGATGGCGCAAACAGGGACCAACGCAGATAGGTTGCGCGCGCTGGATCATCGGCACGTGGCGCGAGGCGACCGTAGGCGTAGCGATCGGCCAGATAGAGCGCAATGGCCGCGGACTCCGTCACGACCGAGTCGCCGTCGGTCAGGATGGGCAGCTTGCCCATGGGGTTGAGCGCGAGCAGATCCGGTGCCTTGTGGGCGCCCTTCATGATGTCGACAGGACGAAGCTCGTAGGGCACGCCAACCTCTTCGAGCATCCAGACGGCGTTCGCGGCGCGGGAATAGGGATGGTGATAGAGAACGATGGACATCTCGGGCAGCCTGTTCAGTTGGGGCGAAACAAGTGTAGGGAGTGTCATTGCCCGGCGCAATCAGGCCGGCGCCCGCGAGGACATCACTCGCATGGTCGACGCCTGGCCTCGTTCCGAAGCGGGGAGCACGGGGACGACATCCCTGGCGGTCATTCCCGCGGAACAGCGATCGTCATGCAGTGTTCGATGCGGCAGCGTCAGTCTCGGCGGTTACGTGCGACCCCAGGCTGGTGGCAGTAGACGTAACGGCCCAGTTCGCGGGGCCCGTCCGCTCCCACGGAAAGCAACGTCGCGCGCAACGTGTTGGCGGGCGCACGTTTCGCATCGGCCAGCTTCGGGACGAACATCGCCTCACCCCGTTCGGGGTTGAAGGGCAATCCCTCCAATCGACGATGCGCGCCGGGCTCCAGGGACGATTCGATCAACGCGTCCAGGCCCTGCACGCCCTGGAGGGGTACCTGCAGATGCGAGACGAGCAGGTCGTCGTCAGGGGCGGCGTGACCGTCGTGCAGGTGGCGCAGCCCGTAGCGACGAATCCTCGGTTGCAGCAATCGATAGAGCGCGGCCTCGGCATCGCGCGCGTCGCCCGGCGGCGCGGCTGCGATCTGCCGCGCGAACCGGCACTCGGGCGTATCGGCTGCTTGTGCTTCCAGCGCGTCCATCTGCGAAGGATATTCGACCGCGCGCCAAAAAACCCTGTAACGCCCGCGCATCTGGCACCGCAACCTGCTGCAGATCCACTTCAATGCAAGGTACGCGATGATCACCAATCGGCAGTCCGGAACCTGCGTCGACGAGGTCGCCGCCGGCATCTTCCGCGTCAGCACTCCAGTCGACCTCCCAGACGGAACCGCTTTCAGCTTCAATCCATGCCTGCTCGTCGACGATGACTCGCTGCTCTTCCATACCGGGCCGCGGCAGGTGTTCGGCCTGGTGCGGGAAGCGATCGGCGCGATCATGCCCATCGAGCGCTTGCGCTACGTGGCCTTCTCGCACGTCGAGGCGGACGAGTGAAACCATTGGCTGTCGGCGGCGCTGCGCGCAGAACCGGTCTGCAGCCGCGTCGCCGCCATGGTGTCGATTGGCGATCCCGCCGATCGCCCACCGCGCGCGCTCGCCGACGGCGAGGGTTGTCGCCCGGCCGCCTGAACGTGCAGTGGGTGGATACGCCGCATGTTCCGCATGGCTGGGGCTGCGGACACAATCCAATCGCGATGTGCCATCTTCAAAATAATACAGCCAGGGCGGCGATCCACAGCCGGCGTCGGCAGGTCATGCGCCGTTCGGGTCTTCCTCGCCTTCCGTGACCGGCCTGGCGGTCCGCGTTGACGGCTGGGCGCACTCGACCATGCCGCAGGATGCGATGCGGGCTTACGAAGCCGTGGCGGAGTGTCTGAAGGCGCGCATGGAAGATCGCATACCGCATCGTTGCTCCTCCCGCCCCGAGTCGCGTGCAATCCGCGCTAGATGCGCTGCAGACTCCACTGAAATGTCTGCATGAGGATGTTGTTTCGTTCCTGTGCCGTATGGAAGTCGATCGCTGAGTGGTCCCCTTCCAGTTGATACGTGAAGTTGACGACGAGCTCCACGACGATTCCGTTGCTCCTGGCGAAGTCATACATCGGAAACTCGACTGCCGGCACGCTGAGAAAGCCGGGCAGTGTCGCGCGCTGGAATTCGATCTTGCCGGTTGTAGCGATGTCAATGAGTTGAAGCGTCTGGGAGCTGCTTCCCAGGACGAGGAATGCGGGAAGTCCGCCGAGGAAGGCCGGCGTGAGGATTGTCTGGCTGGTGTTAAGCCAGCATTTCGACCACTCGTCACCCCAGTCAAGCCAGCCGTTGTCGGGGATGACGGCGCCGTCGAGAACACCATCCAGAAGCACCGCGGGTGACGATATGAATCGATCACCATCTGGCATGCGGTCGCTGCCCAGACCGAAGATCGACACCGCCTCGACGAAGCCGTGATGCAGGTCGCTTTCTTCTGACACCACGACCTCTCCTCCGACATGCAATCCATCAGACTCGAAAAACGCCACAAGTTGCGGATCGTTCCAATGCACATCGGTCTCGGCCCACCAAAGTTCGCCAGTGGTGGAATCTCCCGTCAGAATTCTTGAGCCGTCATGGAGCTTGCCAACAGGAATCGCGATGCGAGAGTTGGCGGCGCGGATCTGCTCGGCCTGATGGGCTCGCTGAGATCGGAGGCGCTCCCTGACCTCGCGCGACGCGATAGTCGTCGCCAACTGCTCCCTTGCCTGACGACGGAGCGTGCGCTCTTCTCTCGTCAATTGTGAGAGCCGGTCGCGCTCCAACGCATTCTGGTGCGCTCGAATTCGCGCGACACGGCGCGCTTCGGCCATCCCGGCGAGTTCCTTCGAAAGCTGAGCCTCACCGTCGTGGGCGACATGTTTGCGTTGCGATAGGAAATCCGTGGTCATGCGAGCCTCCTGGTGGCGAACGAACCTGGATCAATTGCTCTTGGTCATGGCGATGTGGGCCACTGCGAATCAGAGCAAACCGATCTTCGCGCGGGTCAACACCTCCAGGGGAGGGCCTGAGCTGTCCCCTCCCTAGTTCGCAGGGCTTCCGTTGCCTGTCACCGGCCCGATCTGTTGAAGAGTGGCGCGCGCTGAGAAATGCGCTCCCGCGAAGCCTGCTGACGCGGCCTGGTCACCGACGACTTCTTGATGGACAGCAAGTCGTCAGTTGCTCACGCAGCGGCCGGTTGTCACGACCGCTCGCGAACGACGGGTTTCGAGCACCTCGCTTGAGGCCGCGCCGGGTCGCGAAAGGTGCGGCTTGCGATCGGTCTCAGACGATGAGATTCACGGAGCCACCGCGATGCTTGCGGACGTAGTACAGATCCCATTCGCTTTGCTCGACCAGGACGAACCCGTGGCGCGCATAGAAGCGATTGGCGTCGCTGTCCTTCAGAGCTCCCACTCGAACGTCCATTGACTGCCGGTCGGCGTCAACGAACACGCGATTCAGAACGGCCGTCCCGAAGCCCCGACCCTGGTACCGCTGACGCAAATAGAGATGCTCCAGGAGAAGGTGATCGCCCTGTGGGCGGATGACTACAAATCCCAGCCGCGCTCGGCCCGTGGTGTCGCCAACGATATGCCGCGTCAGCGCCGGAGTGAATTTCGAGAGGAAGCGCTCCCGCGCGCGCGTCGGATCGAAACGCCCGATGCGCTCCAGACTTTCCCGCATTGCCTCAACGCGAACGTCTGCCAGTTGCTCCCCGTCAGCTTCCTCCGCTGGTTCAAACTCGATGGCTGGCACTGTAGGCTGTCCCGTGTAGGATTCGTCAGGCGAACTCTACAGTGGTGGCGAGACTACCGATCTCGCCTGTCGTGCCCCGGATGCCTCATGCCGGTCGGCTTCGGACGCTGGTGAACATGGAACGAAGATGAAGTTCAAATGCATCGAGGGTTCCTGGATGGCTGCGTTCATTGGTGTGGACCTGACGCCTGAGCGAGACCGCCTTTGGGTGGCGATCATTCCGTTCTTCTGATTTTTCACGGCAAAGACCAAGTCAGGCGCGATGGCCTGCAAGCCATGTCCGCGCGGTCTCCATGTCGGCGAAGGCGAGCGTCGGGTTGGTGCCGATGAGCGGCCGTTCGGTCATCAATTCGTTGACGCGACGTGCGTCGGCGCCCGAAGTCACGACGAGTACCACGATGTTCGGATTGGTGTGCGCCGACCCGAAACGAATGGCTGCGGCGCTTTCCAGGTGTTCTGGGCCAATGCTGTTGCCGACCATTTCTCGACGATCACTGATGACGAATCGAAGATCGTCAAAGCGCCTATCCACTGCGATCGCCTCCATCGAGTGAACGAACTCTTCACCGGTAACAAACCCACGCAGGCAGTTCATCACACCCTGCGGTTCCCAAATAAGCTGGTAGCCCACAACCCTGCTCCATTCTCCTGCGTCGACGGCGCCTTGTTCGTGTTGATGCCAAGCCAGACCTAGCCAGTGCCGACCTGGACCTTGGCCATCTGGCAACGCGACGATCCGGCCGTCGTGAAGTTCTGGATGCTGGCTCAGTAGCCGCTCATGTCGCTACAGTAGGCCAGTTTCTCCCCAATTCCGTTTCGCCGGCAGTACGAATGTTCCGCGTGGTTGGCCCAATTGGCTTGCGGCCGTCCATTGAGCCGAAGAGTTGAACGAGATCTCGAAGCATGTCCGGGAGACGCGCGATGAATGATCGCATCGCGAGGACGAACCGAAATGCGCCAAGGAAGGCTACTGTTCGCGCTGGTGCTGCTCGCTCTCGCGTTGCCAAGCGCGGCGGCCGATTCACTTCCAGTCTTGAACTGCAAGCGAGCAGTCGGGCAGCGTCCAGTGGAGCTGGCCCGCGCCGGACGGCGAGATGTTCATCCGCAACATCGTGGCCGCCAACAACCTCGTGTTCGTGAGCACCGACCGGGCCGTGTATGCAATCGACATGGCGACGCACCAGCAGGCCTGGTCGATCGCCGTTCCCGGTGGACTATCCGTCGCGAGCCTCAAGTACCTCCTGATCGCGTCGCCCGCGCGCCGCGACAACGCACCGGCGACGCTCACGGCGATAATTCGGCTGGGCCAGCAGTTTGCCGCGAGTCCGGACTCGGCCGGGTACGGTCATTCGCGAAGGTCGCCTTTCGGGAAGCACACTTCAGGATGTCGACGCCGATGCGATCTCCCGGCAAACCGGATTTGCTCGAACCGACCTGTACTCCGGCAGCCAGCCAGACCCGGGCCCAGGCTTGAAATGGAGATGTCGACATGGGCGTCGTTGTCTTCGACGGTCCGCAGGGTCACGGCTTCTACAAGGGCGGCCACGACGGCCAGACCGCCAACACGCTGGTGTGCCTGGAGCAGAGCCAGCGCTGCGTGCTGATCTTGTCCAACGGCGTCCGGTCCGAGCGCGGCTTCGCGGAGCTGGTGCGCTTCGTCCTGGGCGACACCGGCGTGCCTTATGACTGGGAGTACGGCGACGACGCCGGGAAGTCGTGAACGGGCCCAGGTCGGCCAGGAACTGACGATGAGCGTCGGTACACGCAGGGCTTCCAGGGCCGCCGGCGCCAGGTGCTTGCCGACCGCCGTGTCGCTGCGCAGCTCCGCCGCACGCGCGGAAACCGGCAGGATATTGTCGATCATGGCGTTCACCCGCGCACGCTCTTGCTGACTGGCGCCCGTCAGCAACTCGGGCGGTGTGGTCAGAACCGCGTTGATCACCTGCATGCGCGCGACGTGGATCGCCGCCCAGAACAGGAAGTTCGAGCCGAGCATGTGCATCATGGTGTTCTCGACCCACGCCGGCATGGGCGCCGCTGAGTCAGCCTGCGTCGGCGGCTTGTGGGTGAGCGGCAGCACCAGGATCAGCGCGCTGACCCGATCCGGGTGGCGAAGCGCCATCTGCAGCGCCGAGGGCGCGCCGGCGGAACCGCCCATCGCGGCCGCACGGCGGATCCCCAGCGCGTCAAGCAGGCACACGTGCGCATCGGCCTGCGCCGCGGCGGATGCAGCGGCGGGCATCGGCGTGCGCAGGTAGCCGAAGCGCGACATCGCGATGACACGGATGCCGTGCTGCGCGGCTACGACACCAGCGACCACGGCGGTGGTGGCCATTCGGCGCGTCACGGGGAAGTCTCGAAGGCGAGCTGGGTGACCGTACAGATGAAATAGGGCCTGCGCCCCTCGGGTCGCATCCAGGCGACCTCGCCCGTGAACGGCACCTGCACGCCATCGTGAGTCTGGTAGTTCGACCAGGTGCCCTCCCAGGGCGCCATGACCATCTTGTCGCCCACCATGCCGCCGCGTGCCTCGGCGCGGAACGAACTGATCTGGCCGGCGTCGTTGAACCTGAACAACAGCGCCAGGACCAGCGGGCCATCCACCATCGTGGCCTTCGCGGAACGGCCGTCGACGGCCTCCCAGCGCACCCCCTGGCTGGGCAGGAGCGCCGTCGGGTACCAGAGCACTTCCGCGAACCAGCGCATGAACTCGCCGCGGGCGATCTCGCCATCTCCCTGCTGCTCTGCCACCGTGACCAGGCCCTGCACCTTCGCCCGCAACAGCCCCTTGCCGGCGATGTAGCTATCGACGACGCGCACCGTCACGCCCGGCAACATCGCGATCCTTGCATCCCACAGGAAGCCCGGTCGGCGCGTGACAACATGCTGGCGCGACGTGAACGGCTTCCACTGCTCGCCGGCGGGTGACATGTTGAAGGTGCCGGCCATGTCGATTGCGACGGCGGTGATGATGGGCTGGCCATCCCTCAGAACGGCCCGGAAGTAGCGTTGCACCGGCGCAGGCAGTCCCTCGAGTTCGCGCACGTCGTAGCGTGTTGGCAGGGCGGTTCCGCCTGGCTTGCCGTCGAGGCGGCCGCCTTCGAGGCCGACATGCAGCGCGTTCACCTCGCCTGCCCACCGACGCTCGCCAAGAGCCGTGAGGCCCACCGCCGTGAACGCTAGCACGGCCAGGCACACTCCCAGCCACGGCAACCATGTCATGCTCGGCCCTCCTGGGCGTTGAACGGACTTCAGACCATTACCGATTCGACCGGCCGGCGCAACGAGCGTGGCAGCATCGGTCCGCGGCCGAAGCGCACCACCAGGTCCGGGCGCTGGCCCGTGAGACCGAGTGCGGCGGCAAACGGCGAACGCACCGCGGCCACTTCCACCGGTTGGTTCAAGAAGGCATTGCGGATGCCCAGCGCAGTGGCCTGCAGCGCGAAGCGCTCATAGGCTCGGCCTACCTCCACCCAGTGGGCCTTGTCGGCCGCCGCGCCGATGAAGACGGCGATGCCCGCCGAGTTGCGCACCTGGCGCGCGATCTTGTCGTTCTCTCCCTTGGCGGTGAAGAACCAGCCGAAGGCCAGGTCGCCCAGCCACGCCGGGATGGCGGGGTTGCCCGATGACACGCTGAACAGGCCATCCCGCGTGCGTGCGGCATCGGCGCCATTGAAGCGGATCCAGGTCTTGAGTTCACTGACGAAGGCCGGGTCCGCCAACTGGGCGCTGTTGCCTTGAACTATGTGCGCCAGCACGCGCTCCATCGCGGGGCGATCGGTCAACAGCAGCAAGTGCACGCCGCTCGACGTGCCGGCTCGCTCCAGCAAGTTCATGTCTTCGCGGGACAAGGGCTGGCCGTCGTAGTCGCCGCGGGTGCATTGCCGCGACGCGATGGCGTGGTACAGCGGTGATGGTCGGGCCGGGGAAGGGGCGAGCGTCACCCGCACGAGGTCGTTCGTGGCGGCCAAGCTGGGCTCCGCAACGAGCCCGTGCGCCCACGCCGCCTGCACCAGGTTCTCGGCCGCGCAGCCCAGGGTCACGAAAAGGTGGTGATCATCGGGGTCCACCGCCGGGCAGCGCCGCGTCAGGTCAGGCCGTATCGTGATGGCCTTGTCTTCGACCGCGAACTTCCAGCACTGCGTGTTGTGGCTCGACGGTGCAAGAGTCGCACAGTGCACCAGTTCCCGCGTGAGTGCCGCGCCATCGATGCCGGACAGTGGGCCGGTACGCCAAGTCCTCGCAGCGACGGCGTCGTAGCCCTCGGAGCCGGATGTCGGCGAGCACGCCGACAGGAATGATGCGCCGCCGACGATGGCGGGCACGACGGAGACGAGCTGCCTTCGCGACACGTTGACCACTTGACCCCCTGGAGTGTTTGCTGCCGCTGGGCGCCGCGGGCTGATTCTCGCAGCCCTGTCCGTGGTGGCTCGATGCTGCCAGCAGCGACGAATCTAGGCCCAACGTTGCGCAGGATCTGTTCGTCAGCGCACGCTGAGCGACCACTTTCTCCAAGGGAAATGGACGCGCCATGTTTGTGGCCATGCGCCGCGCGAGTCCGGCGAAAAACGACGCTTCGCCTCCAAAATGGGGGCTCGCGCCGTGCGGGCCGAGTGTCAGGGCGTTTAGACTCGCGCAGGGACATGCGTCGGTTGCCCCGCCAGGAGCCCGTCGTGCCAACTAAAGTTCTTCGACATCGATCCATCTTCGTCTCGCTCGCGCTGGCGACCTGCGTCGGACTGGTCGTACCGGCCGTCATGGTGGGCGGCTTCGTCATCGAGGTCCACGAACCCGCGATCGCACGCCAACGCCTGACGCAAGAGACGGATTCCCGGCTGGACGTGTTGTCACGTAGCCTGCCCGAGGTCCTGTGGAACCTCGACACCGCTGCCGGTCGAGACCTGGTTGAGGCGGTTATGAAGTCGCCGGATGTCGTCCATGTCCGCGTCAACGACCTGACCCAATCGACGCCTTTCGTCGAGGCAGAAAGGCCGGAGCGTCGCGTTGGCCAAGTGCACGCTGGCGAGCGCCCCATCTACCGGGGCAAGCGCCTGATCGGCACTGTGCAGATTGAAATCAACGACAGCACTGCCGCAGCCGAGCTGTACGAACAGCGCCGAATGTACGCCTTCACGGTGGGCGGCCAGATGCTGGTCGCACTGCTGCTGATTCTCGTGCTGCTGAACCTGCGCATCGTACGCCCGCTGCGTGATCTCAGACGCTTTGCCGACGACCTGGCGGGCGGCCACTTCGAGGCCACGCTCAGGGTGAGTCCGGACGAGGAGATCGGGCAACTCGGCCAGCGCCTGGCGCACATGCGCGACGCCCTCCAACGCCTCTTTGCCGAACAGCGCGACTTGCTGCAACGACTACGCGATGTTGCCGAGACCGTGCCTGGCGTGATATTCGAGTTCACGATGAGCGTCGACGGGCAATTTGCATTTCCCTACGCCAGCGGCGCGTTGCAGGAGATGTTCCGGGTCGCACCAGATCACGTACTCACCGACGCCTCTCCGGTGTTGGCGAACATCCATCCACGCGATCGCGATCCATTCTTCGAGTCAATCCGAAGCTCCGCGCGCGACCTGACGCCTTGGCAGCACGAATTCCGCGTGAGTGGCGTGACGTCGACGGATACCGAGGAGCGCTGGTTGTTCGGCAACGCCATTCCACGCCGCGCGCCGGAGGGCAAGGTGGTGTGGCACGGATTCTTGACCGACATCTCACGGCAGCGGCGCGACGCCCTCGAACTGGACCGCTACCGACATCAGTTGGAGGCCTTGGTCGGTGCGCGCACGCTCGAACTCGAGACCGCAAAGCACGCGGCCGAGACGGCCAACCTGGCAAAAGGCACATTTCTCGCCAACATGAGCCACGAGATTCGAACTCCGCTTAACGCGATCCTGGGCTTGACCTTTCTACTGCGCCGCGATGCCGGCGACACGCTGCAGGGCGATCGACTTGACAAGGTGGCAAGTGCCGCAGAGCACCTGCTAGCCGTTATCAACAATGTGCTCGACCTGTCCAAGATCGAATCCGGCAAGCTACTGCTGGACGCGGAGGACTTCAGCGTGGCGCAGGTCGTTGATAGCGTTGTCAGCATGCTCGGCCAGCGTGCGGTGGACAAGGGCATCGAGCTGATCGTCGACATGGATCCGCGGCTCCAATCACGGACGGTCAACGGGGACCCGCTGCGCCTCGGCGAAGTGCTGGCCAACCTAGTGGGCAACGCGGTCAAGTTCACCGCGGCGGGTCGGGTCGCGCTCCGCGCGGCGATCGTCGAGGAGCAGTCGGCGACGCTGCAGCTTCGCTTCGAGGTGCAGGACACGGGCATCGGCATTTCGGCCGACGCGCTCGCCCGCCTGTTCCTCGAATTCGAGCAGGGTGACAGCTCGACCACCCGTCGGTATGGCGGTACCGGGTTAGGCCTGGCCATCAGCAACCGCTTGGCCGCCTTGATGGGCGGCCAGATAGAGGTCGAGAGCAGCCCCGGTGCAGGCAGTACTTTCCGCTTCACGGTCGTGGTTGCCAAGGGAGGTACGGTCGAGCCGGCGGCCCGCATTGATGCCGGAGCGATCGCCGAGCGCCTGCGCAAGCGTTTCTCCGGCGCCAGCATCCTGGTCGCGGAGGACAACCCGGTCAACCAGGAGGTGGCGGTCGCCCTTCTTCACGCCGCGGGGCTCCAGGTCGACGTCGCCGCGACTGGGAAGAAGGCGGTGGAGTTGGCCAGCATGAAGGCCTACGATCTGATCCTCATGGACGTGCAAATGCCCGAGATGGATGGGCTTGAGGCCACACGGGCAATCCGTGCGCTGCCCGGCGGTTCCCGAACTCCCATCCTCGCAATGACCGCCAATGCGTTCGCGGAGGATCGCCAGCGCTGCATCGACGCGGGCATGAGCGACCATTTGGCCAAGCCAGTTCGTGCACAACAGTTGTACGAGCGGGTCGATGATTGGCTGGCGCGCTCGCGGGTTTGAACTCCACCTTGCCCGCCGTGTACGATGACTCGGGTGCGGCAGGCGCGAGGGATTGCGTACTGCTACGGCCCGGTCTATTCTGAAACTCACCTTGCATTGCCAGGGAGATCTCCATGCGCTGTAACTGGCTGCTGTTGCTGCTCCTGGCCCCCTGCGTGGCGCTCGGTGCAACGCGCCTGGTACTGGTGACGGAAGAGTATCCGCCCTACAACATGAGCAACGACAAGGGCGAGGTCGTCGGCATCTCCACAGACATCGTCAAGGCGTTGATGACGGAAGCCGGCTACGACTACGAACTCGCGATCTACCCTTGGTCTCGCGCGATCGCGCTGGCCCGAACCCAGGTCAACACCTGCGTCTTCTCGATGTCGAGAACGCCCGAGCGCGAGGCTCTATACAAGTGGATCGGACCACTCGTCGTCAACGATTGGTCGCTGTTCGGGCGTGCCGACGAATCCCGGCCCTCGCGGATGGAGGATGTGCAGAACCTGCATATCGGCTCGTACCAGGGTGACGCGATCGTGGCCTACCTGCAATCACGCGGCTATCTCGTCGATGTCGCGCCGTCGGACGATCTCAATCCGAAGAAGCTGCAGGCTGGGCGCATCGACTACTGGGCGACCGGCCGCCTTATCGGCCAGTACCGCCTCCGTCAGCTGGGCGTGACCGACATCGAACCGATGCTTACATTCAATCGCACCGAAATGTTCCTGGCCTGCCAGAAGCAGTTGCCCGACAAGCAGGTCGAACTGCTGCACAGGTCGCTCAAGGAACTAGAGCGGCGCGGTGCCATCAAGGCCATATACGCCAGCTACGGTTACGCGCCCTGAGTACCCGCAAGAGTCGAACCCGATGAGGCAGGTGCCAACTTCGAGTCGGATCGTACCGGCAAACGGACGGTCGGGGATCGGCCAGTTGATGCCGTTCTCGGAGGGCGTCTCCAGCCGCGAAGTGGAGAATCTCAGACGGCTGGCGAGTGCCGACCCCGATCGGGCTCTTGGCGAAGATATGCTTCGCTACCCAAGAGACCCAACCAATTGATGCCCGAAGCTGAGGCAAGAACTTTTACTTATGACCACGTTGCGTATCGCTATTGCGGCACTTGTCGCGTTCGGCGTTGATCGTCTCTCCAAGGTTGTCATTGTTGAGTGGCTCAACTTGGCATCAGTTCACAAGCTTTCCGTATGGCCGCCCTATCTGAACCTTGTGATGGCGTGGAATAGAGGAGTCAATTTCGGCTTTCTGAACAGGTTTGATGCCCGCTGGTTCCTTGTCGCGATCAGCATTGCTGTCTCGTTGGCGCTGACGTTATGGATGCGCAACAAGTCGGACTGGGTCACGACGCTGGCGACAGGCGCCGTGGTCGGCGGCGCGCTCGGCAATGCCTATGATCGAGTCGTCTACGGTGCAGTTGCCGATTACATCAACGTGAGCTGCTGCATGATCCACAACCCGTTTTCATTCAATGTCGCCGACGTGTTGATTTTCGGTGGGGCAGCTCTTCTAGTGCTTGGTCATGAGGCCGGGCGAAGGCGCATCAAACAAGAAGTGTGAACGCGCAGGAAACGAGCGATCTGCCGGGCTATGTCCTGGGGGCTGTGTCGGTCCGCCGGCTTTATCCTCGGCAGCCAATGACGCCAACTGTCTTCAGCCGGCCAGAAGCGGTCGGCCGCGAAGGTCAGCTTTAGAGTAGGCTACTGCGCATGGATTCCGAACCCAGCTACCTCGCGTCGCACGGTGAACTTGCGACGCTGAAGAACGCCATCGGCTCCTGGTATCACCAGGATGCCTACCTCGACTTCAACGAGGATGCCGAAATTTGGGCGTCGATGTGGGCCGGCTGCGATAGCGCAGGACGGCGCCGCCTGGTCAATCAACTCGAACAACTGTTGAGCCGAAGCGACGCCGAAGTGCTGAGTGTTTGGAACGGCGAATCGCGCGCATTTCGATTTGACGATGGTCCGGAAGCCCGCGAGTTTCTTGATTCGATGCTGGCTTCGTTCAAGGTTCGACCAAATTGCTGATAGCAGGATGCGGCCAGGTCCGGTCGTTCGCCAACGACCGCTATCCGGTAGTCCGCCGAACCGGCGCTGCCAAGAACGCAGCAGCGTCGCTCGAAACGAGGCAAATCGCTAGGGACATGAGTCATCGCTATAGATCGCCCGACGCGCGAGTCATTCTTGAGCTCACCGATTTTTCCGCGGACGGTGGCGCGAGGCATGTGTTTTCGGGCTATCGCCCGATCTACGATGTTCGTGCCGACTTCTGGACTTCGGCGGATCATGAGCTCGCGCCTTCTGACGGCGCGAGGACGGGCGATCGCGTGGTGGCGGACGTCTGGTTCGTTGGCCCAGAGGTCTACCCCCACATCATCCTCTACGGCCGGCCTCAGCGGCCAAAGTATGTGCCATTCGTACTAAGGTTGCAGGTTCTTGGCCAGGAAGGTTTCCACCCGGCGCGCGAAATCCAGTCGGTTCTCCGGGTTGAAGAATCCGTGCCCCTCATCGGGATAGCTGATCCACTCGGGAGGGTTTCCCGCCGCCTTGAGGGCGTCTCTCATGCGATGGGCGTGAGCAATCGACACGCTGGGGTCGAGCTCACCGTGTGCCAGCAGCACCGGGGCTTTGATGCGCGATGCCAGCTTGACGGGTGAGTTGGCGGTCAGAATGGCCGCATCCTGCTTGGCATCGCCGACCGTCTCGGGCAGGGTCAATCGGCGGGCGAGTTTGCCGTCATCCTCCAGCCACCAGGCCCCTTGAACTAGCAGTTCCAGGTCCGTCACCGCCGACCAGGCTACGCCGCAACGGTAAAGGTCGGGATCCTTGGCCAGGCCCATCAATGCGCTGTAGCCGCCGTAGCTTGCACCCATGATGCAGGCCTTGTCGCTGGCCAGGCCCTGCTGCTGCGCCCAGCGCAGCGCGTCGGCCACGTCGTTCTGCATGGCCTGGCCCCACTGCTTGAAGCCGGCGCGCAGGTGATCCTCGCCATAGCCGGCGCTTCCGCGGAACTCGGGCTGGATGACCACGTAGCCACGTGAGGCCAGGAACTGGTCCCAGGGCTCCCATTGCCAACTGACGCCACGCACCCATGGGCCGCCATGCACGAGCACCACGGCCGGCAGCGGGCCCTTGGCGCCGTCAGGGCGGGTGATCCAGACGGGCAGGTTGCGTCCGTCGCGGGCTTTGATGGTCTGCAGATCGACGCCGGCCATCTGCGCCGGCACCACCGCTTCACGCACGCGCCCGATAGGCAGCCAGTGCGGCTGACCGGCGGGTGGCTGGGCCTGGTAGAGCCAGAGCTTGCCCGGGTCATGGTCGTTGAACGATCTCACCAGGGCCACCATGTCCGCCTGCCCGCAGCGCCGGCAGTCGATGCGATTGACAAGCCCCGGCAGGCGCTTGTCCACGTCCTGCTGGAACTGAGCCATGCGTTCATCCAGCCAGACCGTGGTTTCGCTGTCGGCCTGGGTCCGCACGCCGAGCACCCTGTCGTCTTGCTCGATCAGACAGCCGCTGAAATCGAAACCCGGCACGCTCACGAGGGCGCTGGTGTCGGGCGCCTTGGTCTGGGGGTCGTACCGTGCCAACACGGTATTGGCGCTGCCCTTGGGGATGTGGGTCACGTACAGCCCGCCCTGGCTGTCGACACTGTGGAGTTCAAAGGGCTGCTTGAACAGCGTGGTGTCGAACAACAGTACCCACTGCAAGCCGCCCGGCTTGAGCCAATAGGCCTGAACGCGGTCGTCTTTGAAGGTCAGCGTGGCCCGGGGCTCGCCATGCTCGTCGACCAGCCACTGAAAGTTGTGGTCTGGCGCCTGTTTATCGACCCGCTTTGTGTCGCCCGTGCGGGTGTTCATCCACATCAGGCTCTGCGAGTCACGCGAATACGCGCTGATCAAGACCTGCTCATTGGTCTCGCCATGTCGTGCCACCGGCACGAGGCGCAGGCTGTTGTTCCGATCCAGCGAGGAGTATTCGGACGCATGAACGCGAGAGGGGTCGACAAGCATTCTTCGGCCACTGCCATCCAGGTTCACGGCAAACAGGCCCGGCGCGTGGCGTCGCACGCCGCTCAAGTCGGCAAGGCTGTAGAGCAGTCGGTCATCGTTGAGCCAGTTGATGCCGATCACATCCTCCCGAATAATTTGTGCTGGCCGGGTCAACTTGCCACCTGGGGCGAGATCGAGCACGGTCAAGCCGACGCGTTCAGCACCCTTGGCGGTGGTGAAGGCCAGCCGTGTACCGGAAGGCGACAGCGCCGCCTCGCCTATGTCCTCGTTGCCGAAGAAGACCTCCGGCGCAGGCGGCGCCGCGTGGCTACTGGCAGCCATCAGCAGCATGATTGCTGCGCCACAGATCAAACGCACGCTTGACATCTGGTTTCCTCCCTGCCGTTCATTTGGCGTTTCCACAAGCCGTCGGACTCTCGCCACGCGAGGGAGCATCGCTCAGACATTGAACGAATGGCGCGCCCTGCATTTTGCAAACGAGGTGCGCGCATCGACGATCAGCTTGCAGTGCTTCAGCTTTCCTCAAGCCCGCTGCTCCCAGAGTGTAATTTAGGCCATAAGCCAGGCCTTGCCGGCCAACGCGTTGCGCAATACCGGTGTCAACGCCGCCATGATGGGCGCGATCCGGGCCAGCGGCGTCGCGGCCAACGACTGCACGAGGCCACGCGCATGGCGTACACAGACAACGGGATGGCGGTGACGCCCCGCGCGATCGCGGCGCGCGCGCGGCGGACCGCATCCGCGATCGTCGGCGGGCCGCCTCGGCAGCGTCATCGAGCCAATGAGGGCGTCATGTGGCAACGGCGGCGACCGCCTGGTGCCGGCCACAAGCTGTCCTTCGCGAACGGCAGGTTTCGGGAGGGCGATACCCGAGGACGCATGTCGGCCACGGGCGGGCTCCACGGCTATCTGCTGAGCCGAGGCGTTCGAACGCCCGAGGGTAGACAGAGCGCCGTGGACCAATACAAGGAACTCGTTTCGCAAGGCAGCCCCGACGGCCTCTGGCAGCGCGCCCTGCGCCAGCAGATCTATCTCGGCGATGAGGCATTCGTGGACAGCAATCAGCAGCGCATCGAACCGGCACGGCTCGCGGCCATCGAAATTCCACAGGAGCACCGTCGAAAACCACTGGAATTGGCGAAGTGGCTGGCGTTATGTGCAACTCGAAAAGAGCCCTGCGACGGGCCCACCAGGAAGGCGGCATGAGCATGTCCGCCATCGCCAAGGCCTTGAATCTTTCGGTCTCGCGGGTCAGTCGATTGATCGCGCGATACGAGGGCGACCGGGCTGGCCGTCAGGAAAGATGTGCCGATAGAGTCGACGCGGCGACGCGGGGGCAAAAGGCATGACTCGGCACCAGATCTATTGAAGACGGTCATGGCTGCGTGACTACCGCACCGCTAGGATCTGGTCACGATACCCAGCCTCCGCACGACGTCGCTCGAAGGCACCTCTCCCGGCGAGCGTGATGAATCACGAACGCTTCGCCAATGCTGCATTCCTGATTCGATGGGCATGGACGCGTACCGAGACTTCCTTGAT
>Ga0265324_10000976_pt1 | contig 17716 bp, 36 predicted proteins | sample 41419metaG_FD_198634 | JGI IMG/M metagenome (GOLD analysis project Ga0265324, IMG submission 198634) | Rhizosphere microbial communities from Carex aquatilis grown in University of Washington, Seatle, WA, United States - 4-14-19 metaG | ecosystem: Host-associated > Plants > Roots > Rhizosphere...
GGGCTCCTGCATTTCGTCGATGCCCTTGGCCAGCTCGATGATGGCCTCCATCATCTTCTCGATCTTCTGCGCGGCCTCGGGCGTGGCGCCGGCCACCTCCTGCGCCGCGGTCTCGCGGTCGATGTCCTTGTGCCGGTCGGCCTGCTTGACCTTCTGGCCGTCCATCAGCAGGCGCCCGGCCTCGGATTGCTCGGTTACGTCGATCTTGCGGTTTTCCAGGCTGAGCTTGTGCCCCTCCAGCGCGTCCCTGCGCTCGGTGGCCACGCGGTCGTCGTCCAGCTTCTGCTTTTCCAGCGCGCGCCCTGCCGCCTTGTCGGCGCCCTCCATCTGCATGCGCTCGCGCTCGAGCTTCACCTTCTCCGCCTCGATCGGGTCAGGCCCGGCGGCCTGCGGCGGCGCGATCTTGTCCAGGTTCTCCAATGCCTGCTCCAGGTCGCGCCCGGCCTTGAAGCCGCGCGCCAGGAACATCAGCATTTCCTTCGCCACCGGCGCGGGGATCAGCCCGGCCTGCACCAGCGGCGCCACCTTCTCGAAGAACACGCCGATGGCGGTCAGAAACTCGACGCGGGCTTCCTTCTCCGCCTGTTCGTCCGGCGCAATGGTGCTGTCCGTCTCGATGTCCAGGCGGAAGCCGCGCATGCGATCGTTCTTCAGCAGCGCGCAGGCCTGGGCGAAGTCGGCCTTCGCCTTCTCCGTCGCCGCCTGCCACTCGCCCATCACCTGCGCGTACTGCTGCTGCGCCTGCATGAAGGCCTGCATCTGCGCCGGATCGTTCACCGCGTTGTCGCCTGGCGGCTGCGGCGGCTGAATCTGCGGCTGCGGCGGCAGTTCGGGGAGCCCGGTCATCTTGCTCAGCATCTCGGGGCTGAACTGCTCGGCGATCACCTCGGCCATGAGCCGCAGGCAATCGCGCACGAAGCGTTGCATCTCCTGCTGGCCGATCTGCAGGCGCAGCGTAGCGAACTGCCCCTTGATGCGCTCCGCCGTCGCCGTGGCGCCCGGATCGCCGACGCCGCGGATGATGTCCGATATGCCGGTGATCTCGTTGAGGTCGGCCTTTACCCGCTCCCGCGCCTCGAACAGCCCGGCCAGCACCTTTGCCAGCTGCTCGATCGGGAACCAGGTGATCATCTTCTCGACGCCGCCCTTCTCCATCCACGCGGCCCAATCGTGGACCGGCACCATCTCGTTTTCGCCGGACTGCTCGCCGAACAGCTGCGCGAGCTCCGAATGCGCGTCGCCGGCGTAGAAGCCCTTCATGCGCAGCGCGCGCAGCAGGATGCCGATGCGCTGCGTGATCATGTCCAGCTCGTCGGCCTGCCCCTGGTACTCGTAGAAGTCGGGGATCGGCACCGTCGTGTCGTTCGTGGTGGTCGCCGTCACCGGCCGCGGCGAGGGAAAGAAGCCTTCCAGTTTCAGCGGCGGCGGCGACAGGCGATCGAGCGGCCGGTCGGCATAGCCGGGCGAGATCCACACGACCTCGTTGGCGCTCTTGTTCCAGATTTCCCAGATCGTCGCTTTCTTGAACACGTCGGCGATGGCGCCGACCTTGTCCTTGTCGCGAATGTCGGCGTCGAGCGGCACCATCTCGGCGCAGTCCGGGAAGCGCGCCTTCAGTTCGTCCCGCGTGAGGAAGCTGCGATAGCCCACCGCGTCGACCTCGGGCCACTGCCGCGCCACCGAATCGCGGTAGTCCTCCCAGAACACATAGCCGAGCCGGGCGAACTCCTCGACGACGTTGCCTGCCTCGTCCTTCTCGCACTCGTAGAACACCCGCGCCGTGCCGCGGCCCGGTAGCAACACGTCCATGTTGCAGGCCTTGAACACCTCGTGCGCGTCGTTGCGCTCGACCTCGTAGCCCGTGGCTCGCTCCAGGATCTGCGCGCCCAGGCGGCCGATGGGGTCGGGATCGCGATAGCGGCGCTCGACCTGCACGCGCGGCGGCCGGATGTAGCGCGCCGGCGCCATGGTCTGCACGTTCGACCACAGCACGTTGTAGCGCACCTTTGTGTCGGCCTCGTTGTCGCGGTCGTCGCGGTAGCGCCGCACAATGGCGCGGCCGCGCTTCTCGAACTTCTGGACGTTGCGCTCGGTGAGCTTCAGCCAGGCCACCCAGCGCGTCACCACGCCGGATGGATCGTCGCCGAAGTCCTTGGGCGTCTCGGCCGCGGGGCCGCTGCTGGTGAAGCCGTCAGCCATCGGCCTTTGGCGCTTCGCCCGTCAGGTACGCCTCGAACGCCTTGGCGGTTTCGACCAGCGCCGCAGCCTCTCCGCCCATCTGCGCCTTGATGGCGAGTTCGAGGGCGACGCGGCGGGTAGTAGCCTCCGGCGTATGAATCTTGTAAATCTGCGGATGAACGATCTGCGGCAACAGCGGGTTGACCAGCGGCGGCTGGAACCAACTGTCGGGGCCATAGACGCCGCAATTGCAGCGCTCCGATGCGTTGATGCGCATCGGGCAATCCTTGGCGTGGTCCCGCGCTGTAATAATCACCCGATCCTCCGCCCCTGTGGCCCCGCACCTTGCTTCCAAAGCCGGTTCATGGTCAAGGCCTCCAAGCCCTTGATGTCCTCGGGGTCGACCGGCTTCACCCGCTGGTAGGGCCGCGACATGCAGGCATAGCGCAGCTCGTCGGCGGCGTGGTCCTCGCCCTCGCTGTCGACGTCCTCGGGCTTGAGCGGATCGTGCTGCAGCGCCGGCAGCGTGCGGATCAGGTGCTGGTTCGTGCTGAACACGTACAGCATGGGGCGGTCGTCATCGCCGACCAGGCGTGATCGTACCTGGTTCCAGCCCGACATGCTGCCGCGCTGTGGCACCCGGGTGTTGTCGGCCTTGCGCCAGGTCACGCCGGCGCGGTGAAAATCCTCGCTGATCGGCACGCCACCGGTGAAGCTGAATATGCTCGGATCCGCGACGCCGTAGCTGATCTCCTCACCGGGCGCCTCGCGCGCCTTGATGCCGGCCGCGCAGGCCGTCGCGGTGAGGCGCACGCCGATGTTGGGCTCGTATTGCCCGTTCGTGTCGGTGCTGACGCCGTACCATTCGCGATAGCGCACCAGGGCGCCACGGGGAAACTCGGGAAGCTCGCCGTCGCTCACCGCGTACCAGCCGACGCTGAAGGGCCGCGCCGTGCCCCAATCCAGCGCCCGGAAGCGTGTCCAGTGCTTCGGCAGCTCCACCGGCGGCACGACGTGGCGATCCGTCGACCACTCGGGGAAATACGCGCCCTGGATCACCGACCAGTCGCCCTCGAGCCAGGCGCGCACCAGCGATGCGTTGCCGCTCATCTGCAGGCTCGCGATGTACTCGGTGCCGAGATAGCGGTTGTCGGTGACCTTCGACGGGATGAACACCCGCTCGCGCTCCACCGTCTCGCCGGTGAAGGGATTCTTGAACGTCGACTTGATGATCTGCCAGCCGAGCGGCGCCGGGTCGATGTAGCGCGCCTTCACCCACTGGTGGCCCGGGCCGCCCGGGTTGCCGGTGCCGCGCATGCCGACCGGCACGCCGTGGCCGCTGCGCAGCGTCGCCATCATCTTCATGATCGGCGCCTGCATGGCGAAGGTGCCGACCTCCTCCGGGTATACCCGCGTGTAGCTGTGGCCCTGGTAGGCGTCGGCATCGCTGTCGGTGTCGAGGTAGGCGTAGCGCAGCCGCGCGCCGTTCGGAAAGCGCCAGTACTTGTCCTGCTCATGGAACTTGGCGCCGATCGGCCCGTAAATCTGCCGGCTGCGCTCGATGGTTTCCATGAGCTGCGTGCGGTCGCGGCGGAGCATGATGCCGATCGCGTGCTGACCGTAGAGCCCGGCATGGCTCACGAAGTCACCGAGCACGCCATCGGTCTTGCCGCCGCCGCGGGCGCCGCCGAAGAACACCTCGAACACCGGGCACGCCAGCAGGGCGGTTTGCGGGCCGCTCTGCGGCGACCAGATGACCTTAGCCGGGCGGGGCGGCATCCGTCACTGGATCACATCCCCAGGCGCCGGGAGCGGCGTGTGTTCGCGCTGCCAGGCGCCGGCATCCACGGCCAGCGCGGGCACGTGCACCACGAAGTGCTCGACCTCGCCGACGTGCTCGATCGTCGACAAATCGGGCAGCGTCTTGCGCAACAAGATCTCGCAGGACTTCACCTGCGTGGGAGAAAGTTCAATCTTTCCAAATACATGGTCGCGCAGCCGGTTCAGGAGCTGACTTGTCTGGATAGCCGCGCGAGCTCGCTCGTCCTGGTAGGGCCGCATGGTGCGCTTCGCCATGGCGTCAATTCCGCCCCAATCCGGGACACACGTCAAGCCCTATCTGCGCCCGGTGATCCGCGCCCAGACCCTCGGCGCTTGGCATCGGATCAAGTCCAGAAGGTTGGCTTTTGGGTTCTCGTGCGGCCCGATGCGAGTAAATCCCTGCATTTCGCGCTTTTCCCAATAATCGTACCAAGCGCGCTCCTTCAACTCCCATGATTGATAGATGTCGTCAAAGTCCCGCGTCATGACTTTTGCGCCTCCATGGCCTCGAATTCAGCAACTACCTGTGCCTGTCTTTCCCGAAACTCTGCCGGAGACAGCGGTCTCTCCGTGGGTACTCGCTTCAGCCCCAGTGAAAGCCCGCCGTCCGCGTTCAAGCGGACGGACGGCGGGCGAGCCGGTCCTCCGTTTTTCCGTTCGGGCTCGTTGGGGGGTAAGGGGGGAATCTTATAATGTGGTTGTGGTTGCTCATGCATTGGAGATGCATTGCATGTGCTTTGCTTCTGCTTTGACCACCGCATTGCAGCTGCATTGGATCGCTTCCCGTACCGCAATGCAGCTGCGGCGAGCTCGGCCTCGACGCGCTTATGGCTCCACCCGATATCGGTCATCTGGAAGAATGACAGGATGATTGACTTGATAGCCTGCCAGCGCGAAGGCGCGCACCGGGTGATGCGGGCAAGGGCGTCATCCTCCTTCGGGAGGGGCTTGCCGCTGGCCCAGTAGTGGGCGATCAGCAGCAGGTAGGCGCCATGCTGTTCGGTGGAGAGGTGGCCCGTGTCGGCCAGGTAGTCGGGCCAGTAGATCGGCATCCATGCCGTCGGGCGATTGCTCATGTGGGCACCTGCAGGCGCTCGCGCTCTTGCTTGGCGCGGCGCTGCGCAAGCTTACGCTGCCGGTACCCCTCGTCGGTCCACCACAGGACGGTGCTGTGGTCGCATCCGAACTTCCGGCCTATGAGCGTAGAGGAGCGCCGGCGATCGAAGCGCATGCGGCGCATTTCGGCGATATCTTCCGCCGTGAAGTCTCGGCGCTTCACGCGCCGGTCCCCAACATTTTTCCTGTGTCGCTGTATTTCACGGAACCCCCCGCGTTACCCCGCGACAGTGGAAAGAGGGGGAACCCGCGCGGGGGTACGGGGATGCGGCTGGCCGGCCGTCCCCCTCAGCCGTCACCCTACTCCAAAAGCTGAAGCTTAGCTATAAGACCAAGGTTCGGTTGGCGCGGCGTTCGCGTGAACGAATCAGGCCGACGCGCCCGACGGGAGTCATGCGGCCACCTGGTCGAACTTGCCGGCCTCAAGCCCCCAGCTATCCCAGCCGGGCGCGGACTCTCGTGCGAACAGCTCGACATACGGGCCAGTGACCAGGCGCTGTATCCGATCGCGCGCTTCGTCGGGCTTCCGGCTGTGCTCGCGACGCGGCGCCATGATGACCTGCCGCACGCCCTTGTCGGCCCTGGGCGGCTTGCCGCGCGTGCCCAGGATGCAGATCTCGGACATCTTCCGCGTCCAAAGCCCCATGCCCATGCGCGGCTGCCCGCCCGCCGTCGTCTTGACCCAGACGAACGCGATGGTCTTGTAGCTGAAGCCCCAGCGCTCCATCAGGTTGATGGCCTGGTCGAGGTGCGAGTCGACGGCCCACATGAACAGCGCGCATTGCGGCGCGGCGAGATCGAGCACCGGCAGCCGAGACAGCTCGTCGACGGACTCGACCTGATAGTGCGGCTGAGCCGATCGCTGGGCGATGGCGCGCTTGTTCCGGTACGCTTCGAACGACCAAGGCGGGTCGCATAGGATGGCTCCGTAATGGCCGCGCTGGAGACTGGCGAAACTCACCCCGCCCCTCCCGCCAGCCGCGCCGCAGTACATCCGGCGATCGCGCCCAGCCACACGCCGCAAAGCACGCCAACGAGGAAATAGACGCGGGGGTGGCGCTTCACGCCGCCCGCCTCCCCACCGTCGCCCGCAGCGTGAAGCCCCAGCCGAGCAGCGCCCGCTCCACCTGCTCGACCGACTTGCACGTGGCCACGCAACACCCGAGGTCGAGCAGCACGCCTTGAACGACGCGCTGAGCATTGCTCAACACGCCGCGCTGAGCCTTCAGCTCGATCCAGTACGGGAACACCTGGCCGTTCTCGCCCCGCAGGATGAGCATGTCGGGCGTGCCGGGGGTGTAGCCGGGCGTGGTGGTGACGCCTCGGTTACCGCCGGGGATCGAGGTGAACCAAGCGTCCTTCGGCAGCGCGAGCCGGAGGAAGAAGGTCACGTTGGCCTGGAGATGGGTCTCGGGGTGGTTGCGCTTGATGCTCAATTCACCGCTCCCGAAACCTTGGCGCTGGGCGAAACCTCGATCACCACCAGCACCTGCAGTGGCGCGCCGTGCACGGCGCCGCGAGGCATCGGCACGACGGAATGCACGCGGGTGCCGGGCCGGCATTCGAGCGTGCCGACGGCTTGGCCGCCCACGGGGATCACGTGGAACTCGTAGGTCACGCCGGTGAGATCGGGGCGGTTCATACCGGTTCGCCCAGCGCCAAAAGGTAAACTTTCAGCAGGGCGCTTCCCTCCTGGATCTCGGCAGTGTCGTACCGCAAGTGTCTCGCCACCTGGTGCAGCACCTCGGTATTGAATACGCCGCCCTTGGCGAAGGCCGCGCGCATGTCGGCTGCCAGCGCGGCCTTGTCCTCCCTCAGTCGATCGATCCGCCGCGCGAACTCGCGCAGCAGATCGGCCGCCGCATCCTCAGACGAAACTGCGCTCTTGGCCATGTCACCCCCTTAGTCGAGTTTCTACGCCACCTCGAAGAAATCGCTCGGCGCGACCTTGCCGCCGGTCACGCGCTGGATCGCGGTAATAGCCTGGCCGCGCGGCACGCGAGCGCCGGCCGCCCAGAGGCGAACCGCTTCGCTCGTTACATCAAACTCGGCCCCATCTCTGAGCAGCCGGGCAAAATCGGCGGGCGATAGGCCCTTTGATGCGAGGTACGCAGCGAGCTTCATGCCCGCAGTTATCCAACATCCTGTTGGATTGGTCAACAACAAAATGTTGTTAGGCCATAGCGTCCGCCTGTTGGACGCTAGTTCATGGCGAAGATAAGCGACAAAGACAAAGCCGAGCAAGTGATGGTGCGCACGCAATTCGCAAAGCGGCTCGCGGCTCTAAGAGAAAGCATGCCTAAAATGCCGGATATGGGGCAGTTTGCTAAATTTTTAGAAATAGAAGGCGAAAGATACAGAAGATACGAACGCGGAGAGACAGAGCCTCCACTATACATATTGCGCAGGATCAAAATGAAAACCGGATGTTCTCTTGATGATTTGCTTGTAGAAGAACAAAAAATGCCCGAAGCGACGCCTCGGCCTCAGCTCGCGTTCGACCGCACCCAATCTGACTAATTAAGGGATTTCGGCAACCCACTGGCGGAGCGACGACAATCGCCTAACAAAATACATTTTGCGTATCCAACATTTTGTTGTTGACCTATCCAACGTTCTGTTGGATACTCCCCCATCGAACGACGCGATGGGAGCCGAGCCGATGTCTGCAAGCACCCGTACCGCCGAGACCAGCAAGCGGGAGATCAAAGCCCGCATTCGTGAGCTGACCCGCCGCGCCGAGAGCGGCGAGCAGTGGGCCGAGATTTGCCGGCTGGAGGCGCTGCTGGAAGGCGGGCCGTTTTATGGCTGACCTACGGGCACTCCGGCACTTCGGTGACCCCTGCATCCACTGCGGCGTTCCGCACGACGATGTTGTGCCCGGCCCGTGCGGCGGCGACCCGGCCAAGGCGATCCCGATTGCGTATCGACTTCTCCCCGTCCGCCGCTTCGACGGTTTCGAGCACTTCCGCGTGCTGATGAGCGACGGTCGCGTGGTCGAGCGTGTGCATCACCGCGCCGCGCATGCGCCGTACCGGCACTTCAACGAGCTCGCCGATATCCGGCAGCCGCCTCGGTACGACGGGAGCCTGTGATGGGCGCCCACATCGCAACGCCAGACTGCGGCGGCGACATCAACGGCGCCTGCGATTGCGGCTGGCGGAAGATCGTCACCAATCACGTCTACCCGCCGATCCCCGACCGCTCCTGCGACTGGTCGGCGACTTACGGAGATTACGACCTCGGCAAGCCCATCGGCTACGGCCCAACCGAAGCCGAAGCGATCCGCGATCTCTTGGAGAACTACGAGCCATGAAGCACGTTGCTGCGATTCAGATCGAAGCCGAACTTCTCGCGTTCTGGAACGCCTTCTCGCGGGCCAAGGCGTCGATGGATGCTTGGGCCGCTCTGGCGAACCATCTTGTGCCGGAAATCGAACGTATCACCGGGGTGCCCTACTACCACTACACCCTGAAGGATCGGCTCCCCAAGGGTCTGGATCTCCTGAGCGGCGGCACCTTCTACGTGACAGTGCCCAACCCCGTCGCGACTCTCGGCTGGGGCGGGCCGCTGATCCAGATGCACATGCGCTCCACCGACACGTTCAAGACCTACGCGCCGCTGCTCGCGCACATCATGGACATGGGCTGGGAACACTATCAGCAGAGCGATGACGCCGAGTTCGGCTGTCGCACCGAGCGATTCAAACGCGCCGGCCACCCGGAGATTGCAATTCGCTTCTGGCCGAGTCGTTCGCCGGAAGCGACCGGATGCCGCGTTGTCGAGGGCGAAACCAAGACCGTGACGGAGAAGAAATTCCTCTGCCCGGATTCTGTTACCCGCTAACCACCCCCACGCGCCGGGCGCGTGAGCAACCGAGAATGATGGAGGCGAGGATGGGCAGAGAGATTCGACGCGTCGACCTTGATTGGGAACATCCGCGCTACACCGAGCGGGACGCGCCGTTTTCCAATAGGGTCGGCCAGCATCGGCCGCTCCACGACAACGATTACGCCGCCGCGGCGCGCGAGTGGATCGCGGAGTTTGAGCAGTGGCAGCGCGGCGAGCATCCGTCGCAAAAGGCCACGCCCTCGATCTGCCAATTTTATTGGGAATACGCCGGCAACCCGCCGGAGTCGGATGACTACCGCGCCGAGCCCTTCAAGAACCCAGTCGGCTACCAGGTCTACGAGACCGTAAGCGAGGGGACGCCGGTCTCGCCGGTCTTCGCGACCAAGGCCGAGCTTGTCGAATACCTCGTGGCTCACGGTGATTTCTGGGACCAGAAGCGCGGTCACGGGGGCTGGCGCCGAGAGAGTGCCGAGCGGTTCGTCAACCACGAATACGCGCCGTCTTTCATTGTCTCCACAGGACCGGAGGGGCCGCACATCGCGGGCCCCGGCCAGCAGTAACCACCCCACGCGCCGGGCGCCGGCGGGAGATGAAGATGGACGATTTCACCTTTGAGGCTTTCCCGAAGATTGGCCGGCTCTCGCGCGACATGATCGTGACCGAGAAGCTGGACGGCACGAACGCGCAGATCATCGTGAATGAGGAAGGCCGCCTCGCCGCGGCGTCGCGGTCGCGCCTATTGGGCTACCAGCTCGAGAGCGGCGGCTGGACGTGGGTCAATTCGGACAACCACGGCTTCGGCGAATGGGTCTGCACTAACGCCGAAACGCTCCGCGCGCTCGGCCCTGGTCGGCACTTCGGCGAGTGGTGGGGTGGCGGCATTCAGCGCGGCTACGGGCTCGGTCACGAGAAGCGATTCAGCCTGTTCAACGTCCGGCGCTGGGGCGAAGTCCGGCCGATCGGCTGCCACGTCGTTCCAACGCTTTACACCGGCGACTTCGATACCGAGACCGTGGGCGTCGTGATGGCGCATCTGCTGGCCGGCGGCAGCGTCGCCGCGCCAGGATTCGCGAAGCCCGAAGGCGTCGTGATCTTCCACACGCAGAGCGGCGCGCTGTTCAAGAAGACCTTCGAGAAGGACGACGCCGGCAAGGGCAACGAGCCGTTGCCCGAGATGGCCGCCTGAAGGAGCCCCGCCATGCCGGACGCGAGCACGACAGCGCACACGCCGCCGCCGGGGAGGCGTGAGATGGCGGACTCGACCGACGATCTGACCGAAGCGGAGCGCCATCTGATCGAGCACAGCCTGGGCATCGCCCAGGCCGGGCGCGAGTACCGCAATCATTTCGTCGCCGAGGAAGGGCATGCTGACTGGGCGGACCTGCTGCGCCTGGTCGAGCGCGGTTTGATGGTGGTGCGCAACTACCCTCTCGCGCCGGACAGCTTCGTCTTCCACGTCACCGACGCGGGTCGGTCCGCCCTCCGCGCGCGCCGCACCCCGGAGGCCTCCTGACATGGCTGACACAATCGACGATCTGATCCAGCGGCTGGAGGCGGCGACGGAGCCGAGCCGGGAGCTGGATCGAATGATCTGCCTCCACATCGGCTGGACACTGAAGAAGATGAAGGGCGACGCGCGTCCGTACTTCCGCAAGCCTGGCGTAACTGAATATTACATGCGCAGTGAGCCGCCGGCATTCACCGCCAGCATCGACGCGGCAACATACCTTGCCGGGCCGGGCTTCTGGGAGGTCAGCGGCCCGCGCCGATATCTCGAAATCCCGACAAGCGTCCCGAACCACTGGCGCGCCAACTTCACGCCCTTTGACGAGCGCAATATAACCGTCTGCGGATGGGGTGCCACGGAAGCGCTGGCTCGGTGCTCGGCCGCCCTCCGCGCGCGTCGCGCCACGGAGGCTCAGCGGTGAGCGGGCCATTCCCTCGTCGCTGCTACGGCGAGGCGCTTAAGCCGTTCGTGCCGGAGGGCTATCGGCTACTGGTCGGCGACAATGTTGAGCGTGAGTTGCCCGACCAGCCGAACATGCTCATAGGCCGCAGCATCATCCGGGCAGATGACGGCAAGCCCCTCGGTGTTTGGGTCGACGGGACTTGGCGTCGGCTGGACATGTGGCGCGGCGGAAAGCTGATCGGCTCTTTTGAGCTCACCGGCAACTTTGCCCGTGATCGCGCCAGGCTGATCGCCTTGCTCTGGCCCGTGGATGGATACCTCGAATGAATCAACCCCACCGCCTGCAAATCCGCGTCGCCGCGCGCCACTACCGCCGAGAGGCCGACCTGCCGCGCGTCTGCGTGGTGGAGGCCGAGGTGCAGGCGCTGCGGCCGAACACCCGGGCACTGCTCGCGGTGCTGCGGCAGATGCTCAAGGACCGCCGGGCCGAGTGCCGGCGCCTGCCGCACAGCGACGAAGCGGCGCGGAAGCTGACGCGCGTGCGGATCGCGCTGCTGGGCGAGATGTGGGCGCGGAAGAAGTTCGACCGGGCCGCTGTGGCCCAGGCGGCGGAGTAGGAGGACGACATGCGGACGATCAGCAATGCGATGTTGGCGAGCAATGCGCGGGTGGCGGAGGCAAATGGATACCTGGCCGCGCCGCATGGCCGTGATGGATATCTCGATTTTTCAAACGGCCTTGTGTGCGCCGTAGGTGCGAGTATGACGGCGCAGGAGCTGGACCGGACAAGAGAGCAGGATCCAATCAAGCTTCGCGTCGTCCAATTCGAGGACGTGCGCTATGCCCAAGCGGTGTCGCGCGCGCACGACAGGTGGGCCCGCTCTCAATCCTGGCGGTTTTGGCTCTGGCACAGGCGCGCACACTGCCGCTCCGAATATTGCCGCCTGCTCGACCTTCACGACCCGGTCCGCCAGCTCGCCGCCCTGCCGGCGCTGCGCGACGCGGTGGAGGCGTAGATGCCGAAGTTCAGGAAGAAGCCGGTTGTCATTGAGGCGGTGCAGTTCACCGAGGAATCCAAAAACCAATGCTTCCATTGGGTGACATGCACCCGCGAGCCAACATGGGACGCGAGGGGCCGCCCAACAATGAAGATCGCAACGCTCGAAGGCGACCTCACCGTGAGCTTCGGCGACTGGATCATCAAGGGCGTGAAGGGCGAGTTCTACCCCTGCAAGCCCGACATCTTCGCTGCGACCCATGAGCCGGTGGAGGCGTAGATGAAGGCGGACCGGTTTGACCCCGAGGAAGTTCGCCTGCTGCGGGAGGTTAGATTCTATGCGCAGCAGCTTGTTGACGAAATGGAGCGCAGTCCGGCGGGCGACGAATACACGTTCAAGGGCAGCATGAATCACGTTGAGGACCTTCAGGCGATACTCGGTCATTACAAAGGCTGGGCCACCGGGACCGCGCCGAAGTCAGGACGCAGGCCATGACCCGCCCGCCGTTCTCCGCCGCGCTCGCCGCGCTGCTCGGCTGGGCCTGCATCGGGGCCGCGATCTACGTGGCGTGGGTGGTGTTGCCGTGAGCGATGCAGCTGCCGGCGATGAATCCGGCTGGGTCAAGGGCGGCCTATATCGATCGCCGGATGATGGAAAACTGCGCTACTTCCCTGGCGTGCTGCCCGCGATGCTTTACGGCGCCCTGTGGATCTACGCGATGTGGTGGTCCCAGATCAAAGTTGGCGGTCGCATCTTCGATATCGCGTCGATCTACGCGGTTCTCGAAAAGGGAAGCCTCTCATGATCCGCACCCTCCTCCTGTGGCTGCTGCGCCCGCGCGTGCTGGACGGGCTGCGGACTATTGAGCCGTCGGCGCCGCTCAAGCCGATGACCGGCGGCCAGCCGTCGCAGGCGCTCGGCCCCAACCAGATCGCCTGGATCGAGGCGAAGATTCCGAACGTGAAACACTGCGCCGCTGCGGTGGCGGCTCGCGACGAAAGCTCGCGGAAGGCTAGGGAGATGGCGGCGTAATGGAACTGAAAAAACTCTCCCCGGCCGCCCTGAAAGCCGCAATGAGCGGCGGCACAGAGGCGTGGGGCCGGTGGGGCTCTATAGAGCGTCACATCGTCTACATCGAGCCGCAGCCGCCGCGCCGAGGGCAGTACTGCAAGTGTCACTGCGGGTGCGGCGGTAAGGCGCGGTTTCAGGCAAAGGCAAATGGGGTTGGCGTGGCGCAGGGGTGCGAACTGTCGATGCGGCGGTTCGCAGCGCATGCACGCGCTCGCGCTGATAGAGGCTAATCCGGGGAGGAGGTTGAGGTGATGGAGAAGCGGTATTGCGAAGACTGCCAGCACTTCCGGCGCGACTGGTCATTCTTCCCGATAATGGACCTCGCCAAAAAGCATGCGACATGCGTCGTTAGCGGAACGTGGCAGCCGCCTCAGCCATATCGACTCGTGATGCGCAGCCTGGATATCAGGCCCCAGGCGCGGAAGTGCGAAACCTCTCGAAACTTTGGCCCATGCGGCGAAGCGGCGACGCTGTTTGCCGCTCGAAAGTGCCAGCCATGACCGCGCCGCTGCGCGTGGAGGCCGGGGCGCTGCGGATCGGGGAGCCGGGCGTGTACCGGATGACGGCCGAGCAGTACCACGGGCAATGCACGGTCGAGCCGGCGCTGAGTCGGTCGGGCGCGCATACCATCATCAAGGAATGCCCGGCCGCCTACTGGCACGCGAGCCCGCTCAACCCGGCCTTTGTCGAGCAGCAAAGCCGAGAGTTCGACATCGGCACGGCGGCGCATCTGGTCATGCTGGAGCCGGATCTGTTCGCCGAGCGATCGGTGCTGATCCCGTTCGACAGCTACAGCACGAAGGCGGCGCGCGAGCTGCGGGATCAAGCCTACGCGGACGGCAAGACGCCACTGAAGCCGCGCGAGGCCGAGCAGGTCGCCGCGATGCGAAAGGCACTGTTCGCGCACCCGCTGGCCCGCGAGGCGTTTACCGGCGGCGTCGCCGAGCAGACCTACATCTGGCAGGACGACGCGAGCGGCGTGTGGTGCAAGGCGCGGCTGGACTATGAGCGCGAGGGCGGCCGGATGGTGGTCGACTACAAGACCGCCGGCAGCGCCAACCCGCGCGACTTCCGTCGCGCCGTCTGGGATCACGGCTATCACATGCAGGACCCGTGGTATCGCGATGGCGTCGAGGCCGTGAGGGGTCGCCGACCCGAGGAATTCTGGTTCGTCGTACAGGAGAAGGCGGCGCCGCACCTGGTGACCGTGATCCGGCTCGACGAAAGCGCGACCACCTGGGGCGCGATGGCCAATGCTCGCGCCCGCTCGGTGTTCGCCGATTGCCTGCGTCGCGGCCGTTGGCCCGGCTACCGCGAGCCGTCGAGCCCGCACCGGGACCGCGCCTTCACGCTGAGCCTGCCGAGCTACGCGGAGTTTGAACTGGAGGAGGCCAAGGTGTTCGGCGCGTTCGGCCCGGTGCGCGCGACGCCGGCGCTGGCCGAGACGTTCGACCGCTTTCACCGGCCGCTCGACCAAGATTGATGGAGGAACCGATGGACGACGAAGAACAGGGCCCAATCGTCACCTTCGCGCGCGCCGTGCGGAAGGGCGCGCCGACACTGACTGCGCTGTACGGCGAATCCGGCAGCGGCAAGACCTTCTCGGGGCTGCTGATCGCGCGCGGACTGGCCGGCCCGAATGGCCGCATCGCATTGCTCGACACCGAGACGGGGCGCGGCATGTACTACGCCGACGACATTCCGGGCGGCTACGAATACGCCGAGCTGACGGCGCCCTTCACGCCAGAGCGGTACATCCGCGCGCTCGACGTGGTCGAAAGCCTGAAGCTCGACGCGCTGGTCATCGACAGCGCGAGCCACGAGTGGGAGGGCATCGGCGGCGTGGTCGAGACCGCCGACGCGAACGGCAAGCAGGGCCTGGTGAAGTGGGCCAAGCCGAAGGCGCGGCACAAGCGGTTCATGCAACGCCTGCTCACCACGCGCACGCACCTCATCATCTGCATGCGCGCCAAGGAAAAGCTGGTGCAGGTGAAGAACCCGAAAACCGGCAAGGAGGAAATCGCGTCGGCCGGCTTCGTCAGCGTGCAGGACAAGCGCTTTATCTACGAAATGACGCTGCAACTGTTCCTGCCGCGCTACGACAAGCGGGATCACATCGGCATACCGGTGATCGAGAAGTGCCCGCAAGGGCTGCTGCCGGCCTTCCCTGAGGGCGCGCGGATCAGCGTCCAGACCGGCGAGATGATCCGGCAGTGGGTTGACGGCGGGGCGCCGGTAGACCGCGCCTATGAGGCGCTGAAGCGTCGCGGCGAACAGGTCGCAGCCGATGGGACCGAGGCGCTGAAAATGTGGTGGGAGAAGCTGACGGTTGCCGACAAGAAGGCGATGCAGCCGAACATGGCGAATCTCAAGAGCGTAGCGGCGGAGGCGGACCGGCACGAGGAACCGGAGGGCGGCGACGCCACAGATCTGCCGGACGGTCAGCCAATCGGCCAGCCCGATCCGTCGCTCGACAGCCCGTTTGGCGACCGGACGGCCGCGTGATGTCCGTCATGTTCATCTGCGACGGCTGCGACGTGCGTGCGCTGACGACGCTGTCGTGCGATGGCTCGCCGGTGCCGGTCAGGGGATGGGCGCAATACCGGCTCACGGACTACGGCGGCGATGGGTTCAGGGTTCATGCCTGCACCAACTCAGCCTGCCGCGAGAAGGTCCACGAACTCACCGCCGCGCCACAGCCGCTGCCGTATTGAGGAACCACCATGCCCAAGCCCGATGGTTTTTCCAATCTCCGCGCCCTGATCGCGGCCACGAAGGCGGCGAGCGAGAAGGCCATCCCAGGACCGCCATGGCGTTACGTGCCCTGGCATATCGAGGAAGGCCCGCCGGCAGTACGAGCGCGAGAAGGCTGGCTGATTTGCACGACATCATCGGATGAGACTGCAGCCTTCATCGCCCACGCCAGCACAGCCGCCCCCGCGCTCGCCGACATCGCCGAGAAGATGCTCGCCGTGTGCGAGGCGGACGAAGCGCTGTGTGTCGCCATCAACTCGTTCAGGTCGCCGGACTGGATTGTCCAGCTGTGCCTACGCGACAACGACAAGGCAGCGGAGTGGCAAAAAGCTTGGGAGGCAATACGAACGGCCGGCCAAGCCCGTGACGCAGCCCTCACCGCCGCCCTGGAGAACTGAGCCATGCCCAAGTCCGACAACGTAGTGACCGAACTCCTGGAGCGGGAGAAGGCGAACATCGACCGGCGGATGGTCCGGCTGAGCGCCCGGCGCGCGGAGATTGAGAAGCAGTTGGCTAGGCTGGCGGAACCGGCGGCGCCGCCAGAGCGGAAGCCCCTGGAGACGGAAGCGACGGCGATGCGCGCGGCGGCCGAGCACCCCCGCCCCATCACCACCGACGAGACGCTGCCGGCCGCGCTGGATGTCGCCAACCAGATCAAGGAGGGCGTGAGGTGAGCGAGCGAGACAAGCGTCAGGCCGTTGTTGGCGAATGGTGTGCCGCAGCTTTTGGCGTCGAGCACACAAAGAGCGTTCCGCAGCGCGGGATACGGATGATCGAAGAAGCCATAGAGCTTGCGCAAGCGTGCGGTTGCGATCCGGCGATGGTGCACAAGCTGGTTGACTTCGTGTACAGCCGTCCGCCCGGCACCATCGGCCAGGAACTCGGCGACGTCGGCACTACAGTCCTTGCGCTCGCCAATGCTGCCGGCCTCAGCGCCGACGTCGAGGAAGCCCGCGAGATCGTCCGCGTGCTGTCGAAGCCTGTCGAGCATTTCACAGTCCGGAACGAAGCGAAGAACGCCGCCGGATTCGACGCGCTGGCGTATCCCGTGGAACCGAAGCCATGACCCACAACCGCCGCGCCGGGCGAGAGGCGAAGATGGCGAGGGCGTTTGGTGGTCCCGTTGAGGCTGCGTGCAAGACGTGCGGCGGCACCGGCGCCGACCACCGCTATTGCATGGGCTGGCACACGACCAGGGTCGAGCGTGAGGTTCACGGCCGCTGCTTTGAGCACTGCGGCTCCGACTGCTGCACGTGGCTTTGTCCGGATTGCCAGGCCGGGAATGGCCGGAGATCGGAAGGCCCCGACCTGCCCGACTGGGACGAGGAGACCCCGCATGGCTGACTACATTCTGAGCTTGCCGCACGACCTGCACCCCAGCACGGCGACGCTAGTGCACGCGTTTGCCGAGGCTATGGGGAAGAAGCTGGCGGCCGCTCAACGCAAGTACGGCTACACCGATGGCTGGCGGCGTGACGACTGGGAGCCCGAATGCATTGCGGCTCTGCTAGAGCACGTCGAGAAAGGCGACCCGCGAGACGTCGCGGCTTATTGCGCCTTTCTGTGGCGGCACGGCTGGGCCACATCTCTGGCAGGCAAGCTGCGCCTTGACGAACTACGCCGCGCCGCCGAAGCCCTCGCCGCACCACCGGCGGCGCGTGGGGAGGGTGGATCGTGAGCTACGACCCGGCATGCGAGACGCTGGCCGAGTACTTTCTCGGCAGCATGGCGCCCGATCGGCTGAAACGCGCCCTCGCTCAGCACATCCAAGATGATGTCGAAAGCTGGATTGAGTTTCGGCTCGCCGAAGTTCTCCGCGAGATCGAAAGGCAGAAGCAATGACAGAGCGCTGTGAACTGTGCGGCGAGCCGATGCCTCCGGGCGAGGAGATGTTCAAGTTTCACGGCTACAGCGGACCATGTCCGAAGCCGCCCCTCCCCAGGGAAGCCCCGGAAGATCAGTCGCTCAAGGTAGAGGTGGCTGGCGACCGCCTCGTCATCTCCATCGGAATCCGCGG
>Ga0265324_10000979_pt1 | contig 17691 bp, 16 predicted proteins | sample 41419metaG_FD_198634 | JGI IMG/M metagenome (GOLD analysis project Ga0265324, IMG submission 198634) | Rhizosphere microbial communities from Carex aquatilis grown in University of Washington, Seatle, WA, United States - 4-14-19 metaG | ecosystem: Host-associated > Plants > Roots > Rhizosphere...
GATTTACTCGGTGCCGATCAGCTACAATCCGCGGGCCGGACAATCGAACTTGCGGCCGGTGTACGACGGCAGCCGCATTCTGAAAATGTTTGTGGTGAATCTGCGTTGGAAACCGGTGACGGTCATGTCCCCGACTGCCCGGCGCGAGCGCCGGTTGCATCCGGTGCGGGCGTTGCGCCGCGCGATTACCTTCGGTGAGCGCATTGGAGACGGGGAGGGTAAATAATGAAACTCGCGATCGTCTCGGACGCCATTTGGCCCTACCACAATGGCGGCAAGGAAATGCGGATTCACGAACTTACCACCCGCCTGGTGGCAAGCGGTTTTGACGTGCACGTGTACACCATGAAGTGGTGGGACGGGCCCCAGACCACCCGCGCGGAGAACGGCGTGACATTGCACGCGATTATGAAGAAGATGCCATTGTACGAGGGTGAGCGGCGGTCGATTAAGCAGGGCATTAGGTTTGGCTTGGCCTGCTTTACATTGCTGGCCAGCACATTTGATGTGGCCGACGTTGACCACATGCCGTATTTTCCTTTGTTTTCGATGAAGCTGGTGTGCCTAGTGAAGCGCCGGCCGATGGTGGCGACCTGGCATGAAGTGTGGGGCTACCAGTATTGGATGCGGTATTTGGGCAAAGCCGGCCTGCTCGCGGCCACGCTGGAGCGCCTGACGGTGCTGCTGCCGAACCACATTGTGGCGGTATCGCCGATGACGGCCGAGCGGTTGATGACGATGCTGCATGCGCCGCGGCCGGTTACGCTGGTGGAGAACGGCATCGATTACGAAACCATTGCGCGGACAGCGCCGGCCGCCCAGGCGAGCGACATCGTGTTCGTGGGCCGGCTGTTGAAGCACAAGGGCGTGGACGATTTGCTGCGGGCCGTGGCAATTATGAAACAAACGCGGCCGGACGTAACATGCCTGATTATCTCGGACGGCCCGGAGCGGGCAAATTTGGAGCGGTTATCGCGTAACCTGAAGCTGACAAAGAACGTGACGTTTACCGGTTTCGTAGCACGTGACAGCGACAAACTGGCGTTGATGAAAGCTGCGAAGATATTCGCGCTGCCGTCGGTGCGCGAAGGTTTCTCGATTGTGGCGCTGGAGGCTTTGGCCTGCGGCTTGCCGGTAGTGACGACCGATCACCCCGAGAACGCGGCCCGGCGGTTGGTGAGCCCAGCGACCGGCGCCTTAGTTGCTGCGCATGACCCGCAGGCGCTGGCCGATGCCTTAAGCGCGCAACTGGCTCGCAAGCGCGGCGACGCGGCGCAGCTGGCTGCCCGCAAGTTTGACTGGGACCGCAGCGTAACGCGCTTACTCAAGGTGTACGCGGCATGAAGATTATTATGGCTACCCCCTATTTTTACCCGCGCGTGGGCGGACTGGAGCTGTATGCTCAGCAGATGGCAGCGCAGCTGGTAGCGCGCGGCCACGAGGTACACATCGTAACCTCGGGCAAGCAGCGTGAAACGGTAGTGTTGCACGGCCTGACGGTCCACCGACTGCGAGCCTGGACGGTGATTTCGAACACGCCGGTGTCGCCGACCTGGACGCGCCAGATTCGCCGGATTGTGCGCGACGTCAGGCCGGACGTGATGAACGTGCACGCGCCAGTGCCGTCGATGGCACTGGCGGCCGCGGCGGCGGCGGGGCGGACACCGCTGGTGGTGACGTACCACGCCGGCAGCATGAAGAAGGGCCGGGCGCTGGTGGACAGTGTAATCGGGCTGTACGAACACTTTGCTTTGCCGTGGATGCTGGCCAAAGCGGCCCGGATTATTTGCGCGTCGGAATTTGTGCGGAATGATTTTTTGGGTCTGTGGGAGGATAAAACCATTACGGTGACACCCGGCGTGGACGTAGAGCGGTTTGTGCCGTCGGCAGCGCCGGCAGTGCGCGGCCGGGTAGCGTTCGTGGGCGACTTCCGTGATCCGCGCAAGGGCATTGATGTGCTGCGGAGCGCGATTAAGCTGCTGCCGGGCGCGAGTTTGCGCATTATCGGCCAGGGCAGCCCGGTGCCGCAGGATAATGTCAGCTACGCGGGCGTGAAGCGCGGACAGGACTTGGTGGCCGAACTGCAGCGCGCCGAGCTGTTGGTGCTACCGTCGACGACCGACGCCGAAAGCTTTGGCATGGTGCTGATTGAGGCGATGGCCTGCGGCCTGCCGGTGATCGGCTCGAATGTTGGCGGCATTAAACACGTGATTTCGGACGGCCGCGATGGTTTACTCGTGCCACCGAAAGACCCTCAGGCGCTGGCAGCGGCGATGGCGGTGATCTTGCGGGATCCGGCCTATGGCCGCCAGCTGGGCCGCAATGGCCGCTACAAAGTGGCCCGGATTATGTCGTGGTCACGGCGCGGTGCTCTGACCGAGGCCGTTTTGTTCGAAGCGTCCGAGGCCGGGCAGGCACGGCTGGCCACGGCGGAGGTGCGTCATGGCTAAGACCAAACCGTTGAAAGCGCTACTGCTGCACAATGTGGTGGCACCGTACCGCCTGCCGGTGTTTGAGGAGATTTCGCGCCAGCTCGACCTGACGGTGTATTTCTGCAAGACGATTACGGCTGACCGCTATTGGGACCCGTCACTGGACGGCTATACCTTTAATCGGCGGGTGCTGCCTGATTTTGCGGTTGGACCGTTTTTTTTGAACCCCACGCTGGTTAAGCATTTGCTCCGTGAGCGCTACGATGTGTACCTGGTGGGTGACTTCCCGGAAATGGCGTTCGCAACGTTTATAACGATTGCCGTGGCCAAGCTGCGCCGCAAACCGGTGGTGTTGTGGTCGGAAACGGTTGATCATGAAGTGAATTACTTTGACCACCTGGCGGCCTCGCGCAAATTGCGGCACCGGGCGCTGCGGCGCGCATTAACTGGCCTGATTGCGATCTACCGCCGGTTTTTGCTGCGGCTGCCGGATCAATTTGTGGCCTTGAGCCAGCTGGCGGAGACGTTTCTTGTTAAAGAGGGCGTGGACAAGAACAGCATCCACATGGGCATTCAGGTGATGCCAAAGGCGCAGTTGGGTAAGCCGGACACGGCTAAAGCCAATAGCCCGTACGCGGATAAGAAGGTGGTGCTGTTCGTGGGCTACCTGCGCGCCATGAAGGGCGTCGACGTGCTGATCCGGGCGTTTCGCAAGGTTCATGATCCGGCCACGCAGCTAGTGATTGTGGGCGACGGGCCGGAAGCGGCGGCGCTGAAGCAGCTGGCGCGCGGTGACAAGCGCATCAAGTTTACCGGCTTTTTGAACGATCCGCACCGCGCCAATTTATTGTCGTGGGCCGATGTAATGGTGCTGCCGACATTTGCCGACTGCTGGGGGTTTGTGGTTAACGAATCGCTGTACCACGGCACGCCGGTGATCACGACCAGCGCGGCCGGTGCGGCGGAGCTGTTGCAGCACGGCGAAAACGGCCTGGTGGTGGCGCCGCGCGACGAAATCGCGCTGTCGCGCGCGCTGGAGCAGATTTTGGGCGACCCCAAAACGCAGCGCCGCATGAAAGCCTCCGCCCGCCAGCTGCGCGAGCACATCACCGACACGGCGGTGGGCGCGCGCCCGATTTTGGAAGCGCTCAAAGCTGCCGGAGGCGTGCAATGAAACGCGTAACCGTGACCTTTGATTTTGAGGGCGCCTGGGGTATGCCGTTTAGCGCTGAGTATGACCTGGCGGCCACCACCACAGGCCTATTGGAGACATTGGCGAAATACGGCGCCAAGGCCGTGTTCTTCGTGACCGCCAAACTAGTGACCGAGCAGCCGGAAGTGATGAAGCGGATTTACGCGGCTGGCCACGAAATTGGGCTGCACGGCTACGAGCACGAGCACATGCACAATTTGGACGCGGCGGGGCTGCTTGCACTAGAGAAGCAATTACAGTTGGCCGCCGATGCGCTCGAGCAGACCGTGGGCGCGCGGCCGGTGGGCTTTCGCTCGCCGTACTTAATGGGCCCGAAATTTTACGACGCGGCCGTGTACGAGATGCTCAAACGCATTGGCATGGAGTGGGTGTCCAATCGCGAGATCCGCATGCCGGAGGAGCTGGCGCGGCCGGACCGTCTGCCGTGGACGGCTGGTCTGTGGCGAATGGCGCCGGTGCGGGCGCTGGCGCTGCTGGCGTTGAACGCGCGGCTGACGGTGACCGAACGGCCGGACAATGGCCAGCGCCGCACCACCGGCTGGGGCTGGCTGCTCGGCGGCCAGTGGCCGTTTGTGCGCCCTGAATCGCTGACCGAGTACCCGCTGTATTCCCCCCTTGATTGTGACCTGCTTGGCTTCCCGAAGCCGCAAACTAACAGCGGCCGGGCCTACACGGATTATGCGGCCGATGTGGTGTGTGGCCTGTACGACCGGTCGGCTGATTATTTTAATATCAACTGCCACGACTGGATCACCGGCACGGCCGATCGCCTGCACGTTCTCGACCGCATGCTGGCACACATTGCGCAATCTGGTAAGGCGCAGTACTTTTTGCCGGGCCGCGATGGAGGTACCGCGTGAAACTCATGACGCGCAAATTTACCTGGCTGGCCGGTGCCACCGCGCTCACCATTGCCGGTATGTTCGAGCACAATGTGGTGCCCGGTGCCGGAATCGTGGCACTGGCCGGTTTGCTGACGCTACCCGGTATTTTAAGCATGCTGATTATCCGGCCAGAGAAACTTTCCACCTCGGAACGGGTGGTATTTACCGGCATGCTGAGCATTATTGTTCTGATGCTGTCCGGCTTTGTGTCGAACCAACTGGTACCACACTTGGGTAATCCGCGGCCACTGACCAGCGCGGTGCAAGTGCCGTGGACAAGCATGCTGCTCGGCGGTTTGTGGCTCGGTGCCTGGTGGCGCAACCGTAAACAGCCGGCGGCAGTGCGCGGCCACCGCTTAACGCCGCGCGAGATTGGTCTGGCGGCCGCATTGCTGGTGATACCAGCAATGGCTGCGCTGGGTGCCGACAGCTTAAACAACGGCGGCACCAACGTGTTTACCATGGTTGCCTACGCACTGGTGGCGGGCTGGGCTGTGGCGCTGGTGGCGCAATACAAGAGGGTGACACCATGGCTATGGGGCTGGTCGATTTTCGTGATGGGGCTGGCCCTGTTGTGGTCAACGTCTCTGCGCAGCCTTTACATTAGCGGCCACGACGTGCAGCTGGAATATTACGTGGCGCGGCTGACCGACCTGGCGCAGCACTGGTCGATGGCCAATTTGCAGGATGCCTACAACGCCTGCCTGTCGATTACGGTACTGCCGACGGTTTTGAAAGACCTGACGGGCGTGGGTGCGATGGCGTTGTACAAGATTGTGTACCAGATAATGTTTGCCCTGGCCGGCGTGGGGCTGTTGGGGTTGAGCCGACGGATCTATCCGAGCTCGGCGGTGGCGTTTGTGAGCGCGTTTATCTTTATTGCTTTTCCGACCTTCGTGACTGACATGCCGTTTTTGAACCGGCAGGAAATCGCGTTTCTGTTCTTCATCGGCCTACTGATGGCGGTGCTCAACCACAGCTTGTCGGCCCGGACGCGGCGGATTTTGAGCGCGCTGATGGTAGCCGGGCTGGTGCTGTCGCACTATTCGACCACCTTCGTGACGCTGGCGGTTATTGGCGGCACGTACGAGCTATTGTCGCTGTTGCGCATTTGGCGCAATGTCCGCCTGAGCAACCGAGCCGAGGTGCCGAGGTGGCCGTCGCAAATTACGTTTGGCCTGGTGGCAGTGATGATCGTGGCGACGTTCGTGTGGACCGATGTGTACACCAAGACGGGTAACAATATTTCAACCACGCTGGGCAATGTGGCCAAGGCGTTACCGACGATTTTGAGCGCCAAGGACTCGAACGACAGCAATACGTATACGCTGCTTAAAACCAAGCACCCTTCGCCGCAGACGCTGCTCGACACCTACGTAGCCGGGCAGGCGGTCAAGGAGCAGGCGGCGGCAGCGCACCAGGGCGGCACCTACACCGATTGGAAAGCCTACCCGGTGCGCACGATTGCCCAACCGGTGGAGGAGCTGACGAGCTTGGGCAAGTGGATGCAGTCGCTGAAGCTGCCGACCGGCCTGATCACTACGCTGGGCAAACAGGGTTACGCGCTGCTGTTGCAAGCGGGCATTTTGCTGGGCGGGGTGATCGCAATTGTTTACCGCCGGCACTTCAATCTGGACATGGACTTTGTGGCGCTGGCGCCGGTGGGCATTGGGCTGGTGGCGTTTCAGGCCGTGATGCCGGTGATTGATTACGGCTTGTTTCGGATGCTGCAGCAGGACCTGGTCTTTCTGGCGCTGCCGGTAACCCTGGGTGCAATGAAGCTGCTTGGCTTCCTGCGCTTGCGGTCGAAGCAAGCGCGGCTGACCGTGATTACGGCCGTGATGGCGGCTTGCTTCCTGATTACGTCGGGTTTTGTGGGGGCTTTAACCGGCGGCACCAACCAGCAGCTGGCACTGGCCAATAACGGTTTCTACTACGACGCGTATTACACCGACGCCCAGGATATGGCTACGTTCACCTGGCTCGAGGGCAACTATCAGACCGGCTACCCGATTAACTCTGACACCTTTACACGCATGAAGATCATGGCCAACACCGGCATTGTGACGGTGGACGGCGTAACGCCGGGCGAAATTTCCAAGCAGTCGTATGTGGTGCTGACCGGCGCCAACGTGACGGCCGATCGGGTGGCAATGTACGTGCCGGCTAACGGATCGCTGCTGGATTACACTTTGCCGATGAGCTTTTTCGATAACGACAAGAACCTCATTTACGCGACTAACGCAACCAGGGTGTACCACTAGGAGCGTATGATGAAGACCTTTATTGATAGCAAACTGACCATACTCAAGGCCGACCGCGTGCTGCAGAACTCGCTGTATTTAATGGCATCGACGGCCGTGATGGCGGTGTTTGGGTTTGTCTTCTGGCTGGTGAGCGCGCGGTTGTACAACCCGGCGCAGATCGGGCTGGCATCGACGCTCATCAGCTCGGCCACGACGTTGTCGCTGTTTTCGCTGTTGGGCTTCGACAACGTGCTAGTGCGCTACCTGCCAGCGACGCACAAAAACCCCGAGCGCGTGATTGACGCCAGCATCTTGCTGACCTGCTTGGCGTCGCTAGTGCTGTCGATTGGATTCTTGCTGGCATTGCCGGTGATTTCGCCGAGTCTGCACAGCTTGCTGGGCGGCCCGTGGCGCAGCGCGTTTTTCGTAGTGATAATGCTATTGGTAACCGTGAATACGCTGACCGACAGCGTGTTTATCGGCTGGCAGGCGGCTAAATATATCCTGCTGGCGGACACCGGCTTGAGCGTGGCCAAAGTGGGGCTGCCGATTGTGCTGGTGGGGTTGGGCACGTTCGGTATCTTTACCGGCTACGCGGTGGCGGTAACGGTGGCAACTGTGATCAGCCTGGCGGCGTTGGCCAAGCGCTATGGCTACTGGTTTCGCCCGGTGCTGCACCGCGAAACGGTACGCAATGTGCGTAGTTTCAGCGCTGGTGCTTACCTGGCCAACCTGGCGCAGGCGGCGCCGATGATGGTGCTGCCAATTATGGCGACCGACGTGCTGGGCGCCAGCGCGGCAGCGTTTTTTAACCTGGCAATGACGATCGCGACGCTGTTGTTTATTATCCCGCGGGCCACGGCCAATTCGCTGTTTGCCGAGAGTTCAAAGGCCAGCGCGGTGTTTGCGCGACAGTATGGTCGCAGCATCGCACAAACGGCGCTGATTCTGGTGCCGGCGGTGGCGCTCATGTTGGCAGCGGGTCCGCTGGTGTTACGGGTATTCGGTACGCAGTATGTGCACGGCAGCACGTTGCCGCTGCAGATTCTGGCGGTGTCTGGTTTAAGTCTGGCGTTTAACTCGATCGCCACGATTGCGCTGAAGATTCGGCACGCACTGAAATCGCTGATCGTCATTGAGGTGGTCGGCACGCTGGTGATGCTCCTAACGGCGGCCCCACTGATGAAGACGATGGGCGTGAGCGGTGCGGCCTGGGCCTGGACGGCCGGGCAACTGGTGATGTCAGCCGCGCTGGCAGTGGCGGCGCCAGCGGCGCTGCGGCGGAGTGTGCCAGCTTTTGAAGTAGCGGCCGGAGGTGCGGCATGAGCTTGCTAGACCAAGTTGTGAGCACGCTGTCGTTTGATGACACGGCTGGACGTTCGGCGGCGGCTTTGCGGAGGTTGTACTTTGGCATCGCTTATAACACGATGCTGCCGGTAAACCTGATGCTGGCGCTCGGCAGCATGACGCCGTATCTGGTATTTCTGGCGCTGCACGGCCAATTGACGTTCGGCGCGTGGGCAGCTGGCGTGACCATGACCGTGGTGAGTGCCTACTTCTACCAGCTTATCTACATTGTGAACGACCTGTTTGACCGCAAAAAAGACGAGCGGCTGGCGATCCCGAAGCAAACCGCCCGGCACGTCAACGGCGAGGGCTACTTGACCGGATTGGCGATTTCGTACGTGGCGGTGGTGACGGCCGCCAGCCTGGTGTGGCACAATTTGCTAGGGCCGCTGGTTGGGTATGGCCTAAGCTTGATGGCGTTATCGGTTGTCCACTCCAAGGCCGGCAAACTGAAATGGCTGACGATCTTTACTGAACGCTGGGCCAAATTCTGCTCACCATTGGCGCTGACGTACCTGGCGACCGGCACCTCAACCGCCAAATTCATGCTGGCAGGAGCGCTCGTCGTTTACCCCTTAGGTTTCACGTTGGATTACGCCTACCATGGCTACCTGCGCGACCGGTTGCACATGCGCAGTTACGCGCGGTGGTGGCTGTACGCCGTGTATTGGCTGTTGGCAGGCGCCGGCATTTTGGCCGCGGGGCGTGGTAGTGACACGGCAGCAGCACTGGCAGCATTTGACCTGTATTTGATGATCTACTTTTTGGCAGTTACGCTGGCGTATATTCTGGCTGATGCGATAAAATTTGGCTTTTTGAATGAGCACTATCCGGTACGGGTGGCGGCCGAAAAGCGGCTCATACTGACATATGGGTTGATGCAGCTGATGATGGTAGTGGCAGGAGCAGTGTATGTCGCGGTTAAATAAGACATTTGTTGACTTCGACGGCACACTGGTGCTGGAGAATTCCTCGCGGATCCTGATGGAAACGCTGATGGAGCACGCAACCACCAAGCCGGAGCGGCTGACGGCCCGGGCGTTGGGCGGGTCGCTGCAGCGGGTGTTCCGCGTGGCCCTGGGAGTGGTGAGTCGTGTGACGGGCGACCGCGACCTGGCGCTGGTGCTGGTGCTGTGGGCATTCAGGGAGACATTTGTAGCCAACGGTGATGAGATTATCGCGGATGTGGCGCATAAGTTAACGCTCAACGGCTCGCTTGAGGATGTCTACGCCGAGCCGTTCTCGATTGCTTCGGCGGGGCTGCGGCCGGTAATTGAGGCGTTTTTGCAGCGCTATCCGCACCTGCCCGTAATCAAGGTGTACGCTTCGGAGCTGCTGGTGGACGGTGCGAAATTGCGGCTGAAATTACTGACCATGCGCGGCAAATTGCGGGCTCTGCTCCGGGATGACACGCGCAGCTACTTTACGGATTACGATCGCGAGGCCCGCATGTACGGCCGCCGGGTGCCTGGGGGTGTCGTGGTACGGGTGGTGCCGGGCCAGCACAGCAATACTATTTTCCACCTCAAGGGTAAAAAGTGAGAGCGCGCAACCTGATTGCGGCGGTGGTGATGGCGGCCTTCATTGTGACCGCTGGCGTGGTTGATGTGGTGAACCCGGAGTTTGCGTTCCGCCTGGGTGCGCCGGCGGGACAAACGGTGGCGCCCTCGAGTGGATACGGTTTCGCGTCCGGACTGACGTCGTTGTCGGCCGCCGATCTGGACCAGCGTTTGAACGACATGAAGGCGACGGGTGTACGTTGGATTCGCTACGACGTGAGTTGGGCCAGTGTGCAGCCGGATTCGGCTAAGACGTACAATTGGGCCGATTACGACCGGGTAACCAAGGCGGCCCGCGCGCATGGCTTTACAGTGCTGATGATTATCGATTTTGCGCCGCCGTGGGCCGCGGCTAAGGGTTGCCAGGACGCCGCATTGTGTGCGCCGGCCGATCCGCTGGAGTACGGCAAATTCGCCGGGATTGTGGCGGCTCGTTACAAATCGTACGGCGTAACCGATTTTGAAATCTGGAACGAGCCGAATATCAATTTCCGGTTTGAGCCGTCGGGCAACCCGGCGTTGTACGTGCGCATGTTGAAGGACTCGTACGCGGCGATTAAGCGCGTCAATGCAAAGGCCGTGGTGATTACCGGCGGAACGTCGCCGTCGGGCACCAGCGGTGGGAACTATTCGCCGCAGGACTTTGTATCGGCGTTGTATGCCAACGGCGCTGGCGGCTGGTTTGACGCGGTGGCCGCGCACCCGTACACCTCCCCCTCGACTCCATCACAAGCCACGCCGGATGACGCTTGGGGGCAGCTGACAACGGTGCACAACATTATGGCGCAGCACGGCGACGGTAGCAAACAGATCTGGATTACGGAATTTGGCGCGCCCACCAATGGGCCGAACCAGCCGAACGACCACGTCAGCGAGGCCGTGCAGGCGCAAATCGCCACCGAGGCAGTAATGCTGTGGCGCAGCTACCCGTGGGCGGGGCCGATGTTCTGGTACGACTTCCAGGATGACGGTGTTACGACCGACACCAACGAGAACTTTTACGGTTTGACGCGGCCAGACGGGTCGCACAAGCCGGCCTACGATGCGTTTGTGACTGCTACCCGCCAGCCATAATTATTGACTTTTTGTCAAATTTGTAGTAAGATAGTTCATCACATACTTGTTATGGATAATTATCAGCTACAACCATTTGAATCTTCGGGTAGTTTAACGCCCGGCCAGCTTGATTCGGTGCGCTCGGACGAGCGGGTTATTACAAAGTTTGGGCGGCGGATCGCCTGGGCGGCTTTTGTGACCGCATTTGTGGTCGGCGGTTTGTGGATGGCGGCGCAGGCTACCAACCAGGATTTGCCGGGCTTGGGTGGCGCTAAACCGGTGGCGACAAACGCGGCCAGCGGTTACGGTTTTTCGACTGACTTATCCAATTTGAATTCCGACCAGCTTAACGCCAAGCTTGATGGCATAAAGGCCACCGGCGCGAGCTGGGTGCGGTTTGATCTTTCCTGGGACCAAGTGCAGGCTAAGGGACCAGCCTCGTATGATTGGTCGGCGCCGGACGCGCAGGTGAAGGCAGCGGAATTACACGGCCTAAAGACCGTGCTTGATATTGACTTTACGCCGACCTGGGCACGCGGTGCCTGCACCAATTCCAAGATGTGCGGCCCGGCCGACCCTCATGCCTACGGTGCGTTTGCGGCGGCGGTGGCTGCCCATTACAAGCCGTATGGGGTGGAAGATTACGAGATCTGGAACGAGCCGAATATTTCCTACCGGTTCCACCCCGATGCCAATCCGCAACTGTACACGGCGATGTTAAAGAGTGCTTATACGAACATTAAGCACGAGGATCCCAATGCACTGGTAATTGCGGCCAGCACAGCGCCGTCGGCTACCGATGGCGCCAGCTACGGTCCGGCCGACTGGCTGAACGCCATGTATGGTGCTGGCGCGCAAGGTTCGTTTGACGCGATCAGTGCCCACCCCTACACCTACCCGGTGACACCGGCGCAGTCGAACCCGGCCGACGCCTGGGGTCAATTGCAAACCATGCATCAAATCATGGCGGCGCACGGTGATGGTGCCAAGCAGATCTGGATTACGGAATTTGGCGCGCCCACCAATGGCCCGAACATCGCCGGCGACCACGTCAGTGAGGCCGTACAGGCCCAGACGGTAACGGAAGCGATCAGCATTTTTCATAGTTACCCGTGGTCGGGTCCGCTGTTTTGGTACGACTACCAGGACGCCGGCAGCGGCACCTGGAACAGCGAGAATTTCTACGGCCTGGTGCGGGCGGACGGCTCGTTTAAGCCGGCCTATTACGCCTGGAAGCAGGCGATTGCAGCTACGCCGTAATTTTGCATAACCAATTTGCACAAACGCTATCTGGGCGGTAGAATTTGACCAGATAGTGGGGGTGGCAATTTGGAGAGAGGGGCCGTAACGACTGGACTGCTGCAGCAGACCTCACTGACGATGTTGCTGATAGTGCTCTTGGGGTCGTTTTCTCCCGCCCTGTTCTCCCCTACCCGCTCGACCATTCCGGATATACATGTGACGCCGCCACCGGTTGTGACGGCCATCACCAAGCCGACCGTGGTGCCAACGCCGCTGCCAACCGCAGCACCCACCCCGGCGCCGGCCAAGCGTGCCCAGGCGGGCGTTGGTGTGGCCGCTGGAGCGCTGGCGGCTGGGGTTGGAGTTGGGCGGCAACCGTTTGGGGTGGCGGCGGGTTTGGCGAGGCTGCCCGAGGCCACGCTTAATGCCCAGCTTGATGCTATGAAGGCGATTGGCGTGACGTGGGTGCGATTTGATCTGGAATGGAGCAATATCCAGTACGCTGGGCCGGACAGCTGGGATTGGACGGATTACGATCGGGTGGTCAACGCCGTGCATGTGCGCGGGCTGAAGGCCTTGGGCATTTTGGACTACACGCCGGACTGGGCGCGGCGAGCGGAGTGCAGCGGCTCAATGATGTGTGCGCCGGCCGATCCGGGTGCGTATGCTGCGTTTGCGGCGGCGGCGGCCGGCCGGTACAAGTCGCTCGGCATGCACGCGTGGGAGATCTGGAACGAGCCGAATAACGTGCAATTTTACCAGCCGGCGGCCGATCCGGGCGCGTACGCGGCTCTGCTGGCAGCGGCCTACCCCGCGATTCATGGCGCCGACCCGGCAGCAACCGTGGTGACCGGCGGATTGTCACCGGCGCAAACGGGTGGTGGTGACATGTCGCCGCCGGACTTTTTGGCCGGGGTATACGCGGCCGGCGGCCAGGGGCACTTTGACGCGGTTGGCGACCATCCGTATTCGTGGCCATTTACGGCCACCTCCTACGCGCCGGGCGGAGCGTGGTCGCAATTGACGACGCTGCACGACCAGATGGTGGCGCACGGTGACGGCGGCAAGAAGATCTGGCTAACGGAATACGGTGCGCCAACCGGCGGCGACGGTGCAGTCAGCGAAGCGCTGCAGGCCCAGATTGTGACCGACGCGGCCAATGCCGTGGCGGCTCTGGCGTGGACGGGACCGTTGTTCTGGTACACCTGGCAGGACGACGGGGGCAGTGGTTCGATTGAAGACTATTTTGGCCTGCTGCGCCAAGACGGCTCGCCGAAGCCGGCGTTGGCCGCATACCAGTCGTCAATTGCATCCCATTGAAACAATGCGGCATTTGTATTAATAGTTAATGCATCCTCTGCAAGAGGTGAGTCAGTTGTACATACATTAATTGCACCATATGCTACAATCTAGCCGCGAAGCACCCATACCGTGAGCGCAAGATAGAAAAGAGACACTCATGACGCGATCATGCACGCGTAGCGGTGCCAGCGGCAAATATGCCGTCATGGCCCTCTCGATGACGCTAATCATGTACTACCTTTCCAGCTGGCTCTACCTCCCCGGCCTGGGTGAGCATAAAGTGCCGGTCACCCACCAAATACTGCTCATCTTCATGGTCTTCTCGGCAGCCTGCTCTCTCGTCGCGTTTCTCGTCTGTACCCAGCGCGGCAGCCGCGTCTGGCGCATCGTAGTGTTCGTAGTCATTCTCACAGGACCGGTACTTGTGTTCCGATTGGCTAGTAACCTTCAGCTATCAGACTCCAGCCAAAAATCTCATCCTGGACTCTTTGCAAGCATGATGCTGATCTGGAGTGTTGTCCTGGCCATTCTGATGGCTATCGTATCCAGGACCATTTTCTACGAGCCTGCGCCAACGCCAAACAAGACCCTCCCTAGGCCCAAAAGTGTCCCGATAACTCACCATCACAACTGGACGCTTCTGAAATGGGTTATCCTTGGTACGTGCATAGTTTTTGCAATACGGGCCAAGCGACGGTCAAGCACTTGATGTGCACCCCCACCTCACAAGCCGCACTACTGGCACATGGACGCCGACCAGTAGGCGGCTTCCATGTTATTGTGACATCAATCAACCTCATGAACGTACCACGCGAGTTAACCACTAAACCACGCGATAGCTTTCGGATACGATCTTCATCCCCTGGCAGTTTTGCCGAGGCGCTTGGTCTATCTACACGCCGTGGCCTTCTTGCGGCTCTAAAGACTTAGCACTGACGGGGTTCGGAAGTGAGCCGGAAGCTGACAGGGGCGCTGAGCTTGGCGGTATCAACAATGTAATAACGGTTAGTGGGCGGGTCCGGGGTGACGGTGCAGGTTATCGTAGGGAAGGATTCAGTGATGTCGACGACCGAGCCGCCGGGGCCGGCAGCGATTTCGGTGATTTTGAGGCTGTAGCCGGAGGTTGGCTCGTGGCCTTCGGACAAAGCAACGACATCGAGCCGCGAAAAATCGACCGGCAATAACGGCGGCAGTGTGGGGAGGGCGGCATGGACCGCAGACCAATATTCAACCCAGTCGGCCTGCGTCGTAATTACCTGCCAGCCGCGCGGGTAATTGCTATGCGAGTCGCCGTCCACGAGCAGCTCGAAGTCTTGGGCGGCGACCGCCGCGGGTGCGGGGCTGGCTGATACAGCCGGTCCCAGATACACCGTATGGGAGTCGGCACAGATTGGCGGGTTGGTGTCGGAGACGGTGTAGCCAGCCAGCGCGCACTGCGCGAACGAATCCAGCGGCGAAGTAGCGGTTGCAGCTGCCAGCCAGGCCAGCAGGACCAGCATCAGGCCGGTGCCCGACAGCACAATGATCCTATGGTGCGGACGGCTGTTCGCGCGCATTACAGCTCGGTGGTTAGGTCGGGGAGTTTGGAATTTTTTGATTCGATGAGGTCGATGAGGTCGTCGACCAGCTGTGAGGGGTCGTGCCCAAAAATAATGCCGGTGCGAGCCCGTTTGGCGGCCTTCAAGACCCACTCCACCTCAACCGTCATACCGCCGGAGCCGAGCAGCACGCCGATCGGTTTGCGCTCCTCGATAGCGATGGTGAGCTCATTTAACGTGCCGATGCGGCCGCCAACCATAACGACGGCGTCGGAGCTGCGGATGAGCAGGAGGTTGCGGCCGGTGTACTCGAAGCCGGTGTAGAGAATGGTGTCGAACGAGTCGAGCGGCAGGCGGTATTTTTTGACATGGGCGAGGCGGGAGGCAGCCGGCGAGAAGCCGATGCTGGCGATGTCGGTACCGCTCGCTTGTTTGGCGGCTTTGGCGGCATAGTACGGCAGGCCCTTGGTGGCGCCGGTGAGCACCAGGTGGCCGCGGTGGACGATTTCGCGGGCGACTTGGGCCGACAGATTCTTGGCCAGCTCGACGCTCGGCCCGCGGGCGGCGCCGGAGACCGCGATCTGGTAGCGTTGTTTAGTGCGCATGGTGACCTCCGCGAGTTAGCACTTCGGGCTTGATGACGGCGTTATCGAGTTTGACCAGCAGCTGCTCCTCGAGGACTTTTTCGCCGAGGTAACGGGCAAACACTTCGTTCCACAGCGATTCGCGAAAATGATAGAGGTAGCGATCGGAGTAAGCGATGCCGTTGGAGTAGCTTAAGGCGAGATCCATCAGATTGAACGTGACGGTGTCGTGGGTATCGCCTTTGAGTACGGCGACGTAATCGAGATTTTGCCAGAATTCAAGCTCGGGGTCGATGTCGTACAGCACCTGCTCCGCCCGGCGCCAATGCAGGTCCTCGGGCTGGACATGCGGCTCGAACTGCTCCGGGTGCTGTTCGCCCGGCAATTTGCCAAAGTAGCGCTGGATGACGCGCCAGTGGATGTGGGCCGAGTCGGTGATTTTAACGTGAGCGGGATCGGCGATGAGGGTATCGGAAACGATGGCGCCGAAGTTCTTTTTGCCTTGCACCAGCTTGAAAAATGAGCTGTATAAACGGATTTCATTGAAGTAGTGGAACAGCAGCGGCATAACTTTTAGCGTAACGCCGGGCATGTGAGTTTCGCGCATGGGCATGACGGCGATGGCGCCCATTTCCTTGGAATGGGTGATGTTGTGGCGCTTCTTTTGAATGAAGTGAGCGGCCACGTCGCCCCATTTTTCGAGCGCAAACGGCACCACCCGGATGGCACGGGGCTCAAAGTCTTCGAGGTGCAGGTCGAGGTAGAGGCGGTCGAAGTCGTTTAACCAGTCGGCGTCTTCGACGAAGCGCAAAGCCAGCATGAGCTCAGTGACATCTTCGGCCTCGAGCATGCGCGACACGAGGTGGTAGCCAAGGCGGTCCATAATTGCCAACGGTGGGTGACGGCGCAACATGTCGCGGGCCTTGTCGGCCTTGAGGAACCAGCCATCTTTGGGGAGCGGTGCGGACTGTGCGGCGGTGACGATGAGCGGGATCATTTCCGGGATACTGGTGGGGTCGGTGCCGCCAATGGCGCGGGCGAGGTGCTCGTCGTGAGCTTTGACCTGGTTTAACAAAGCGCTGTACAGCTCGGGGCCGCTGGCATCGGGATCGAGGCCGAGTTGCTTGGTGCGCCGAGCGGCGGTTTCGGTGATTTCGGCGGCCAGTTTGACGTCGACGCCTTTGTGGCCGCTGGCAATCTCGAGCTGGTGCAGGGCGTGGTCAAACAGCGGCTCCTTAGCTTGTAAGAATCGTCCGATGTTGCTCATGCGCTCACCTCCTGTCGTGCTTTAGCCAATGTCGCTGATTTTTAATTTCATGCGTTTGACGCGGCCGGTTTTTAAGATGCCGGTCTTGGCGCCGATTTGGGACACCACGCTGGAGGCATTGGCGGCAGCCAAGGAAATGGCATCTTCAACAGCGAAGCCCTTGGCCAGGCCGGCTACGAAACCGGAGCCGAAAGCATCGCCGGCGCCGAGGCGATCGACAGCTTTGGCCTTGACGTACTCACCGGCCTGGTAGAGCTTGCCGCCGGCCGCGGCTAGGCTGCCATGCGGGCCATTGGTGCCGATGACGTACGGGCAGACGCCGGCGCCGCGAGACACCGTTTCACGCAGGGATTCGCCGCCAAACAGCGCGCGCAGCTCCTCGGCATTGGCCTTTAAGACGGTAATGAGCGGCAGCAGGGCGCGGAGTTTTTTGGCCTGCGCGAGTTCGGCATTGCCGGGGTCGAGGGCGACTTGGATGCCATGGTTGTTGGCGTGCTTGAGCAGTTTGGACAACAAGTCCAGGTTGCCGGCCAACGACGTAATGTAAAACCAGTCGGCCTCGAGGTAGCGGATGGCGATGTCTTTGGCTTTGAGTTCGTGACTGGCGCCGCGGTGCGTGAGAATGGTGCGCTCGCCGGACCCGGCTAGCAAAATGGTTGAGTAGCCGGTGTTTAACTTGGTGTCGTAGACGATGCGGTCGACGGCCACGCCTTCGCGGCGCAGCACGCGCACGACTTCGCCGCCGGCTGGGTCGTGGCCGATTTTGCCGATGAAGCCGGCTTGCAAACCTTGGCGCGCAAAGGTGACGGCCGCATTGGTGGCGCCGCCGCCGGTGTCGAAGTAAACGTGCTCGACCTCGATTTTGGCACCAAGCGGAAATTGCTCGACGTAATCGCGGCTGCGCACGTCGCGGCGGGCGTGCAGGGCTTTGCCGGTCAAAAAGACGTCTTGGGTTGCCCCGCCGAATGTGAGAATTTTAACATTCACCTCTGCCATCTATCTGATGATAGCAGTTATGGTT
>Ga0265324_10000983_pt1 | contig 17616 bp, 22 predicted proteins | sample 41419metaG_FD_198634 | JGI IMG/M metagenome (GOLD analysis project Ga0265324, IMG submission 198634) | Rhizosphere microbial communities from Carex aquatilis grown in University of Washington, Seatle, WA, United States - 4-14-19 metaG | ecosystem: Host-associated > Plants > Roots > Rhizosphere...
GACCACGCCCTCGGAAACCAGTGTTTTAATTTTTTTGCCCTGATACTCGATCTCCTTTTCGGATTTTTTGGTCTGAAACAGATAGAGCTTTCCGTCGGCCACAGCCATGGCGCCGGGGGCTGACGTCATGTCCGCCTTGAAACTGCCGGTGGTTTTCCCATCGACATCGCAATTCACGACCGTGCCATCCCGCAACAGCACATGGAGTTGATCGCCGGCATCCACCGCGATGCTGACGGGTTCCGTCTTGAACACATCCTTGCCGAACGAGCGCTCCACCTTGTAAGCCGGAGCCGCTGCAAAAAGACTGCCTGCCACCGTCAGCAGGGCGACGACACCGCAACGAAGCAAGTTTGATTTGATAGTCATGGTTTTCATAATGCCGATCCTTTCTTTGTTTGAAGTCCCGTTTTTGTTGGCAACACAAAGCCCGATTGTTTGTTTTAGTGCAGGCTTTACCAAAACACTGGGGGATTCTCCCTGGAAGTCAAGATTAGAATCGCTGTGTTTATCTGTATTAAATTCACAGCAAAATCAATGTTTCACCAGCAATAAAAAAACATAACCGCAACAGCTCGGCAGCTCGGTTGCGTGGAGGTCAAACGCGCCGAGGCAAAACACTGGAGCGCGGACCGTGACGCGTCAGCAAAAAAAACTTTTGCCGACGCGGCAACTGCCCGCGCTCCGTTTGCTTCCCCACAAATTCGCGACGAGTGGCAGGTGACGAGGGACGGGCGCGAACCCGTCGCGCGTCACCTGCCACCCGCCATCGCTGCGCTTCGGCGCGGTGAACCCGCAGCCATTTTCGCTGGTCGGCGAACGCCGGCGCCGGAACACGGATGAATGCTGATCATGGCGTTCATCGCGGTTCAGGCGGCGAGCAGTTCGCGGCTGCTGGCGAAGATGCGCGCCTGCCGTTCGGCGTGGCGCAGCGCCTTCGCGGTCTTCTCCTCAAACAGCGCGGGGAAGACGAGCAGCGGGTGAAATGTCACCCACGCGAGCGCGGCGGCCTCGTTGGCGGCGCGGCGCACGACGGCGTTCAGCTCGGGCCGCTCGACGGCGTCGAGCTGTTTGGCGAGCAGCCGGTGCTTGAGTTGCTCGAAGTCGTTTTCGAGCGCGGCGCGGAACGGCGCGAACGGCGCGGTCCGAACCGCGAACTTGATTTCGGGGGCGAACTGGAGGTTCACCCGGTTTTTGTCTGTGTTCATATTTTTCCTTTCTTTGGTTGGTTAAAGCACAAAACCCGCGATTGCTTGGGCAATCGCGGGTTTTGAAAAAATGTTAAATTAAATAATCAGAATTTCGTTCCCACGATGCCAACGAGACGGGAGCAGCGCTGCCATTTCGTCATGGTGGCCATGACCGGCGCGTGCGTCTTAATCTGTTTGGTGAACGTGGTGTTCATTTTAATCGCGGATAAGATAGTCAATTATTGTGCTTTGTCAAACAATTTTCGGCTGTGTTTTGGCTGGCGGTTTTCAAGGCTGGACTTCAAATAATTTGCATGGAGTGTTTCGTGAATTTCCCCGCTTGTCGGATTGGTGTCGCGTGCTAGATTGGATTCATTCACATGAGTGATCGACCGCTAAAAATGGTGACCTGTCCGGGCTGCGACGCGAAGACGTTCATCCCTGGAGACCTTCCGCCGCTGGCCACCGAGCCGTGCAAGAAGTGCGGCCATGCCATCATGATGCCGATGCAACTGCGGCAGTTCGAGTTGCGCAGCAAGATCGCCTCCGGCGGCATGGGCACGGTGTATCGCGCGTGGGACACGACGTTGGAGCGGCTCGTCGCGGTGAAGCTGATGAAGAAGGAGCTGGTGGATGATCCCAAGATGCTCGAAAGTTTTGCGCTCGAAGCCCGCGCGTGTGCGAAGCTGAACCACACGAACATCATTCACATTTACACGTTCGACGAATGGGAGGGCGAACGCTACCTCGTGATGGAAATCGCCGACCAAGGCAGCTTGGACAACCGCATTGAAAAATTGCACGCGTTGCCGGAATTACAGGTGCTTGATGTCGGCATTAAGATCGCGTCCGCGCTGGACATGGCGTTGAAATACGACCTCCTCCATTGCGACATCAAGCCGGGAAATATTTTGTTCAACGCCGACCACGAGCCGAAGCTGGTGGATTTTGGCCTGGCGCGGAAAACTGACGCGGAGGCGGAAGGCGCTGAGTTCACGCGCGGCACGCCGTATTACGTCGCGCCGGAAAAGATCAAGCGCGAGCCGGAAACTTTCCTATCCGACATGTATAGCCTCGGCGCGACGCTTTACCACGCCATCACGGGCCATGTGCCGTTCGACGCGCCGACGGTGGAGGAAGTGGTGATGGCGCAGGTCAACACGCCGCTGACGCCGCCGAACTTGGTGATGCCGGAGATTTCGCAGCCTACCAGCGATGCGCTGGCACGCTCACTGGCGAAAAATCCCGGCGAACGTTTTTTGAGCTACGATGAATTTCGGATGTCGCTGGAAGCAGCACGCAGCCAGTTGCTCGTCAGCCAGTATCAGCAGGCGGACCAGCCGCAGCAGCCCAAACGCATGACGAGCTGGTGGCGGCGGCAATAAAAATAAAAAAGGCGGACGTTACCGTCCGCCTTCGTTAAGATTTTCAACTTCCAAATTATTCGGTCTTCTTCTTTTTGACACCCATGTGGATGGCGGTGGCCGTCAACTTGCCTGCATCATCTTTTTTGTAGGTGATGCTAACCGTCGCGCCGACCGTGACATCCGCCAACGTGGCCGGCTGTCCGTCCTTGGTGATCTTGGTGTCGGAGGTGACGTTGTAGGTCTTGGTGCCGACCGTCACGGTCATGGCCGTGGCGTCCACTGCTGTCACCGCGCCGTGGACGGCGGTGCCTTTTTTCTTGGCGGGAGCGGGGGTGGTGGCTGCGGGCTTGGCCGCGTCCTGGGCGTGAATGGTGGCGGGCGCGGCGATCAGGGCCGCCGCCGCGATGGCGATGAGTGCGATGTGTTTTTTCATAATAATCAATGGTGTGGTTATCGGTTCAATTGTCAGCTAATGCAGACCGGCGATTGTGCCGGAAGGTTTCAAAAAAATCACCAGCTTCCTTCGGCCAGCTCCTTCACGACGTTTTCCGCGAGGTCGGCGGCGAGCAACGGCATTGCCTGCCGCTCGGAACTGGCGAAATCCAACCCGACATTCACGAGTGTGTGCCCCTTTACATCGCGGCTGAACAGCACCTTGCCGGAGGCGCGCTCGCGCACCGTGACACGCACCGTGACGCCGACGCGGTAGTTTTGCGGCGTCACGAAACTGCGGTTCAAGTAGCCCAAGGCTGCGTGGGAATATTGGAGCAGCGTGCCGCTCATCACTAGGTCGCTGTCACCGCTGGTCGTCACCAGACGGTAGGTGGCGTCGGTCTGAATGCGCTCGCGCACCGCCTCGGTGACGGCATCGTTCAGGCGCGGCTGGAGCGTCTGGTTGTTGAATGGCAAAATCTCGATGGATTTTTCGCCGGCGACCGCGCCATTGACGGGGCCGAGGTGATAACCGGCGCAGCCGGCCACCAGCGCGATGGCCAGAACGGGAAGGAAATATTTCAAGGCGCGCATGGCGGCTTATTTTTGCGGCGTGACGGACAGGCGCGGTTTCAAAATCTCAATGCGCTGCCGGGCCTGCGCGGCGAGCGGCGAATTCGCGTCCAGTTGCAGCACGTCGTTGTAATAAATAATCGCCCCGGCCCACCTGTGGTTACTCTCGTAAAATTTGGCGATTTCAAAACTGCCGCGCACCTGCTCGGCCTTGAGCTTGATCACGGCGGCCTGCGCGGCGGCCACGCGCTTGTCGTCGGGGAAAACCACCATGAAATCGCTGTAGGCGGCGATGGCCTGCGCTGCCGCGCCCTGGTCGTATTCGGCGGTGTCGGCCTGCTTCTCCCACGAAACGGCGGCGTGATACATCGCGTCGGCGGCGATCTGTGGCTGGTCGTTGTAGCGGTCGGCGGCGGTGTTGTAAGCCTTCACCGCCTCCGCGTAATCCTTGTCCTTCTCGCGCGCCGCGCCGATCTGCAACTGTGCATGCGGCGCAACTTCGCTGTAAGGACCGTTGGCGACAATCTTGTCGTAAAGTTTGGCCGTCTCGCTCATCGAGCGGTAGAGCGGAACCGTGTTCCACAGGCGGAACCATTCGCCGTTCAGGAAGCGACCGGCGATCTCAAACTGCCGCCACAACACCTCGTTGTATTGCGGGCTTTTGGGATATTTCTCGATGATCTTCTGGTAGGATTTGAACGCCGCCTCATCCTTACCGTCCACTTCCTGACAGCGCCCCACAATATACGCCGCGCGCGGTGCGTAATCCGACAGCGGCCACACCCGCAGCACGCGGTAGGCGGCGCGGAGCGCGGTGGAATATTTTTTTGCGGCCAGCGCGTCCTCGGCCACCTGCAACTGCTCTTTCGCGCGCGTGCGCTGCCATTTGGCGCTTTCGCCGTAAGGCTCGTAATACCAGCCTTCGCCCGGCACATACATCAACGGTGCGGGCGACCGCAGCGGCAGCAGCACCACGGCGGCGAAAATCAGAAACCAGAAGCGAAGCCGATTATTCATTTGCGGCAAACGGTAACGGCCATTTCCGGTCAAGTCAAAGCCATTCAACCCCGATACACAATCAATACCCCGTAATCCGTCATGATCTTCTGTACGCCCACGTCAAACATCTCGTAGCTGATCGTGTGGATGCCGATGAGGTTGGTCTCGGTGACCTCCTGCAAAAAGGCCGTGACCTTCTCGTCAAACTTGTCATGACCAGACTCGATGCACGACGCGCGGCGTATGGTGTGGAGGCGCAGTTTTTTGCCCGCGCCCTTCTGGACGACTTCCAGCGGCGGCTTGGGCTTGTCAATGAGCGACTCGCCCGGTTTGTCGCGCACCGGCACCTTGAGGTGCATCGGAATTTTCGCAGCGGCGGAGGCGTTGATGGGGCTGGCCGTCGGCGCGGGTCGCGGCGGCACATCTGGTAGCGAACCGGTTGTCACCTTGCCATTCGCCGGGATGGTGATGTGTTCGCCGCAGGAAGGGCAGTCAATCTGGCTGCCGGCACCGGACTGGTCCACGGCCATTTCCTGGTCGCAGTTGGGACAATTGAAGACGATGTCCATAATGAATTGGGGCTGAATTTTTGTCAGCGTAAGACCGCGCCGCGGACCGCGCGAGGAAAAAATCAATGAATGTTTTGCCCGGGCCGGCGGACAGCGTTCACGCCAGCCCCAGTTTGGAAAGGTCGTCTGGCGGCGGCACGTTCTTCGGCGCGGCGGGCACCACAATCATCGAGGGCGACTGGCTGCGGCGGGTGAGGAAGCCGGGGCGGCTGCGCGCGGTGTCCACGAGCTGCCGCATGGCCGGCTTGTTGGAGGCGTAAATCATCGCCGTCTCCTCGGTGATCAAATCCTGCTCAAACGCTTTCAGCAGCGACTGCTCAAAAGTGTGCCAGCCTGCGTGCTTGCTGGATTCGATGATGTCCGGCAAGCGGCGCCCGTCGCTCTCGCCGAGCGCGATAGCCTCGCGGGTGCGGAGGTTGTGGCCCATCACCTCGGTCACGAGCAGGCGACCGCCGTTTTTTTTCGGCACGAGCCGTTGGCCGATGACATAGCGCAGCGAACCGGCGAGGCGTTCGCGAATCTGATGTTCCTCGTCCTTGCTGAACAAGCCGAGGATGCGGTTGATGGTCTGGCTGGCGTTGATGGTGTGCAGCGTGCCGTAAATCATCACGCCCGTCTCGCTGGCGGTCAGCGCGATCTCCATCGTCTCGCGGTCGCGGATTTCACCAACCAAAATTATTTTCGGCGCCTGCCGCAGCGCGGAACGCAGGCCGTCGGCGAAGGTGAAAAAATCATGCCCCATCTCGCGCTGGCTGAACGTGGCCAGATTGTGCGGATGCAGGAATTCCACCGGGTCTTCCAGCGTGATAATGTGGACCTTGGCGTGGTTGTTGATCTCGTTCATCAACGCGGCGAGCGTGGTGGTCTTGCCGTTGCCGGACGCGCCGGTGACGAACGTGATGCCGTTCCTTTCCTTGATGACGTCGTGGAAGACCGGCTCCAGTCCCAGCCCGTCAATGGTGGGCACCAGCGGCTTGAGCTGGCGCAGCACCATCGCGATGTTCTTGTATTGGCGGTAAATGTTGACCCGGAAACGGCAGTAGTCGCGCAGCGTGTAGCTGCAGTCACACGCGCCGCGCTCTTCGAGGTCGCGCTGGAGTTTGGGGCTGCCGTCAATGATGACCTGCGCAAGGCTCTCGATCAGCGGCACATCGAGCGGCGGCACGGGCCAGTCCAGTTCGGGCGTTTGCAGTTCGCCATGGATTTCCACCTGCGGACGCTTGCCGGGGACAAAGAGCACATCGGAAATGCCCTCGGTGGTCTGCACCAACGTCCGCAGCAGCGAATCGAGTTTTTCGGCGGGAGTCATAACGACGGGGGGATAAATACGCCTTTTGCGCGGGACTGCACAGCTATTTTTTCCGGAAAAGCGATTGCGGGTCGGCCACGTTCATTGCCGAGAGGTCGAGGCCCGCGCCGGGATTGCGCTCGCCGGCGATGCCGAGCTGCTGCGCAATTTTTTTAACGGCGTGGTTGGCGTAGAACTTCACCACGCCCACGCCCACCTGGGAAAAAAAAATTACGGCCAGCAGGCAATGCTCGTCCACGTTGCAGACAAACATCGAGAATTTTTCGCCCTGCTGGTAGATGCTGCTGAAATTTTTTTCGTTCACCAACTCCGCGATGGTCTGGTTCGCCATGAACGCTCCGGACGCCAGCGCGCCGATGGTCGTGAGGTCGAACTGCTCGCCGTCGCCGTGGTGCGCGATGAGGAAGCCGCCCTTGTCAATGATCAGCGACGTGGTGGCGTCGGTCTGCGCATTGAATTCCCGGAGCGTCTCGTCGAGCCGCTGCACGTCATCCTCGATGAGTTGGGGCAGGGTGGGCATGGGTTCAGGCGGGTTGCGGCGTGCCCTGGTTGATGTATTTCTGGAGCAGCATCCGCGTGATCATGTTCAACGTCTCGAACACACCCTCGCATTTGTGCGCCGTGGCGGCGAACGTCGGCACCTGCACGTCGCGGTTGTTGAGCAGGTAGTCGAGATATTCCGTCGGCGCGGCGTTTGGCAGATCGCGCTTGTTGTATTGCAAAACGTAGGGAATCTCCGCGAGGTTGAGCTTGAGCGAATTCAAATTGTCCACGAGGTTCTGAAAACTTTCCACGTTCTCCGGCATTTTTTCATACTGCGAATCCGCGACAAAAACAATGCCGTCCACGCCGCGCAAAACCAGTTGCCGCGTGGTGTTGTAAATCACCTGGCCTGGCACGGTGTAAAGCTGGAACTTCGTTTTGAAGCCTTTGATCGTCATCGCCTCGATCGGCAGAAAATCGAAAAACAGCGTGCGATCCGAACTCGTCGCGAGCGATACGAGCTTGCCCTTGTTGCCCGCCGTCGTCTGGACGTGGTCGTGCACCTGCACGAGGTTCGTCGTCTTGCCGCCCATCGCCGGGCCGTAGAAAACAATTTTGACCTGCAACTCTTTCGTCGCTTGATTGATGATGGCCATAAAAAATTATTGGTTGCGTTTGCGATCCAGTTCACCCGCGAGCGACACCAACTGCGCCGCCGGCAACGCCTCGCCCGCGCGGCCAAACGCCGCGAAATAGACCGAGTTCACACGGAAAATCCGCCACGGCACGTTGCCCACCGTGAAACTCACATTGTTCAGCGCGCCCATCCGCAGCTCCCGCGCGCTTTGGTTCATCCGCTCAAAAATTTGCGGGATAAATGCCGCGAGCGTGTCCGCGTTGAACTCCGCCGGCACCTCGCTCGCCACGCGCAAACCGTCCGGCAGCGTCACCACCGCGCCGGCCACGCCGGCCAGTTGTACCGCGCGCGCCACCACGTCCTTCGGCGGTGCCTGGCGATGCGTGAAATCCGTCTGCGGCACCGCCGGCGGCGCGAAGACATTCGTGTCCGTCTTCGGCGTTTCGCCGTTGTCGCCCCAGACGTAGAAATTTGAGTCGGCGGATTTTTTCGGCGCAGGCGCAGGCGCTGCTGCTGCTGCTGCTGCGGGCGCCTCTGGCGCGGCCTGCGGAAAACCGAAAAACAAATTCGGAATTTCCTCCGACACCTTCACCGCCTTGCGCCCCATGCCGGCACTTTTCTGCGCGGCGAAAAACAGCGGCGCAATCACCTTCAGCGGCAAATCCAGTTCCACATTGTCGTTTGGCGATGCGGCGGAACTCGGCTTGGCCAGCGTGCGAATTTGTTTCCACGACATCGCGATGCGCCCGCGTTTCAGGCCGGCGGCCACCACGTTGCCGGCAAGCGGCACGCTGACGTTCGCCAGCGCGGACTGCGAAATCTCATCGCGCAATTTCTCCGGCCAGATTTCGGCCAGATCCCACAGCGCCGCAAAAATCGTCGCCTGCGCCGGCTCCGGACGCGGCGCGACGGGCGCGGGCGTTGGAACAGAAACGGGCGCAGTGGAAATCACTGTCTTAGGGGCGGGTGGCACCACCGGCGACGCCGGGCGGACGGACGGTAACGGAATCGGCGGCACGGGTGCGACCGGAGGTGGTAAATTCGGTGACGGTGTGAATGAAATCGGCGCGGCGGGCAAGGACGACGCCTTGGAAATTTCCGGACGGTCAGCGCGCGGCACGGGCGCGGGCGGCGTGGCCGGCTTGAGCGGCTGCGTGGTGAAGGTCACGCCGGCTGCGCGGTTGCCGAACGGGCCGTTGACGTCTTCGCCGACTTCCACTTTCGGCCCGGTGCGGCGCACGAGCAGTGCCGGGTTCAGGCGCGGCAAAATTTCATTGAGCGGCAGGCTGACTATTTTATTGTCATGCTCGCCGCCGGAGTTGGCGAAAATATTTGCCGCGAGCCGGCGCAGTTCACCGAAGGAAATCTTCACCGCGCCGAACGCAAGCTGCGACATGACGGTGTCCACCGGCAGATTGATGGTCATGCCCGGCGGCGGGACGACCATGATTTTTCCGCGCAGCTCGATGGACAGGCCGGCGACGATGGGCGCGAGCGGCAGGGCGATCTCGTTGGCGTCGGGCGGCGCGCTGTGTGGCAGGGGCGGCGCGGCGGCCAAGGCGGCGGAAATGGCAGAGGGGCGCAGCGTGTTGGCACCGACTGGGCGCGGTGGTGGCGCAACGGCCTGTTCCGGCGCGTCCATCCGCCGCAGGATTCCACGGAGGAATCCGGCGAAGGTTGTTTTGACCATGCTTGACATAACTTGTCTCGGTTCGTTTCTGTCCGCCACTGGCGCGGGCGAATGTTTTCAAGCAGAATCCACGCCACGCCCGCGCCAGCAGGAATTTTTCTGCGTTTGTCCCACGACGTGACGGCGGCGTGCGGGGAATGTCCAGATTTCCCGCCAAAAATTGTTTGCCGGCGGGAACGGGGATTGCTTAAGAATTGACAAAGGCGCGAAAACGCCGGAGTTTCGTCGGTGTTACGCCCTTCGGCGAGGCCGGCTGCCCATGGATAAAGCACACAAAATCCTGATTTTGGACGATGACAACGACTGGCTCGAGTTGAGCCGGGAGATGCTTGCCGCCTTGCCGAGCCGCCCGGAAATCCTCACCGCCAACACCGGCAAGCGCGCGCTCGCGCTGCTGGAGTCCGAGCCGGTGCGGCTGCTCATCTGCGATTTGAAGATGCCGCGCATTGACGGTTTGCAGATTCTTTCCATCGTCCGCCGCCGCTATCCCGAACTGCGCACGGTCGTCTTGAGTTCGCTGGAGGACGAGGAATTCCGCTCGCGCGCCTATGCGCTCGGCGTGGATTTGTTCTGGATCAAGATCGAGATGCAGCGGAACTCAAAATTGTTCATCGAGTGCCTCGAATCCTTGCTGGGGCGCGACGACGAAAGTGGCTTTCGCGGCATCCAGAGCAAGAGCCTGATGGACATCATCCAGATGGAATGTCTTTCCCGCAGCTCAACCGTCCTGCGCATCACGCGGGGCCCGCTAATCGCGAAACTGTGGATTCAGGACGGCGAACTAATTGACGCCGAGGCCGAGGGCGTGCGCGGCGAGGTGGCGTTCCGGCGCGTGTTGTCCTGGAAATCCGGCACGTTTGAAAATCTGCCCGCCGAGCCTGGCCGCGAACGCACCATTTTCAAGCCGGTGAACGCCCTGCTGCTGGAAACTGCGCAGGACATGGATGAAAACGCCATGCCCGCCACGCCGGAGGCCGTCGAGGATGCCGCGCACCGCAAGACGGTCTGGAAACTTGCGCAGCTCACGCGCGCCGGCGCGGAGTTTGTCATCGCCATTCCCGCAGAAGGCACGGGCGAGCCGGAGGCGCTCGGCACGCAGGTCGTCACGCCGTTGGTGCAGTGGACGCGCCACGCCGCCGCCATCGCCTACCGGCTCGGCGAACGGCTCGAGGCCGGCCCGCTCCTGCAGGCCGGCGGGCAGAACTTGGATCGTCAAGTGCTGGTGTTGAGTCTGAACGAACGGCTGTATCTTGTCGGTTGGCCGGCGGATGCCGGGGAAAATTTGCTGGAGAAAAGCCGAAAACTCATTGCGTCATGGGATTCTTAAAACGATTTTTTGGCAGCCGGGCCAGCGTGCAGCAGTTGCCCGCCGGCACCGTCACGGTGGACCGCCACGGACACATCGTCGCCTCGACGGTGTCCTCGACGTATCCGCCGAGCCTGTTGCGCGACATCGGCGCGGATGTGCTCGCGCTGTTTCGCGAGGCGCGCGCGGCGCAGATGCCGCTGGCCGAGATCAGCCTCCAGTTCGGCAGCCTGCATATCACCGCCCGAGAACTGCGCGGAGGCGCGATCATTTTTCTGCTGCCGCAAACCGCGTTGCTCCCCACGCCAACCCCGTCACGCCCATGACCACCAAGGACATCAACCAGCTCGTCACCCAGATCGAGACCCACATCGAATGCTGGAAGCAGTTCAACCATTTCATCTCGCTCGCCCGCGCGAAAAAATTCGGCCCGGCGGACGACAGCCATTTCCTCGAGATCAAAAGCATCATTGTACAGGAACTGGAATTGATTTTTGCATCCATCGAGGTGCAGTCGCCCACGCGCGAGGAGATTCACGGTCTCATCACGAATTGCCCGTCGCTGCGCACGTTGAGCGAGATGAGCGAGGGCGGCCTGCGCGGCCTCGAAACGCAGTGGCACAAGATTTACATCGGCTGGCACGCGATCCTGGGGCAACTCAAGGTCAAGCAGCGCGCCGAGGAACAGAAAACTTTCTGGGGTAAAAAATAATCCGCGCGGGCAGCTTTAGCCCACGGCCAGCGCGTCGCACTGTTTCGCGAGGGCAAAATCTTTTTCCGTCAATCCGCTCACGTCGTGCGTGGTGAGTGCGAGCGTCACTTTGTTCCAGCGGATGTCCATGTCGGGATGATGCTGCGCCTGCTCGGCGAGTTCCGCGACGGCATTCACAAATTTCATCGCAGCGGGAAAATCCTTGAACTCGAACGCGCGCGAAATGATTTCGCCGTTGCGCCGCCATTGCGGCAGGGCGGACAGAGCGAGGATGATTTTCGCCGGCTCCATTTTTATTTGCCCGGCGGCAAAACTTTCGAGCGATTCGAGGCTGACCTTCGACGCCGCGCGCATAAGGCTGAAGCTCGTCGCCAACGACCAGCACCACGCCAGCGCGAACAGCACGCCGCCGAGCACGAGGTTGGTGAGCGGCGTCACCGGGCGCGCCGTGCCGTTGTCGAATATCTGGCCGTAATAACCCTTCATCATCTGCACGAACCACACCGCGACCAGAACGAAACCGACGATGGAGAGGAGCAGTTGCCCGGTGCCTTCGACCCAGCGGCGCGCAAGCAGCGAGCCGAGGCCGGGCGTGCCCAGCTGGTTCAGCAACGCGGCGTTGCGGGCCTGAGCGCGGCTAGTTTTTTTCGCCGAAGATGGTTTCATAGGCGATCATCATGGCCGCGAAACCGATGGGCATGGTGAACAGCAGTCCGACGAGGCACGCCAGCGCGCCGGCGAGATTCACGAGGCCGATGAGCAGCATCAGGCCGAACACCTGCCACCAGTGTTTGCGCACCATTTTCCAGCTCGTTTTCATCGCCGCGCCGAAATCCATGCCCTTGTCAATGATGAGCGCCAGTGTGAACGTCCAGCAGGTCTGCAAATAAATCATCGGCAGCAGGCAGACGAGCCCGATGGGAATCAGGAGTAGCAAATTGTGCAAATCCGGTTTCTGGTTTGGCGACGACATCGCGGGCACCACGAGCAGCACCACGGCGGCGATGATCACCGGAATCAGGCTCAGGCCGGCGACGAGGCCGGGAATAAGTTTGCCCAAAAACAATTGCCCGAACTGGCGGCGGAACCCGGCGAAGATGTCGCCCACCTCGGCGCTTTCACCGCGCACCGCGCGGAGGTTGACGTAAAACAAGCCGCCCATCAGCGGGCCGGCGATGACCAGGTTGGCGATGGAAAAAATCGGGCCGATAAACGGAATCGCGCCCAGCATGGTCACAAATCCCTCGATGCCGCCGAACACCAGTGCGGTGACAAACAGCAGGCTGAAATTATCCTTCAACAATTGGTAGCCGCCGGAGATGCAGCCGCCGAGGTCGAGTTCGTAATCGCGTTCGACAAAGCCGGCGGAAGATTTGAGCGCTGCGATGGTCGCCGGTGTAGCCGGCTGCGGCGCGAGCGCGACGGCAAATTCCGGGAACTGCGCGAGCGGGCGGAATTCCGCGTCGCCCTCGCCCTTCGCCTGCGACAGCGCGTTGAGCCGGCCTTCGGTGATCCACTGGTTCACGTCCGCGTCCGTGACCGGGCCGTATTCTTTGCCGTCGCCGCCAATGATGAAATAGTTTGCCATAGGATTGCCTCGCCGGACTTCTATGCCATCCGCCGCCGGCAAGCAAGCCGTTTCGCGGGCAGTATCCGCATTTGGAGTGCGGCGACAGGTCGCCGCTTTCCGACTGGGAGATATGTCTCCCAGTTCCAAAGCGCGGACGTATCCGCGCACGCCAAAATCACGCCTTGCCGCCGAAGCTTGCAAAGTCGTCTACGTCCAGCACGTCGAACCATGTCGTGATGTCCGTCCGCGTCGGCGCGACGGCCTTGTGAATGCCGTTAAAATACTCGCGTCCGTCCGGATTGTTCGGCGCGCGGTTTTCCTGCCACTGCGTCCAGGCCAAGATTTCCGGCGCGGTGCGCTGGTGTTTGGCGTGTTTCACGATCCATTCCAAAACTTCGGTGTCGCTCTTCATCAGCTCTTTTTTCAAGGCTTCGGGATCAATGCCGGCGAATTCCAGAAACTGCTGGTCGAGCGGGCAGGCGTAGTGATACTCGCCGTTTTTGCCGGCCAGCGTGGCGCGGCCCTTGTCCAGCATGCGCGGCAAAATGGCGTAGCCGCCGAGTCGCACGCGCGCACTGCGCGGCGGGAACTTGGTGAGGTCGGGAGGGTGTAATGACATGATTATTTTTGTCTTTCCGGTTGCACGTCGCCTTTCTTGTGCGACGAAAGCCAAGTTGCACCCAAAATGCCGAATTGCAAGTGCCGCCGGAAAATTTTATTTTGTCCCGGTGAAACACTCTGGAAAAGCCGCCGCCGCTGCGCTGAAAATGGTCGCCCTGTCCGCCGCCGCCGTTTTGCTGCTGCTGCTGACTGCGCTGCTCGGTAAATATCTCGGCACGCTCGTGCTCGCCCTGTCCGGCGTGCTCGGCGGCCTGTGGGTGCTGTTCGTGCTGTTCACGTTTTATTTTTTCCGCGATCCCGACCCGCTGCCGCCGACCGGGCCAAACCTCGTCATCGCGCCCGGCCACGGCAAGGTGGACACGATTGACACCACGACCGAGGATGAATTCATGGGTGGCGAATGCCAGCGCATCTCCATTTTCCTGTCCGTGTTTGATGTCCACGTCCAGAACGCGCCGATCACGGGCCGCATCGCTTTTTTTAAGCATACGCCCGGCCAATATCTCAACGCCATGCGCGCCGACTGCGCGCAGTTCAACGAAAATGTCCTCATTGGCATCGAGTCCGTCGATCCGCGCGGCGCGAAAATCGGCGTGCGGCTGATCGCCGGCCTCATCGCGCGGCGCATCGTGCCGTTCATCGCGCAGAACGACGCCGTATTGCGTGGCGAACGCATCAGCCTCATCCAGTTCGGCTCGCGCGTGAATGTGTATCTGCCGAAGAGTGCGAAGATTAAAGTCCAGTTCGGCGACCGCGTGGTCGGCGGGCTGTCGGTGCTTGCGTCCTTGGAATAAAACCGCATGGCTGATACTCCGCAAAACAATCCGACGACCGCCGAGGCCGGGAAGCTGAAGATTTATTTTCTGCCGAACCTGCTAACGGGGGGTAATCTTTTCTGCGGCTTCGTGGCGCTGACGAAAATTGTCGAGGCCAACCTCACGCCCGACGCCAATGGCCACGTCAATTGGTATCCGATTCAATTTGCGCTCGCGGCCATTTTGCTCGCATGCATCTTTGATTTGTTTGACGGTCGCGTGGCGCGCATGGGCGGACACGAAAGTCCGTTTGGCCGTGAATTTGATTCGCTCGCCGACTTGATTTCGTTTGGTGTCGCGCCGGCCTTTCTCGTCCACCGCGTCGTGCTGCGCGGCGCGTTGCCGGACGAATACACCCAGATCGGCTGGTTCATTGCCTCGATTTATCTGATTTGCGGCGCGTTCCGCTTGGCGCGGTTTAATTGTCTTTCGGCGATGAATCTGCCGGGCGCGGGCAAGGATTTTCTCGGCTTCCCGATTCCGTCCGCCGCCGGCCTTGTGGCGTCGCTGACGCTGTTCATCATCAAGTTGAACGAGAAGGAAAAAGACCTTGGCCATTGGGGCTATCTGCTGCCGGTCGTGCTGGTTTTCCTTTCGGCGATGATGGTGAGCGAGGTGCGTTATCCAAGCTTCAAGTCGCTGGGGCTGCGCTCGACCACGACGTTCCTGAAGTTGATTGTCGCCGTGCTGTTCGCCGGCTGCCTGTTTGTTTTGCGCGAGAAGATTTTGTATTACGTCCTGCCGCTGTTCTTCACCGGCTATCTGGTTTATGGCTTTGTGCGCCCGCATATTTCCCGCGCGTGGCGCCGGGAAATCGAGGAGGACGATGACGAGTCCGAGGCGGGCGACTGACATGGCCGACACGCATCCCAACATATTGGCCGCCTTGTCGGGGCTGGTCTGCGCGCTGATCTTCGCCTCGATTCCCGTCGGGCCGATCAACCTGACCATCCTCAACGAGGGCGCGCAGCGCGGTTTCCGCTGGGCGATTTTCATCGGCCTCGGCGCGGCGGTGATGGACACGATTTACTGCGCGATCTCGTTCACCGGCCTCTCGCAGTTTTTCGACCACGGCTTCGTGAAGGCGTTCATGCAGGTGATGAGCTTTGTCTTCCTGCTGTTTCTCGGCTGCAAATTCCTACTGGCGCAGACCGTGAAAATCCACACGCGGCTGGACGACGCGTCGGAAAAAATCGAGGCGCGCATCGAGCAGAAAGTCCACGCGCACTCGGCTTTTGCCACCGGCTTCATTCGCGTCGCGGCCAACCTCGGCGTGTTGGTCGCATGGGTGGTGCTCTCGGCAAATCTGATGTCGCACGATTTTGTGGATGACACATGGGGCGCGAAGGGCGGCTGCGTTAGCGGCGTGTTTGTCGGCACGGCCGGCTGGTTTTTATTTTTAAGTTTCGCCGTATCGCGCGGCCACGGGCGGTTCAGCGAGAAAACCCTGCTGCGCCTGCAACATTTCTCCGGCCTGTGCCTCATCGTCACCGCCGTGTTTGAGGGCGCGCAAATCGCGTGGCACCTCGCCCGCCACCATCACCACTAATTTATGCTCAAAGCTGGAATCGTCGGATTGCCCAACGTCGGCAAATCAACCCTGTTCAACGCCGTCACCCGCACCCGCAAGGCCGAGGCCGCGAACTATCCGTTCTGCACCATTGATCCGAACGTCGGCATCGTCACTGTGCCCGACGAACGGATGTATGTCCTGCAAAAAATCGCCAAGACGCAGGTCGTCATCCCCGCGGCGGTGGAATTCGTGGATATCGCCGGCCTCGTCAAGGGTGCGTCGCAGGGCGAAGGTCTGGGCAACAAATTTCTCACGCACATCCGCGAAGTGGACGCCATCGTGCAGGTCGTCCGCTGCTTCGAGGACGCGGACATCCATCACGTCGCCGGCAGCGTGGATCCCGTGCGCGACATCGAAGTCATCACGACCGAACTCGTGCTGTCGGATTTGGAAGCCGTGCAAAAGCGCCTCGCCAGCATTGCCAAGGATGCCAAGCGCGGCGACAAGGAGGCGCTTGCGCAGGAAGCCGTGTTGAAAAAGATCGAGCCGCACCTGAATGCGGGCAAGCCCGCGCTCACGCTCGAACTCACGCCGGAAGACAAGGCGATTTCCCGCCTGTTCTGGCTGATGACCGACAAGCCGACGATTTTTGCGTGCAACGTGAAGGAATCTGATTTGGCCACCGCCGACCAAAATCCCTTCGTCCTCAAAGTCCGCGAATACACGAAAAATCATTTCGCGTGCGAAGCCGTCGTCATCAGCGCGCAGATTGAAAGCGACCTGATTGATTTGTCCGAGGCCGAGGCGAAAGATTTTCTCAAGGAACTCGGCGTGGCTGAATCCGGCGTCGGCGCGCTCATCCGCGCGACGTATCATCTGCTCGGCCTGCGGACGTATTTCACCGCCGGCGAAAAGGAAGTGCGCGCGTGGACGATCCACAACGGCGACACCGCGCCGAAAGCGGCGGGCGTCATCCACTCCGACTTCGAGCGCGGGTTCATCAAGGCCGAAACCGTGGCTTACGAGGATTTGGTGAAACTGGGTTCCATCGCCGCCGCCCGTGAAAAAGGTTTGTATCGGATGGAAGGCAAGGAATACGTCGTGAAAGACGGCGACGTGCTGCTTTTCAAGTTCAACGTCTGAACGAGCGCGCGGCGCGGCTCACTGCGGTTCCACCGGATCCGTCACGCTGCCGTGCAGCGTGCAGAACGGCGCTTCGCTGACCACGAAACTGCCGCTACCGACCGAGCTGCTGTATAGCCCCTTCGGATCGTTGGGGCAGGCCAGCGGGCCTTTTTTGATGTAGGGATTGAGGTCGGCCCAGTCGGCCACGTCGCTGCTCTGCTTGTGGAATTCCATCGCCCACTGGTTCAGCGACGATTCAATCACGCGCAAGTTGTTGAGGCAGTCATTCCGCTGTGTCGTGGCGCGGGCGCGGACGAGGTTCGGCAGAAGCATCGCGCACAGTAGGCCGATGATCGCCACGACCACCATGATTTCCACCAGCGTGAACCCGTGTGGTTTGCCGCAATTGAAATGGTTCGTTTTCATTATTTAATGCCGTCAGGGGCGAAAGGAGCAGCCCAAGTGCCACGCTGGGAAAAAGGGCGAATTTTGCGGTCAAAACCACCCGGAGTGTCCCATTATTGTGCCAGACAAGTGGATGACAGGACAAAGCGGTGGAATAGCCCGAAAGGATTGCGCAATGCGGCAGATGGACTAGGGCGTGTTAACACTAATTGACTTTTGTGGGGAAAGTGAGCAAGTTGTGGTTAATGGAGATAACCGAGAGTCAATATGAGCGTATTGCCGACTGCCTGCCGCGGCAGC
>Ga0265324_10000987_pt1 | contig 17558 bp, 19 predicted proteins | sample 41419metaG_FD_198634 | JGI IMG/M metagenome (GOLD analysis project Ga0265324, IMG submission 198634) | Rhizosphere microbial communities from Carex aquatilis grown in University of Washington, Seatle, WA, United States - 4-14-19 metaG | ecosystem: Host-associated > Plants > Roots > Rhizosphere...
CAGGCTTGAGCATCTGCCGCTGGGTTGAATGTAGCTGCCCCGGTATATCACCCGCGACAAACTCGTAATCAGTCCTGGTGGCACCCCTTGGTCTGCCCAAAACAAGAGTATAAGCTTGACAAAAGTAATTATACTATATATAATATAAAAGCTACACTTTGATAAAGAAGTGAACCTTTACTCCCCTTAGCCACATCGACCTCTCGGAGGTAGTGTCATGAGCAGGAATCGCGGCATCAGCCCTTACGTCGTTCAGGCACACCTGGCGCAACTCAAAGAGGAAATCGCTGGCCTCCAACGCGGCGAAATCCCCGACGCGTGCCTCGCCGGCCTCCAGGCTCTCTACGTGGAAGCCCAGGACCAATTCCGGCGCGGCCGCTACAACCAGGCCAACCGCTGGGTGAAAAAGATTGTCGACGACTTCCGGTACTACACCGGCCAGCTGATCGAGCTCGAGTCACCGGCCCCTTCCGGGGAGGCGGTTGTCCTCGACCTTACGCCCCGCGCCGTTCGGCCCTGGTCGCAATTGCGCATAGCCCTGCGGTCCGCCGCAGTGACCACCATTTCGGCCGCTCTGACTCTGGGCTTCCTCTTCTTCCGCCTCTGGTCGCTCTCCACTGTCCAGGCAGACCACGGCTTCGTGGAGCAGTGGCTGATACCCATCGTGGGTTACTTCCTCTTCCTCCTCATTGCCGCCTCGGTTCTTGCCATTGTCGGGGTGATCGGATACGGTCTGGTCGCCATCGGCAAGTGGGTCATCAAGGGGGAGGGAGACTAGTGGAGTGTAGCTCTGAGTCGGCGGCAACGATGACCGTCGGCTCACCGGCCTAGGCAATACGCCTGGGCCGTTTTCGTGCCCTCCTCTACACAGCAATCATTATCGCAAGATTTGCCGGGGAGGAGCCGGAGGCTCAGATCACGCCAAGTTGACGAGAAACCGCATCATTGTACAATATGCACAACCATTCCCGTCTCTAGGTGGCACCTCATGAAATTTCGCAATCTGGTGTGGGTCTTGTACCCCGCCTTCCTGGTCGGCTGGGCGGCGCACTCACGTCCTTGGCTGCGCTCAGTCATCATGACTACGCTGCTCGCGGCCTTCATCGTCCCGACGCTGATCGCGACGCTCAGAGTTAATTATAGCCAGCAGTCGGGTTGGACCGCTCAGTGGGGGCAGGTCCTTTCGAGCGGCACGGTCATCACCGATCGATACGGCAGTTTTCCGTATGCGGTGATCCAGTACGGCTACCACGGCCAGCTTCGCACCACCACAGCCGAACCCGCCATTCGCTGGGGCAACCAGGTCCGTGTCTGGACGAAGGGCAACATGGTGGCTGCCGAGCGCAACCCCACGGACCGCATGACGAACCTCCTGTGGTTCAACCTGGTAGTGGTCACCCCCTGGTGGATCGTGGCCTTCCATCTCAACCGCTTCCTGAAAGAAGGCAAAACCTTCCAGCTCTGGGACAACCGCTTCAGCCTACGCGCTAGCCGCGTCCGCGGACAGCGCATCGAGCGCCGGAACGCTGGTCGCGCCGCCCCGGCCAATCTAGGAGAACTGCGCAGCATGATCGCGGCTAACCCTCGGCTGCGTGTCAGAGTGGGCTTCGCCGAGCGCAATATCGCACACTGCTACGGCGGCGTGCAGAGGTTCCGCGACGCGCACTTCCCGGGACGCCGCTGGGTTGAGCTGAGAGAGCTCGAACCCTACCTCGGCAAAACACACCCAGAGCGGAACGAAGTCTGCCGGGTCATCATCGCGCGGCTCAAAACGGCCGGCGTCATCCAGTCAACCTTCGATGGGCTCTACCTACACGAGGTGACCATCTACTAGCCCGCTCCATGGGCGCGAGAATCCGCTTGCGCGTTCATGGCGCGGGTTCTCGTTTGTAAAGGCAAACCAGCTTTCCTTACCGCGTGGTATACTTAACTCAGCAATCAAGCAAGGAAATGCATACGTGGCTTTCACCTGGGTAATTATTATTGTCATCGTCCTGCTGATTTTGGCCTTAGCAGCGGTCTATAATGGCCTCATTCGCTCCCGCGTGCGCGTCGATGAAGCCTGGTCGGATATTAATGTGCAGTTAAAGCGCCGCTACGACCTCATCCCCAACTTAGTTGAGACCGTCAAAGGCTACGCCACGCACGAAAAGTCGGTGTTTGAAGACGTTACCGCCGCCCGCACCGCCGCCATGAACGCTACCGGTATGCAAGGCAAAGCCCAGGCCGAGAACGCCCTCGAAGGTACCTTAAAGAGCTTGTTCGCCGTCTCCGAAAACTACCCAGACTTAAAGGCCAACCAGAACTTCCTCGACCTCCAAAACACCCTCACCGACACCGAGGACAAAATCCAGGCCTCCCGCCGCTTCTACAACGGCTCGGTCCGCGACTTCAACATCAAGCTCCAGGTCTTTCCCACCAATCTCATTGCCGGCATGCTCGGGTTTACCCACCGTGACTTTTTCGCGGTCGACGACCAGGCAGCCGTTGAACAGCCGGTGGACGTCAAGTTTTAACAAAGTAGGGGAGTACCGTGGCGCTTTCAGATTTTCGCAGTACAGATCAATGGCGGCAAGCAATCGACCTTGCGCAAGATATCGCTCAACTAGCCGAGCAATTGCCGGCCCAGGAGGAGCTCGGTCTTGGCATGGAACTGCGCAAGGCCATGGTCAAACTTCCGGCCGCCATCGCCGTTGAGACCTCGCCCAACGACATAGCCCATCGCCACCTCTATATGGCCCGCATTGCCGCCTCACTCGACATTGTCGACAAAGTATACCCGGCGCTCGACACCGGCGAGGCCCGCACCAAACTTGAAAAACTGATGGGCGAAGCTCCCAAGGCTATCGATGCCCCGCGGCCACCGGCCCCGCCCCGCCCGCCGTCATCCGTGCCCGTGGTGCCGGAAAACCGGCCCGAGCCCGACCACGACGATGCAGTCAGCCATGACCGCGCAGCCGACCACGATGACGACCGTGAGACTGCCCCGGTGCTCAAGGTCCCGGTAAGCCCGCAGGCTCCTCCCGCACCCCAGGAAGACCATGTACACCCAGATAGCGTCCAATAAGCGCAAATCCATCCTGTTTGTGCTCGGGTTCGTCGTACTCATCGGCGGGCTCGATTACATCTTCGCGCGGGCCTTCGGGCAGCCATCGTTTTTCATCCCCATCCTGATCGTGGCCGTCGCGTACGCCTTCATTTCCTACTTTTATTCCGCGCACATTGCCCTCGCCCTATCCGGTGCTGTAGCTCTCGAGAAAAAAGACAATCCCGGGCTGTATAACACGGTCGAAAACCTGGCTATCGCCGCTGGCCTTCCCACGCCAAAAATCTATATCATAAACGACCCGTCGCCCAACGCTTTCGCCACTGGCCGCGACCCCGAGCACGCCGTGGTGTGCGTCACCACCGGCATCCTGCCACTGCTCGAAAAATCCGAGCTTGAAGGCGTTATCGCGCACGAGCTGTCGCATGTCGGCAACTTTGACATTCGCTTCATGGCCGTCGTCGTCGGCCTGGTGTCGGTCGTTGGCGTGCTCTCCGACCTGTTTTTGCGCATCAGCTTCTGGAGCCGAGACGATCGCGAAGAGGGTAACCAACTGTTCCTCATCCTCGGCATTATCGGCGCCATTCTCGCCCCGTTGGTGGCCGCGCTCATCCAGTTCGCCGTTTCGCGCCAACGCGAATACCTGGCCGACTCGTCCGGCGCCCTGCTCACGCGCTACCCCGAAGGCCTGGCACGGGCGCTCGAAAAAATCTCCGCCAACCCGCAACCCCTGCAACACGCCAGTTCCACCACCTCGCCGTTATACATCATCAACCCCTTAAAGGGCCGCAGCCTGGCCAGCCTGTTTGACACCCATCCGCCCATCAAAGATCGCATCGCGCGTCTGCGCCAAATGGAGACCTCCCAGTAATGGCCAAGACCAAGCACCCGAAACCTGCTAAAATCGCCTCCGGCTGGAGCGACTTCCGTGCCGCCATCGCACTATTTCGCGAACACTGGCTGCTCTATAGTCTCCTTATTTTGTCGGTTTCCATTCCGTCCGACCTCATCGGTATGTCGTCCACCTTTTCGGCCGATGCCACGCTTGGGACGGTCGTCCAGGTCGCGGCTCTGTTTATGAATCTAGCGGTGCTGTGGGCTGTCATCCAGCACATCGAAGGCAAAAAAGTTACCTTCGGCCAAGCGTTCTACGATGGCACCGCTGCCATGCTGCGCTTCATTTTGATCGGCCTCACCCTGGTCGGCCTGCTGATCTTTGCGGCCATCGGGGTCTTCATTTATGAAATCTCCCTCCAATCCATCTATGCGCCACCGCCCACCTCGCCCGAGCAACTCCTGATCGGCTTTGTCTGTGCGCTCCTGGCTTTGCCCAGCATCTTTCTCATCACGCGCTTCGGGCTGGCCTACATCGGCGTCGTCCACGACAACCTGCGCCCCATCGCCGCCCTGCGCCGCTCCTGGCGCCTCACCCGCGGCCGGTTCTGGCGCGTACTCGGCCATGGCGCCCAGCTGCTCGTTTATATGGCCATCGTCGCCATCCCGCCATCCCTGTTAGCAGCGGCGCTCGGTCTGCTCAAGGCCGGCGGTTGGGCCACATTTGTTTTTGAACTATGCATCTCGGTGCTGGCCCTGCCCATTGGCAATACCTACCTCGTTCGCTTCTACCGCCACCTAAAGCAAACCGCCCCCGACCAGTTCATGAACCCCACGCCCCAGACCGATCTGTTCGACGATTAACTTAGCTCATCAAAACATCCTCGCCGGAGCCATCCAGTCACGGTACAGGATGCACGTTATACTGACCCCCCAATGGCATTATTAGAACAGTGGGGGTCTCTCTTCCTCGTGCGAGAGTGTTTGATCAACACTGGCATCAAAGAACTTGGGCGGGTTTAAATAAAGCTCGGGGTTCATCGTGACAACCTCGCCTGCAGCATTGCCATTGACGGTGTGCGGACCAAGCCGGCTCAACAGAATGTCGTGTGACATCAAAAACCCTTGGACATTGAGTGTCGGCGTCACGACCCCACACGGCCTATCAGGGGCCGCGGCAGAGCCGCAAGTATTTATGGTGCCGTCGCTAAACAGGTAGGCATCCACTTCTGTCGCGTTTTGGAGAATATCAATATTGTTGCCGGCAATAACGCCCAGCGACGGAATATCGCTACGGCCAGTACCGGTTGTGGTATTGAGCACGATGTTACCGTCAATAATCACCCGCGAGGCGTTGGGCGCCACCAGCGTGATTTTGTTGGAAACGATGCCAGAGATATCGAGCTCACCGGCTCCCATGAAATAATAAAGCCCGGTTTTGCCACCTGTATTCCAGGTGGTCACCGGTCCAGTAATGCCAATGGTCTGAATGTCAGGCCCGTTGTACGCCTGCGCCGCGGCCAGGAGGTCCGGCCGGCAGATCTGACCGTATCCACCATTGGCGCCCAGCGTCAGCAGATTGGTGGACCCCGCTGAAGCAAATCCGCTGATCAAGCCGGCCGCCGACACCACATATTGGCCGCTCGACAGTGGATTTGCGCTCAGGTTGCCGGTGATGTTACCACCCAGCGCCGTGCCTCCGCATCCCAGAGCACTGCCGGCATGGACGTCGCTACCCCTCCCCGTCACCGTGGGTGTCACCACGCCTGCAATATCATTGGAAGTGCTGCCGGGTAGTACCGCCACCGCACCAAGTGAGTTGGTTGCCGTGCCCGTAACCGTATTCACGATCCCCGAACCTATCGCTGTTGCCTTCACAATCACCTGCAACGACTTCGGCGGCCCGGTCGTCCAGGAATTCAGTATTGCCGCATCAGCCGGCAGGCCAAAGGTCCAGGTCAGCGTACGCGTAATCGGCGAATAGGTGGGCGCCGGCGTACCCGGGGCCGGGCCAACGTAGCTCACTTGCGCGGGCAACGTATCAGTCAGCGTAACATTTGTAAGCTGAGTCGGTGTTGACTCCAGGCCCGTTATTGAATATGTGATATTGCTGCCGAGCGCTGTCGCCCCGACCTGGTCGGAAGTCTTTGACAGTTGCAGGGCATCCACCGGTGGCATTGGCAGGGACCGCACATCTCCAGACAAGTTGCCGCACAAATCCTTAAGGTTAAACTGGCCGCCAGGGTAGTAAAACACCACAGACTTATCAACCGACGGGCCTTCGCTGTCCGCCTGAAATGCAATATCCGGCTCGCAAATCTCCGGCGCCGAGCAGTTCAGGTAGGCAATATTATTGACAATTACTCCCCAGCCGTTGACCTCAGTACCCGAATAAGGTTGGAACACATTAAAATTAACCGAATAGCCCGGATATAGCCCACTATTATAGGCTGCCACCAGAGCCACCCAGTCGCTCCAATGAGCCTGCGCATAAGCAATACCAGTCGTGTGGGAGCCGCCAAAATCCGTACCGTTTTTCCCAAGCATAATGTCGACAACGGCTGCCGCTCGGCCCTCGTTAGTCAGATTTGAGGTTGCGTCAAACAACCTGGCTTGAATGGCAGACACAAACGACGCATATGTTATGTCTACTGTCGGCCAGTTCGGCGTCAAACCCGCATATGGGGTGGCGCCCACCGGCTCGAACACAAACGTCAGGTCGTTTCCAACCCCCGGAGCGTAACGATCATCAAAGTACGAGCAGGCAAAGTCGCGCAAATAGGGTCCAGAGCCGGGGACATTGCAGGTTGCCGCCCGAGCGGCCGGGCTGAGCACCACGAGCGCCGATAAGCCCAATACGCACGTCCCAATCAAGGCCAAAAACCATCGTTTCATGGCTGGTCTTGTAACCTGCTAATGGCTTGTTCAAGTATGGCTTTTTGGAATTGTGCCCCTGTCAGGTTCTTAGGTATCAATGCGATCGCCTGCTGATAATACCCGATCGCCTGGCTCTTTTGACCAAGCTGGGCGCTGGCTATGGCCGCCCCCTCTGCCTCATCAATGGTGACGCCCGTAATAGCCATAGCACTGTGATATGAGCTCAAAGCCGCTTTAAAATTACCAGCCGTCATATAATCGGCCGCCGCATTCTTCCAGGCTCGCCCGCGGTAGGTATTGCCATGAATGCTTTGCGCCAGCGCCATCCACTGGTCGGCAGCTTTAGCAAATTTATTGGTTGACTCCAACTGCTCAGTGGCCGCTTTGGTCTGCGCAAATTGCTGACTAGCCAGGTTATTCTCGTACAGCGTGTATGCCCAGAAGCCCCCGCCTATCACAACCAGCGCCAACGCCAAACCACCGATGATCAGAAATCGCTTACGTTGAACATGACCCAGTTGTGGTACCTGTGGCACACAAAAATTATACTACTTATGCTCGTTTTGTGCAGACGAGAGCAATTAAAAAATCCTGCTTCACGGTATAATTGCCTCATGACGCACACCGAAGCCGCTGCCCGCGCAGCCAAATTGCGCGACCAAATCAATGACTACCGCTTCCACTACCATGTCCTCGATGAGTCCACCATGCCCGAAGCCGCTGCCGACTCGCTCAAGCACGAACTTTCGCAGCTCGAAGAACAGTTCCCGGACCTCGTCACTCCCGATTCGCCAACTCAGCGGGTCGCCGGCGTCGCCAGCGAAAAGTTCACCAAAATCCGCCACTCTGCCCCCATGATTTCGCTAAACGACGTTTTCTCGCGCGACGAAGTCGAGGCCTGGGCCGGCCGCATCAACAAGCTCACCCCCGGCGCCTCCACCGAACTGTTCGCCGACACCAAAATGGACGGGTTCGCCTGCGCGCTCGTTTACGTAGACGGCGTGCTCGCTCAGGCCGTCACCCGCGGCGATGGCCAGGTGGGGGAGGACGTTACCGCGAATGTTCGAACCATCGAAAGTGTGCCATTGCGGCTGCGCAGAGCCAAAAACTACGAACAATTCCTCTCCGGCCGCACCGAAATCCGCGGCGAAATCATCATGCTCAAAAAAGATTTCGAGGCCTTAAACAAAAAACAGGCCGCAGCCGGTCTGCCGCTCTTCGCCAACCCCCGCAACACCGCCGCCGGCACCATTCGCCAGCTCGACCCCCGGCTGGTGGCGGCCCGCCCCTTAAACTTCCGCGCCTACGACTTGCTGCGCGACGACCCGGCCCAGGTCTCCACCAACTCCTTCGCCTACGACGCCATCCGCCACTTGGGCTTGGCCGCCAACACCCACGCGCAAACCTTTACCACCCTTGACGCTCTTATGAAGTTCATCAACACCTGGGAGGACAAGCGCCAATCGCTGCCCTTTAACACCGACGGCTCCGTCATCAAGGTCAACGACCGCGCCGTGTTCGCGAGTCTCGGCATTGTCGGCAAAGCCCCGCGCGGTGCCGTCGCTTACAAATACCCGGCCGAAGAAGCCACCACCATCGTCAAAGACATCGTCATCAGCATCGGCCGCACCGGCGCCGCCACCCCCATCGCCACCTTCGACCCCGTTGTGGTCGCCGGCACCACCGTCCAGCACGCGTCCTTGCACAACTCCGACGAAATCGCCCGCCTCGACGTGCGCGTCGGTGACACCGTCATCATTTACAAAGCCGGCGACATCATCCCCAAAGTCCTCCAATCTCTGCCCAAACTGCGCCCCAAAAATTCCAAACCATTCGACATGGAGGCTGAATTAAAGCGCCAATACCCGGAACTCGAATTCGAAAGACCCGAAGGCGAGGTTGTTTACCGCTTAAAAGACCAGTCGAGCACCTATTTGCTCAAGAAAGACGTTGAGCACTATGCCTCCAAAGCCGCTCTTGATATCGACACCCTTGGCGAGAAAAACGTCGTCGCCTTAGTCGACGCTGGTCTCGTCAAGGACCCGGCCGACCTCTATGCGCTTACTAAAGACCAACTTCTGCAGCTCGACCGCTTCGCCGACATTTCGGCTGGCAAGCTCGTCGACGCCATCGCCGCCGCCAAAACCCCCGAGCTGCCGCGCTTCATTTACGCTCTCGGCATCCGCCACGTCGGTGAACAAACCGCCGTCGACCTGGCCGACCACTTCGGCTCGCTCGACGCTCTCGCCTCCGCCACCCTCGAAGATCTCGAAGCCGTCGACGGCATCGGCCACGTCGTCGCTGAATCCATCCTGGCCTGGTTCTCCGACGACGACAATCAGAGATTGCTCGATAGGTTCGCTCGTCTCGGCGTCGCGCCCCAAATCTACCACCGTGCCACCGGCAAACTGTCCGGCATCAGTTTCGTCATCACCGGGACGCTGGCCATGGGCACCCGCGACGAAGTGGCCGCCCGTCTCGTTGCCCTCGGCGCCAAAGAACACAACTCCGTCACCAAAGACACCACCTACCTCATCGTCGGTGACTCGCCCGGCGCCTCCAAACTCACCAAGGCCCAAAAGCTCGGCACGCAGACACTCGATGAGAAGGCATTAGAAAAACTCCTCTAGCCCCCGCGCCGTGATACAGTTAGGTACATTAACGCCTCGAAAGCGAGACACCATGTCAAAAGGTCAAGATAAGAAAAAAGAAGTAAAAAAACCAAAGCAACCCAAAAAGCCCAAGCTGCCTAAGCTACCCAATTGATGCCTAAGTAGGCATCCGTAAGCCGCTGCCGCCGAGCTCGTCACCACCCCCGCCTGGGCCCTATTGAGGTCCGAGGCGGGAACAAGATGCTATCATGTCTCCATGACAAGCCCCCAACCACAGCCGGAAACCCTGGGTTTCCCCTCGGCCCAGGATTGGCGGGACTGGTTGGAAGCCAACCACACCCGTCAGGAGGGGATTTGGATGCGCCTGGCCAATAAGGGCTCAGGCCGGCCGACCATCACCTATGCCGAGGCCCTCGACGGGGCGTTGTGCTTTGGGTGGATCGACGGGCAGCTCAAGAAGACCGAACCCGACTCGCGGCTGCAAAAATTTACGCCCCGCCGTGCCCGCAGCCTGTGGAGCAAGCGCAACCGCGAGCATGTGGCCCGGCTGGACGCCGCTGGGCTCATGCGCGAACCCGGCCGCCGCGAGGTGGAGCGGGCCAAGAGTGATGGTCGTTGGGAGCAGGCCTACGACAAGCCCACCGACATGGAGGTGCCGGCCGATTTTTTGGAAGCTCTGTCCGGGGGAGCAGGAGCCCTAGAGTTTTACAAGACGCTTAACAAAGCCAATACTTATGCCATAGCCTGGCGCTTGCAAACGGCCACCAAACCCGAAACCCGCCAGCGCCGCTTCGAACAATTGTTGGGCATGATGGCCCGGGGCGAAAAGCTGCACTAGTCCGATCCAACTAAATCGGCTCCCAGCGCCACCCATTATTATCTTCGCATCTGAAGCTCTCGCCATCGCCAGCTACTCCACTCGCGCCTCGGTCGGCCCGGCAGGGGTTCAAAAAACATTGCAAGGCCCGCGCGGTAACCGCACGGGCCTTTACCCTCCTCGGATTATTGAACTGTCTCGAGCGTCTACTCGAGGGCTCCTTGTGTCTCTTGCTCGGCGTATGTTTCGAGTAGGGTGAACGGGTGGTGCCGCTTGCCGACCTCGGACCGGTCCGGCTCCTCTGGCGAGTCGGATGGGGCTATCGGCTCGAGCGCGACGCGGAAATCACGGTACACCCGGGTTATTCGATACAACCGGCCGCGCCAGGTGAGTTCGCTGTCGACCTTCCAGCCCTGTTCCATGAGCACGCGCTCGTCGATAAGCGGTAGTAGCTCGCCGAGCACCTTGGATGCTTGCGCGAACGTGATGCTCAGGGGCATCAGAAGGCCGGCGTAGTTCAGGGCGATCTCTACCCAACGTACCTGGGCCGGCGTGGCTGGCGAATCATCGATCAGTCGGCCGAGCTCGTATGCGGTTATCGTGACGGGGACCTTGATGCCCAGCTCTGCAGCCAGTGCCATCGCCTTCTCCGTCGGCCGCCCGCCTCTACCTCTATGTGTTAGCGCTAGCGCCACCACACTTCCTGGGTCTTTACCACTCATGGCCCGTTCCTCTCGAAAGTCTGTTGTGGCCAATAAAATCAAAGCATAAATCAGCATAATTTACAAGCTATACGGGCACAATCGAAACAAGCCTGATGTTAGGGGGATATGGGTATGAGATGTTGTAATTGTGGGTTCGCCAGCGTTCAGCTATCCCTGACACTTCTTGTGCTACAATCCAAATAGCCTTAAACAAGCCAAAATAAAAAAGGAAAACCAACATGTTCGCATCAATCATGTCCGTCATGCTGGGGCTGCTATTCCACGGCAACCCCAGCTATACCTACACCCTGCCCACCTACGAGGTCCCACTGGCCTCGGTCTCCGTGCCGACCCAATGTCAGGGCCACACCTACACCCACGCCTTTAGCGCGCCGGCCGACTCGCTCGTTACCGGCACCTCCGGCCCCGACATTATCTATGCCGGCCAGGACTCCATTATCCACGGCGGCGCGGGCAACGACTGCATCGTCATTACCACATTAACCAGCGCCTATGGCGATGACGGCAACGACATCCTCGTCTCGCAAGCTGACGACAATTATCTGGACGGCGGTAACGGCATCGATACCGCCTACTACTTCAAGGCCACCGACGCCACCAAACACATAGAAAATTTGGTCGCGCAGTAGCCCTGCCCTCGCTATCTATATTGAGGGTATGGGGGAATTACTCGCAGCCCACATCGACGATATCATCAACAATCTTGGCGGTTGGAAGGGCCAAAATCCTTGCAAAAAATAATAATTGTGCTATAATAATAAAACTACGTAAGTAGTACTTTGAGTTGTTGTAAGCCCGTTCTCGACACGCTGGAGGCGTGACATGAATCTCTTCCCACGCGACGACATGAATGGCATCCACGCCGACTCTCCGGCCTGGGGCTGGCGTACTCTCATCGATTGGGCCATTGGCGTAGCCATCGTTGGCCTCGCCACCCTCGGCTTCTCGCTCATCGCTCTCGCCAGCGAGAAGCCAGATCACCATCTGGTGCTCCAGTTGGTGGGGATCGTCCTGGGCGCTTGCGCCCTGGTGCAGTACCCCTTCAGCATCGGGTTCGCCAATCAGCGGATCCAGCGCGCCCGCCAGGACCAACTACGCCACCGCTAGGCGGGGCTTCAACAACCAAGGTTACCCCCGGCCCTCAACGGGCCGGGGCACCGCCCTACCGCACGAGTTATCGCGCTGTGAGGTGGCGTTTATCTACAATTTGTTCGCTCTACAGGTTAGGCCCAGAGTCTTGGGGCAGCCTCGGGCTAGCGATCCTCGCGAATTAGCGCGGCCAGCGCCCGCACCGCCCGCGCCGAAATGGTGTGCTGCTCGCGGATCTGGCCCGAGCTCACATGCGCGGCCGTCTCGCCAAAAAACAGCTTCTTTTTATCATTAATCACCAAGTTGTCGCGCGTGCCATAGATAATCTGCGTTGGCGTGGTCAGCTTCTTCACGCCCTCCAGCGCCGTCTGCTGCATAATTGCATTGCGCAAACTGCGTTCAAACGGTACCCAGTTGTCCGGCGTCAGCTCAAAATCGTGCTGCCGGGCGATCAGCTTTTGAATCCGCCGAAACCCTGCTGAATCGGGCTTGGTCTTTAATACAGCGTTAAACAGCGCAAAGTACGCTCGCAACCGCAGGCGGTACAAGTTTCGCGCCGGCAGCCCAGCATAAAACGGCGGCTCGTATAAGATCAATCGCTTTACCCGGCGCGGCTGTAACGTGGCAACCTCCACCGCCACAAAGCAGCCCATGGAGTGGCCCACCACTACGTATGGCCCCCGCACCCGCTGCGCTCGCAATGTCGCCAACACCGAGCGCGCCTGGTCACGTGCCGAATAATGGGCCCAATCGTCCGTCGGTTTGGGCGACGCTCCGTGCCCCAGCAAATCAAGCGCCACCACCCGCACTGGCGTATCCGCCAGTTCATCTGCCAGTCGCTGCCAGGTGCGACCGCTTGAGCCTATACCGTGCAGCACCACTACCGCCGGCCCGCTCCCTCGATCAAATGCAACGTTCAAGCGGTACGGACGAGCTAAAACCTTATGGACAAACCAATTCCAGGATAATGACATATTGTTCCATTCTAACCCACGCTCCACGCCGTAGCCGTGTCAAAACTAAACTCATTGGCGGCCAGATCTCAGTTCTGCAGGCCCTGACTCAGCCTCAAACCCTAAACTAAAGCACCCAAGGCACAAGCATTTTGCTCTTAGCTTTATAGGTGCCGTATTTCTCTCCAAATTCAGCCGCCATACGCTTTTCCTCCTGGATTGCGGCATAGATAAAATAAAACGCCATGAGCGCCAAAGGCAAACCCACCCACCATGACACTGCCAGCATGGTGCCCAGCATGGCTGCTATTACGCCGGTGTAAATTGGATGTCGCACCAGCTTGTACGGCCCGTCTGTCACCAATTCAGAATCCGCCACCTTTGACATTGGCATCCCCCAGTTGCGCCCCAAATAAACCCGCGCCCACACCGCAAATGCGATTCCAGCGGCGCTTAGCAATGCGCCCATACTCTGAAATATCGGTGCCTGCACCGCCCACCCCGGTTGCCACCGCCAAACTGCCAGCACCAACAGCGCGATAACTATCCGCACCCCGGCACCCCGCCGGTCGCCGCGAAACATCCCGGCCTTATTGTGCTGCAAAATCGGGGTAATAATCCACACCAACACAAAAACCATCCAAGACAGTGCTATAACGGTGTCAGTCCACATATCAATACAGTACTCCTCCCGCACTGCTTACCAAAAGTGCAAACGAAAAACCTATATCGCCGGCTTGGCCAACGGCGTAACTTCCGGCGGCGTCGGTGCTACTGGCACCGGCATTACCTTAATCTGATCCGGTGTGCGGTGGCAGTACACATCATCGCCTACGCACACCGTTTTGGCGCCCAGATTCAGCTGCCCCTGGTGGTCTTGCAAGACAGTGCGGATTTGCGCGCTGCTAAACGGAATCGACACCACCATCCCGATGGCCAACACCAGCAGCACCAGCGCTGCCAGCGGCCACCACACGCTGCCCCGCACATGTCCGCGCCGGGCGTAGCGGTAGGACACCACCGCCGCCACTAGCACTGGCAGCATCACAATGTACAACCCGCTTGAGACAAATGCAGCCGTAAGCCAGGCTGGCATCGAAGGATCCAGTGTGTAGCCAAATACTCGCCCCGATAAGCCCACCGACCACAATGCCGCCACCCAGGCCGCGGCCATCGCCGTCACCGTCAGGCCCGTCACCGTGGCTACGGCAGCACTAGCGATGCGCAAGCAACGTAAAATCGCGCTGCCCACCCGCTCCAGTGCCGGCCGGCTCGAATCTGCCACGCTGCGCCAGTGTTCACGGTCGGTTAGGTCCGCGTACCGCGCCTTCGCGCGCTCCAAAATCTCATCCGCGTTAAACCGCTGCCCAAAAGCCGCCGCTTTTTCCTCCGGGGTACGTGCCACCGGCAATACCAGTGCCAGCCCTACATAGGCCACAATCGCCAGGCCACTCGACACCAACGCCAGTACAATCGCCGCCAGTCGTACCACCGTCACGTCGACATTAAAGTAAGCGGCAATACCCGTGCACACACCAAACAAAATCGCGCCGTCTCGCACCTGGTACAGTCGCCGCGCCGGAGCTGGCTCGCTACGTCTCGGCTCGTCGTCGCTGTCACTACTGCCCACCGGCCCCATCTCAACAATAATGCGCTTGGCTTCTTTTTCAGTTACTACCGTTTTGCTCTTCCCCAGCCACTGGTCGCACTTGTCCGCCACCGCCTGTTCAAAATCGGCCATGATCTCATCGCGATCCGGATTGCCTTTCAAATGCTCCTCGGCCTGCTCCAGATACCGGCGCAAGGCGTCGTAGGCTTGCTCCTCAAGCTGATAGGCCCGTCCGTTCAAATTAATGCTAACTACTTTGTTCATCTGCTCCTCCCAAGCGCGTAATAGTTGTAGTAAGTTCCTGCCAATAGGTCCTCATCTGATCGAGCTGCCATCGGCCAGTGTCGGTTAGCTGATAATATTTGCGCGGTGGGCCGGCCTCTGACTCCACCCAGGCGTAGTCGATCAAGCCTTCGCGGCGCAACCGTGACAATAGCGGATACAGGGTGCCCTCGCCGGTGGCGAGGTCGGTACGGCGTAGGGCCGCCAGAATATCAGCCGCGTAGACCTGGCCGCCGGAAACCACACTCAACACCGCCACTTCCAGCAGCCCTCGTCGCAGCTGAGCCAATTTTTCGGACACGTCGTTCATACAAGTACCTTATTGTAGCAAGGTACCATGTGTCAATACTAATACATCGCCCAAGACCAAACGGCCACCGACCAGCCCAGGACAAGCGCCACGACGTGCTCCGCTCAAGCCAATCTCTAGCGCGGCGGCAACGGCGGCGTCTGGTGCGGCGGGGGAGTCTGCAGCGGTGGTGGGCTCGGTGGCAGGCCACTCGGCATCGGGGAGCTCGCGCCGGCCTGCGCGCTGCCGCCCGTCGGTGTCACATTAAACGCCTTAGCCCGGAAGCAACTCACCGAATAGGGAAAATCTTCGGTCATAACATAGTGGTAGGTGGTCACCATCTTCCCGTCCAGCACGACTGGGCTGATGATTCCGTGACATGCGTCCAAATCCGCGGTCGTTAGCACATTGTTTGGGCCAACATCGGGCCCGGTTATCGGAAAACCATCCAGCGCGAACCCGATTACCGTCGACACGCCCACGTCTTTAATGCAGGAAGACAGCGTGTGGTAATGGTACTCACCGGCCTCCTGCGGGTGCCCGTTGCAGTCATCCTGCACCTCCCACGCGCCGGCATCCCGCCCACCGGCATCGAAGGCGCTAAACAGCGGCACGCCTGTCAGCATTACGCCAACCTGCCCGCCCATGCACTGCGGATCGCCGTAGGTTGGTTCAGCCGCCAGCGTGTAGGTTTGCGATTGGGCCTTGATGGTATTGGGGTTGCGGTCGTAGGCATAGGCCGGGTCGGATGAGGCGATCGGGAACACGCCGGTGGTGTGGGCAAGTGGCAGACCGTTGGTGGTAATCGTGCGCGTTGAGCCCGACACCACGTCGGTAAACGAACCGTGCCATGTCACGCTGCCCTGAACACGCGCCTTCTTATTCATATCGTATTCGGTACTGTTGTTGGTAAACCACGGCCCGCGGGCCCCCGCTCCGCCGGTATCGGTCTTTAAGTTCGCGGCATACCCTGAGCAGGCGAACACCGTGCCAATCTGTGCGCCAGTGGTCGAGTATTTGCCATCGCCGACCGGCAAAATACCATTGGCGTACTTGTCGCCATAATTCTTATCGCTTAGAAGCGACAGGCCCTGAGCCGACGTCGGCGCTGCGCTCACCGATGGTCGCAGCGCCGACTCATTCACCGGCGCCGTCTTGCCAACCGTCATTACCCAGGCCAATTCACCGACCACCACCATGACCAACACCGCACCAGCCCACCATGCATACATCGGCCAATGTCGTTTGGGTTTGGGGTCGGTGGTGTATACCACCGGCGCCGGCGGCAAGCTCACTTCCGGTTTATCGTGCGCAGGCTCGTCCATCCTCCTGATTATACCGCCAAGAAGCTTATGCTTAAAACCCACGAGGCAGACCCCATACCACCGCCGCCCGGTTGACTCCCAAATCTATCGGCGATCCCTAACCGCCGCCGGTAACGCTAAAACCCTCGCCATTTGAGCTGATCACCGACGGCGTCGCAATCGCCTGGCCGTGGCTGTTTTCCATGATGATCGCCTGCGCCCCCGCCCCCGTCAGCGTCGTCACGGCGCCGTTTTCCGTGGCCGTGGCGCCAGTAAAGTTGGCCAGCCCAAAGTTATCAAATGGCACTAGGCCACCGCGCGCAAAGCTCGGGTCCTCCTCGATCCATTCGGCCGTCGACAATGTCGAGTTGTACGTGACATTAATTGAGAATGTTTCGCCCCGGGTCACATCCGCCAGACTAATCCGCCAGGCCGTGCCTCCCAGATTCGCAATATCAGCGCTCATCGCGTCGCCCGGCGACACTGTCATGCTCGGGATCGGCGTCTCCGAGGCCGGCAGAAGCTCATAAAAAGCAATCGTCGACACCTGCCCGCTGGCTGTTACCGTGTCATCCGTTCCGGTCTGGATGAGGTCGGAGCTGGTGACCCCGCCAATGCCAATCCAAGTCGCATCGGCCGATGTCGACACCCCATTGCCGGCCACATTCGGCACCCTCCACGATCCTGACACGCCCGTAAATTGACCGGCCGACGCCAAATATCCCGACCAATTGGAGCTCGAATAAGCAAATGTTGGCGCTGAACTGGGCGTTGGTGTTGGCGATGAACTTGCCCCCGGGCTGGCGCTGGGAGTTGGCGTAGTCGTTGGTGAGCTCGTCACCGGCACCAGATTGCTAACGTTCGAATTCGGGGCCGGTTGCACCACCGGCACCGGTGCACTGCGGTGCCGCACCACCGCCACCCGCCGCGGCACTGGGGTGGGTGGTACTGGCGTGGGGGTCGCCACCACCGTTGGCTTCGGCATTGGAGTGGCCGGCGCCGCCAGAGTCACTGCCGACTGATGCGAAAAATTCACATGCCGCACGCTCAGGTTGGCCCGCGCCTGCATCCCCAACCCCAGCACCGCCACCACAAACGCCGCCCCAGCCACTTCTGGCCTT
>Ga0265324_10000991_pt1 | contig 17454 bp, 10 predicted proteins | sample 41419metaG_FD_198634 | JGI IMG/M metagenome (GOLD analysis project Ga0265324, IMG submission 198634) | Rhizosphere microbial communities from Carex aquatilis grown in University of Washington, Seatle, WA, United States - 4-14-19 metaG | ecosystem: Host-associated > Plants > Roots > Rhizosphere...
TAGGCCATGGGAACCATGCACGCGGAACATGGGGCAAAAGGCGCTGAATTGGAACCAGCGTGAGAAAAGCTCCTGATACTTCGGGTTGCCCGGTTCTCCGTTCCCCGCAGAACGGCTGCCGAAGAAACCGCCGGTGTCGGTGTTCCAATAAGGAATTCCTGAAAGCGAAAAGTTGAGTCCGGCGGGAATTTGATTTTTGAGAACCTCCCAAGTTCCCTGAATATCTCCTGACCAAGTAATGGCGCTGTTGCGCTGCTGGCCGGCGTAGGCCGAACGCGTGAGAATGACGACGCGTTTCTGATCCGTGGCGGCGCGCTGTCCCTGATAAATGCCCATCGAGTGCATCAGCGGATAGGCGTTATAGACTTCGTAGCCCGGTCCCATCGGGGTCTTGTAAGTGCGGAAACCCATACCGCCAATTTCCGGCTCCGGCGCGTCGAGCCACCAGCCATCCGCGCCTTTGGAGAAAATCTTGTCGCGCATTTGCTTCCAATAAGTCTGCCGCCCGATGGTCGCGAACGGGTCATACCACTGCCCGTAACCCGGCGGGAAAGCATACGACGTGACCTGCGGAAACATCCCGCCGACGGCATTGAGTTCCTTGCTATTCTCACTGCCGAGGTCGAATTTTGCCCACACGGAAATAAGCGCATGGTAATTCATCCCGTGCAATTCCTTGAACATGCCCGCCGGGTCAGGATATCGCTTCGGATCAAACAGATGCGAACCCCAGGTATTTGTGCCGGGTGGCCAGTATTGCCAGTCCTGAATGATGCCGTCCACGGGCACTTTGAGTTCGCGCATTTTTTTTGCCACGCCGAGCAATTCGTCTTGGGAAGCGTAACGCTCCTTGCACTGCCAGAAGCCCAATTCCCACTTGGGCATCAGCGGCGCCTCGCCGGTGAGATGGCGATAAGCTTTCATGGCAGCATCAATGCTCCCGTCGCCATAGCAGAAATAATAATCAATGACCCGGCCAAATTCCGACGACCAGCGCATGACTTTGTGACTGGCATTGGAATCATCCGCACTGGATGAAATCGTGGTCACGGCAGGATTGTCCCAAAGGAGCACATAACCTTTGCTCGATGTGATCACCGGAATGCCCACGTCCGTATTTGCCTGTGCAAGCTTGACGCTGCCACCGCTGTTGTAATTCCACACGCCGCGCTGATGCTGACCGAGGCCGTAAACACCTTCATCCGCTGCTGTCTCAAAAGATTGCGCGCAGGATGTCACCGAATCGCCCGCCACCTTGGCTGACTGAATTTTCCGGCCCTCCGCTGTTTCGCAGAGCAAGACTTTATCGGCAGCATCGAGAAAACTAACCGCGCCGGATTGTTTATCAACCATCACCTTGATGTCTGTGGATGCCAGAGTAATGGAATGATTATTTTCTCGCTGCGTCCATTTCACCTTCACCGGACTGGCGACAACAGAGAGGCTTTGGTTCGTCGGCAATTCGGCGGCATTGGCGTAAGTAACCCGAACAATTTCCGGCGACCAGAATTGAATGAGGAGCGTGCCGCCATCAACTGTGAATTGCGACCCATTGGGCAACTCTTTCGACGCGGTAACTGCGGCTGAGACGGAGGCAGGCGTCATGGCCAGAACTCCGAGGAACAAGGCGAGGGATAAACTTTGCTTCATAAAAATTGATTTTTGCGGGCTTCGTGATTCTGGTTATTTCTTTGGCGGCACGCTGACGCCTTCCGCCGTCTGCGTGATGGGTTTGATCGTGCCGTCGGGATTGTAGTCGAGGTATTCAACGCAGACGGAGCGGCGGCAATCGCCACCGGTTTGTCCATTGATCGTGGTGGAGCCGTCGTGATAGAAGAAATACCATTGCCCCTTGAACTCGGCAACCGCCGGATGAATCGTGAAGCCGACCTTCGCTTTGCCGGTCACCAGTCCGTGGTAGGTCCACGGGCCTTCCACTGCGGGCGCTGTCGCGTAACCGATCTGTTCCGGTTGGACGCCGGGCACGTCCGCAGCAAAGACGTTGTAATACAGCTTGCCGCGTTTGTAGAGCCACGGGCCTTCGGAATATTGCGATGTCATGTCGAGCTTCTCAATCGGGCCGTCCAACTCGATCATATTGGGCTTGAGTTTCACGAGGTAACAATCGCCGTTGCCCCAGGCCAGCCAGGGCGTTCCGTCGTCATCAATGAAAATGGTGGGGTCAATGTCCGCGTTGGGCCGGCGCGAATCAGTCGTCATGCCGTCCGTGATGAGCGGCGTGCCGCGCGCATCCTTAAACGGCCCGATTGGGCTGTCACCCACCGCCACCGCGATGCAGTGCTCGCCGGAGTTGGTACGGGTCAGGGTCACATAGAAAAAGTATTTGCCCCCCTTTTCCATCACTTGCGCCGCCCACGCGGAATTCCGGCTACCATATTTAAAATCCGTCGCCTTCATAATGGTCCCGTGCGGCGTCCAAGTCTTCATGTCCTTGGTGGAATAGCAGAGCCAGTCGGGCATGGTGAAAAACTGACCGCCGACGGCTTTGTCGTGCCCCGTGTAGCAATACAGCGTGTCACCCACCACCAGCGTGGAAGGATCAGCCGTGAAGGCGTCCCGAAACAACGGATTTGAACCGGCAACTGGTTCCGCTGGCTTGGCCACGGTATTGGTCGCATCAGTTTCGGCGGCGAACGATGGTCCAGTGGCCAAAGCCAACAGCAGTGTGGCTAGGGCGGCATTCAAGGTTTTCATGTGGTTTTCACGGAGGCCTTCATTGAATAATCATTTAGGAACAGTTGCTCTGACGGAATCCGACTTCATCAACCGCAGGTCGAAAATGCCGCCGACCACCCAGACCTTGGCGACGAATTTGATCGTCACGCGTCCATCGGCTGCGACCGCAAGCACGTCCGGCTGGATGGGATAGCGTTTTTCAATGAACTCGCCAGACTTCTCCGCCTTGAGTTCCTGGGTGGCCAGAAGCGTGCCGTTGGCCAGAATGTCAAAGGTCCGACCGCTGTCCCCGCCCCAGTAGGTAACGACGAGATCCACAGCTTTCTCGCTACGCGGGTTGAGCGTGTATTGTAACGACTGGCCATCGCGATAGCGGCGGCCTTCGGCGATGCCCGTGTTACTGCCTTCGCCCTTGAAGTCATGTTCGACCTCCGGTTGTTGTTCGCCGGGGGCGATTCGGTCCAGCGTGCTGGCCTCGAGCAGGGCCTTGGCGTGTTCCTCGGCGGCGAGACGTTCACGTTTGGCGGCGACTTCCGCCTTCGTCGTCAGTTGCCAATACATCTGGTAACGCGCGTCGTGCAGTCGGAAGAACGGAATCAACGGCAGGCCGTTCGTCGTGGAAGGCTCGATAACATCCGCAAGGCGGAAGTGCATCGGCCCGGCGGCGGCGTCGGCTTTAACGTGCTGCGGAACATCGCTCGCGCTGGCCAGCAGCACGGGAACTTGATCCAGCGACACCAGCGGGCCGGCCGCGACCTGCCCCATGCGGCTGTCGCTGGCATACAGGCCGCGCAAATTGTTGGTGCCCGCCGGCGAAGCCAGCACGATGGGGCCGCGCATGATTGCGACCCAGTCGGAACCGTCCGGCAGACGCTCCACCGTGGTGCGCATCGGCAATTCAATCTCCACGCAATCGCCGTTCCGCCATTCGCGGCGAATTTCGGCGTAGGACGAAGGCGTTGAGGTGACGGCGATTGATTTGCCATTCACTTTGACCGCAAACTCACCCGCTGCCACCCAGCCGGGATGACGAACGAGGAGTGTGAATTCGGCTGATTTTTTGAGCTTCAAGGTCAACCTGGTGCGGGCTTCATCTGGAAAAGCGGTTTCCTGCCGAAGCGTCAGGTCAAGATTCGTCACCGTGATTTCAGAAGCGATGAAGAGATTGACGTAAAGACCGTTCGTGGCCTGGGCGTAAATGAATTCGCCATATTTGCCAGGGTTTTCCATGCCCGTGCCGACACAGCACCAAAAACATTTGTCCGGCTGCGAATAGACGCGGTAGTGATCCGGGCGAATCGGCGTGAAATAAACGTAGCCCGGATGATCCGGGTTGATGGACGCGAGGATATGATTGTAGAGGGCGCGTTCGTAATAATCGGCATACGCGGCACCCGGTCTGGAAGCGAATAGTTGCTCGGTCAGCCGAAGCATGTTGTAGGTGTTGCAGGTTTCCGGGCCTTCACGGCTTTCCAACATGCCATGAAAATTTTTAGGATCATTGAAGTGTTCGGAATCGCTGTTGCCGCCGAACGCGACGCTGCGTTCACCGGTGACATCTTCCCAGAAGAAACGCGCACCGGAATCAGCTTCCTTATCCCCGGTCAGCGTGGCAATGCGTTCGAGGCCGATCACTTTGGGAATTTGCGTGTTGGCATGTTTGCCGGTGAGTTGATCCTCGTGACGCTCCAGTGGATCAAGCACAGCTTGGTGACAAAAGCGGCGCGCAAGGCGGAGATATTTTTCGTCACCGGTAATGGCGTAAATATCCGCCAGCACTTCATTCATCCCGCCGTGTTCCTGACCAAGCATCCGCTGCATCTGGTCGTCGGAAAGACCGGAGGTAATCTTCTCGCACCAGTCGCCGCAGCGAATGAGGATTTCGCGGGCTTGCTGGTTGCCGACGATCTGGCAGGCGTCGCGCAGGCCGGCGTAAAGCTTGTGCAGGTTATACCATGGCACCCACTTGCGGTTGATCGCATCAACATTCCCTGCCGCGATGGCTTTCCAGAGTTCGGCACTGCCGGGAACGCCGCCAACATAGCCGTCGCTGGAAATTTTCTGGCAACGCCCCAGTTCGGCCACCATGTAGTCCAACCGGCGGCGCAACTCCCCGTTCGACGTATCATTACCGGAGGCAATCATGGTCGCCAGTGCCGAGAGATAATGGCCAGCCGTGTGGCCATCCAAGCCGATGCTTTCCCAGTTTCCGTAAGGCTTGGCCTTCGGCTCCAATCCCGCTTCCCGCAAATACGGCGCAAGGAGACGATCCGGTTCCAACGCCAGCAAATACCTTCGATTGGCCTTGGCGGCGTCGGCAAACGGCCCGTCCAGCAATCGCACCGAAGACAACGGGAGTATTCTTGCTGGAGTTGCCGGGGCGGGAAGTTCCGCAGCTTTAGCTGTGAACGTAATACAACAAGCAATTAAAGCGATGACAGCCCGGTTTGCACCGATACGGTTGGAACCGAGAGAAATTTTCGTTGTCATGAAGAACATTGTGTCGGCGGTTCACTTCAGAACCTATTCAAATTTCCAGGAATCCACGTTGAACAGCGAACCTTCGCCGCCAGTGAACTTCAAATAGAGATCCTGCACGCCGGTTGCGCCGGTGGCTTCGCAGGAAACATCTTTCCACGTCTGTTGGCCGCCGGTGCTGTCCACGTTGCAGGTGCCGATGAGCTTGCCGTCCAGGCCACCGAGGCGCAGTTCAATATTGCCCCCCTGCCCTGCGCTGGCGACGCGGGCGTTGAATTTCTTCGCGCCTTTCGACCCGAAATCAACCCCAACGATCCGCACCCAATCACTGTTGTTGAGATCGGTCAAGTTCATGCCGCCCGAGCTGCACGGCTCGGTCTTGACGCCGTGTTGCGCGTTGAAAGTTTCGCCCTCCACCCGGACATAGGGATTAAACTGGCCGAGCTGGGCCACGCCGTTGGTGGTGAAAATCACCTTCTTGATGCCGCCATCCTCATTGAAGCTGAATTCCTCCAGGGCCAAGTTGCGGCGGAAAGCGGTTGGGATACCCGCCTGCTTGGCCACGATGCGATTGTGGCAAACGTGATACCAGCGGCCCTTGAACTCGAATTGCGCCGCGTGGTTGTTGTTGTTATTGATTGGCGGCTGATCCGCCACGGCACCGCGATAGGTGAAGTCATTCGTCGGATTGTCGCTGGTCTGGTAATCAATGCGCATCTGCGCCTTGGGCGTGCTCGAATAGGAGAAGTAGTAAAGCCCCTGGCGCTTGAAGACCCAGGCCGCCTCGAAAAAGTTGGTCGCGTGCATCTTGATGACTTCGCCGTCAAGGCTGATCATGTCGCGGTTCAGTTTGGCCGCGCGGACGTTGCAGTCGTCGTTGCCGCCGAAATAAATGTAGGCCTGGCCGTTGTCGTCAATGAACACTCCCGGATCGAAGAGCCACATATTGGTGGACGGCTGCACTCCCGGGGTGCCGTGACTGATCAGTTCCTTGCCAAGCGGGTCGGTGAACGGGCCGACTGGATTGGTGCTGCAAACGACGCCGATGCCGCCGCCACCATTGCCGAAGTAGAGGAAGAACTTGCCGTCGCGCTCGATAGCGGCTGGCGCCCAGCTTCGTTTCGCCCAACTGGTGGTTTTTTCCGGCCAGAAAACCGAGCCGTGATCTGTCCAGTTCTTCATGTCGCTGCTCGAAACACAAACGACGTCCGGAATGTTGTAACCGCCCTCGACCGGGCTTTCGTCATCGTCGGAGCAATAGATATAGACGCGATCTTTGGTGACCAACGGTGACGGGTCCGCCAGATAACGGTGCGAGGCGACGGGATAATCCGCCATCAGGCGCGGGGCGAATGAGGCTGTCGCGGCAAGGATGCAGGTGATCAGGAGTTTGTTTTGATTCATAGAGCTGGGATGCAATGGCGATTTTCCATTCGTAATGGGCTTTGTTTGTTTGAATACAGTTTCAGAAGAATCCGCACGCCAGCCAATACGATAAACGTCATATGGCGCTCTAGCACTGGCTTCAGGCAATCTTCAAACAAGGTCAATAGAGAGAGATCAAATTGCATGAAATTTTGCCGGACTGTTGCGAGTGGATTAGGATGCCAAAGCCCTCGGCTTGGCGGCAAGGATGTGGGCTGTAATTTTCTGTTCAACAGCCACTTCAACCATGAAAATGTTGCGGCCCCCGTAAAAAAATGAAAAATCACAATTCGCACATCAGCTTGTGCATCGGCCTGCTCACCACAGCCGCACTGCTGACCGGTTGCACCACCAGTTTGGGTCAGCCCAAGACGCTCAAGGATGCTTACAAGGATCATTTCCTTGTCGGCACGGCCATCAACCGCAATGCCGCCACCGGCACCTCGGTCTTGGCTGAGAACGTCAACCGAAATCTGACACAGGTTGAAAAAGACACGTCGGTCGTCCTGAAACAATTCAACCAAATTGTCCCGGAGAACGACCTAAAATGGGAACTCATCCAGCCAGAACCCGGACCGGACGGTTACAACTTTGGCCCAGCCGACGCCTTTGTAAACTTCGGGCTGCGCAACCACCTGTATCTCGTGGGGCATACGCTCGTCTGGCACGCCCAGACGCCAAACTGGGTTTTCCAAGGAACCAATTTGCCACCCGGAATGACGAACGCTTCGGCACTCTCACTTCCGCCCACGGACGCGCCCGGGACAAATGGATTCGGCAGGCGGCGGTTAGCCCGTGGCTTCGGTGGTGGCTTTGGTGGTTTTAATATGAACGGGCCGCACGCGTCGCGTGACGAGTTGCTGCAACGGATGCACGACCACATTGCCACGGTGGTCGGTCGCTACAAAGGCAAGATCAAGGTCTGGGACGTCGTGAACGAGGCCATTGCCGACGGCGGCACCAATATTCTGCGCAACTCACCCTGGGAGCAAATCATCGGGCCGGACTTCATCAACAAGGCATTTGAATACGCCCACGAAGCAGACCCGAATGCGATCCTGCGCTACAACGACTATTCGCTGGAGAACCCGGGCAAGCGCAAAAAGCTCATCACTTTGATCAAATCATTGCAGGCACAGGGTGTCCCGGTCATGGCCATTGGTTCCCAAACCCACGTCAGTGTTACCTCGCCGAGCTTTGAGGAGGAAGATGAAGTGCTGACGGATTTGGAGATGCTGGGCCTGCCCATTCACATCACCGAACTCGACGTCAACAGCGCGCGGGGCGGTCAGCGCAGCAACGGCGCGGATGTTGCCGCCAACCCCGAAACCACGCAGGGCGGCCTGGTGAGTGACGCCGACCAAAAGCTGGCCGATGCCTACGCGGGACTGTTCCGGGCGTTTCTGAAACATGAAAAATCCGTGAAAGTGGTCACGTTCTGGGGGGTAAATGACGGCGTCTCCTGGCGCGCCCAAGGCCGCCCGCTGCTGTTCGACGGCAAAAACCAGCCCAAGCCGGCTTTCGACGCAGTTATGCGCGTTGCCACTGGCGAACCACAAAAACCACAATAGTTCGCCAACTGCACCGGCGTTCTCTTTTGCGGGCGCCGGTGACAAAATATCCAGATGAATCACACCGTTCCGAACAAAACCATTATCCGCCAGCTCCCGGCTTTTGCTCGGAACTGTCTGGTCGCACTGGTTGTCTTCCCCATCGCAATCGCGGCATCCGAGGCAATTCCTGCTCCAGGAACGAAGCTGCCTGTGCCAACCAGCGACCGGGTGATTACCGCAGCCGAGGTCACCGTGGAACGCGTCGGAACTTCGATCCCAGTCTCTGCCATCGGCGAACCCGTCGGCGGGGTGACGTTGTCGCCGCCGCGCTGGTTCGAGGCTACGAAAGACTCCGTCGCCTACGCATTGGTCGAGGGCGCGATCGCCCCCAAGGATCCGAAGGGGAAACCCATTAACTTCCGCGTCCTGCTTCCGGGCAACTGGAGCCGGCGGGCAATTCAAATGGGCGGCTACGGCATCAATGGAGTCATGCCCCAGTTGCGCGGCGAGCATCCCGGTTCGCCCACGGCAGGCTTCGCGCGCTACGGCAGCGATTCCGGGCATCAAATGGGCGCCGGGGACGATTGGGCACTCAATGATGAGGCGATTCGCAATTTCGGCTACCAGCAGATGAAGAAGACGCACGACGCCACAATGGTCATCATGGAGCGCGTCTATGGCGAAAGACCACGCTTCAATTATTACATCGGCGCTTCGCAAGGTGGACGCGAAGCGTTAACGGTCGCGCAGCGCTATCCGGCGGATTACGACGGAATCGTGGCGGACGTTCCGATCGTGAATTTCTCCAGCTTGATGCTGGCACCCGAGCTGATTCGTATCCAAGAAAAGCCGCTGTCCAATTGGGTACCCCGCGCCAAAGCCAATGCCATTCGCGCCGAATTCATGCGCCAGGCAGACAAGCTTGATGGCTTGGCGGACGGCGTCATCAACAACTACATGGCGGCCCGCGCATTGTTTGACATGTCGCAGGGTGATCCCAAACGCAATCCGTGGGCGGCGTTACGCGCGGCGGATGGCATGGATCCGAATCCAGCGGACACCTCCGCCAATGCACGGCTGACCGATGGCCAGATTAAAACGCTGAAGCTGGTTTACAGCCGTTATCCGTTCGCGACGCCGCTGGCCAACGGCGTGCGTTCGTTTGGCATGTGGGTGCCGAACACCGATCCCGCCGGAAGCGGGCTGATCGCTGACCGGCGTTTTCGCGGGCAAGAGGGAGCTGACGAAAACGCGCCGATGCACGGGCATCTGGGGGTTCTCGGCGTGACCGGGTTTCTCATGCAAAACCTCGCAGCGAACCCGCTGGATTATGTCGAAGGCGGCCCGCTCAACAAACGTCGCGAGCAGCTCTCCGCCTGGCTCGACTCGACCGATCCCGATCTCTCCGCATTTTACCAGCGCGGCGGCAAGATGATCGTGACTATCGGCACGGACGACACGCTGGCGTCGCCGGGCGCGCAACTCGATTATTTCCAATCTGTGCTGGACAAGATGGGGCGGAAACAAGCGGATGCGTTCGCGCGATTCTTCGTCATTCCTCAAGTGGGCCACGGTCTGGGCGGCCGGAGCAGCGGAACAAACAGCGACGGACAATCCGTTGCCGCGTTCGATATTCCAAACCGGTTCGACCGCACCGCACTGATCACCGCCTGGGCGGAGCGCAACGAAGCTCCGGGCAAGACGCTGGTCGTCACTGCGGGCGGACGCAGACTGCCGCTTTGCTCGTATCCCAACTATCCCCGATACAAGAGCGGGCCACCTGAATCCGCTGCGTCATACGAGAGCAGCGCGCCTTGATAAATCCCTGCCAAAGTCTTTTTACCCACATTAACAACCAATCATTGACCATGAAACTGAACCCAGGAGTTTTTCTGCTTGCCGGTTTGATTCTATGCGGCACGACCAGTTGCACCACGCCAAACGCGTCTTCCCATGCGGGCAAACGTTTTGTTTTCCTCTGCTTTGGACAGTCCAATATGGAGGGCTTTCCGGGAATTGAAGAACAGGACAAGGGTCTGGTGGATGAACGGTTTCAGGTTCTGGCAGCGGTTGATTTTCCAGACCAAGGCAGAACCAAGGGTAATTGGTATCCGGCAGTCCCGCCGCTGTGCCGGCCCTCAGCCGGTCTTTGCCCGGCCGATTATTTCGGCAGAACGCTGGTTTCCAATCTTCCGCCCAACATCAAGGTGGGCATCATCAATGTTTCCATCGGCGGCTGCAAAATTGAATTGTTTGAGAAAGACACATTTCAGTCGTATGTCGCGACCGCGCCGGATTGGATGACCAACACCATCGCCACCTACAGCGGCAATCCTTACCAGCATCTCGTGGCAACGGCGAAACTGGCGCAGAAAGACGGTGTCATCAAGGGAATCCTGTTGCACCAGGGCGAGTCAAACAACGGCGACAAGCAATGGCCCAACAAAGTTAAAGGCGTTTACGAGAATCTGCTCAAAGACCTGAATCTCAAGGCCGCCGACGTGCCGTTGATCGTGGGCGAACTCGTGCGGGCGGATCAAAAAGGCGCTTGCGCCAGCATGAACAAGCTCATAAACGCCTTACCCAGGACGATTTCCACCGCACACATTGTTTCCTCGGCGGGTTGCCCCGGCCGTCCGGACCATCTACATTTCACTCCAGCCGGCTATCGGGAATTGGGCGCACGCTATGCCCAGACCATGTTGCCATTGCTGGGATACAAGAGTGCCGAAACAAAATGACTGGAAACGTGGTAAAATCTGAAGCGGGCATGGGCAAAACGATTTTGATCGGACTGCTCATGCTTGTGGGCTGCAGAGTCTGGGCTAGCACAGATTCCTGCTTCGATTGTCACCGGGTCATGGAAGGGATGAGCCTGAAGTTCACCAATGACATCCATTTCGCCAAGGCGATCAGTTGCGCCGGTTGCCATGGCGGTGATCCCCGCGAAAGCAATCAGAACATCGCCATGAGCGCAAGTCGCGGCTTCAAACTGCGAGTCCAACGCCGGGACATCCCCGAATTCTGCGGGCGTTGCCACAGCGACCCCAATTTCATGGGCAAATACCAGCCGCCACCCCGTGTGGATTCGCTGGCCCAATACACGAACAGCGTTCACGGCCAGCGGCTCGCGGCGGGCCGCAAACGGGCTGCCGAGTGCGTGGATTGCCACGGCGTTCACAACACCCGCGCGGTCAGCGATCCGCTGTCCACGGCCAATCCCCAGCGAATCTCCCAAACCTGCGCCAAGTGCCACGCGGCCACGGCGGAGGCGTTCGCTGACTCACGGCACGGGAAGTTGTTCAACACCCCGCACCGTCCGGGTTGCACGGTTTGCCACTCCAGCCATGCGATGAAACCGGCCACCTTTGCCATGCTCACCGGTTCAACTTCCGTTTGCGCGCCTTGCCACCGTCCGGGTTCAAAATCCGCCAGATTGGCGGAGGAAATGGCGCAGTTTCTGACCCACTTGGAAGCGGCCGGTCCCGGCTCGAAAGAGGCGCTGGCCCGGGCGCGGGTGGCAGTGCACAGCCTGAGCCTCGAAGCGTTAAAACGGGCCGCAGAACCAGTGTCGTCGCCACACGATCCCGATGAGAAATAAAACAATATCGCCCCGGTGATTTTCCTTCCGGGCAAGCCAACCACCACTGAAAAACAACAAAACACCATGCACATTAACCGAAGAGAATTCATAGGACGTTCGCTGGCCTTCGGGGCCGCCGCCGCAACTTTGCCGTTCGAAGCCGGTTGCGCCGAGACCGAGAATACAACCATTCGCCACGCAACCGACGTGATTGAACTCGGCCCCGCCAAGATCAAAGTATCCCGGATGGGAGTCGGCACCGGCACCTACGGCGCAGGGCAAAGCTCCAATCAGCTTCGGGCACTCGGCGTCGAAGGAGTCGCGGACATGTTGAAAGCGGCCTATGACAAGGGGATTTTCTTCTGGGATACGGCTGATTCCTACGGCACCCACGACGCGGTGAAGACCGCGCTGAAAAAAGTCCCGCGCGACAAGGTGACCATTCTCACCAAAACCGACGCCTGGTCGGCCAAGAAAACCAAGGAGGACATTGACCGGTTTCTTCAGGAACTCGGCACCGATTACATTGACATCCTCCTGCTCCACACCCGCATGAGACCTGATTGGGATGAGGCGGACAAGGGATCCATGGAGGTCATGGCGGAGGCCAAGCAGAAAAAGATTCTGCGCTCAGTGGGGATCAGTTGTCATTCGGTTGAAGCGCTGAAAGTGGCCGCCAAGAATCCATGGCTAGATATTTGCATGGCGCGGATCAATCCCGCCGGGGAGCGCATGGACGATGAACCTGAGATCGTCCTGCCGGTTCTGAAGGAGATGAAAGCCAACGGCAAAGGGGTCATCGGCATCAAAATCCTGGGCGAGGGCAGCTTGGTCGAAGACCGCCACAACGAAGCTTTACGCTACGCCCTCGCCAAAGACGCCGTCCACTGTTTTTCCATCGGCTGCGAAAGTCTGGCGGAGGTCCGGGACAACATTTCTCGAATCAAGAAACTGGCCGTGCCCGTTTAAGCGGAACGCATTCATGTTACGCTGGCCGGAAAAGTGCGACGAGGGCGTCGCAATCATCCCCACAGCGACGGGGCGTCGCCGATACATAGGGCTGGCCGCTTCGGATTTCAGGTTCAAATCAAAACAGGCTGCCCGACTTCGGGCAGCCTGTAAATTTCGGCAGACTTCTGCCGTGCGAAAAAATAACCGGGCCAAATTATGACTGCGGCACAATCTCAATCGCGTTGATTTGGGGGTTTTCAACATTGCTCGTGAAAGTAATGGTGAATTTCCCGTTGGTGACTTCCACCGGCACGGTTTCGATGTAGGCGCGGTTTGAGCCGCCGGCCTTGACGAAAACGTCAAAATCCTTGAACTCGCGCCCTTGGACATTGAAGGAGAAAACGCGCTCGCCCGCGCCGGAGACACCTTCAAAAGTTTCGGCAAAGTGAAGCTTGGCCAAGTATTTGCCGTTGGGAACGACGCAGGAAAAGGAGTTCATCCCATAATGTTCCGACCGATAAAGCCCGGCGTCCTTGGTGTTCGCAATGGCCAGTTCCGAGTCGCGCTCAACCGCATCGCCGCCGTCAAACCCCAGTTCGGCCTGCCAGACGTTGCCGCTGGAATCCTTGAACGGCTCGGAGGAACCGGCCTTGATCCGAATAACGCCCTGCGCTGGTGTTGCCGCCGGCGCTGCCGAAGCTTGGACTGCCGCCGCGAGCGCCGCAGGGATCAGTTCAACGGCATTAATTTGGGGGTTCTCAATGTTGCTGGTGAAGGTGATTTTGAACTTCCCGTCAGTCACTTCCACCGGCACCGTCTCAACATAGGCGCGGTTCGGGCCGCCGGCTTTTACCCACACGTCGAAATCCTTGAACTCGCGGCCCTGTACATTGAAGGAAAACACGCGCTGACCGGGGCCGGTGATCCCGTCGTAGGTCTCGGCAAAGTAAAGCTTGGCCGTGTATTTTCCATTCGGAACGGCGCACGAGAAAGACTCCATTGAGTAATGCTCCGACTGAAAAAGTCCGGGATCTTTTGTATTGGCGATTTCCCCAGCCGAGTCGCGCTGAGCCACATCGCCGCCCTCAAATCCCAGTTCGGCCTGCCAAACGTTGCCGCTGGAATCCTTGAACGGCTCGGAGGAACCGGCCTTGATCCGAATGACGCCGTTTACCGCTGTGGCAGCCGGCGCTGCCGAGGTCTGAACTGCCACTGCCGTCGACGCGGAGGTTTGCACCGCAGCCGACGCGGATGACGTTGAACTTTGGTTATCAGTCTGGCAGCCGGCCACAAAGGCCAGAACGCCCGCAGCGCCACAGACACAGAGGGTTTTAGATAGGATGTTTCGCATAGTTGTTGTTGTTGTTCGTCGTTTGTTTGCTTCCCGTTATTTGATTTCAGGGGTTGGTAATCGTCATTGGCAATTTCAGCCGGAGGTCGTCTGACGCCGCACCGATGAGAAATTCATAGCTCCCCGGCTCCACCACATATTGTTTCTTTTGCGTGTCCCAGAAGCGCAGTCGTTCAGCGGGGACTTCAATCGTGACCTGGTTGGATTCGCCTCGTTGCAGATGCACGCGAACGAAACCGCACAGCGCGAGCTTCGGCTGGGGAACGCTGGAGTTGACGTGACGGTAATAAACCTGCGCCACATCATCGCCATCGCGCTTGCCGGTGTTCTTCACAGTGAACGTCACTTTCGCGGTGCCATTAGCGGCAATTGTCTTCGACTCCAGTTTGCCGCTCTTGTAATCGAACTTGGTATAGCTCAAGCCGTGACCGAATGCAAACAACGACTTGCCGCTGAAGTAGCGGTAGGTGCGGTTGCTCATGGAGTAATCCGTAAAACTCGGCAGATCCGCTGTGGCCCGGTAGAACGTCACCGGGAGATGGCCGGAAGGGTTGATGTCGCCAAAGAGAACTTCGGCGGCGGCGCGACCACCTTCCTCGCCCGGATACCAGACTTGAAGAATTGCCGGCAGGTGTTTGGCTTCCCACGGCAGCGCGATGGCAGACCCACTGCCATTGACCATGATGAGCGGTTTGCCGGTGGCGTAAAGTGCCCGCACGAGATCCTCCTGCACCTGGGGCAGCTCAATGCTGGTGCGGTCGTGCATCTCGCCTTCAAGCTGGGGCGTGATGCCGCCGACGTAGATGACGAGGTCGGCCGCGATCACATTGCTGATGGCTTCCGCCTGAAGTTCCGGCAGCGGACGAGTCTGGAGCGATGGCTGGCGGCCAAAACCCCGAATGGGTTCGGTGGTAAGCGGACAACCCTGGGCGTAAGTCACATCAATGTTCGCCCCGGCTACGGCCTTGATGCCATTCAACACGGTCACCGGATGCGACGCCGAGCCGTTGTAATTGCCTTGCAGCATCCCCACCGAAGCGGCATTAGGGCCGACCACGGCGATGCGCTTAATCTTGGCGCGGTTGAGCGGAAGGATGCCGTCGTTCTTCAGCAGCACCAGCGATTCCCGTGCGATCTGCAAAGCAAGCTGCCGATGCTCAGGGGTATCGTTGTCTTTGATGGTGATGGTCGAGTAGGCAACTTTTTCCGCCGGATCAAACATCCCGAGCCGGAAGCGGGTCCACAAGGTGTAATACAATGCCTGATCGATTTCCTTTTCGGTGATCAGTCCCTTTTGCGCCGCGCGCACCAAGGCGTTGTAATCGCCGCCGCAACAGAGATTGCAGCCGGCCTTCACCGCCGCCGCCGCCGCCTCTTCCGGCGTAGCCACGTAATGATGCTGTTGTTTTCCCCAGATATCGTGAATCGCGTCGCAATCCGAGACGATGTAACCGTCGAATCCCCATTGCTTGCGCAACAGATCGTCGAGCAGGAAGGAATTCGCGCAGGCCGGCACGCCATTCACCGCATTGTAAGAACCCATGACGCCGCCCACTTTCCCCTCGCGCACCGCCCGCTCAAACTGCGGCAGATACGTTTCAAACAAATCGCGCTCGGTCGGCACGGCATTGAAGCGATGCCGATCCGCTTCCGGGCCGCTGTGAACCGCGTAATGTTTGGCGCACGCCATCGCCAGCATGTAATTGGGGTCGTCGCCCTGCAATCCCTTGATGAACTCCACGCCAATGGTGCCCGTGAGATATGGGTCTTCGCCATAAGTTTCCTGGCCGCGGCCCCAGCGCGGGTCGCGGAAAATGTTGATGTTCGGCGTCCAGAACGTCAGCCCAAACCACCATTTCGCGTCGCCGTTGTGTTTGGTGGAGTAGTCGTTGAACTTGGCCCGGCCTTCGATGCCCACGACATTGCCTTCCTGCTTCAACAATTCCGGATGCCAGGTGGAAGCCATGCCGACCGGTTCCGGGAAGACGGTGGCCACGCCGCTGTTCGCGACGCCGTGCAGCGCCTCGTTCCAGTAATTGTAGGCCGGAAGCCCGATCCGCGGAATGCCCGGCGCGCCGTTCGCCAACTGCGCCACCTTTTCGGCCAACGACATCCGGCGGATCAAATCATCCGCCCGTGCTTTCAATGGTTTTGACGCATCGCGCCAAATGGGCGGATCGGTGATTTCCGGAACACGCATGGCGGCAGCAGAAAAAGGATCCGCCATTTCCGAAGCGCTGAACGCGACAACCGAAGCACCCGAGGCATTCTTGATCTCGAACGTATTAAATTTCGCGATCCACTTGCTCGCCGAAAACGAAATCTTCAGCGGTCCCTTGAGGGAATCATCCTCATGCTCAACGGCACCGTTGATGAAAGCGACTTTTCGCGCGCCGCCGGCCGTGGCAAAGATGTCAAAATTCCTGGCCAGCGCAACGTCGCCCGAAGTCACGTCGAACACCCGTTCACCCGCCGCGCCCGCCACGGTTTCCACGGCACCGATGGTGACGGTGTATTTGCCGGCGGGCAAATGGGCGATGGTGATCTCGAAACTTTTTCCGTTGATGTCTTCGCGAAAGGCCGCGGCATTGTCACCGGCACCTTCGACAGGGGTGGACGCATTGTCTTTCCAATGCGCAAAGTCGCCGCTGACGCTCACCTGCTGGCCGCAGGAGGCGCAGATTTCGTCCGCCGCCAGCGCGGACGAACCAGAAAACCACAGGCCTCCCAATATCGTCACGGAAATCGCCGCAACGAGCTTTGAAAAGCCCCGGCGGGCGATACGGTGTGGCGACAAAAGCAAGGCCGCTCTTTTGTGTCGCATCCACAGGCGATTCGTTCCAAAAGTTAAATCATCAAACATAAACTTGAGTTTACCTGTTGCAATATAGTTTTCACGATGATGCACGCCTTGAGCCCTAGAAAGTTTGTCTGTGGCATGGCCAAAACCACCTTCCTGAGACTGCGAAATACAAATACAAAGCCAGACAGACTACAAACTTAATCTCGCGAATTCGGCTAATTTTGGCGGAAATTACCGCAACGCGGGTTGGCTTGATATATGACGAGTATCATATTGTTGAGGCTCGTGTAGCACTGCATAGGCAACGAGCCGTCGTCATCCCCCTCCCGTAAACAGACCTGTGAGCAAATACTTGAACGAAGTCGTGGATCAGATGCGGCGGCAGGGGGAGAGAGGGGGACACTTTTCGTTCAGGCAGGCAAAACCCAGCGCCACCGTTCGGTCCGGCCAGTGGCCGGGCGGCTCCAGCGCAGGAACCCGGACGGCTCGCGGGGACGGTGGCAGCGCCACTGGCAATCGCCCCACCGATCCATTTTACCTTTTCTTTACCTTTTCTTTACCTTTTCTTTACCAGTTTTGCATTTGGCGGTGGTAAAGGTCGGGCCGCCAGAAC